>Ga0209023_10002908_pt1 | contig 20835 bp, 19 predicted proteins | sample LakOneMetagenome_FD_187468 | JGI IMG/M metagenome (GOLD analysis project Ga0209023, IMG submission 187468) | Freshwater and sediment microbial communities from Lake Erie, Canada (SPAdes) (version 2) | ecosystem: Environmental > Aquatic > Freshwater > Lentic | place: Lake Erie, Canada...
GTCGGCCACTTCGGCCTGGCCTACGAGGCCTACGCCCACTTCACCAGCCCGATCCGCCGCTACCCGGACCTGCTGACCCACCGCGCCATCAAGGCCATCCTGCAAGGGAAGAAGTACGAGCCGAAGGGCATCGAGCTGGGCAAGCTGAACACGACCATGTCGAATTCGGCGCGCAAGCAGGCCGCCAAGGACAAGGCCGCGGGCACCCAGAAGAACGAGAAGGACCTGACGATCTGGGACGCCCTGGGCGTGCACTGCTCGGCCAACGAACGGCGCGCCGACGAGGCCTCGCGCGACGTCGAGAACTGGCTCAAATGCTTCTTCATGCAGGACAAGCTGGGCGAGGACTTCACCGCCACCGTGTCCGGCGTGACCGCCTTCGGCCTGTTCGTGACGCTCGACCGGCTCTACGTCGAAGGCCTGGTGCACATCAGCGCCCTCGGCACCGACTACTTCAAGTACGACGAGGCACGTCACCAGCTGATCGGCGAACGTACCGGGCAGCGCTACGGCCTGACAGACAAGGTCAACGTGAAAGTCGCGCGCGTCGACCTCGAGTCGCGCAAGATCGACCTGGTGCTGGCCGACAGCGCCCCAAGCGCCGTCCCGGCGCCGCTCGAACGCGCGCGCCAGGCCGCCGTCGAGGCGCTCGAGCCGAAGCCGCCGAAGAAGCGCAAGGCCAGGGGCGCCGCGGCCGACGCGGCCGTCGATGAAGCGCCGGTGGAAGAAGACGTCGTCTTCGTCCCGCCGACCCAGAAGCGTTCGGCAGCGCCGCGCGCCCGCAAGACCACGGCGTCCAAGACGCCAGCCAAGAGTGCGGCCAGACAGAGCGCACCGAAAACCACAGCGGCGGCCAAGGATGTATCCAGGCCCGCCGCAGCCAAAACCAGCAGGAAGAAGAAGTAAGACATGAAGAACAAAATGCTTTTCGGTTTCCACGCCGTGACCTCGCGCTTGCGCCACGAGGCCCAGTCGGTGGAAGAGATCTTCGTCGATGCCGAGCGCAACGACGCCCGCATGAAGGCCCTGATCGCCAATGCGAAAGAGGCCGGCGTGCGCGTCATGCCGGTCGAGGCCTCGCGTCTCGACAAGATCACCGGCACCCGCCGCCATCAGGGTGTGATCGCCTTTGCCAGCCAGCTGGCGCTGGCGCGCAACCTCGACGAGCTGCTCGACGCCATCGAGGGTCCTCCGCTGTTGCTGATCCTGGACGGCATCACCGACCCGCACAACCTCGGCGCCTGCCTGCGCGTGGCCGACGGCGCCGGTGCGCACGCGGTCATCGTCCCGAAAGACCGCGCGGTCGGCCTGAACGCCACCGCCGCCAAGGTCGCCAGCGGCGCGGCCGAGAGCGTCCCCTACATCACCGTCACCAACCTGGCGCGCACCATGCGCGAGCTGAAGGAGCGCGGCATCTGGCTGATCGGCACCTCGGACGATGCCGACAAGGGCCTGTACGAAGCCGATTTTTCCGGCCCGGCAGCCATCGTGATGGGCTCGGAAGGCGAGGGCATGCGCCGCCTGACCCGCGAGACCTGCGACCTGCTGGTCAGCATCCCGATGTTCGGCTCGGTCGAGAGCCTGAACGTGTCGGTCGCTTCGGGCGTCTGCCTCTATGAAGCGCGCCGCCAGCGCGTCGTGCGCGAAGGCTGACGCCTGGCGTGCAAGAAGGGCTGCCCGCTGCCGGCGGGGAGCCCGGTCCCACTGCGCGGCCGCACAGGCCGCCTCCTGAAGTCCCCCTCAAGCAAACCTGCCGAACATACGCTACCATCAGCCTTGGTTTGCGATCATCCTTATTATGTTTTCGAATTTACGCGACGATATCCATAGCATCATCCAGCGCGACCCCGCCGCCCGCAACGGCTGGGAAGTCCTGACCTGCTACCCCGGCCTGCATGCCGTGATCATGCACCGCTGGGCGCACGCCTGCTGGAGATTCGGGCTCAAGTGGATCGGCCGCTTCATTTCCTATCTCGCCCGCGTCCTGACCGGCATCGAGATCCACCCCGGCGCCACCATCGGCCGCCGGGTCTTCATCGACCACGGCTTCGGCGTGGTCATCGGCGAGACCGCCGTGGTCGGCGACGACTGCACCATCTACCAGGGCGTCACCTTGGGCGGCACGACCCTGGTTGCCGGCACCAAGCGCCACCCGACGCTGGAGCGCGGCGTGATCGTCGGCGCCGGCGCCCAGGTGCTGGGCGCCTTCACGGTCGGCGAGTACGCCAAGATCGGCTCGAACGCCGTCGTCATCAAGCCGGTGCCGGGCGGCGCCACGGCGGTGGGCAACCCGGCGCACATCATCCGCAAGGAAGAACAGTCGCGCAGCGCCCAACTGTTCGCCGCCTATGGCGTCACGCCGAACGGCGACGACCCGCTGTCGAAAGCCCTGCGCGCCCTGGTCGACCACGTGGCGAGCCAGGACGAGCAGATCGAACGGCTCACCAACACCATGCGCGAGGCCGGCCTGTGCTGTCCGAAGGTGGCCGAGGGTGATAAACTCGATTCCGAACAACTGAACCGACTGGTCGACTGAGGAATCGCATGACGAATGACGTGACGGGCGCGCCGGAGAGCGCCGCCCCGAATCCAGCTGTACTGGACCCGCAGGAAATCCGCGTGCTCGCGGTGCTCGCCGAAAAAGAAGCGCTGACCCCCGATAACTACCCGATGTCGCTGAACGCGATCGTCAACGGCTGCAACCAGGTGTCGAGCCGCGACCCCATCATGCAGCTCACCGACGAGGTGGTCCAGGATACCCTGCAGCGCCTGATCGAGAAGAAGCTGGTGAACGCGATCTCGCAGGCTGGCGCGCGCGTCGTGAAGTACGAGCACCGCATGCGCATCAAGTGGACGCTGGAGCAGGACAAGGTGGCGGTGCTCGCCATCCTGATGCTGCGCGGCCTGCAGACCGCCGGCGAGATCCGTACCCGCACCGGCCGCCTGTTCGAATTCAAGACCGTGCAGGACGTCGAGACCGTGCTGCAGTTCCTGGTCGACAAATACCCGCCGCTGGTCGCGCGCCTGGAGCGCGCGCCGGGCACCAAGGAGTCGCGCTACGGCCAGCTGCTGGGTGGCGAGATCACCGCCGGCTACGAGGCGCCCAGCATTGGCGCGGGCCTCGGCGGCGGCGGCGCCAGCCGCATCGGCCAGCTGGAAGGGGAAGTCGCCGCCTTGCGCGGCGAACTGGAAAGCCTCAAGGCGCAGTTCGAGGCGTTTCGCCAGCAGTTCCAGTAACGGCAACCACTACAGGGGCGTCGTCCGCGAAGGTCAGCTCGACCATCGCTTCGTCGCTCCAGGTCGAATTCCCGATCGGGACTTCGTACGACTCGCCTTTTGTTCGCAGCAGCGCCGAACGATTACCTTCGACCAGGATCGCCTCCTTGATCGGGCGCCCGGCGCGGTAGCCGAAATGCGCGTTCTTCGCGGCTCCGTCGTAGGCCGTCGATTTCTCGTCGCCGAAGAAGCTGCACCAGTCGGTGCGGAACAGGAAGCCGTTGATGACGCCCACCCAGATGAAGGGAATCTCCGACTTCGCAATGGCGATCTGCACCTTGCACTCCAGGCGCAGGTCGCCGAGCCGGCGCCGGTTGTCCGGCAGGCCGGGCGTCTTCACCTCGGCTGAGATGCGGTACAGGCCGCGCTTCTGGTTCAGTTCCAGCTCGCTGTCGGCATCCTCGGCCGCGTCGCTGCGCGGAACCTCGAAGCGGCCGCTTGCATCCATCGCCAGCGGCAGCGTGAAATCGTCGTCGCCGACCAGGCGCACCTTCAGGGCCGCCGGCGTTTCCTGCCGTTTGCGCGGCTCGATCAGGAAACGCAGTCTGTCGACCTGCGGCGCCAGCGCACGATGCTTGTCGAAGGCGTCGAGCCCGGCGAGGATGTGCTTGTACTTGCGGACCTCGGGATTGCGCATCGCGTTGACGTGCACGGGGTCGAGCTCGCGTACCGGCGCGGTTTCGGCAGCGCCGGCGCCGGCACAGGCCAGCAGGGCGCCGAGCGCGAACGCGCGCATGGCTTTCAGGCGATGGATATCGGTCTTCATGGGATCGGCGTATAGTCCTCTTGGTTTTCCGCCGACGCTTCGGCGTACTGCAATTCGATGACGGCATCGTCGCTCCAGCTCTCTTCGCCCAGCGGCACATCGTAGGAACGCTCGCGGGTGTGCAGCAGGGCCGAGCGCTTGCCTTCGACCAGCAGGGCCTGGCGAATCGGCGCCTCGGTGCGGAAGCTGAAGGTCGCATTCTTCGTGGTGTTGAAGAAGCTGCACCAGTCGGTGGTGAGCAGGATCCCGTTGATCATCACCGTGATCATGAAGGGGATTTCTTCCTTCGCCATGGCCACCGTGACCCGGCACTCGAGCCGCAGGTCGCCCAGGCGGCGCTGGTGCGCGGGCAGTCCGGGCGTCCTGACGTCGGGCGCGATGCGGTACAGATTGCGCTTGCGGTTGAGCTCCAGTTCGCTGTCGGCGTCCTTCGCCGCGCTGCTGCGCGGCACCGTGAAGCGTCCGTCCGCGTCCACCGGCAGCGGCAAGGAGAAGCCCTCGTTGCCGGCCAGCCGCACCGTGGGCGCCGCCGGGTTCGCGTCCCTGCCGCGCCGGTCGAGGTGGAAGCGCAGCCGGTCGGCGTTCGGCGCCAGGCGATGGTAGTCGTCGAAGGCATCGAGGCCGGCCAGGATCACCTTGTACTTGCGTACTTCCGGGTCGCGCATCGCGTTCACGTGGACCGGATCGAGTTCGCGTACCGGTTCATCTGCAGCGCCGGCGGCGCCGCAGAGGAGCACGCTCCCGAACAGCAGGGCGGGGAGAGCGCGCATCCGCTCAGCCTTCGTCGCGCCAGCGGCGCATACGGATCGCGCCGAAGATCATCGCCACGCCGGCGATCGCGCCGAGCCACACGCCCGGGGTGGCCAGGGTCCGGTAGGATTCGCCCAGCAGCAGCATGGCGTCCAGGCCTTCCTGCATGTGTGAGAAGCGCGAGCCATCGACTTCGCTCAGCCAGACGCCGGGCAGCAGGCCGCCGAGCATGCGGGCGACGATCTGCTCGCCGATGAAGTCGATGTCGATCTGCATCGAGGACACGGGGCTGATCATGAAGTTGAGCCAGGTGAGCAGCACCAGCGACACCAGCGGGATACCGACGGCCCACAGGAAGACCTTGGAACGGGCCCAGCTCGAGACCATCAGCAGCCAGCCCACGGTCGGCAGCGCCCACAGGATGTACAGCGGCAGGAAGGCCAGCAGGTACAGGGGGCTCAGGTAGAGGCTCGGTTCCATCAGCACCGGCGCGAACAGGTTCAGGCCCTTGCTGGCGGCGGCGACCATGCCGATCAGGAGCAGCAGCAGCGAGGTCGCCACGCCGATCGCGATCGTGATCATGGGCGCCACGCACAGGGCGGTGACCACTTTCGACAGCACGGTATCGCGGTCCGACAGCGGCAGCGACTTCCAGAACAGGATGCTGCGGTCGCGCCGGTCGTCGTGCAGGGCGGCCAGGCAGTAGAAGAACACCACGACCGCCAGCACCATGAACAGCGGGGCGGCGATGCCGAGGTAGCCGCTGGCGGCGATGTGGGCGATCTTGTAGCGCAGCGCCGGCGGGAAGCCCTGGATCGCCACCACGTTATGGCCCTGGAACTGGATGTGTTCGGTGCTGCCAAAGGCCATGCTGTAGGCGAAGCCGCCGCCCATCAGGATCACCATGGCCGCGGCGATCACCAGCGGCGCCCAGAAGAAGGCTCCCTTGTGCTCCCAGAACTCGCGCCGGAGCAGCCATTTCATTGTTTTCATGCGTAGGTTCCTTTCATGGTTGCCACGAACAGGTCGGCAACGCTGGGATTGCGGGTCTCGCCGAGCTGGGACAGCTGCTTGCGGCACACGCCGTCGAACAGCATCACGGACTTGCCGAACACGGTGCGCTGGTCGATCGGCGCGAGCGCATTGGCGGCGCCGACCTTGTCGGCCGGGACCATCACTTCCGTGTAGCGCTCGCCGATTTCCTCCATCGAGGCGGCCAGCACGATGCGGCCGTCGCGGATGAACATCAGGTCGGTGAGGATGTGCTCGACCTCTTCCACCTGGTGGGTGGTGATCACGATGGTCTTCTGTTCGTCGAAATAGTCTTCCAGCAGGTTCTGGTAGAACTGCTTGCGGTAGATGATGTCGAGGCCCAGGGTCGGCTCGTCCAGCACCAGCAGTTTCGCGTCGATGGCCATCACCAGCGCCAGATGCAGCTGGACGATCATCCCCTTCGACATTTCCTTGACCTTCATCTCCGGCTTGAGCTTGGTATTGGCGACGTAGCGCTCGGCCTTCTTGCGGTCGAAGCGCGGGTGCACGCCTTCGACGAAGTCGATCGCTTCCTTCACGCGGATCCAGCGCGGCAGGATGGCGACGTCGGCGATGAAGCACACCTCCTTCATCAGGTCGTCGCGCTGGGTGCGCGGATCGAAACCCATCACCGAGAGCTGGCCCTCGAAGTCGATCAGGCCGAGGGCGGCCTTGAGCGTGGTGGTTTTGCCCGAGCCATTGGGGCCGATCAGGCCGACGATGCGCCCGGCCGGGATGTCGAAGTCGATGCCGTCGACGGCGGTACGCTTGCCGTAACGCTTGGTCAGGCCGCGTGCGGACAGCACGGCGCTCATGCCGAACCTCCCGGGGCGTTGTTGCCCGAGGCCTTCAGCAGCTCGTCGACGTTCAGGCCAAGGCGGCGGATGCGTTCGACCATGGCGGGCCACTCCTCGCGGATGAAGCGCTCGCGCTCGGTGACCAGCAGTTTCTCGCTTGCTCCTTCGGTAACGTACATGCCAATTCCCCTTCGCTTTTCCACTAAGTTCTCGTCGACCAGTTCCTGGTAAGCCTTCGATACGGTGATCGGATTGAGTTGATATTCGGCCGCGATCTGGCGCACCGAGGGCAGGGCATCGCCGGCCTTCAGGACGCCGTCGAGCATCATGCCGACCACCCGCTCCTTGAGCTGGCGGTAAATGGGGGTGTTGTCATTCCAGCCGACTGTCATGTCCAGTCCTCCTCTGTCGTATCGGTTCATATTGCATATCCGTCTCCGTGATGGTGCTTCGTTGAAGTGGTGTTGTAGTGAAGTATAACAGTGGTCGACTAAGTGTCAATATACATATTGAACATTTTTCTCGCGCGCGGCATGTCGGGGCGATTTGCTAGGATGGGCGGTGAACCAGGAGGAGGAAACGATGCTGACGTGCCCGAACTGCGGCGTATCGCCGTTGACGCATGCGATCAGGGAGATGCATTACAGCTACAAGGGACAGAGCACGGCGATCCCCGACGTCGCCGTCGAGCACTGCGCCGGCTGCAAGGAAGTGATGTTCGCCCGGGGCGAGGACGAGCATTACGGGGAACTGATCAAGGCCTTCCGCAAGCAGGTCGATGCGGACGAGCTCAAGACGATCCGGGCGATGCGCAAGGGGCTGGGCCTGACGCGCCAGAAGGCGGATGAACTGCTGGGGGATGAGGCGGGCGATTTTGCGCGCTACGAGGCGGGCGAGGCACATGCGCCGGTGGCGCTGCTGAAATTGTTGCGCTTGCTCGGCAAGCATCCTGAGCTGCTGGATGCGCTCCGGTAGGGTGGGCAGGTTTCCCGCCCACGCGTTCACATCCCGCTTGAGCAGACGCGGCGGCTATTCACAATCCGCTTGCCCGCGCTACGAAAGGCTGTGTCGGGCCATGCTGCCGTTTTCGGCCAGTTCGATCCACCCGCCACGAACGGGCTCGGTGTCGAGCTCCCAATCCGGCAGCACGTAGCGCAGCTTGCCACCCGTCTCATGCAGCGCCGGCCGGTGCGTATGCCCGTGAATGATGACATCCGCCCCGGTCTGCGCGAACACCGCCTCGACCGCCTCCGGCGTCACATCCATGATCTCGTAGGACTTGCCCGCCTGCGCCTCGCGGCTGCCTTCGCGCAGGCCGGCGATGATGGCCTTGCGCTGGCCAAGCGGCATGCCGAGGAACTGCTGCTGCCAGGCGGGGTCTCGCACCTGGGCGCGGAAGGCCATGTACTTGAGGTCGGCCGTGCACTGGGCGTCGCCATGCACGAGGGCGATGCGGCGTCCGCCGGTGTCGATGAGGTGCGGTTCTTCCACCAGGCTCAAGCCCGCGGCCTGCGCAAAGCCCGGCCCCACGAGGAAGTCGCGGTTGCCCGCCATCCAGTACACCTGCGTCCCCGCAGCGCTGACGCTGCGAATGGCCTGGATGACCTGCTGGTGGAAAGGCTCGGCGAGATCGTCGTCGCCGGCCCAGTATTCGAAGATGTCGCCGAGCAGGTAAAGCCGCTCGGCATTCACCGCATGCCCGGCCAGGAAGCGGAAGAACGCTTCGGCCGTGCGCGGATGCGAAGCCTGCAGGTGCAGGTCCGAGATGAACAGCGCGAAGGTGCGCGCGGGCGTGCTCATTGAACCGAAGGGTACTGCCGCCCCACGCGCACTGCCTTCATCAGATGACTTCGACCTTCTCGATGATGACCGGGTCGACCGGCACGTCCGAGTGCATGCCGCTGCGGCTGGTCTTGACGCCGTTGATCTGGTCGACGATGTCCTGGCCTTCGGTGACCTTGCCGAACACGGCATAGCCCCAGCCGTCCTGGCCCGGGTAGTTCAGGAAGGCGTTGTCCTTGGTGTTGATGAAGAACTGGGCCGACGCCGAGTGCGGCGCCGAGGTGCGGGCCATGGCGATGGTGTACTTGTCGTTCTTCAGGCCGTTCTTGGCTTCGTTCTCGACGGTCGCCTCGGTCGGCTTTTGCTTCATGCCCGGCTCGAAACCGCCGCCCTGGATCATGAAGTCCTTGATCACGCGGTGGAAGATGGTGTTGCTGAAGTGACCCTTGTTGACGTAGTCGAGGAAGTTGGCAACGGTCTTCGGCGCCTTCTCGGCGTCCAGTTCGACGGTGATATTGCCCTGGTTGGTGGTCATGCGTACGCTGGTCATGTGCTGTCCTGTTCGTTGGTTATTTTAAAGATGCGAGATTGCACATCCACTATTTTACAAGCTTGTCGCCCTTGAGCACGGTAACGGACTTAATGAAGATCGGCACCACCGGCACGTTCTGCATGCCGCGCACGTCGTCCACCACCACACCCTTGATCTTGTCCACGACTTCCTGGCCCTTCACGACCTTGCCGAACACCGTGTAGCCGGAGTCCTTGTAGTTGGGATAGTCGATGCCGGAATTGTCGGCCACGTTGATGAAGAATTGCGAGGTGGCCGAGTCCGGGTGGTCTTCGCGCGCCATCGAGATCGTGTATGGCTGGTTCGACAGGCCGTTATTCGATTCGTTCTTGACCGGTTTGTTGGTCTTGCGGCCCTCGAACTTTTCGTTCATGCCGCCGGCCTGGATCATGAAGCCGTCGATCACGCGGTGGAAGATCGTGCCCTTGTAGAAGCCCTGCTTGACGTACTGCATGAAGTTGGCGACGGTCTTCGGTGCGCGCTCCTCGTCGAGCTGGACGACGATGTCGCCCATGGAGGTCTTGATCGACACCTGCGGACCCTTGACGACGGGCGCGGCCGGCGCTGCATCGACGCTGGCGTTCGCCTGCGGCTCGGCCTGCTGGGCCAGCGCGGAGCCGGCAAAGAGCAGGGCGCCGGCACCCAGGGCCAGGCCCTTGAGCAGCGCGCGGCGGAAGGAAGTGGTCATGGTCATGGCTCTCCTTTGGTGGACACCGCTCAAGACGGTGTCAAGTCTTTTCCCGAAAAATAAAGCTGAACCATATGCGGCCAGCCGGGATTTTAACAATGCTATACTTTGCGCAGAACGTCCCATTCTATCAAAGAAGAATAACACCCGAGGGTTCAGACGATCTCGACGCTAGCGCATCCGATCCTCACCCTCACCAGAACCTACCCATGAGCCAACTGAAGATCTACAACACGCTCGCGCGTGATAAGCAGGTATTTGTCCCGATGGAAGCCGGCAAGGTCGGCATGTATGTGTGCGGCATGACCGTCTACGATTACTGCCACGTCGGGCACGCGCGGATGATGATGGCCTTCGACGTCATTTATCGCTGGCTCATGGCCTCGGGTTACGAGGTGAAATACGTCCGCAACATTACTGACATCGATGACAAGATCATCAAGCGCGCCGTGGAAAACGGCGAGAGCATCAAGCAGCTGGTCGAGCGCAATGTGAAGTACATGGACGAGGACATCGGCGCACTGAACATGCTGCCGCCGACCGTCGTGCCGCGCGCCACCGAATACGTGCCGCAGATGCTTTCGATCATCGAGCAGCTCGAGGCGAAGGGCCTGGCCTACAAGAGCGAGGACGGCGACGTCAACTACAGCGTGCGCGGCTTCGAGGGCTACGGCAAGCTGTCCGGCAAGTCGCTCGACGACCTGCGCGCCGGCGAGCGCGTGGACGTCAGCAGCGCCAAGCGCGACCCGCTCGACTTCGTGCTGTGGAAGGCCGCCAAGGAGTCCGAGCCAAGCGAGGCCAAGTGGGATTCGAAGTGGGGCAAGGGCCGCCCGGGCTGGCACATCGAATGCTCGGCCATGTGCAGCGCCACCCTCGGCCAGCACTTCGACATCCACGGCGGCGGCGCCGACCTGCAGTTCCCGCACCACGAGAACGAGATCGCCCAGTCCGAAGGCGCCTTCGGCGGCGACATGGTCAACTACTGGATCCACAATGGCTTCGTGCGCGTGGACAACGAGAAGATGTCCAAGTCCCTGGGCAATTTCTTCACGATCCGCGACGTGCTCAAGAAGTATGATGCCGAGGTCATCCGCTTTTTCATCCTGCGCGCCCACTACCGCAGCCCGCTGAACTATTCGGATGCCCACATCGACGACGCCAAGGGCGCGCTGACCCGCCTGTACACGGCGCTGTCGACGGTCGACATCGGGCTTGATGCCCCGGCAGTCGATTGGGAAGAAGAACACGCGGTGCGCTTCCGCGAAGCGATGGACGACGACTTCAACACACCGCTGGCCGTGGCCGAGCTGTTCGACCTGGCCAGTGAAGTGAACCGCAGCAAGTCGATCGCTGCTGCCCGCCAGCTGAAAGCGCTGGCCGGCGTGCTGGGCCTGCTCGAGCGTGCGCCGCAAGCCTATCTGCAGGGCGGCAGCGACGCCGGCGACGCCGGTGTCATTGACGCCATCGCGCGCCGCGCCGCCGCCAAGAAAGCCCGCAATTTTGCCGAAGCGGACGCCATCCGCGCCGAACTGACTGCCGCCGGGATCATCCTGGAAGACAAGCCGGACGGAACGACGACCTGGCGCCGCGCATAATGGCGGCGCACAAGGACAGGGACACGGCCGCCGTGCCGGAGCTGACCGTCCCCGCCTACTGGGCGGAGGCGAAGGCCGCGCTGATGGAGCGCGACCGCATCATGAACAAGCTCATCCCGCAGATCGGCGACCTGCACCTGCGCGGCCAACCTGATCCTTTCACGACGCTCGCGCGCTCGATCGTGGGCCAGCAAGTGACCCCGAAAGCCGCCGACGCGGCCTGGTCCAAGCTACTGGCGATCTGCCCGAAGCTGTCTCCCGCGCAAATCATCAAGGCGGGCGCGGGCGAGCTGGCCGGCTGCGGCCTGTCCAAGCGCAAGACCGAATACATCCTCGACCTGGCCGACCACTTCAAGGCCAAACGCGTCCATGCCGACCTGTGGTCGCAGATGGACGACGAGGCCGTCATCGCCGAACTGGTCCAGATCCGCGGCATCAGCCGCTGGACAGCGGAGATGTTTTTGATATTTAATCTGCTCCGTCCCAACGTGCTGCCGCTCGACGACCCTGGCCTGATCCAGGGCATCAGCCAGAATTATTTCTCTGGGGAACCAGTTTCCCGCAGCGATGCGCGCGAGGTGGCGGCCAACTGGGAGCCCTGGCGCACGGTGGCAACCTGGTACCTGTGGCGCAGCCTGGACCCGGTATAGACCGGCAAAGAAGCACCATTACCCCATCCCGACCCGCCAAGGGTACGGTAGAATACGCCCGAAATCAGTCCACTGCCGCGCGATCGGAACGCTGCGGCCACGAAATAATCCGGAGGTAGAATGACTAAAACAACTTTCCTCAATTTTGAGCAGCCGGTTGCCGAGCTCGAATCCAAGATTGAAGAGCTGCGCTTCGTGCAGGACGATTCCGCCGTCGACATCTCCGAAGAGATCGACCGCCTGGCCAAGAAGAGCCAGCAACTGACCAAGGACATCTACGCCAAGCTGACCCCGTGGCAAGTGTCGCAGATCGCCCGCCACCCGCAGCGTCCCTACACGATGGACTACGTGAACGCGATCTTCACCGACTTCCACGAGCTGCACGGCGACCGCACCTTCGCCGACGACCAGTCGATCATCGGCGGCCTGGCCCGTTTCAACGGCCAGCCCTGCATGGTCATCGGCCACCAGAAGGGTCGCGACACCAAGGAACGCGCGATGCGCAACTTCGGCATGCCCAAGCCCGAAGGCTATCGCAAGGCCATGCGCCTGATGAAGGTGGCCGAGAAGTTCGGCCTGCCGATCTTCACGTTTGTCGACACCCCGGGCGCCTTCCCGGGCATCGACGCGGAAGAGCGCGGCCAGTCCGAAGCGATCGGCCATAACCTGTACGTCATGGCCGAGCTGAAAGTGCCGCTCATCGCCACCATCATCGGCGAAGGCGGTTCGGGCGGCGCGCTGGCGATCGCCGTCGGCGACGCGGTGCTGATGCTGCAATACGCGACCTATTCCGTGATCTCGCCGGAAGGCTGCGCCTCGATCCTGTGGAAGACCTCGGAGCGCGCAAGCGACGCCGCCGACGCCCTGGGCCTGACCGCGCACCGCCTGAAAGCCATCGGCCTGATCGACAAGATCGTCAGCGAACCGCTGGGCGGCGCCCACCGCGATCCGAAGCAGATGGCGCAATTGCTCAAGCGCGCGCTGGCCGACACCCTGCGCCAGTTCCAGGGCATGAAGACCAAGGAACTGCTGGACACCCGTCACGCCAAGCTGATGGCCTATGGCAAGTTCAAAGAAACCCTGCCGCGCGAAGAGTGAGTCGTTCCCCAGCCGAGACCGCGTCCGCGGTCTTTGCGCAGGCCATGCGTGGCCTGCGCGCAAACTCCTCCCCCCAATCCATTGCAATTGCCTGTAGCGGTGGCCTCGATTCGATGGCCCTGCTGCGCCTCGCCCATGCGTGGACGCAGGAGCAGGGGATTCCCCTGTATGTGTTCCACGTCCACCATGGCTTGAGCCCGAACGCCGACGCCTGGCTCGCGCACTGCGAACAGGCCAGCGCAGCCATCAAGGCCACCTTCGACCACCGCCGGGTGGAGGTCGTCAAGGGCAAGGATGGGGTCGAACTGGCGGCGCGCAAGCTGCGCTACCGCGCGCTCGGCGCCATGTGCGCGGCCCACGGCGTGCCGCTGCTGCTCAGTGCGCATCACCTGGATGACCAGGCCGAAACCGTCCTGCTGCAGCTCTTGCGCGGTTCGGGTCCCGCCGGCTTGTCGGGCATGGAGACGGCCAGCCGCATGCCCGAACTGCTGGGGTCGCCGGACCTGGTGCTGGCGCGCCCCTTGCTGTCCGTTTCGCGCGCCGTACTGGAACAGTACGCGGCGGCAGAAGGTATTGCCTGGGTCGAGGACGAATCGAACCTCGACCCCCGCTATACCCGTAATGCCCTGCGCCACAAGGTGATGCCGGCGATTGCCGCCAGCTTCCCCGGATACCAGGGGCGCCTGGCGCGCGGCGCGGCGCACGTCGAGTCGGCCCAGCGCATTCTCATTGAGGTGGCGAGCCAGGACCTGGCCGCCTGCATGTATGGCGACACGGTCGACCTGGAGCGCCTGCAGGGCTTCAGCCGCGACCGCATCGACAACCTGCTGCGCCACATGTTCGCCGTCCGTGGCCTGGCGATGCCGTCGACTGCATGGCTCGAAGAAATGGTCGCGCAACTGTTTTCGGCGCGCGACGATGCCCAGCTCAAGGTCACCCATCCGGCCTGTCATATCCGCCGCCACCGCGGCAAGCTCCACATCACGCCCCGCCTGCCGGACCTCGCCGGGATGCGCGACCCGGACGACATCGGCGTGCTCGACACGCCGGGGCAGTCCTTCCGCTGGAACGGCGAGCGGAGCATCGCCTTTCCCGCCTATGGCGGCGTGCTGCATTTCGACCTGGCCGACAGCGGCTTCGATCCGGCCTGGCTGCGTGGACAGCAATTGATCATCGACTTTCGCAAGGTTGGCGAGCGCCTGAAGCCCGCGCCCAACCGGCCGACGCGTTCGCTCAAGCAGCACTACCAGGCGCTCGGTGTGCCGAGCTGGGAGCGCGAGCGCGCGCCGATCATCGGCACGGGTCGCGACCTGCTGTTCGCCGGCGGCATCGGGATGGATTGCCGCTTCGTGGGGGTAGGGCAGGGCGGCCTGATCGCGCTGCGCTGGGAGCCGGAGGCAGTCTAGCGGGAGCAAAGTTTCTATACGAAAAAGGTATTACTTTATTTTCTTTTCGTATAGCTTTTTCTCCGGCGAGCCTTGTGATACTGCGCTGCAGCATGCTAGAGTAAGCATCCCCTTTTGATCTTTCAACAAGCTGGAACCCTTCCTGATATGGCTTTAATTGTCCACAAGTATGGCGGTACGTCGATGGGCTCGACGGACCGTATCAAGAATGTCGCGGCCCGTGTGGCGAAGTGGCATGACGCCGGCCACCAGATCGTTGTCGTGCCGTCGGCCATGTCCGGCGAGACCAACCGCCTGATCGGTCTGGCCAAGGAAATCATGGCGCAACCGGACCCGCGCGAACTGGACATGATCGCCTCCACCGGCGAGCAGGTGTCGGTCGGCCTGCTGGCGATGGCGCTCCTGGCGATCGGCAAGGATGCGGTTTCCTACACTGGCTGGCAGGCGGGCATCCGCACCGATTCCTCGTTCACCAAGGCGCGTATCCAGTCGATCGACGACACCCGCGTGCGCAATGACCTGAACCAGGGCAAGATCGTGATCATCACGGGCTTCCAGGGCATGGACGAAGATGGCAATATCTCGACGCTGGGCCGCGGCGGTTCGGACACCTCGGCCGTGGCGATCGCCGCCGCGCTCAAGGCCGATGAATGCCTGATCTACACCGACGTCGACGGCGTCTACACGACCGATCCGCGCGTGGTGCACGAGGCGCGCCGCCTGTCCAAGATCACCTTCGAGGAAATGCTCGAGCTCGCCTCGCTGGGCTCGAAGGTGCTGCAGACCCGCTCGGTCGAATTCGCAGGTAACTACCAGGTCCCGACGCGCGTGCTGTCGTCGCTGACCGATCCCCTGATGCCGCTGGACGAGGAAGCGAAGTCCGGCACACTGATTTCGTTTGAGGAAGAAAGCAATATGGAACAAGCCGTCATCTCCGGTATCGCCTTTCATCGCGATGAAGCCAAGATCACCATCCTGGGCGTGCCGGACAAGCCGGGCGTCGCCTTCCACATCCTGGGCCCGATCGCCGAGGCGAACGTCGAAGTCGACATGATCATCCAGAACCAGTCGGTGGACGGCAAGACCGATTTCACCTTCACCGTCTCGCGCGGCGATTACGCCAAGGCGATGAGCGTGCTGGAATCCCAGCGCGAGTCGCTGGGCGCGGCCAAGGTGCTGGGCGACGCGAAGGTGTCGAAGGTGTCGGCGGTCGGCGTGGGCATGCGCAGCCACGTTGGCGTGGCCTCGCAGATGTTCCGCACCCTGTCGGAAGAGGGCATCAACATCATGATGATCTCGACCTCGGAGATCAAGATTTCCGTCCTGATCGACGAGAAATACATGGAGCTGGCAGTGCGTGCACTGCACAAAGCTTTTAACCTCGAGCAAGCTTAACAATTTTCAAAATTTTCGGGCGTGCGTCCTTGACGCAACGTGCACCAGCCCTTAAGATGCCTGCACTCAGCGCTGACTGAAACACAAGTCGGCACTGATTGGAGACGTGGCCGAGTGGCCGAAGGCACTTCCCTGCTAAGGAAGCATACGGCTTATACCCGTATCGTGGGTTCGAATCCCACCGTCTCCGCCAAGGTTCAAAGAAAAAGCCACCGCAAGGTGGCTTTTTCTTTTCCGCGACAGTACAGACGAGTAGGGCGCTTGAGCGCCCTACGGGTGGGATTCGAAGCCGCGCGCATACTTGCGCGCGGGCGGCCTGCAGCATGTAGGCGAATCCCACCGTCTCCGCCAAGATTCAAATAACGAAGCCACCCTCGGGTGGCTTTTTTATTTGCATCTTGCGGATGGCATTTGAAGTGTGCGCCAGCCGCCGCGCCAGCGCGGTCCCTGACCGCCGTCGAATCCTGCCCGGAGGCGAACTCCCGCGGCGATGCGACACATCTTGTCGTCTTCCCGCCCGTTCTCTCTTGCCAAGGCACCAAGGTCTGTCGCATCATTGATTTTTCCGCATGGAAAGTAGTGCGGATGACCAGCAATGAGAGGGCAGGTATGAATGGTGCGGCGGAGGTCGGCGAGTCGGAAATCGACCGCTTTGTGCATGCAATGAAAGACTTCGGCACACCGGTCGGCTGGCATCTTCCCAAGCTGCCGCCGCTGTTCGCAGGAGCCGGCGATAGCGGCCTGCGTTATCGGTTCTTCCATGTCAGCCAGATCATCGAGGAAAAGTCCGCTGTACACCGCCGGGCAATGAGCAATGTGATCGCCTGTCTGAACAACGCGGGCGCGGCCATGGTGTACATGCTCAGCAGCAGCGAACGTGGCGTGAACCTGTATCTCGGGGTAGCCGGGGAATCCGAAACGAATGGCTTCGCGGGCAAGTTACTGGAGCAATCCTTCGCGGGGAATTTCCTGGGAGCGCAGCTGACGCCGATCAGTGTCGCCGAACCTGAACACGCGGCCGTTCTGGGCCACCTGCAGCACGTCGGGCTGGTATGCGGCGTGCCCTCATGCCATGACTCCGACGCCCAGCTCGGTGACGAGGAGCTGCAGGGAGTCGAGCGCCTCATCAACAGTCTGGCGGGAGAAGACTGGACGCTGGCCATTGTCGCCGTCCCTGGCGCGGAGGAAGAGATTGTCGACATCATCGACGAGCTCCAGCGGCTGGCGAGCGAGGTCTCGTCCCAGTCCAAATTCTCGCTGCAGCGCTCGCGGAACCGCGGAACACAGCGCTCCGGCACCACCGGCAGCAACCAGAGCATCAGCGAAGGCGGCGACAGGTCGAGCACGACCGGCACGACGAAGTCCAAGAGCCAGGGGTATTCGGATCAGGAACGGAATAGCGCCAAGACAATGAGCGGCAATACCTCCGAATCCGTGAACACCGGCGACTCGTCGGGCACCAATTATGGCAAGTCATCCGGGACCAGCGAATCGGTGACGGAGGGCGGCAACAGCGGCAGCGGTGAAACCGTGACGACCGAGCGGGTCGCCAAGGACGCGGAAGAAATGCTGGCCTTCCTGGACGAGGTCCAGCTTCCGCGCTTCCGCCAGGGCTATGCGAAAGGGATGTTTCGCACAGCTATCTATGTTTGCGGACGGAAGCGCGCCGTCTACCAGCGCCTGAGCCACACCGTCGTTTCGATTTTCCAGGGAAACAAGCCGAGCATGACGCCGCTTCGCGTGCACGAGGTTGCGGCTGGCACCATGCGCAGCCTGGCCGACCTGCTGGCAGTGCATGACCATTCGGACGCCGTGCAGCCGGCGCCGGGCAATACGCTGGTGCACTCGCTGCCCCTGAATTCCCGGACCCGGAGGCAGCAGGGCGGAACCTGGCTGAACGGGGACGAACTGTCGCTGCTGATGGGTTTTCCCCATCGGGAAGTACCCGGCATCCGGATACTCAAGAGTGTCGACTTCGGCTTGAATGTGCCGGCGGCGCCCGGCGGCGGCATCCGGCTGGGGCCCGTCGTGCAGCATGGACGCGCGCTTCCCTTCCAGCCCGTCGTGCTGCAGAACGATGACCTGGCCAGGCACGTGTTCATCACCGGCGTGACCGGATCGGGCAAGACCACCACCTGCATGAAGATGCTGCTCGAATCGGGCTTGCCTTTCCTCGTGATCGAGCCGGCAAAGACCGAGTACCGCGAGCTATACGGCAAGGATGCGGCCATCGAGTATTACACGCTCGGCCGCGAGGACCTGACGCCGTTCCGGCTCAATCCTTTCGAGCTGGTCTCGCGGCACAGCAAGCTGGCGAGCCACGTCGACATCCTCAAGAACACGCTGAACGCGGTCTATCCGATGGAAGCGGCCATGCCCTACATCGTGGAAGAAGCGATCATCCAGGCCTACCGGCGCAAAGGATGGGATATCCACGCCAGCAGCAACTGCCTGATGGACGATCCGTTTGCGCCGCACAGTGGCGCCTGGCCGAACTTCTCCGACATGATCGCCGAGCTCGACGACATCATCGAGAAGAAGGAGATGGGCCAGGACTTCCAGCAGAAGTACCGCGGGTCGCTGGTAGCGCGCCTCAGCAACCTGACGCTCGGGACGAAAGGGCGGATGCTCAACAGCCGCAGGTCGATCGACTTCGACGGGCTGCTGGACCGCAAGGTCGTGATCGAACTCGACGAGATCAAGGACGAAAGCGACAAGGCGCTGTTCATGGGACTGATCATCAGCCGGCTCGCCGAATGCGTGAAGCAGCGCCACGCCGCCACGCCCGGCTTCCGCCACCTGACCCTGATCGAGGAAGCGCACCGCCTGCTGTCGCGCCCGGAGCCCGGGGACGGCAGCAGGAAGCTCGGCGTCGACATGTTCTGCAACCTGCTGGCGGAGGTGCGCAAGTACGGCGAAGGACTGATCATTGCGGATCAGATTCCGGGCAAGCTGGTGGACGACGTCATCAAGAACACCAATACCAAGATCGTGCACCGGCTGTTCTCCGCCGATGACCGCAACGTGATCGGCGACGCCATGTGCCTCGACGACCGCCAGAAGGACCATCTGCCTTCCCTGCAACCCGGGGAAGCGGTCGTGTACGCCGGGGGCTGGCATGCGCCGGTGCTGGCCCGGGTCGAGCGCAATGCCGACACGAACAGCAGGGTCATCAGCGACCCGGATCTGCGCCTGCGTGGCAGCCACCAGGTCTGGGAAGCACGAGGCTGGCTGTATCCGAACCAGGCCGCGACGAGGGTCTTCACCGACGGCGTGGAACTGATGGGCTTCCAGCGCGACGCGGGGGCCGTATGGGCGATCGGGCTACGCCTGCTGCACGACCAGGTCACGCAGCGTCACAGGAACCTTTCCTCCATCGTCAAGAAGCGGGCTGCACTCGTCCAGCGCGCCACCGTACTGGCGCGCGCGCTGGCCGGGACCTGGGCGCCGCGGCTCGGCGACGCCGGCCTCAGGGCAGCACTGGCAGCCCAGTTCTTCGACGATCATGCCATCACCGCCGATTCCGCAAGCCATGGCAGCGTCGCGTCGTTCGTGTGCTGGCTCCTGGGCGACCATCCGCTCGACCTGGACGCGCTGGCCCGTGAAACGGACACGCTGGCGTGCTTCCAGGACTGGTGGAACGACAAGTCATTAAACAACGTTATCTGAAAGGCAGAAAAATGGGAATTTCATTGTTGATCGGCGGCGTGATTTCCGCCGTGTCCTCCTTCGTTGCTTCCGTGAGCGGCATGCTGGCGGCAACCTTGCCCCGAATTGCTGTGGTGCTCGGCAACGCCGAAAACTGGCGCATGCTCGGCAACACCATCTCGCTGCTTGCCCAGGTGTTCCAGGTATTCCGTCCGAACGAGTCGGTCGAAGACATGGGGGACCGTGCACTCCAGGCCGCCGAGGCGGGCATCCGGCCGGAGAACTTCGACAACTGGGACGAATACGTGGCGCAGATTCGCGACCTCGAGCTCAGGCCAGAACTTTCCACACAGTTTTCCGTCGAGGACAAGCACGCAGCCGGCCTGGCCGTTGCGGTGCGCGCACTGGAAGAGAAATTCGGCCTCCCGTCCGGCGCGATGGCCTTCCTGCCCCTGCTGGTCGCAAGCAATCCTGACTACTTCAACGCGGAGCGCATGGAAGCTGTCCTGCGCGTCACCAAGGATATAGCCTCGATCATCGACTACGTCGACGGCAAGCTTGGCCGTGCAGACCGCCAGCAGGTCGAGGAGACCCTGGTGCGGGCCGGCGGCCAGCTGGATCCGGACAAGACGACCGAGCAGATCCGTGCCGACCTGGCGGCGGCCGTCGAGCGCGCCGCACAGCAGGGCGGGCACAAGCGATGATGTCGACGCTCGCCCTGCTCGTGACGCCGCAGCACCTGAGCTGTTACCGGCAGGAGGGCGGCAAGTGGCTGCCCGCCCCGCTGGAAGGGGAGGCGAGCTCAAGCCTCAGCGAGGGCGCAGGGCGCCAGGTCGACGCGATCTGCCACGAGCTGCATGACGCGGCCAGCATTGCGGCTGCCAGGCTGTGCCTGCTCGTGGACGATGCCCCGGGCGCGCGTGCCCATGCCGCCGGCCTGTTGACTGTCGCACTCGGAGCGGGCATTGGACGCGTCGATACCTGGCGCCTGGCGCCGCTGGCCACCCGCGCGCAGGGAATCGCGCCCGGGTCTCCGGAGCAGCTGCAATGGTGCCTCGACGTGCTCCTGCCCGCCCTGGACAGCGAACACAGGCAAAACGTGCGCGACGAAGGTGCGGAAGCGGCGCTGCACGCCGAACTGGACGCGGCGCGGCGCGACAACCGCGACCTGGCCGAACGCATGGTGGTGCTGCAGAGCCGCCTCGACCGGCAGGGCGCCACTCACCGCGAGGAGCTCGCCGGCCTGCGCGCTCGCGCCGCCGCGATGGAGCCACCGCCGGTCGACACCCTGGTGCGCTTCATGCCGCTGTTCTTCCGGCATTTCTGGGAAAAGATCAGCCCGGCCGACATGGCGCACGTGCTGCGTGTTCCTGAACTTCCC
>Ga0209023_10002909_pt1 | contig 20834 bp, 17 predicted proteins | sample LakOneMetagenome_FD_187468 | JGI IMG/M metagenome (GOLD analysis project Ga0209023, IMG submission 187468) | Freshwater and sediment microbial communities from Lake Erie, Canada (SPAdes) (version 2) | ecosystem: Environmental > Aquatic > Freshwater > Lentic | place: Lake Erie, Canada...
CAACGCCGGGCACGAAAATGACGACGGTTCGCCCGCACCCCCGTGAACAGGCTCACCGTCGTCACTGGGATAGACGCAGTGGCCGGGCGTTTGGTTGCCCAGGACGGCGACATTTCTCGAGAAAGTTCTCGGCGCCGCGCTCCGCCCGCTCGCAAGCGGCTCAGCGCGCCAGCAGCGGGTCGATCGCGACGGCGACGAACAGCAGCGCCAGATAGAGGTTGGAGATGTGGAAGAGCCGCATCGGCTGGATCTCGACCAGCTCGTCACTGCGTCGCGTGCGAGCCCACATCCGGTGGGCCTCGACCACGAACACCAGGCCGAGGACCCCGGCCACGACGGGGTAGAAGAGTCCCGTGCCGGCCACCGGCCACAGGGCCAACGACGTGAGCACGGTCGCCCACGTGTAGAGCACGACCTGTCGCCCCACGACGTCGGCCTTGGCGACCACCGGGAGCATCGGGACGTCCACGTTGGCGTAGTCCTCGCGGTAGCGCAGCGCGAGCGCCCAGGTGTGCGGCGGGGTCCAGAAGAAGACGACGAGGAACAGCACGATCGGCGTCCAGGCGACCTCGCCGGTGACGGCGGTCCACCCGATCAGGGCCGGGAAGCAGCCGGCGATCCCGCCCCAGACGATGTTCTGGGTGGTGCGGCGCTTGAGGATCATCGTGTAGACGACGAGGTAGAACACCTCCGCCCCGAGGGCCAGAAGCGCGGACAGCCAGTTGACCCACACCGCGAGGATCACGGTGGCGACGACGCCCAGGGTGACCCCGAAGACCAGGGCGGCGCCCGGCGACACGATGTGCCGAGGGAGCGCCCGCCGTCGCGTGCGCCGCATCTGCTCGTCGATGTCGCGGTCATAGACGCAGTTGAGGGCGCTGGCCGATCCCGCCGACAGCGCGCCGCCCACCACCGTCGCCGCCACCAGGCCGAGCGGCGGGATGCCTCTGGCGGCGAAGAACATGACCGGCACCGTGGTCAGCAGCAACAGCTCGATGACGCGGGGCTTCATCAGCCCGACATAGGCCCCGACGACATCCTTCACCCCGGCCCGGGGCGACCCTTGCGACGGCTCTGCAGGCATGCCTGACGAGGTCGAATGGCCGACATGAGTCACGGGTACCTCGGAGCGGTTCAAGGAGATGGGCGCGACTGACCGCGCGGTGGACAGCGTGAGGTGAGTCTAACCCGCGGCTGAGTAGGCTCGGCTCTGCTGTGCGCCCTCTCCCAGCGGGTGCGCCCAGCGTCCGGGGAGGACCCGCCGTCGATGAGAGGAACGCCGTGACCACGAAGTCCGCAGCACTGGACTGGACCGAGCTCGACGACCGGGCGGTGGACACCGCCCGCGTCCTGGCGATGGACGCCGTCCAGAAGGTCGGCAACGGCCACCCGGGCACCGCGATGAGCCTCGCGCCGGCGGCGCACCTGCTGTTCCAGAAGGTGATGCGGCACAACCCCGCCGACCCGCACTGGCCCGGACGCGACCGCTTCGTGCTCTCGTGCGGCCACTCGAGCCTGACCCTCTACATCCAGCTCTTCCTCGGCGGCTGGGGCCTGGAGATCGAGGACCTCAAGGCGCTCCGCACGTGGGGCAGCAAGACCCCCGGTCACCCGGAGTACGGCCACACCGCGGGTGTCGAGACGACGACCGGGCCACTCGGCCAGGGCATCGGCAACGCCGTGGGAATGGCGATGGCCGCCCGTCGCGAGAAGGGCCTGCTCGACCCGAAGGCAGGTGACGGCGACTCGCCGTTCGACCACCAGATCTATGTGCTGGCCAGCGACGGCGACATCGAGGAGGGCATCAGCGGTGAGGCCTCGTCCATCGCCGGCACCCAGCAGCTGGGCAACCTGACGCTCATCTATGACGACAACCGCATCTCGATCGAGGACGACACCAACATCGCGCTCAGCGAGGATGTCGCCGCGCGCTACGAGGCCTACGGCTGGCACGTCCAGACCGTCGACTGGGTCGGCGGCGACGGCGGCTACCACGAGGACGTCCCGGCGCTCTACGACGCGATCCAGGCGGCGCGCGCCGTCTCCGACCGCCCGAGCTTCATCAAGCTGCGCACGATCATCGCCTGGCCCGCGCCCAACGCTCAGAACACCGGCAAGGCGCACGGGTCGGCGCTCGGCACCGACGAGGTCGCCGCGACCAAGGAGCTGATCGGCTTCGACCCGGCGCGGACCTTCCAGGTCGACGACGACGTCATCGCCCACACCCGTGCCGCCGTCGACCGCGGCAAGGCTGCGCAGGCTGCCTGGCAGGCGGAGTTCGACGCCTGGGCGGCCAAGCCCTCTGCCGACCTCGCGCTGTTCGAGCGGCTCCAGACCCGGACCCTGCCCGCCGGCTGGGCCGACGCGCTGCCGACCTACCCGGCGGATGAGAAGGGCGTGGCGACCCGCAAGGCCTCCGGTGAGGTCATCAATGCGCTGGCCGGGGTCATCCCCGAGCTGTGGGGCGGCTCGGCCGACCTCGCGGAGTCCAACAACACCACCATCACCGACGCCCCGTCGTTCCTGCCGGTCGCGCGCTCCACCAAGATGTGGCAGGGCGACCCCTACGCCGGCCGGGTGCTCCACTTCGGCATTCGCGAGCACGCCATGGGCGCCATCCTCAACGGCATCGCGGTGCACGGAGGCACACGTCCCTTCGGGGGCACCTTCTTGACGTTCTCCGACTACATGCGGCCCTCGGTGCGCCTCGCCGCGCTGATGGGGCTGCCGGTCACCTATGTCTGGACCCACGACTCGATCGGCCTCGGCGAGGACGGGCCGACCCACCAGCCGATCGAGCATGTCGCCGCGCTGCGGGCGATCCCCGGGCTCGACGTCGTACGCCCGGCCGACGCCAACGAGACCGCCGCCTGCTGGCAGGCCGTGCTCTCGCACACCGACCGTCCGGCCGGCCTCTGCCTGACCCGGCAGAACGTCCCGACCTTCCCGCGGGGGGCCGATGGCTTCAGCGACACCAGCAACGTCCACCGCGGTGGCTATGTCCTGCTCGACGTCGACGGCGGCCTGCCGGACGTCGTCCTCGTCGGCACGGGCTCGGAGGTCCAGATCGCCGTCGCCGCGCGCGACCTGCTGGCCGAGAAGAGCATTCGCGCCCGCGTCGTGTCGATGCCGTGCCGGGAGTGGTTCGACGAGCAGGAGGAGTCCTACCGCGAGACCGTGATCCCGCCGACCGTCAAGGCACGCGTCTCCGTGGAAGCGGGGATCGCGCTCGGCTGGCGCGAGGTCGTCGGTGACCACGGGCGCATCGTGTCCATCGAGCACTACGGGGCGTCGGCCGACTACCAGCGGATCTACCGCGAGTTCGGCCTCACCGCCGAGGCCGTCGCCGCTGCCGCCGAGGACAGCATCCGCTCCGTGACCGGCTGACCCGCCGGCAACGTTTACGCCCACCAGAGACCACAGACCCCAAGGAAGAGGAGGGACCTCATGTCCGAGCGACTCCAGCAGCTCGCCGACGCCGGCGTGTCCATCTGGCTCGACGACCTGTCCCGCGAACGCATCGAGACCGGCAACCTGGCCGATCTCATGAAGAACCACCACGTCGTCGGGGTGACCACCAACCCGTCGATCTTCGCCGCCGCGCTGTCGGAGGGCGAACGCTACGACCAGCAGGTCCGCGAGCTCGCCATCGACGGCGCGGATGTGGATCGGGCGGTCTTCAAGCTCACGACCACCGACGTCCGCGACGCCTGCGACATCATGAAGCCGTCGTTCGAGGCCTCCGGCGGCGTCGACGGCCGCGTGTCGATCGAGGTCGCGCCCGATCTCGCCTACGACACCGAGGCGACCGTGCTGGCGGCCCGCACCCTCCGCGACGAGGTCGACCGCCCCAACCTCCACATCAAGATCCCCGGCACCCCCGAGGGCTGGCCCGCCATCACCGAGGTGCTCGGCGACGCCATCAGCGTCAACGTGACCCTCATCTTCGGCCTCGAGCAGTACGAGCGGGTGATGGAGGCCTTCATCGCCGGCATCGAGAAGGCTCGAGACAACGGCCACGACCTGTCGCTGATCCACTCGGTCGCCTCGTTCTTCGTCTCGCGCGTCGACACCGAGATCGACAAGCGTCTCGAAGCCTCCGGCGCCGACGCGGCACTCATGGGCCAGGCGGGCGTGGCCAACGCCAGGCTCGCCTACGAGGCCTACGAGCGCTTCTTCGCCTCCGACCGGTGGGCCGCCCTCGAGGCCCTGGGCGCCAACAGGCAGCGCCCGCTGTGGGCGTCCACCGGGGTGAAGAACCCCGACTACGACGACACGATGTATGTCGTCGACCTGGTCGCCGACAACACCGTCAACACCATGCCCGAGAAGACCCTCCAGGCCGTCGCCGACCACGGTGAGGTCCGGGGCGACCAGGTGCGGCCGCACTACGCGGACGCGCACGCGCACATGGCGGCGCTGGCGGCGGCCGGTATCGACTACGACGACGTGATCGCCACCCTGGAGAAGGAGGGCGTCGAGAAGTTCATCGTCTCCTGGCACGAGCTGCTCGACACCGTCCGGGCCTCCCTCGACGGCGCCAAGGAGTGACGGTGGCCGCTTCGCTCGGGCCGGGCTCCCCGGTCGACCCCCGCACGACCACCGCCTGGGACCGCTTGGGCGCCCTCGCCTCAGGGTTCGACCCCGATCTGCGGGGGTGGTTCGCCACGGACCCGCGTCGGGTCGAGCGGCTCACCTTCACCGCGGGCGACCTGCTGGTCGACCTGTCCAAGAGCCTCCTGGACCAGGAGGTGCTGACCGCGCTGCTCTCCCTCGCCGCCGAGGTCGGGCTGGCCGAGCGTCGCGACGCGATGTTCCGCGGCGAACGCATCAACGTGACCGAGGGTCGAGCCGTGCTCCACACCGCGCTCCGGCTCCCGGCCGACTCCTCGCTCGAGGTCGACGGGCACGATGTCGTTCCCGACGTGCACGAGGTCCTCTCGCGGGTCTATGACTTCGCCGACCGGGTGCGGTCGGGCGCCTGGACAGGCGTCACGGGCGAGCGGATCCGCACGGTCGTCAACATCGGGATCGGCGGCTCGGACCTCGGTCCGGTGATGGCCTACGAGGCGCTCGCGCCGTACCGCCTCGACGGGCTCGAGTGCCGCTTCATCAGCAACATCGACCCGACCGACGCGGCCCTGACCCTCCGGGGCCTCGACCCGGCCACGACGCTGTTCATCGTCGCCAGCAAGACCTTCGGCACGCTGGAGACCCTCACCAACGCCCGGCTGTGCCGCTCGTGGCTGCTCGACGGTCTGCGGTCCAGGGGCGCGATCGAGGACGGCGACCAGGCCGCGGCCGACGCCGTCGCCAAGCACTTCGTCGCCGTGTCGACCGCGCTGGACAAGGTGGCCGCGTTCGGGATCGACCCGGCCAACGCCTTCGGGTTCTGGGACTGGGTCGGCGGCCGCTACTCGGTCGACTCCGCGATCGGCACGTCGCTCGTGGTGGCGATCGGGCGCGAGAGCTTCGCCGCCTTCCTGGCCGGCATGCACGCCATGGACGAGCACTTCCGTACCACCGACCTGGCCGGCAACGTGCCGGCGCTGATGGGGCTCCTCAACGTCTGGTACACCAACTTCCTCGGCGCCGAGACCCACGCCGTCCTCCCCTACGCGCAGCTCCTGCACCGGTTCCCGGCCTATCTCCAGCAGCTGACCATGGAGTCCAACGGCAAGGGCGTCCGGTGGGACGGCGCCCCCGTCACCACCGAGACCGGTGAGGTGTTCTGGGGAGAGCCCGGCACCAACGGGCAGCACGCGTTCTACCAGCTGATCCACCAGGGCACCCGGCTCGTCCCCGCCGACTTCATCGCGCTCGCCAACCCGCCGTACCCCCTGCGGGACGGCGACGTCGACGTCCACGAGCTGTTCCTCGCCAACTTCTTCGCCCAGACGAGGGCGCTCGCCTTCGGCAAGACCGCCGACGAGGTGCGCGCCGAGGGCACGCCGGAGGAGATCGTGTCGGCCAGGGTGTTCTCCGGCAACCGGCCCACCGCCTCGATCATGGCGCCCGAGCTCACTCCGTCAGTCCTGGGGCAGCTCATCGCGCTCTATGAGCACATCACCTTCACCCAAGGTGTCGTCTGGGGCATCGACAGCTTCGACCAGTGGGGCGTCGAGCTCGGCAAGCAGCTGGCCCAGCAGATCAGCCCCGCCGTCGCGGGCGACACCGTGGCGCGGGAGCAGCAGGACGCCTCGACGCAGGCGCTCATCGACTACTACCGGTCCCACCGGCGCTGATGAGCAACCCGCTCCGCGATCCGCAGGACCGCAGGCTTCCCCGCATCGCGGGCCCCTGCGGCATGGTGCTGTTCGGTGTCACCGGCGATCTCTCCCGCAAGAAGGTCATGCCGGCCATCTATGACCTGGCCAACCGCGGCCTGCTGCCGCCAGGCTTCTCGCTCGTCGGCTTCGCCCGCCGCGACTGGGCCGACCAGGACTTCGCCCAGATCGTGCACGACTCGGTCCGCGAGCACGCCCGTACCGAGTTCCGCGAGGAGGTCTGGCAGCAGCTCGCCGAGGGGTTCCGTTTCGTCCCGGGTGACTTCGCCGACGACGCGGCGTTCGACCACCTGCGCCGCACGATCGAGGAGCTCGACGAGGTCCGCGGCACCGGCGGCAACCACGTGTTCTATCTGTCGATCCCACCCAAGTTCTTCGGTGACGTGGTGGGACAGCTCAAGGAGCACGGCCTCGTCGACCATCGCGACGGGTCCTGGCGCCGCGTCGTCGTCGAGAAGCCGTTCGGTCACGACCTCGAGTCGGCGCGCGCTCTGAGCGCGACCCTCAACGAGGTCTTCCCGAGCGGGTCGGTCTTCCGGATCGACCACTACCTCGGCAAGGAGACCGTCCAGAACATCCTGGCGATGCGGTTCGCCAACGCCATGTTCGAGCCGATCTGGAACGCCAACTACGTCGACCACGTGCAGATCACCATGGCCGAGGATGTCGGCATCGGCGGACGAGCCGGCTACTACGACGGCGTGGGGGCCGCCCGCGACGTCATCCAGAACCACCTGCTCCAGCTGATGGCCCTGGTGGCCATGGAGGAGCCGACCTCGTTCGACGCCGAGAACCTGCGGATCGAGAAGCTCAAGGTCCTGTCCTCGGTGACGCTGCCCCACCGGCTCGACCTCGCCACCGCCCGCGGCCAGTATGCCGAGGGCTGGGCCGGCGGGGTCAAGGTGCCCGGCTTCCTGGAGGAGGACGGCATCTCGCCGGCCTCGATCACCGAGACCTTCGCCGCCGTACGCCTCAACGTCGACAACCGGCGCTGGGCCGGCGTGCCCTTCTACCTGCGCACCGGCAAACGTCTGGGTCGACGGGTGACCGAGGTCGCCGTGGTGTTCAAGCAGGCCCCGCACCTGCCGTTCGCCAAGGCAGCGACGGAGGACCTCACCCGCAACGCCCTCGTGATCCGCGTGCAGCCCGACGAGGGAGTCACCCTCCGGTTCGGCTCCAAGGTCCCGGGCACCGCCATGGAGATCCGGGACGTCACCATGGACTTCGCCTACGGCGGATCGTTCACCGAAGCGTCCCCCGAGGCCTACGAGCGACTCATCCTCGACGTGCTTCTCGGTGATCCGCCGCTGTTCCCGCGGCACGAGGAGGTCGAGCAGTCGTGGAAGATCCTCGACCCGATCCTGAACTACTGGGCCGCCAAGGGTCAGCCCGAGCAGTACGAGTCCGGCACCTGGGGGCCCTCGTCGGCGGACCGGATGCTTGAGCGCGACGGCCGCAGCTGGAGGAGGCCCTGATGGCGGCGACGAGAGCAGCCCAGCTCACGGAGCTGATGGACACCAATGCCGCCGAGATCGCGGCCGAGTTCGTCGCGGCCCGCACCCAGGCCGGCAGCCCGGTCATGGGCATGGTGATGACCCTCGTCGTGGTCGTGGACGAGGAGGCTTCCTCGTGGGCGATGGAAGCCGCCCAGCACGCCTCCCACGAGCATCCGGCCCGCATCCTCGGCGTGATTCTTGGCAGCGCCCGAGGGACCGCACGGGTCACCGCCCAGGTCGGCATCGGCAACGGCTGGTCCGGTGAGACCGCACTGATCCGCCTGTCCGGCGAGGTGGTCAAGCACCCGGAGTCCGTCGTACTCCCCCTGCTGCTGCCGGACTCCCCCGTGGCCGTGTGGTGGCCGCGCGACCACCCGGCAGACCCTGCCCTGGACCCCCTCGGCCGGCTCGGCCAGCGCCGGATCACGGACGCCGCCTATGTCACCCGCGGCAAGTCCCGCGCCCTGCACGGTCAGTGCGCGACCTATGCCGCCGGCAACACCGACCTCGCCTGGACGCGGATCACCCCGTGGCGCGCGATGCTCGCAGCGGCGCTGGACCAGCAGCCGCTCAAGGTGACCTCCGTGGTGATCCGCGCGGAGCGGGTGAGCCCCAGCGCCGACCTGCTGATGGCCTGGCTCAGCGACCGCCTCAAGGTCCGCGTCGAGCGGCTCAGCTCCCGGGGACCCGGCATCACCGAGGTCACGATGAATACCAAGGAAGGCCCGATCTCGATCACTCGGGACGATGGCCGGCTCGCCACGTTCTCCTCCCCGGGCCAGCCGGACCGCCCGGTCGCCCTGAGGCGCCGGGAGGTCCCCGAACTGCTGGCCGAAGAGCTACGACGGCTCGACGAGGACGACATCTATGCCGCGACGGCGAAGCGTCTGGTCACGCTGGCGGCGCGGAAGAAGTCCCGCTGATGGCGGCGCCCTCCGTCGAACTGCTGCCCGACGCCTCCGGAGTGGCGGCCGCCGTCGCGACCCGCCTACTGGCGCGGCTCGAGGAGGCCCAGGCGGCCGGGCGGACACCGCACATCGTGCTCACCGGCGGCACCATCGCCGACGAGATCCACCGTGAGGTGGCCCGCCTGTCGGCGGACGCCTCGGTCGACTGGTCGCGCGTGGCCGTCTGGTGGGGGGACGAGCGGTTCGTCGCGCCCGACAGCGCCGATCGCAACGCCGGTCAGGCCCGTGCGGCCATGCTCGACCACCTGCCGATCCCCGCAGCCAACATCCACGAGATGCCGTCGACCGCCGAGGCGCCCGACGTCGACGCGGCCGCCCAGGCTCACGCTGACGAGCTCGCCGCACAGGGACCCGACGAGTTCGAGGTCGTCATGCTCGGCATCGGACCCGACGGCCACATCGCCTCGCTCTTCCCGGGGTTCGATCAGGTCGAGGAGACCGAACGCACCGTCGTCGGCGTGACCGGCTCACCCAAGCCACCTCCCCTGCGGGTCTCCCTCACCCGCCCCGTCCTCGACGCCACCCGGGCGATGTGGTTCGTCGCCAGCGGGGACGGCAAGGCCGACGCCGTCGCGACGGCGATCACCCAGTCCCAGGCCACCCCCTCCCGCGAAGTGGGAGAAATGGCCCCGCGAAGTGGGACTCCGGGCCCCGCGAAGTGGGACTCGGGGCCCCTCCCCGCGGCCCGGGTCACGGGCCGGGCCGAGACGATCTGGTTCTTGGACGAGGCAGCGGCTGCGGCACTACCGGCCTGACAGGGGCCACCGCTCCCACCTCGGCGGGCCATTTGTCCCACTTCGGCGGGGGGACGAGGGTCAGAAGATGATCTCGCCGTTCTTGCGGCGGCTGCGGAGCGTCTGCAGCGCCTCGTCGAGGATGTCCTTGGCCTCGGCGTCGGAGCGGCGCTCCTTCACATAGGCCAGGTGGGTCTTGTAAGGCTCGATCCGCGGCGCGGGCGGCGGGTTGTCGGAGTCCATCGACGCCGGCAGGCCGCACTTGGGGCAGTCCCACGACTCGGGGATGGATGCCTCGATCGCGAACGTCACCACCGAGCGATGACGGTTGGCACAGAAGTAGGCCACGGTCTGGCGGGGGGCCGCCTCACCGCGCTCTGCCTCGCCCATCGGCCCAGCGCCGACACGGCTGCCACGAATCGCGTTTCCTCCACCAGCCACGGAAGGAGTCCTTTCTCAGACGAGCGCTGCTCGACAGGGGGTTGTGTCGGGCCCGTCAGCCCGCGTGTGCCATCCAGAGGCCCAGACCAATGATCGTGACGAACCAGATGACGCCGATACCGACCGTGAACCGGTCGAGGTTGCGCTCGGCCACGGAGCTGCCACCGAGCGAGCTGGAGACACCACCGCCGAACATGTCGGACAGCCCACCGCCCCGGCCCTTGTGCAACAGGACCAGCAGGATGAGGATCGCACTGGTGATCATCAGGACGATGGTGAGAGCGAGAGTCACGATCGCAGAGCCTACTTGACGATGGACGGAATCACAGGACCGGCCCAGTCAGTTCACCCAGTTGTCACACGGGGACGTCACAGGACGGGCATGTCATAGAACCGGCAGATCCCGCCGAACTCGTCGGCCTGCAGGCTCGCGCCGCCCACCAGGCACCCATCGATGTCGGCCTTCTCCATGATTCCGGCCACGTTGGAGGCCTTCACCGAGCCGCCGTACTGGATGCGTACGCCGTCGGCCGCAGCATCACCGAACGTCTCCCGGATGCGCCCGCGGATCGCGCCACAGACCTCCTGGGCGTCCTCGGGCGTCGCCACCTCGCCGGTGCCGATCGCCCACACGGGCTCATAGGCGACGACGAGCCCGGCGACCTGCTCAGGGGTGAAGCCGGCCAGCGAACCGTCGACCTGGGCCAGCGTGTAGGGCACGTGCTCGCCGGACTGACGGATGTCGAGGCCCTCGCCCACGCACACGATCGGGGTCATCCCCGCGGCCAGGGCCTTGTGGGCCTTGGCGTTGACCAGCGCGTCGGACTCGGCGTGGTACTGACGCCGCTCGGAGTGACCCACGACGGCGTAGGAGCAGCCGAGCTTGGCCAGCATGCCCGCGGAGATCTCCCCCGTGTAGGCGCCGCCGTCCTCGGAGGAGACGTCCTGGGCGCCGTACTTGATCGAGAGCTTGTCGCCGTCGACCAGCGTCTGGACCGAGCGCAGGTCGGTGAACGGAGGTACGACGACCACCTCGGCCTTGCCGTAGTCGTGCCGCTTGTCCGACAGGGTCCAGGCGAGCTTCTGGACCAGGACCACCGCCTCCTGGTGGTTGAGGTTCATCTTCCAGTTGCCCGCCATCAGCGGGGTACGGGTGGTGCCCATGGTTCCTTCCGGGGTTGCGTGGTGGTGAGGGCCGGGGTGTGGGCCTCCGGCCCTCCAGGTGTGGTCAGCCGGCGGCGTTCTCGATGACCGCGATGCCGGGCAGCTCCTTGCCCTCGAGGAACTCGAGGCTGGCGCCGCCACCGGTCGAGATGTGGCCGAAGGCCGCCTCGTCGAAGCCGAGCGTGCGGACGGCCGCTGCGGAGTCGCCACCGCCGACGACCGACAGGCCGGGAACGGTGGTGAGCGCCTGGGCGACGGCCCGGGTGCCCTCTGCGAAGGCCGGCGTCTCGAAGACCCCCATGGGGCCGTTCCAGAAGACCGTCTGCGCGTCCGCGAGCGCCGCCGCGAAGGCGGCCCCGGACTCGGGTCCGATGTCCAGTCCGAGGGCGTCGGCCGGAATAGCGGACGCGGGGACGACCCGAGGCTCGGGCTCGCGCTCACCACTCGGGAACGCCGTGTCCACGACGATGTCGGTGGGAAGCAGGATCGTGACGCCGGACTCCTCGGCACGGGCGAGGTAGCTCCGGCAGATCTCGAGCTGGTCCTCCTCGAGCAGGCTCTTGCCCACCTCATAGCCCTGGGCCTTGAGGAAGGTGAACACCATCCCGCCACCGATCAGCAGGCGGTCGGCCTTGCCGAGCAGGTTGTCGATGACGCCGAGCTTGTCGGAGACCTTGGAGCCGCCGAGCACGACGACATAGGGCCGGGCGGGGTCGACGGTGAGGCGGCGCAGCACGCCGACCTCCTTGGCGACGAGGCCGCCCATGGCCGAGGGGAGCCGTTGGGCGATGTCATAGACGGAGGCCTGCTTGCGGTGGACCACGCCGAAGCCGTCGGAGACGAACGCGTCGGCCAGCTCGGCGAGCTGGTCGGCGAACGCCCCACGGACGGCGTCGTCCTTGCTGGTCTCACCCTCGTTGAACCGGACGTTCTCGAGGACGGCCACGTCGCCGTCGGCCAGCCCGGCCACCGTGGCCCGGGCACTGTCGCCCACCGTGTCGGTCGCGAAGGCGACCGGCTTGCCGAGCAGCTCGCCGAGGCGCGCCGCCACGGGACCCAGGGAGTACGCCGGGTCCGGCGCGCCCTTGGGACGACCGAGGTGGGCGGTGACGACCACCCGGGCGCCGGCGTCAGCCAGCTCCCGGATGGTCGGCACGCTCGCCCGGATCCGGCCGTCGTCGGTGATCGTCGTGCCCTTCAGCGGCACGTTGAGGTCAGACCTGACGAGGACGCGTTTGCCGCGTACGTCGCCGAGGGACTCCAGACCGGACATGTGGCGCTCCTCAGAGGGAGGCGCCGACGTGGAGGCAGAGGTCGACCAGACGGTTGGAGTAGCCCCACTCGTTGTCGTACCAGCCGACGACCTTGACCTGGTTGCCGATGACCTTGGTCAGACCGGAGTCGAAGATGCACGACGACGGGTCGGTGACGATGTCGGCGGACACGATCGGGTCCTCGGTGTACTTCAGGAAGCCCTTGAGCGGACCCTCGGCCGCGGCCTTGACGATCGCGTTGACCTCCTCGACCGTGGTCTCGCGGCCGGCCTCGAAGGTCAGGTCGGTGGCGGAGCCGGTCGGGGTCGGAACCCGGAGGGCGTAGCCGTCGAGCTTGCCCTTGAGCTCGGGCATGACCAGCCCGATGGCCTTGGCGGCGCCCGTCGAGGTCGGGATGATCGACAGCGCAGCGGCGCGGGCGCGACGCAGGTCGCGGTGCGGGCCGTCCAGCAGGTTCTGGTCCGAGGTGTAGGCGTGCACCGTGGTCATCAGGCCCTTGACGATGCCGAGCTCGTCGGAGAGCGGCTTGGCCATCGGCGCCAGGCAGTTGGTCGTGCAGGACGCGTTGGAGATGACGTGGTGGGTGGCCGGGTCGTAGTCGGTGTGGTTGACACCCATCACGAACGTGCCGTCCTCGTTCTTGGCCGGCGCCGAGATGATGACCTTCTTGGCCCCGCCGTCGAGGTGGGCCTTGGCCTTGAGCGCGTCGGTGAAGATGCCGGTCGACTCGATGACGATGTCGGCGCCGGTCTCGCCCCAGGCGATCGCAGCCGGGTCGCGCTCCTCGAAGACGCGCACGCGGGTGCCACCAACGGTGATCGACTCGTCGTCATAGCTGACGTCGTCGGCGAGCACGCCGAGGACGGAGTCGTACTTCAGCAGGTGTGCGATGGACTTGTTGTCCATCAGGTCGTTGGCGGCGACGATCTCGATGTCGGCGCCCGAGGCCTGAACGGCGCGGAAGAAGTTGCGCCCGATCCGACCAAAGCCGTTGATGCCTACACGAACAGTCACAGTGACTCCTCAATCCCAGGGGTTTTGGGCACGGCGCACCGCTTGTGGCGACATCGGCCATGCCGGTCCCTGTCACCCTATCGCCAGCCATGGGCAGCACCTACGGGCCGTCTCAGGTACTCGGACGTAACCCTGGACACACCACAAAGGTGGTAGGGGATCAGGCGTCCTCGGCCAGCATCTCGGGGGTGAGCGACGCCTCGGTGTCGGGGATGCCGAGCTCCTCCGCGCGCTTGTCGGCCATCGCCAGCAGGCGGCGGATCCGACCGGCGATCGCGTCCTTGGTGAGGACCGGGTCGTGCAGCTGACCGAGCTCCTCCAGCGAGGCCTGCTTGTGCTCGAGACGCAGGTCGCCGGCCATCTTCAGGTGGTCGGGGACCTCGTCGCCGAGGATCTCCAGGGCTCGATCGACCCGCGCCCCGGCCGCGACCGCGGCCCGGGCCGAGCGGCGCAGGTTGGCGTCGTCGAAGTTGGCCAGCCGGTTGGCGGTGGCCCGCACCTCGCGGCGCATCCGGCGCTCCTCCCACGCCATCAAGGACTCGTGGGCCCCGAGGCGGGTGAGCAGGGCACCGATCGCGTCGCCGTCGCGGATGACCACGCGGTCGACACCGCGCACCTCGCGGGCCTTGGCCTGGATGCCCAGGCGACGGGCGACGCCGACGAGCGCGAGGGCGGCCTCGGGCCCGGGGCAGGTGATCTCCATCGAGGAGGACCGGCCGGGCTCGGTGAGGGAACCGTGGGCGAGGAAGGCGCCTCGCCAGGCCGCCACCTGATCACAGTTGCCTCCGGAGACGACCGCCGGCGGGAGGCCCCGCACGGGTCGTCCGCGGTTGTCCAAGAGCCCGGTCTGGCGGGCCAGCGACTCACCGTCGCGGGTCACCCGGACGAGGTAGCGGGTGCCCTTGCGCAGACCGTTGCCCTGGACGACCACGACCTCGGACTGGTGGCCGTAGACGTCGGCGATGTCCTTGCGAAGGCGCCGCGCAGCGGCACCCGTGTCGAGCTCGGCCTCGATGACGATCCGACCCCCGACCAGGTGGAGGCTGTTGGCGAAACGCAGCAGCGACGCGACCTCGGCCTTGCGGCAACAGGTCTTGGTGATCTGGGTGGCGGAGAGCTCCGCCTTCACCTGTGCCGTCATTGCCATGCGGAGAATCTTCGCACGGGCGTCAATCACGCTCGGGGTGGCCCTCCATGACTCCACGGAGTGCCTTCGCGAGCCGCTCCGCGTCGTGTCGCGGGGTCCCGTCACCGCGTGCGATGTCGGCCACGAGCAGCCTCGACCCGCGTGCCGCAACGGCCTCCTCCAGGGCGGCCACGTCGGGGATCGACGACGGGTCCGCCACCACGGTGTGCACCCGCAGGCCGGGCGCGTGCTCGAACAGGGCGGCCAGGTGCTCCACTGGGCCGTAGCCACGAGTCTCGCCCTCCTGCGCGGCGAGGTTGAGGATCACGATGAGGCTGCCGCGAGTGGAGGTCAGTGCCTCATGGAGATCGGGAACCATGAGGTGCGGGATCACTGAGGTGTACCAGGAGCCGGGCCCGAGCACGACCCAGTCGGCCTCGCGCACCGCGGCGACCGCCTGCGGGCACGCCGCCGGGTCGGCCGGCTCGAGCGAGATCCCGGCGATGGTCCCGGACGTGGACGCCACCTCCACCTGCCCGCGGACCGACGTCGACGCTGTGGGGTCCTCGGGGTCCAGGCCGATGACGTCGGCCCGGATGTCCATCGGCGTCACGGCCATGGGCAGCACCCGACCCTTGGCACCGAGCAGCCGCCCCACCCAGTCGAGGGCCTCGACCGGATCACCGAACAGCTCCCACAACCCGACGATCAGCAGGTTGCCGACGACGTGACCACGCATCTCGCCGTCGCCCTCGAACCGGTGCTGGACGACGCGCTCCCAGGTCCGACCCCACTCGTCGTCGTCGCAGAGGGCAGCCAGCGCCATCCGCAGGTCCCCCGGTGGGAGGACGCCGAACTCCCCGCGCAACCGCCCCGACGACCCGCCGTTGTCCGCCACCGTGACCACGGCCGTGAGCTCGGTGACCACCCGCCGGAGCGCGGACAGCGTGGCGTGGAGGCCGTGGCCGCCGCCGAGGGCGACGACGCGCACAGGAAGGACGCTCAACCGCTCACTCCTTGCCGAGGTCGCGGTGCTCGGCCCGGGCCGGGAACCCCTCCTCGGCGAGGCGCCGGGCGATCGCCTCGGCCATCGCCACGCTGCGGTGCTTGCCGCCGGTGCAGCCGATCGCGACGCGCATGAAGCGCTTGCCCTCGCGCAGATAGCCACCGGCCACGGACTGCAGGAGCGGTACATAGCGGTCGAGGAAGTCGCGCGCCTCGTCACGCCCGGTGACATAGGAGGCGACCCGGGAGTCGCGCCCGGTCAGCTCCCGGAGCTCAGGAACCCAGAAGGGGTTGGGCAGGAAGCGCATGTCGGCGACGAAGTCGGCGTCGACGGGGATGCCGTACTTGAAGCCGAACGAGATCACCGTGACCTTGAGCCCCACCGTCTCGGGCGTCCCGAACGCCTCGGCGATCCGGTCGGTCAGCTGGTGGACGTTGAGGTTGGTGGTGTCGATGACCAGGTCGGCGTCGCCCCGCAGCTGAGCCAGCACGGCACGCTCGCGCTGGAGCCCGTCGAGGAGCCGGCCGGTGCCCTGGAGAGGGTGCGGGCGACGCGCGGCCTCCTGGCGGCGTACGAGCACCTCGTCGGAGGCCTCGAGGAAGACCAGCGTGGTGTTGCGGCCCGTGGAGCCCGCCGCGAGGTTGGCCTGGAGGGTGTCGAAGAAGCTGCCGGAGCGTACGTCGACCACGACCGCGATGCGCTGCTCGGCACCCCGGCTCTCGTCGACGAGGCGGACAACGTCCTTGAGAAGGCTGGGCGGCATGTTGTCGACGACGAAGAAGCCGAGGTCCTCGAGCTCCTTGGCCGCCGTGCTGCGGCCCGCTCCGGTCATGCCGGTCACCACGACCAGCTCACCGCGTCCGGGTGAGCGCTCGTCGGCTCCTGTGGCGGGCGTGTCCATCAGTCCTCCTGGATCTCCCCTGTGGCGGTGTTGACCGACACAGTCTTGCGGGTCGAGCTGGCCCGCTCGACGGCGTCCTTGATCGCGGTCGCTGTGCGAGGGCCGATGCCCGGGACGAGCGCGACCTCCTCGACGGTGGCCCCCCGGAGCTTCTTGAGCGACCCGAAGTGCTTGAGGAGCGTCTTGCGACGCACCTCGCCGAGCCCCGGCACGTCGTCGAGCAGGCTGTCGACCATGGTCTTGGAGCGGCGGGACCGGTGGTGGGTGATGGCGAAGCGGTGCGCCTCGTCGCGCACCCGCTGGAGGAGATAGAGGCCCTCCGACGAGCGGGGCAGGATGACGGGGTCCTCCTGCCCGGGGAGCCAGACCTCCTCGAGCCGCTTGGCGAGCCCGCACAGGGGGATGTCGTCGATCCCGAGCTCATCGAGGGCGCGCTGCGCGGCCGCGACCTGCGGTGGACCGCCGTCGACGACGACCAGTCCTGGGGCGTAGGCGAACTTGCGGGGCTTGCCGGTCTCGGGGTCGACCAGCATCGGTCCCTCGGGCTCGGTGCCGTCACCGGGCAGCGCGGCGTCACTGCGGGCCTGCTCGTCGAGGAGGCGCCGGAAGCGCCGGGTGATGACCTCGTGCATCGAGGCGACGTCGTTCTGGCCATCGACGCCCTTGACGACGAACCGTCGGTACTCGCTCTTGCGGGCCAGCCCGTCCTCGAAGACGACCATCGAGGCGACCACCTCGGTGCCCTGGAGGTTGGACACGTCGTAGCACTCGATCCGGAGCGGGACCTCGTCGAGCTCCAGCGCGTGCTGGATCTCCTCGAGCGCCCGGTTGCGGGTCGTCAGGTCGCTGGCGCGCTTGGTCTTGTGGAGGACGAGGGACTGCCCCGCATTGCGGGCGACCGTCTCCTGGAGTGCGCGCTTGTCGCCGCGCTGCGGCACCCGGATCCGGACCTTGCTGCCCCGCAGGTCGGACAGCAGCTGCTCCAGCGTGGCCACGTCCGGGGGCAGCGCGGGGACCAGCACCTCGCGCGGGATGCTGTCGGACTCGCTGGCATAGAGCTGGAGCAGGAAGTCCTCGACCAGCTCGGGCGTCTCGCCCTCCTCCACCCGGTCGGCGACCCAGCCTCGCTGGCCGCGGATGCGGCCGCCGCGGACATAGAAGATCTGCACCGCCACCTCGAGCGGGTCCTCGGCGAGCGCGACGACGTCGGCGTCGGTGCCGTCGCCGAACACCACGGCCTGCTTCTCCAGGGCCCGGTGGAGCGCCCCGAGGTCGTCGCGCAGCCGCGCCGCCCGCTCGAAGTCCAGCTCGTCGGAGGCGGCGTACATCTGCTTCTCGATGCGCCTCACGAAGGCGGTGGTGTTGCCGGCCATGAAGTCGCAGAAGTCGTCGACGATGCGGCGGTGCTCCTCGGCCGAGACGTTGCCCACACAGGGGGCGGCGCACTTGTCGATGTAGCCCAGGAGGCACGGGCGGCCGATCTGACCCGACCGCTTGAACACGCCGTTGCTGCACGAGCGCATCGGGAAGACCCTCAGCAGCAGGTCGACCGTCTCGCGGATCGCCCAGGCGTGGCTGTAGGGGCCGAAGTAGCGGGTGCCCTTGCGTTTGGCGCCGCGCCCCACCATCACGCGCGGGAACTCGTCGGAGACCGTGACGGCCAGCCAGGGGTAGGACTTGTCGTCGCGGTACTTCACGTTGAAGCGCGGGTCGAACTCCTTGATCCAGGAGTACTCGAGCTGGAGCGCCTCGACCTCGGTGGCCACGACGGTCCACTCCACGCTGGCCGCCGTGGTGACCATCGAGGCGGTGCGCGCGTGCAGGCCCGCGATGTCTTGGAAGTACGACGACAGCCGGGCCCGGAGGTTCTTGGCCTTGCCGACATAGATCACCCGGCCGCGGGCGTCACGGAACCGGTAGACCCCCGGCTGGGTCGGGATGCTGCCCGGCTCAGGACGGTAGGAGAGCTGCCCACGCGTGGTGCGGGTGGGACGTCGGGCGGGCACCGCCCCAGCCTACGGTCCGGGTCCGACACCGGCCGTGAGGCGTGGCCTAGGTGACCTTGCCGGTCGGGGCCGAGGTCTTGGTCGCGTTCGTGTAGCCCGGCATCGAGCCGACGGCCGTCACCCAGATCTTGTGGCCCTTCTCGGTGGCCGTGAGCGTGAGCGTGGGACCGGTCGCGCCGTCGATCACCTTGCCGTCGGCGTACCAGAGGTAGGTGAACGTGGTGCCCTCGGTCCAGGCGCCCGGCGTGACCGTCAGGGTCTGCCCGACCACCGGGTTCCCGCCGATCGTCGGCATGGCCGGGGTGATCGTGCCCGCGGCGATCTGGGCCTGCTGGGTGCTGACCGAGGCCGGGTCGTAGGCTCCCGCGGTCGCGGTGACGTCGATGGTCAGCTGCTTGCCGAGCAGGTCGCCGGTCGGGGTGAACGTGTCTGAGGTGGCGCCGGGGATGGCCTCCCCGTCGACGCGCCACTGATAGGTCAGGGTGGTCGGGGCCGGGTTGAACCCCGTCACGGAGGCCGACACCGGCTTGCCCACGGTGGGTGCCGTCGAGAACTGCACCCGGCCGACGGTCGGGTAGGCCGAGGAGACACCGCGCATGGTGACCTTGAGCGTCATCGTCGTCTCGTCCGACGCGACCACGGTGACCGCGACCTTGCCGCCGGCAAGGTAGCGGGTCTGCCCGTTGGACGTCGCCTTGCCACCGTTGTCGGGCAGCAGCGCGATGCCGTTGGCGTTGTTGACGATTTCCGCGACCAGTCCTGGGGAGAACTTGCCCGAGCCGGTCGTGTAGAAAGCACCCTTGTCCACGCTCGTGCCGGAGCGGTAGTCCAGGAAGATCTGGCCGCTGCCGTCAGCCGAGGCCGGCACGATCAGGCCACGCGTTCCGCTCGACTCCCCGCGGCCCTTCAGGACCACGGTGTACTCCGTGGTGGCCTTGGGGAAGGTGAGCGTCTTGATCTCGCCCTTGGCGGTGATGCCCTGCATCACGCGGTAGGCCGACGAGAGCGCGGTCGGCTTGTTGAAGCCGGTCACGGCGCCGCCCATGACGCTGTAGAGGTCGCCGTAGTCGCTCGTGCAGCTCGGGTCGCAGGGGCCCAGGCGCGAGTGGTCGAGGCCGTAGTTGTGGCCGACCTCGTGGGCGAGGCTCTGCTGGAACCAGCGTGAGTCCGTGCGCAGGATGCTGAACCCGCCGTGGGCGAAGGACAGCGACCCCATGGCGGCGCGGCCGGTGAGGCCCTCCCCCGCACAGCTGGACGGCATCAGCACGATGAGCTGGTCGGCGCCACCGAAGTTCGCCGTCGGGAACTTGGCCGAGGCCTCCTGGACCGTCGGCCAGAAGTCGTTGCCCGCAAGGCCGCAGCCGGCCGCCGTGGTCGTCGCGGCGACGGGGTAGCGGATGATCTTCTTGGGCACCACGATGCTGCTGATGCTGCCGTTGGCCTGGCTCTTCCAGTAGGTCGCGACGTCCTTGATCTGCTTCATCAGATCCGCGTCGCTCATCCCCTGGTCACCCAAGTTGCTGGGCGCGGCGACGTACCACTTGTGCACGGTGCCCTTGACCTTCTTGCCGGACGGGCCGAGCGCCGGAGCGCTGCTGACCTTGCCACTGGTGACCGTGAGCCGGGCGTGCTCGACCTCGGCCTTGCGCAGCGCGGCGGTGCCCTTGACGGCACCCAGCGATGCGGGCAGCGTCACGGTGCCGCGGAAACCCTTGCCGGCGTCGGACTCGGTGAGGCCGCGGCCGGAGATCTCGACCAGGGGGCCGTCGTAGGTCTGCACCGCGAAGGCTGGCGTGGTCTCGCCCTCGGGGGTGGACACCAGGAGCGTGCCGGAGATCTCGGTGGTGGACTCTGTGGACGTGTCTGCCTGCGCCGGCGTCGATACGACGCCAGCGGCGAATGCCACGACAGCACCCATGAGAGCGCTGTGGAGCAGGTAAACGCTTGGGTGCCGAGCCATCCCAATACCCCTTCCGACATCTGGAGGTTAGAAGTAGCGTCGGCCGTCGGTCCGGACAACTGACGGAACTTGCCTTTCGGAGGGCCTAACGGCCCTGGAGGGCTAGACCGCTGACGTCGTGGGATAGAGCACGTCGGTGCTCAGGGTCACCTCGTCGAGCGCGTCCCCCAGGACCTCCACCCCGATGCCGGCGGCGGTCGGGACGGGCAGATGACCGTCGTCCAGGACGAACGGCGGGGTGATGTCGTGGGTGAAGTAGCGGTCCGACGCCGAGGTGTCTCCGGGCAGCGTGAAGCCGGGGAGAGCAGCCAGGGCGACGTTGGCGGCGCGGCCGATCCCCGTCTCGAGCATCCCGCCGCACCAGACGGCGACGCCGTTGGCATGCGCGACGTCGTGGACCCTGCGCGCCTCGAGGTAGCCACCCACCCGCGCCGGCTTGATGTTGATGACCTCGCAG
>Ga0209023_10002910_pt1 | contig 20823 bp, 28 predicted proteins | sample LakOneMetagenome_FD_187468 | JGI IMG/M metagenome (GOLD analysis project Ga0209023, IMG submission 187468) | Freshwater and sediment microbial communities from Lake Erie, Canada (SPAdes) (version 2) | ecosystem: Environmental > Aquatic > Freshwater > Lentic | place: Lake Erie, Canada...
GGCGACGCGGACCAGGAGCCGGAGAAAACCGGCGAAACGGGGCAGCGCCGGGCAGCTGCTGAAGTGGAAATGGACACAGCTTAAACTAGGCGGCTGAGTGTCTTGACTCATGGGTCCACTTTAGTGGGCTGGTTCGGTATTCATGAGTGCAGTAAGAAAATCCGTCATTTTGTGCTCCAGAAAGGCTGTTCGGTAAAGTACGATCTATGGGTCTATAGTAACCCCCAAACCTCATGGCGCAAGTCAACAACTCGATCACCGTAAAGAAGCTGGCCGCTGGCGCTGGCGTCCTTGCCGCTGCAGTTTTCTGCGCAAACTTACTTTTCACCCCTTCTACCCTGACCCAACTCGACGCGCAAGCCATGCGCTCGGTAACGGCAGAGGGCACATTCAAAACGGTCCAGGGCGACGGCTCCCGCGCGATCCATGTGTTCGTGAGCACCGACTGCTCGTACTGCCACAGGATCGAACCTGAACTGGATCGGCTGGAGAACGTGACGATATATCGCCATCTGCTGCCTGGTCGCACGGAGGCGGGTCGCCTGTCGGCAGTCGATGTGTGGTGTGCCGGGAACCCGGTCCAGGCCTTGAAAGCTGTCGCCGCTGGCCAGCGCGCTATCTCGGCAAAGTGTGATGGGTCGGTGATTGAAAAGAACCTGGAGCTTGCCAAGCGCCTGGGCCTAACCATAACCCCGAGTATTGTCTACGAAAACGGGCTGGTCTCCACTGGAATGCTTTCGACAGAGGCGATCACTGCCAGGATCGTCGATTCGTACGCTCATTAAGGCGGAACGACGTTCGCTGCTGCGCGTCCTCTGCCTCAGTTTTGGATTGACGTGACCACACCATTCTGGAAGTACACGTAGTTGTTCCCACCGTACACCCATTGCTCATGCGTACCGTAGCTACCTGAGGAGCGGTTCACTTTTTCAGGTCTCCCCCAGTTTGAGGCGCGCACCTGACTGGCGGTCATCCCGATTGCGACACCACCCCTTGCTTTCCATGCAGCCGCGGCTGCCGCTGCTTTTGCCCTGCTTGCATTCGCCGCTGAGCGGAGTTGTTCTGGCGACTCCGAAAGAACACATTCTATGAAGTCGTAGCAGGGCTTCCCTCTGGACGCCACATCCCGAAACAGTGAGGTTTTATTTAAACCGAATTCAAAATGGGCGGCCTCCGGGAGATAAGCTATCTTCCCGTCTTGGAATTCCACCCTAACGTAATCACCGCCGTATTTCCCCTGCTCGAAACCGACAACCTTGAAAGAGGTCTTCTCAGTGAGCACGAAGGGACTTCCAGAACCATTGGGGTTTTCTTTAAATTCCAGCCTGATGACAGCCTTGGGGTTAGGAATCACCCAAAACTGCGAATTGATGAGTGCGTCTCGGGCAGCTTGAAGCTTCGCTCCCTTTTCAGCGGCCTCTTGCGCTTTAGCGTCGGCTACCGATGCATATTGCGCAGACGCGCTCGACATTGTGAACAAGAACATAAATGCCAAACCGGCGGAGCGGAGGACCATAGTTATCGCCTTAGATTGCCTAAAGGTAAAATCTTAACGATGGCGCCGAAGGTTGTCCATTTAATATTGGCGTGCAGAGATGCGGACAGATTGTTGAAGCGCGACCGGGCAACAGAACGCCACCGGAAGGTGTTACGAATCTTCGCCCATCAGGTTCATTCCGACGAGGGTATCGACAAACCAGCCTTGCACCAGATCCACATCGGCGGCCTTGGCGAACGCGAACATTGCCTCGGTCTCGGCTCCCTCCGCAATCGACTTAATCCCTTCGCGGCGCCACTGCGCGACGAGCATGCACAGCATACGGCGGGCGTCTGGCCGATTCATGCAGGCCAACAGGAATTCGCGGTCGATCTTCACGGCCGCCACGTCGCGCAGGGAGTACAGCCGCTCCAGTCCATCCCGGCCGGCGCCGAAATCGTCGAGCGCCACGCGCGCACCAACGTCGATCATCTGGTTCACGCGATCAGCGATGGCGACGCGGTTGCAATAACCCGTTATGGCTTCGCTCAGTTCAAACGTCACGTCGTTCGCCGACACAACTTTGGTGAAGTCGTCGACGCTGCGCGCCATCAGGATGTCGTCAGAGACGTTGACGAACAACGGGGGTAATCCAATTCGCGGCTTGCTCAGGAACCCGATCATCGCCGCGTCCACCAGGGCCCAGTCTGCCGGCATCGCGCCACGATAAAGCAGCTCGCAAGCTTTCACGCGACCATCAGCGATTTGCACGATCGGCTGCATCTCAAACGGAAAGGTAGTGTCGCCGTCCGCGCCCGTGGGAATGTCCAGCTGATGAAATATGGGTCGAGCGGTCATGTCGTTCTCCGTGATGGTGGGCGCCAAGTGCGTGCCACCGGTCTGCGTGAAGTCGCGATTGGTTGGGCAAATGCCTTTCGTTTTCGGGATATTTCCCAGAGGCAAAGTCCTAAAATGCAACATGAAGGAGAATAGAACATGCACGATCTGAAACACTTCTCATTGCAGAGCAATTTAGGGCACCATTTCGCTGACACAAGTCTGCTGCACCAGGCGCTGCGTCATAAGAGCATGGGCGGCAAATCGAACGAGCGGCTCGAATTCCTCGGCGACGCCATCTTGAACTACACCGTCGCGGAGATGCTCTACCAGCGATTCCCTACTCTGACTGAGGGCGAATTGTCGCGTGTGCGAGGCGGGATGGTTTGCCACGAGTCGCTGGTCAAGATTGCGAATCGCATCGGCGTCGAGCCAGTGCTGGAGGTCAATCAGGCCCATCGCGTGGAGAAGGGCAAGGACTCCATCCTGTCGGACGCCCTTGAAGCGCTGTTCGCCGCGGTGCAGCTCGATGCAGGCCACGACGCAGCTAAAGCGGTCATCGTGCACCACATGATTATTTTGCTCGAGCGCGGAGAAGCAGAGCTGGGCAAGGATGCCAAGACAACGCTGCAGGAACGTCTGCAAGGCCGCGGGCTACCAGTGCCCACCTACACAGTCTTGAGCGATGGCGTTCGTGGGGCCAGGACATTCGAAGTGCAGTGCGCGATCCCTAAGCTCAACATCGTCACGACCGGCAAGGGTGATACGCGCAAGATGGCCGAGAAGGACGCTGCTGCCAAAGTATTGAAGAAATTTGGGGCAGTATGAGCCTGCTTCCAGCGACCGGTGAATCCGACATTCTTCTCCCTGGGCGTCGCCGCTTTCTCCAGCAGCTCGCCGGTGCCGCCGCGTGCATCACAGCGCCAGCGTTCGGCCAGACGCCGGACTTCTGGTCGCTGCCACGTGAACTCTGGCTCTATCGACCAGCAGGTAAAGGCCAGCCGCGTGACGAGCAGGTGCGCGTCGTGTACTGGGCCGATGGCAAGATCATTCCAGAGGGGTATATCGAGCTGTGCCGTATCCTGCGGGACGTTCAGGCTGGCCAAGCGGTCCAGTTCGACCTGGTAACGCTCGACATCGCCAGAGGCGTCTACGGGTGGCTACGCGCCAATGGCATCGACAAGCCCCTGATTATCAACAGCGGCTACCGGAGCCCTCGCACGAACGCCAGCGAGGGTGGTGTGCGCAACAGCCTGCATATGAAAGCGCAGGCGCTGGACCTGCGGATTGAAGGGGTGAGCGCGGAAGCGTTGAGCCGGTTCGGCCGCTATCTGGCCGGGGGAGGGGTTGGATACTATCCATCCAAGAACTTCACTCACCTGGATCGCGGCAAGATCCGGACGTGGGTCGGCTAGTTATCGAAGTTCTCCACAATTTCTGTGGATAAATAAAAAAATGGCCCATACCTGTCATAGGTAAGGGCCATCGTTCTTTCGGGCGTGTCAAAAATTAGGCAGCGCTTTTTTCCGGCTCGGCGGCCGCAGCCGCATCGAAGATGGTGGTTTGCTTCGAATGGTCGACCGCGCCATCGTCCTTTGCCTTTTCCAGGTCGGCCATGATCGCCAGTAGCTTTTCGCGGGTGGCCGCGTTGAGCTTGGCGAAGGCAGGGTCCTGCTTGACGCTCTCTAGCGCGGTGAACATCGCCGGCGCCGACCGCTTTACCGCCTTCGTGAACGGGTTGTTCGGCTTGATGTTCTTGCGCGTGATCCTGACCGGCTTGCCTTCCGCTTCCTTCTCGGCGGCCGCTTCCTCTACCATCTCGGCAGCTTCATCGGCACCATGTTCTTTCAGCAGCTGGACCGCGAGCGTGACCGTCAGCGCCTCGCTTGCGACCCGTTCACGCAGTTCCTGCGGCGCGGTCATCAGGAGAAGGAGATTCTTGACCCATTCGGTCGAGAGGTTCAACTTTTTTGCAATGTCGCTGTTCGGGAAACGAGCATCAGCGAGACGCTTGCAGGCGAGGGCGAGCTCGAACGCCGTGTGAGGGTTCTTCATGTTCGCCTGGATAACCGCCACGGTCAGGTCGGCAAGGCTGATCGGCTCCTTGCTATTCTTCTCTTTCTTCGACGGAATAGCGATCACTGTCACATCGGAAATCGGCGGAAGTCCACGGGCCGCGCGCTTCTCGTTCGCCAGCGGGAGTGCGAGCAGTCGTGTATGTCCGTCGAAGATATAGACCAGGTTCTTGCCCGACGCCTCATCGTGTTGGACAAGCCCTTTCATCGGCTCGTGCGCCAACCAGCCTTCATTGGCCAGCAGTTCTGCATATTCTTCGACCTTGGCCTGATACTGCGGAGTGTGGACCCGAAGGTTGAAGTTTTCGATGATGTGCAGCTGGTCAAACGGCAGCTTCCAGAGGTCCCCCGACGACGCGCCGGCCGCCTTCATGGCGTCCTTCAAAACGCCGGAGATGATTGTTACGGTGAGGTCTGCTTCCAGCTGTTTCATGTTGTGCATGAAGGATGCTCCTGAATTTAATATACGAGTAGCTTACAGCGCAGTTCGCACTTGGCAAGCGGCCAAAAGAGGCGAGGCCGGTAAAAACGTGACTTCGTCTTTGCAAAGCGAAATCGATGTTCTTTTAATTATCAGTGACTTACAGAAGCGTCCGGCTGGACACCGTGTCCATCGCTTCAATGGAGCGGAAACACGCGCATGGCTTGCGTCCGCTCAGGTGCCGGTTTATTCCCCGGCGCTTTCGTCCGCATTCGAGCGCTGGCGCCGGTTGTCGAAGAACCCGAATACTTCCTTGCGCAAGACGGTGAACGAGCGCAGAAACGGGCTGGCATTGTCCTCAGCAACTTCGGCAAGAGGGCTATGCAACAGCTTGTGAAGTGCACGGTCAGCCGTAATCAGGGCGCCAAAAAGTAAGTCGGCTTCGTCCGAAATAATACGCATGGTGCAGGTGGCGGCGGGTGACGCTTCCGGCAGCTCATATTTGCGCGCAAGGTCTTCAAGCCGCTCGGCCTCAACGACCAGGTCGTGCAGCATGAAGCGCAATGCCTGACGCCTATGATAGCCCTTGGTGTACCAGAACAGCTTGACGCTGGTGAGGTTGAAGTCCCGGCGCATGACGCGGCTGATAACGTGCGTGTACAGCTCGGCGTCGCGGCGCACGTCGTTACCGGGTAAGTTGATTGCCTCTATGCGTTCCACCCCTTTGATCACGAGAGGGTTGCCCGTCTTGCCGAGTTCCTGGGTAGTATGGATTGCGGCCGCGTGAACGTGGCCATCCATCATGCGATCCCTTCTGCCTGGGCCAGCTCGTGCGCCGACTTGTCCTGCTGGTTTCGGGTGGAGCAGTACATTTTCAGGTCGGACCATGCAGCTTCGAACGGATGCGTGTAGGAGTGCACCAGGTTCTCGGCGAGCTTGCGGCTATCGACGGCATGGTTGAGCTTCGCAAATGCCGTGTCGGCCATCTGGAATGCCCTGAAAAGGCTCGCAGCACTGGGCGAGACAAGGCGTAGCGGGACGATGCGGCCTTCGGTCGCTGGCGCTGGATCGAACCCCTGGCATTCCATCAGCAACATCTCGGCCTGCAGGCGCACCTCGTGAACGAGACCGGCGACCTGTTCGCGACCGCCCTTGCGGCGCTCTCGATGGAATAACTTAGGGGTCACGAAATTGAAATCGCGGCGCACCATGCGGCAAGCCTGCCAGGAATAGAACAGGTGTTCCGTTCGGTTTTCCAGGCGGACGTTGATGATCTCGACGGCATCGATGTTCTTGATGGTCAGGCCATCGGCTGTGAGGACTTTGCCGTTGTCGAGTACGGTGAGGTCGGATGAGGGAGTCTGCAGAGGTTCCATACGTGGGAGCTTAATTCTGTGCGGCAACCAGCGTGCCTTAAATGCTGTCGATAAAAACTAACTTTTCCTGCTGGCGCTGGAGGCCGGGGGAGAGCAAGCATGAGAGAACAGGCTACCTGTTGCTTTCAGGAACGCAAGTTGTCTTTTGCCATCGAAATCGTGCTACTATCGGGTGTCGAAATTCGACGTGGCCGGTTTCCGGCATTGTTTAACCCGCCCAGCGGAACCCTGTTCACGATTGGCCCCCCAACCGTGAGCTTCTAAAAGCTAGATGATTTTCTCTCCGCCTTGCGGAACTCATCTGAATCACATATTGCAATTTGAGCGCCACCATCCACTGCCTCGCGCAGCTGGACTGAGCTGCTTTTGAGCCTCCGTGTTCAAAGGCTGCTTTTGCAATTCCGTACCGATATTTGCTTGCCCTGATTAGGACAAGCCGCCCCATTTGTGTCTGCTCACGCGGCTGCAACTGGGACGGCTTGTCCAGACCTTTTTTCAGGAGCATGTGATGTTGAGTTCGCCTACCAACGAAGAATCGTTGTGCTGGATGTCCGAAGTGGGCATCCCGCCAGAGGACGTGCAGTACCTGCGCACGATGGCTGCCTATGGCAACCATCACATCGCATCGGTGCGCGCACGGATCAAAGAGATTCAGGAAGCGGCCTACGACGCACTGCTCACCGTGAGTATGTCGCCAAGCCTGCCCCTGGTGTACGCGCAATGATCGCGCGAATAGTGGCGTGTCGTTCCGGCACGCCACCTATTCCGCCGCCGCCGGCAGTCGATCGACCGGCTGCCCGATGCCCCTCGGCATTGGCAAGCTTCATCTCCGGTTTTAACCGCCAGAATTGGCAAAGGAGAGAATCATGAATACAACGCTTCAACCATCAGAACTGTCGAGCCTGATCACGCGGCTCAACCACGAGATACAAGAACAGATCATCGAAAGCCTTGGCGCCGCCACGGGCCCCATTTACGTGATCGGTTGGAACCAGCCGGGCGAAGAAGACCGTCTGGAGATCCACTGCGACACGAAGATGGTCGAGGTTCGTTCGATCGTCGTTCCAGTCAACGTCATCGACGCCACGACACTCTCGATTTCGCTTGGCGGCGCACGGCTGGAAGTCGTCGGCGCTTGGCGCATCGATAGCGATCATCTCTGGCTGCGCAACCACTGCTTCGGCGAAGCTGGCACTCTCGTGCTGGCGCTGCCGTCCTTCGAGCCCGAACATATTAAAGCTGCTGCTGGCACCCTGGCAGCGCAGATCGGCGAATACCTCGACACCCAGCTCGAGACCTGCTGACAACCCCTGAAAGCCGCAAGGCTTTCTCAATGTCGAACACATTGAGAAGGCATCCCGCCTGAATCCATTTACTGACCGCCCTGCGGGACTTATTTGGAGCTTCACATGACAACGCAAGCACCGGCGCCAACCCTCAAGGTTGGACGTCGAATCTACAAACGGAATTTGACCTGGTCACGCCGGGATAAAATTTTCTTGGGTGATCGCTGCATTGGTATCATCAACCTCAAAAGCAACGACCGGGCTGGACAGACCACCTCGCTCGTGTCCCAAGCAAGTATCGCAGGCCGTCAAATCAGCTGGTGTGTCGAGCAATCGACACTGGCCGAGCGACCTCGACAGAACACACACAATCAATAGGAACTTCATGACCGAAGCCAAACAAGAAAATCAGCTGGGGTCTACTTCCGTGGACGCCAATACTTTCAAAATCGAACTGGACGAGCACAACAGCGCGTTCGGCATTTCCGCCGAAACGCTGCGCCTGCTCGCGGCCAGCTACAACGTAACACCCGAAGCCTTGATCACCCGCGCGGTGACCATGTGGGCGCAGACAGTGATCCCGGATCTCGATCTGGATTCGCCCTCGCTCACACCCGCGCAGATCGAACTTCTGGCCCAGCGTCAGCACACCGCAGATGCACATGCAAACCAACCACAACAAACACTCGCCGACGCTTTCAAAAAGCTTCTCGAGGGTACAGGAGACCAACATGAAAATGCAGAATCCAGCCCTCGCGATGGGGGACATTCTTAGAGCTTGGACACCATTTGATGGCCATCCAAACGTAGCCGGTCCGAAGTTTCGACCGGTTATTTTTTGGGCGAAACGGTTGTCAACGGCGCCACGCACTGGGTTGTCGCCTACGGCACTACTCGGATGCAAGCCGGTAAGGAATCGAAAAGCGGTAGCGACTTCATCCTGCGCTGTACGAACGACAGCAGCATGGTGATGAACAGCGACACGCGGTTCGATTTCAGCAGGCTTTTCGCTATCCCAGCAACGACCGAGTTCTTCTCGGCGAACAAGAGCAGCACCCTTGCTCGGATCGCGAAGATCCCTCAGCAAGACCTGCCACAAGCTGCAGCCTGCATGGCTGCCGCAAAAGTCGGTCAGGCACTCAGTCGTTTGGGTGTCAGGCTCTAAAACGGTGGCTTAGTTCGACGACCTTCCCCTTCTGGGGCGGGTTGTCTCTCATGCGGTTTTTCACAAGACCGCATCAGGGACAACCCGTCCATCTACCTTTTGAGGAAAATAATCGTATGAACACTTCTACCGCTCCGAACCAACTTCAGTGGATGATCAACGTCGGAGTCAATCAGGCCGACGTACGTTGGCTTGAGCGCATGGACGGCTCGATCGAGCTGCACATGCCTGGTAATCGTGAACGTATCGAGCGCATCTATACCGAAGCTTACTCCCGCATCCTGGGGAGCAGCACGCCAGAGCTCTACGTGAAACAAACACTGAACTGATGTACCCGGGAGGCGCTTGACGACAAGCGCCGACCACCCCTCCCAGCCCTTCCTCACTGCTTCTCGCTGCCCCTCAGCGATGAGCACCGCGCTCAAGTCTTTTCCTGCCTCTCTTGGCAAACATCATCGTGCCGCGTCCTGCAGCACGAACCTCAAAAGCAATCCAGACCTGCAACTACCGCGTTCGCCACCCCAGCGGCGAACTACCTCACGGAGAAGACCATGAAATTTACCGAAGCCGAGCTGCTGGCCATCCAGTTTCCACGCTCGGAGCACTACGGCATTTCGGCCACCTACAGCGCGTCGCTCACGATAGGCAACTGCGCAAAAATCCACGCCAAGATCGACGCCCTTCGCCGCGTCGACGGCACCGTAACGGCAGCCGACGTCAAGTCCGTCTACCTGTCAGAAAACGTCCAGCTGGACGAATGGGCACACGGCGAAGTCGTGTTCAGCGAAATTGCAGAAGACTTCAACGAAGGCCGAGAGCCTGAGTCGATCTCCGATGTGATTCGCGACAGCCTGACCACCATGTCGGTGTCGGGGACCTCGGCAAAACTGTCCGCGCAGCTCGATCGTGCGGACTATGCCAAGGTCAACAAGATTCTCGAAGGCCTCGGCGGCAAGTGGAACAAGAAAGCGGGCGCGCACGTATTCGCCAGCTGTGACCCCGAAGAGGCGATCGCGAACTTCCTGGAGACCGGCAAGCTCGATAAGCCCCAGAAGTTCGGCTTCTTCCCGACGCCGGCGCCGCTGGCGCGGGAGCTTGTGAAGCTCGCAGGCCTGCGACCTGGCCACACTGTTCTCGAGCCCGAGGCAGGTGTGGGAGGGATTGCGAGCATCTGCGCGGAAGTGGTGGGGAAGGGCAGTGTGACCTGCTACGAGATCCAGCAAAAAAACTGCGATGTTCTGCGAAGCCTCGGCTTCAAAGTCGAGCAGGCCGACTTCCTCACTGTCGAGCCCGCTCCGCGGTTCACCCATGTGATCCTCAACCCGCCTTTTGAGAAGCAACAGGATATCGACCACGTCCTCCACGCCTTCAAGTTTCTCGAACCTGCCGGCACCATGGCAGCGATCATGTCGATCGCAGTCACGTTCCGCACCAACAGCAAGACCACTCAGTTCCGCGCCTTCCTCGATTCGATGGGGGCAAAGATCACGGTCAACCACAAGGACGCCTTCAAGGAAAGCGGCACTTCGGCGCAAACCGTGTCGATCGTCTTCCAGAAGCCGCATGACTGGCCTACCGAAGCGCCAGCGCACATCGAGAACGCATGCTCACCTCCAGCCCCAGTGCTGGCGCTGGACGACGATCTCGAAGCCGTGGCGCCGGCCCTGGCGATCGTGGCGCGCATCCAGCCAAAGCAGCAGCTCCAGCAGGCCAGCTTCGCTTTCTAAAACTTACTTTTACGAGATCCCATGACCATGCAAATTTTCACGCAGGACCAGGTGCGTGCATTTCGCACCGCCCGTTTTAGCGAGCGTGCACACGCTGCGCAAAGCGGTCTTCCGACCGTGGCAGTCCGTGTCAAATTCGTGTCCGGGGCCTACAACGCCTTCTACCTCCGCAACGAGTGCGTGTTCGCGTGCTTCGCGAACGACGACGACACGAGCCTGATCGGCACCTACTACCAAAACGCGCTGATCGATTTCCAGGAATAGCGCACTACCATCCGAAACATCACCACGCCGAGCTTTGCACTCGGCGTTTTCAATTGCGGCCCTGCCGCGTAAGGAAAAGCCATGAACAACGAACCGCTGCCATTTAATATTCCGGCAATCGACAACCGCAGGTCTGCACTCGCGCTCTATTTGGGCGTCAATAGCGAGAACGAACGCGACTGGGACAGCATCAGGGAAGTCAAAACCCCGGATCTGGCCGACCATGAAAAGCTGATTGCAGTATCGGCTTCTGTCTTCGAATTCGAGAACGCTCGCTACTATGTCGACCACGGTAGTTCCGCCCTGGAGGCAGACCGCGTCATCGCATTCAACTCGAACCACTGGAAGATCAAAAAGGCGCCGGCCTCATTGATGGGCGGGTGCGTCAGCAACGTCTCGCGGTGGCCTATCAAAGACCCGACACAACTCCCGGTAGCCCTCCGCAAGACGAACGGTTATCCCTACCTCAGCGAATCCTTCTTTCCCCTGTGGCTTGAAGCGCTGCGCGTCTCGCACAAGCTGCTCGACGTCCACGAAGAATGGAACGGTAACGAAACCTACTACCAGGACAGTTTCGCTGCGGACTATATCGCGGCGCTGCCTGATCCGCAGTTCGGTACCAGCGGCATCGTGTACGACGGCGTCACCGACCCTGCAGTGGCCCACCTTCATCGCAACGACCAACCTGCTTGGCAAGCGTTCAAGGCGGCCAAGGAAGGCCTCAAAACGGCTCCACGCGGCGCGATCGCGCTCTTGTGTGACCAGGGCCGCTGGCACATCGCCATCCACGCCGGCGACGGCTACGTCAGCGACTGCAGGACGATGCGCAGTTCCGGGCCGAAGCCGGCAGTGCGGGAAATTCAGGAATGCCTGCTCTCGTATGAAGGTTATCTTGCACGTTGCCACGCAAAGCTCGAGCGGACGATCCTTCGCAACTTCGCTCGCCTTCGCGAGCTAAATCTGCAACCTGGTCAGATGCTCCGCGATGTCGAACTGCTCCACAAAGGCAAACATCGCAAGATGAGCTTTAAGATCGCGTCGATCTCGGAGGCTGGGTACCTATCGCTCACCGACGGTACCCTGCGCGGGGTCGGCGACCGCTTCAACGCAACGGTCCCAGCTAGCGACATCAGCAAAGACCATGTACAGGTGCCAGCACCGAAAAAAGTAGCAGCCCCCGTCGACCTCGACACGGCGCCGCTGTTCTAAGTTCCTTCCCGGTCCCTGCTTCCGCAGGGCCGGGCGGCACACCTCCACCAATGGCGCGTCCCGCGCCGCACGCTGTTCCTCCAACCCTCTGGATTGGATGAGCACGCCGCTCAAGCCTTTCTCCCGCCGATTTTCGGCATCGCAAATGCGCGCTCGATCCGGGCCGCAAATTCAATCTCAACTGCAAGCCCCGGCCATGCGTCGGAGCACACTATCTTGGAGCTATTCCCATGGGCGCAACTGTTGTAACTGGCAAGGCCGTCGCTGCTTTCCGTCACCCGACTACTGGCGAGGTCATCTACCTGGTCTATGAAGAAACCTATGCCAAAAACGACCACCCACGAATCACTGACTGGGGCGTTCGTGCCATCGGTACCTACGAACAGGTGATGAAGGTCATCTACTCGTCGGCGGCTTCCTGTGAAGGCGGCATGCTGCAAACCCGAAGCGGCCCGACGAAGCCAGAAATTTACCTGAAGAGTTGGCGCGTCTGTTTCAGCGAGCCATTCCAGATGGCAGATCAGGAAATCGAGTTGAAGCTGGGCGGCGATTCGCTGTACGCGCCGATCCCAGACACGAACGTCGAAGCTGCACTTGCAACACTGGAGCGCATCGGAAGGCTCGACCTGGTTGAAGCTCTCAAAAGCGGCGCCACCGTAAAGGTGAGCCTGCACAGGGACACGGACGTTGTGACCGGCCTCTACGGGGTTGGTACGAGCCTGTCGCTGTGGAAGGTAATCCGCGGCAAATGGGGGCACCTGTACACCGATGAGAAGCTGGCGGCGCCGATTGCCAAACGATCTGTGGCCATGCCTACGGCAGTTGCCTATGCCGTCGACAAGGAAAACGTCGTGGTGAGCATCGACGGCGGGCCGCTCCAGCAAATGAACTGGCGCTACAGCGTGGTCGGAGAATTCATCCGCGAGGTGGCCTATCCGATCGAGATGCAATCCAGCTTCAGCGCCTACCGCTTGATCCGCGAGTTCCGGGATCTGTGCAACGAAGCGCCTGAACTCCCCGACAACACGGTCATCACCGTGACGCCGGCCAAGACGGAGCATAGCTACTACCTGCGCAACGCGAAAAAGCTAGCTGTCACGCTCGGCATCTTCGCGTCCGTCGAGGACGTTCCTGAAACCTACGAAACCACCTTCGGCGTCGTGCGTGACCTGGGCGAGGAGTACCTGCTGTCCACGCTCGAGAACGGACAAGTGGCATGGACGCTGGCGCCAAGCACCGACGTCACGGCGCTGCATAGCGCCGCGGCTGATGGCGCTGCGCACCAGCTCGGTCTTTTCTAATCCTGCAAACCCGAACGCGCAGCAAGCTGCGCGTTTGCTCCCCTTAAAACCTATGTCCCAAACCCTCACATTCAATTTCGACAACGGCACATTCTTCGCGGCTCGCACCACCACTGGCGGCATCCGCGTCGGCATGAACAACGTTTGCTACATCGAATTCCCGAAGGAGCACCCGATGTTCGCAGAGGCTGACGCGCTGACGCTCGATACCGTCGAAGCGTTCGTCGACGCACAGGTGGAAGCCGGCCGCATCGATATCCGCGCCTTCGCATAAAAACCGGCACCTTTCGGGGTGCCCTTCCTAAAAGAGATCGACAATGTACAACGACGCGCTCAACGTACTGCCCACGCGGCAGCAAAACGCGACCCTTTCCGACGACTTCCTTATGCGAGTCGGAATACCCCACAGTAGCGGCCGCCTGGCGGCTCACGCCTTCAATGAAAATTTTGCTGTCATGGTCAGTGCGTCAGCTTTCTGGAACCGGGCCAAGCGCCAGTTCCACATGCCAGAAGCCACCGACCTGAGCGAACTCGACTTCGCATTAGACAGCGCCGGCTATACGGGCATTCTGAATTTTCAGCGAAAGGGCCTGCAGGACGGTATTGCAGGCGTCTTTCCTTGGGACTTCGCAGCCTATATGGAATTCGCGAACCTGTCGGGCTGCAGCTGGTATAGCCAAGCAGACCTGTGCGTGGAAGAGAAGGTAGCTCGTGACCGTGAAGCGATCGACTACCGAATCCGTGCAACGGCGACTTTACTCGAGGGGATGCTTCAGATCCTCTACGCGTGGCAAAACGAGCTTGCTCGATCGTGTAACTCAACGGTCGTGGCCAACTTACTTCGGCCACCGGTACCGGTTCTGCAAGGCCGCAACATCGGCGACTACCTATTCAGTTTGGAGCTGCTTAACTCCGTCTGGGATCGCTGGAGCGGTTGGCTCGATACACCTGCGTTAATTGGCGTGGGCAGTATGTGCCGGCGCGATCTCCATGATCCGGACGAAGGGTTATTGGCCATAGTTGATGCTCTCGGCCGCAACTTCCCGAAAGGATCTCGGGCGCATCTTTTTGGCGTGAAAAACCAAGCCTTGAACGAGATTTCGAAGATGGGTTTTATCGCTTCGTCCGACTCGATGGCTTACGACTTCAACTCCCGCGTGAAGGCACACAAAACCGGCGTCTCCAACTCGATGGAGAGAAGGACGGCCGAAATGTCAGCCTGGATGGCCAGTGCGATGTCTCGCGTTTCAGCCAGCGCTCGACTGCCAAGCACTTTCCTCTACAACTAATGCCGGCGGCCCCTGACTTTCGGGGGCGCCGGCTTTCCCTCCCGCCAGTCTCCAGCTTTTTCGTGCGCTCGCACCGACCAGCTTCACCACCGGTTTTCCACGCCGATTTTCGGCATCTAACCGCACCCCGACGACGTCCCCGACGTCGTCCGGCGCATACAACTACTGGAGCATCATGACCAATCCCGCAAACACGAACCGACCACAGTTCAAGCCGACGCCAGAGATGATCACGGCGGCAGAAAATGTATTCCTGGCGATGGCGATGGAGGGCACAACCCGCCCGATCGTCGAGAGCTATCAGAAGAAAATTATCGCTGAGCGCGAGTGGCGTTCGGATCCAGCCATGAGTAACGCCCCTGGCATCCCTGACCGCATCACCGATCCGAAGTACGCTTGGATGATGGGTACCGACGACTTCGCCGCCTATCGAAAGCGCTGCAACGAAGAACGGATCGCCGCGAAGCTGCCGGCCGAGACGGACGACCACTGTCCGCTCCTGGTGGCCGAAAACATCACGCGCCTTGCCAAGACCGCGATGCTCGACACGATGGCTGGCATCACGAACATCGACGGTACCAAGGCTGCGGCGATGAAGGCCGCCGACTACGACAAGTTGGTGGACATCACGCTGCGGCTGCTGGCGCCGTTCGTCAAGAACGTCCTCGCCACGCCACAAGCGGCGTGACGAAAAGCCGGAGCCAGTTGGCGCCGGCTTCCCTGAAAAGCCTCACCCTGAAACCCTCACAAAGGAGAACCACCATGCGCGAACTCACCATCGACGAGATCGATATGGTCTCGGCCGGCCCGTCGGCTGTCACGCCGCTGGCGCTGGTCGACCAATGCAACGGCTCAGCCTCAATGCCGACTCGGGCATCGCCTGGGATCTTCCCACCAGCCGGAATCGCTTTCGTGCCGAACGATCCATCCGCAATCGCCAAGTAACTTTGGCAGCAGCACCGACCCCATTCCGCTGTCTGGACTGGGGTTTTTTTTCGTCTGCCGATTTTCAGCTTACATCGCCCGCGCGCTCTGCGCAGATGTACAAAAGCCCCGTTCGCTACCGAACAGGGCTTCAACATCGGGACGGTGCCGTGAGCCCCGAGGGGCGTGCGTCATTTAGCGGTGGTCGGAGCGGCAGTAGTGCCAGCCTTTGGCGGTGCCGCCTCACTTTGCATAATCGTCACCGGCTCGCACTGCACGGGCTGCGCTGGCGCTACCGCAGGGGCCGGGGGGTTCAGCGAGGCTGCAGCGACATAGAACCCCGCACGGACGAAAGAGATACCGACAGCAAGGGACAGTACAGTTGTAACCCCCAACACCCAGCCGCTTACGTTGCCAAAGACTGCCCGCACGGACGCTGCCGTGGCGAATACGAGCAGGAAGAAGGCTCCGGCTATCAGCGACACGCCAAGCACCGCAGGCAAAATGGGGCCGCCTGGGAATACCTCGTTCCGGAAATGAATCACGGCCATTCCGCCAACACCCACAGCACTTGCGACACCCAAGCGCTCGAAATACTCGAAGATTTTGTCGAGACGGCCCCAAGCTTTTTGCTCAGCTGCCGTCAGTTGGGGTGCATCATTTGCCAGAGCAGGGTCTGTTATCGCAGGAGTTGAAGTGCTCATCGGTTGTGTGATCCTTTCAGTTGTATTTCGGTTTTAGGTACGCTGTTTTGCGAGATGTTCGACACAAGCGTCAGCGCCAAATTGTTGCATCTCGTAATCATCCACGATATCACGCTCATCCTGGGTCATCGGGGCGTCGAAGCCCATTTCGGCCAACTTTCGTTGAACCTGATTAAAAAAATCGCTGGACACTTCGGTCATGGTCACTCCGTTCGTAGTTTCCCCTGGCGCTGACAGCGACAGACAGGAAATTCCTCGGGGCAGCGTAGCACCCGATTTGCCCCGCGCAAGTCGAGTTTTGCGAAGGTCGCCACCATAGCTCACACTCTCAAGAATCACCACAAAAGTTTCACTGGTGCATGATATTGTTGGTGCGATAAGCGCACCTTTGGTTACCAGTGAGCGCGCCGGTACCATGTCGATGGAGAGGAATATATAGATGCATCTAACGAAACTCGCTCTCGCAGTAGCTGTCTCGCTGGCGCTGGCCGGTTGCGAGCCTGTTGAGCAGGTAAAAAAGAAGAGACGCTAACGACGCAACTCAAGGTAGCCGCGAACCAGTCAGATCCCCTCCAAGCATTCCAGGCTGTGCAGGCGGTGAAAGCGACGCTTTGCCCGAGCGGAAGCTGTGACCACCATCCCCTCTGGGTGAAGGCCGGGGACGATGAGGTCAAGTACCTCACGGCTGCTCTCAAGCGGGGGGACGCCAAGGCGTTAGCCACCGTGTACGCCCCGGCTTACGGTAACTCGGCGGCATCTATCGAACGTGTCCGGAGCCAGCCAGAAAGTTCCACCAGCTTTTTGGCATACGCCGACCGAATCGCCGGCACCACGCCAGGCGAGGGCGTGCTGCTGCGCTATGCGGGTTTGCTCGTAATGGAAGGGAAACACGCTGTTAGGGACACCACGCGAGCGGCAACCTTCTTCGCTCGCGCGTGGGCAGCGGGCGATGTAGAAGCCGCAAGTGCGGCAAGCCGCCTCTACATCGCGGACAATGACTATCGAAACGCCTACCTGTGGTCGCTTCGGTGCACCGGCAAGTGCGAACGTGATGCACAGGTGAACCTGGACACATTGCAGCAGCAACTGAGCCCTGATGCGATTAAGCAGGCCCAGTAGGCGGCCCAGGACATGTCAGTCGTCGAGCTCACCGACACGGGAGGCTAAATGCGATCAACCCATGCCCTCACGCTGGCCACCGCGCTGGCCATGCTCGCCACCGAATCGAATGCAGGACCGGGAAGTGGCTCGTCGGGCGGCAGCCGCGCATCCACGTCAACGTCGACGTCGACGCGCAGCACGGCCTCGATCGGGCCCGGTGCCGGCGGCCGAGCATCTTCGGCCCCTTCCGTGCGCGGGCCGACCTCGGCAGGCGCTGGCGCTGGCATGCGATCGGCTGCGCGGCCAGCCGCAGCACGTCCTTATAAGCAGCTCGGCAGGCAGTCGCCCAGCACGGCGCGTCGCTCGCTCCTGGGTGCCGGTCCGCAACCATCCTCCCGCCTCACGCAGATCATCCGTGAGCGCGAGCGGTCCGGCCCGGGATGGATCGGCACCGCCGTGCTCGTTGCGCTCCTGAGCCAGCATGACCTTTCGGCATCGGATCGCAGCTGGATTCAGGGCAAGATTGACGCACTCAACGAAGACGAAGAGGGCGGGGGCGCTGCGGCCCTGCTGCCGGCGGTATCACGCCCTTTCACGGTCACTGGCGCATCGCAGCCGCTCCACATTGGTCGCGCGGCGAGCATCGATATCGCCACTTCGATGCCTGCTGCCGGACTGGCCTGTCAGATCGAAGGCGCTGCCACACAGCCAGTCGTCTCGCACGGCGCCAGCGCGGCGAACATCACCTGGACGCCTGACCGGGCTGGCGCATACATCCTAAACTGCCGGGCTGGAAAACATATCGAGCGGCGTGTCCTGCGCGTTGCCGCCAACTAGGGAAATCGGAATGGTATATCTAATCGTCGCTGTGATGATGGCAGCAATTTACTTGGGCTACCCGCCCGTTCCCGTAGTCGTGGCCGGTACCCTGGCCGTAGTCGCTCTCTCGTACTGGGCCTCGCGACATCCGGCGCTCCTTCGGCTGGGCGCATCGTTCACAGGGTACACATTGACGTATTTTCTTCTAAGCCGCCTCGAGGCCGACGTGCTATCGGCCGCTTCCGACCTCGAGCGGGCGGTGATGGAATTCGGGGCGTCGGATAAGGTGATGATGGTAGTTGCCAGCCTGGTTATGGTTATCGCAGTGGGGGTCGGGATGTTCGGGACTCGCAAAGAGGATTCGCTGGCGGAATTCATCAAGAAGCATCGCGAGCAGCAGCGATGATCGATCTGGCGAAGCATGAGGAAATGCGCGCGGCAGGGAAAGTTGCTTTTCGACGTCTGGAACCGTGTGATTGCAGACTCAGCAAATTCTAAGTGCGCTCTTAGATAGTATTGATTGAGGATTCGGTCAAAAGTTTCAGGCAATTCTCATCCAGCAAGTGCGTAGTGGATCGAGGAGACACGTGTGACGCTGGAGTGCAAGGAGGCCCTGTACAAGGAAAAAGTCTCTGCTGAACAAGACGTCCTCGCGGCGCCGTCCTCAGATACTGGGCGCAGGCCCGCCTACACTTGACGCAGCAGCTGCAATTGGTGCCATCGGCGGAGATGTTCCGAGTCGCCTCTGTGCTGCATTTCGTTGTCCCCGGTGCACATCATGTTGCCAAGTGCATACATCTGGAGATGTTATTCATTCCGGCTTTGCTCGTGACCTCAGGTCCGCCCATCCATGCCTTGCTAAAACCTCATCGATCATATACTGTATGGGCATACAGTATTGTGAGGTTGACATGTTATCTGAAATCCACTCGACCCCGGAGGCGATTCACCCGTCGCTATGGCGTGCCTCGCAGCTTGCTCGTTCAAGCACGCGTTGCGTTGACACTGGCCATCCCGTCTTGTCTGCCCAGTTACCGGGAGGAGGGTGGCCAATCAGCAGCATGGTTGAGTTGCATTTGCGCCAGCCTGGTACAGGCGAGCTGAGGCTTCTGCAACCTGCGCTGGCAGCAGCCGGCAAACGTCGGGTAATGATGATTCAGCCTCCACATGTGCCGAATTCGATTGCTCTGGCTGCTATGGGATTGAATCCATCACAAGTTACCTGGGTGCAGCCTGAGCGTATAGCTGACGCGCTCTGGGCTGCAGAACAAGTTCTTCGAAGTGGCGGATGTCACGCTCTATTGTTTTGGGCAGCTCACGTTCGCAATGAGAGCCTTCGGCGTTTGAATTTGGCGGCTGCAGACGGAGAGAGCCTCTTCTTTTTGTTCCGTCCGCTCGCCGCAGCGCAGGATTCTTCGCCTGCGCTGCTGCGGCTCGGGGTCCGGCCGGCGCGCGGAGGTGTCGAAATTGACTTCCTCAAACGTCGTGGGCCACAGCGCGAAAATGCACTATTTTTACCCTTGTCTCCCTCCTTCGTTCATCGCCATGCCCCTGTGGATCGGACTACATCTACCCCAGCTCTCGCTCGAGGTCTTCGAACCGAACTGGTCGAGTGACAGCGTTACGGTTGTCCTCGAACGAGAGAAGGTTCTAACGATGTCGCGCGGCGCGCGCATGGCTGGCATCAAGCCCGCGATGCGCCGCGGTGGTGTGTTAATGCTGGCACCGGATGCCCAGATCCATGAACGTAGCACTGCGCGGGAAGAAGCTGCGCTACAGGCTGTCGCGATGGCAATGCTTCAATACACGCCTCAGGTAACGCTTGCGGAAGAGTCAACACTGTTGCTAGACATCGGCGCGAGCTTGCGGCTGTTCGGTGGCATACGGTCATTACATAGACGCGTTCGCGCCGATCTCCGTGTTCTAGGATTCACCGGGAGGTTGAGCTGCGCTCCAACTGCGCGAGCGGCGTGGATGCTCGCCCGAGCTGGGGGCGGCCGCGCCTTAAAGCAACAGTCATCAGCGCGCGCGCTGAGCCGCCTCCCTGTAATAATCCTGCCCGCGGCGAGGGCTTTCGCTAGCTGGTTTGAGGGGATTGGTTGCGCGACGATCGGCGACTTGCGGCGACTTCCGCGCCCGGGTCTTCAGCGCCGGTGTGGCCGTGCATTGCTAGATCCACTTGATTGTGCGTTCGGCAGCGCTCCTGAGATGTTCGAATGGGTGGAGGCGCCCGCTACGTTCGAAGCGAAGATGGAGCTATTTGACTGCATCGAGAATGCCGACCTACTGCTGGCTGGAGCGCAGCGTCTAATTCTGCAGCTGATCGGTTGGCTGTGTGCGATGCAGCTTGCAGTAAAGGGCATCATGCTCAAGCTGGAACACGAGCGCGGCCGGGTCGCTCGCGCGCCAACCGAAGTCGAAATCCTCCTGGCTGAGCCTATCTGGCATAGCGATCACATCGTGCGTTTGCTGAAGGAACGGCTCGGAAAGCTCGTGTTGGAAGCACCGGTAATCGGGTTGGTGCTCCATACGACCCAGCTACAACCAATGGAACCTCCTACCGAGTCGCTTTTCCCTGAGCCGGGCGGCACCGAGGAAGACCAGCTACGCATGATTGAGCTGCTTGTAGCGCGCCTTGGTGAAGATAAGGTGCGTCAGATGAAGCCGGTGGCGGATTATCGGCCGGAGGTCGCCAACATGTGGGTTCCTATTCAAGAGAATGTACGAGAGGCGGCCGTTGCCGGCCAGTTGCCGCCGAACCTGAGCAGCATCCTCCGCCCAACTTGGCTACTGATCAAGCCGATTCCCCTTCTCATGCGAAACCACAGGCCTTTTTACGGCTCCCCCC
>Ga0209023_10002911_pt1 | contig 20823 bp, 15 predicted proteins | sample LakOneMetagenome_FD_187468 | JGI IMG/M metagenome (GOLD analysis project Ga0209023, IMG submission 187468) | Freshwater and sediment microbial communities from Lake Erie, Canada (SPAdes) (version 2) | ecosystem: Environmental > Aquatic > Freshwater > Lentic | place: Lake Erie, Canada...
CTGGCCGTAGATCGTCACCAGGGTCACCGAGAACACCGAGACCACGGCGCCGGCCGACAGCACCAGCGCCGGCCAGGCCTGGCCGGTCACGTTCTGCAGGATCACCGACAGGCCGGCCTGCTGGCCCGCGAACATGTGCGAGGGCTGGGCGCCCATCGCGGCCACGGCCACCAGCAGGTAGAAGACGGTCACGATCAGGAGCGCGGCCAGGATGCCGATCGGGACGTTGCGGCGCGGGTTGTTGGTCTCTTCGCCGGCGGTGGCGATGGTGTCCAGGCCGATGAAGGAGAAGAACACGGTGCCGGCGGCGGCGGTCACGCCGGCCATGCCGATGTAGCCGCTTTCCTTGTCCGGATTGAAGAAGGGCGTGAAGTTGGCGGTGTCGAAACCGGTGAAGGCGATCACCGAGAAGAAGATCAGGATGGCCAGCTTGACCAGCACCATGATGGCGTTGGTGGTGGCCGATTCCTTGGTGCCGCGCACCAGCAGCAGGCAGCACATCGCCACCAGGATCACCGGCGGCAGGTTGAAGTTACCGGGCGTGAAATGGACGTTGTGGTGGTCGGACACGAACATCGGCGAACGCAGCTGGGCCGGGATCTCCCAGCCGAAGGCATTCTGCAAGAAGTTGTTCAGGTAGTCGGACCAGCCGATCGCTACCGCGCTCCCCGCCAGCCCGTATTCGAGCAGCAGGCAGGCCGCGACGATGAAGGCGGCGAACTCGCCGACGGTGGCGTAGGCGAAGGAATAGGAGGAGCCGGCAGCCGGCACCCGGCCCGCCAGTTCGGCGTAGCACAGCGCGGTCAGGCCGGCGGTGAGCGCGGCCAGCAAAAACGAGAGGATCACGGCGGGGCCGGCCTTGGGCACCGCTTCGACCATGGTGAAGAAGATGCCGGTGCCGATGGTGGCGCCGACGCCGATCATGGTCAGCGGGAACAGGCCGAGCGAACGTTGCAGGCCACCGCCTTCCGTGCCCTCCCCGTCATGGTGACGGTCAGCTGTTTTGGTACGGATCAGCTTTTGGCCCAGGGTCAGATTCACGGCATGTCCTTTGGTGGCGCGGTTGGCAGGCTCGGCGGCGTTAATCATCCGCCAATCAAAACCTGCGATTATAGGGGCTGTTGAGTCTGTCCCGAAAAATAGTTTGCTTAAAGATGCATTTGCTGAGCATGTTTGATAGAATGGCTGCGTCCGCACGAATTCTCCTCCGTCCGGACCATTTTTTCGGCCATAAACATGCATAAATAATGCATCATTAAGGACAAGACCACCATGATCTCGACCGCTTCCCGTCCCTATATCGACGCTTCCGTTCCCGTCCTGCGCGAGCTTGGCCTGGACATCACCACGACCTTCTATGCCAGCATGTTCGCCGCCCACCCGGAGCTGAAGAACCTGTTCAATATGGGCAACCAGGCCAACGGCGTCCAGCAGCAGTCGCTGGCCTCGGCGGTGTTCGCCTATGCGGCCAACATCGGCAACGCGGGCGCGCTGGGGCCGGTGGTGAGCCGCATCGTGCACAAGCACGCCTCGGTGGGCATCCGCGCCGACCACTATCCGATCGTCGGCCACCACCTGCTGGGCGCAATCAGGACGGTGCTGGGCGACGCCGCCACCGAGCCGCTGCTCAAGGCATGGGAAGAAGCCTACACCTCCCTGGCGCGCCTCCTGATCGATGCGGAAGCGAAGATGTACGAGGACGCCGGGGTGCAGCCGGGCGAGACCCGCCCGATGCGCGTGCTGGAGGTGGTGCGCGAGAGCGAGAACGTGATATCGATCCGCCTCCAGCCCGAAGGCGGCTCCGCCCTGCCTCCCTTCCAGGCCGGCCAGTATGTGAGCGTGGCGGTGGACTTCCCCGACGGCCACCGCCAGCTGCGCCAGTACAGCCTGTCCGACGCGCCGGGCAAGGATGCGATGCGCATCTCGGTCAAGCGCGAGGATGGCGGCGCCCACCCGGCCGGCGAGGTCTCGACCTGGCTGCACGCCAATGTGAAGGCGGGCGACGTGCTGCAGGTAAGCCACCCCTTCGGCGACTTCCTGCCGGATACCGAATCGAACGAGCCGGTGGTGCTGCTCTCGGCCGGCATCGGCATCACCCCGATGATCGCGGCCCTGAACCGCATCGCCATGGCGAATCCGGAGCGCCGCGTGATCTTCGCCCATGCCGCGCGCAACAAGGCCCACCACGCGCACCAGGCCGACCTGGCGGCGGCGCAGGCTCGCATGCCCTACCTGCACGTCGTGACCTTCCACGAGGAAGGCGACGAGGCCGGTGTCCTGAAAGGGAAGATGGAGCTGGCGCGCCTGCCTTCCTGGCCGCGCGGGGAGACCGACGTCTACCTGTGCGGCCCGCTGCCCTTCATGCAGGCGCAGTGGAACGCGCTGCTGGCGGCCGGCGCCCCGGTCGCCAGGCTGCACCGCGAAGTCTTCGGTCCGGACCTGCTGGACACGCTGCTGTAATTCCATGCTTCGACGCCGGCCGAATCGTCGCGGCCGGCAAGCGCATACAGTCTCGCCATACCCGACATGGCGAGACCCGCATGGAACTGATCCACTACCTCAACCAGCACTTCCTCACCCGCGAGCAGCTGCTGGCACGCTGCGACCTCATGCCGGAGCAATTGCAGCAGTGGCAGGCGCGCCGCATGATGCCGCGCGCCTCCTACCGCCTGCGGCTCGACATCGTCTGCGATTCCTTCTTCGGCGAGCATCGCGAACAGCTGGCCGCCGAGTACTACGCCAAGGCTTACCTTTCCTGGATCGGGCTCGTGCGGCCACTCGGTGGCGAGCCCGAAGCCTTTGCCGTGTTCGCACGGCGCTACCGCGCACGCCTGGAGCAGCTCGCGGCGTCGGGGTTCGACGTTCCGGACCGGCTTGCGACGGACGGACACGTGGCCGCCGAATGGGAGCATTTCCTCGACGGTACGTATGGGCTGTGCACTGTGTCCGGCCTGCCGGAAGACATCGCGGCCAAGGAGCTGGCGATCGCGCAGATCCGGGAAGCAGGTGGCCGTGCGCAGCTGCGCCGCTGTGTCGACCTGCTCGACGCCGTCAGCAGTCCCTTCGCCCCGCACGAAGTGGCGCGCAGCTCGCGCCACCGTTACGTGGACGAGATGCGCCGGGTGCACGGCCTGTAGCTCAGTCCAGCAATTGCACGCCCTTGCCGGTGATGCTGCTCCGGAGCGGTTGGCCGTACACGCGGATGCCGCCCGATCCGCCGCCGTGGGCGACCAGCGACTCCTTCACGGTCGCGCGGATGCCGCCGGACCCGGACGAGGCCAGGTCGGCTTCCTGGGTCGAGAGCGCGACCAGGTCGACGCTGCCCGAGCCGGAGACGCGCGCGTTCAGCGAACGCACGCGCCCCGCCGCCTGCAGCACGCCCGAGCCCGACACCTGCACGCGCGCATAGTCGCCCTGCACGTCACCCACGTTCATGCGGCCGGAGCCGCTGACGCTCAGGTCCGCGCTGGCGCTGTGCAGCGCAGCGGCATCGAGGGTGCCGGAACCGCTCACGCGCGCGCTCAGGCTGTCGACCCTGCCCTCCAGCCTGATGTGTCCCGATCCGCTCTTGCGCACGTCCAGGGGGGCGCCCGCGAGCTCGCGCACCACGACCGTGCCGGCGCCGCCGGCCTGCACTTCGGTCAGGCGCGGCGTCGTGTAGACGACGCGCACCGGGGTCTTGCTGCGCAGGTGGCGGTCGCTGGTGACCAGGAGTGTATTGCCGCGCGCCTCGGTGCGGATATAGGGCAGCAGGTTGCCGTCGGCTTCCACCAGCAGCGAGGGCGCCTGGCCGACGCGCACCTCGACCTGCATGGCGCCGCCGATCTCCAGCCTGCCCTGCTCGCCCACGCTGCGCTGGTCGCGCGCCGCCACGCCGTCGCCTTCCACCACCTCGCTGCTGAACACCGAACGCACGCGGACGTCGCCGCTGTCCGGCACGACGATGATGGCGCAGCCGCCCAGGGTGGCGAGGGCGGCGGCGGTAGCGAGGACAAGGAGAGTACGTGGCGGTCGCATGGCGGATATCCTTTGTGTGGTGATCGAGTAGCGACACTCTAATCACCGCACCGGGTCCGCGCCCGCCGCCTGCGACAGGCTGCAGAAAATGCTGGATGAGCTGGGGCTGGGCGGAAGGAATCACCGCTGGCCGAGCCGGGTGCTGCCGAACAGCTCCTTGTGCTCGCGCGGCTGGGAGCGCCAGTACTGCGGCGGAGCGAACACCTGCTCGCCCAGCTGGGCCGCGGCATGCCAGGGCCAGCGCGGATCGTAGAGCATGGCGCGCGCCAGTGCCACCACGTCGGCCTGGCCCCCCTGCAGGATGTCTTCCGCCTGCTGCGGCTCGGTGATCAGGCCGACGCCGATGGTCGGCAAGCCCGTTTCCTGCTTGATGCGTTCGGCGAAGGCGATCTGGTAGCCCGGCCCGACCGGGATCTTCTGCTGCGGCGACAGCCCGCCGCTGGAGACGTGGATGAAGTCGCAGCCGCGCCCTTCCAGTTCGCGGGCGAAGCGCACGCTCTGCGCGATCTCCCAGCCGCCCTCGACCCAGTCGGTGGCCGAGATGCGCATGCCGACCGCCATCGCCGGCGGCACGGCGGCGCGCACCGCATCGAAGACTTCCAATGGGAAGCGCATGCGGTTTTCCAGCGAGCCGCCGTAGCCGTCCTCGCGCCGGTTCGACAAGGGAGACAGGAACTGGTGCAGCAGGTAGCCGTGGGCGCCGTGCAGTTCGATGCCGTCCAGGCCGAGGGCGTGGGCGCGCTGCGCGGCGGCCACGAAGCCGGTCTTGATGCGCGCCAGCCCCTCTTCGTCCAGCGCCAGCGGCACGGTTTCGCCTTCGGCATGGGGCAGGCTGGAAGGCGCCACCGTCTGCCAGCCGCGCGGCTGATCGGGCGCGATATTGGCCCCACCCTCCCACGGCACCTCGCTCGAGGCCTTGCGGCCGGCGTGGGCCAGCTGGATCGCGATCTTGATGGGCGAATGGCGGCGCATGGCCGTGATCACGGCGCGTAGCGCTTCGGCGTGGGCATCGGACCACAGGCCCAGGTCGTCGGGCGAGATGCGGCCTTCCGGGGTCACGGCGGTCGCTTCGATGATGAGCAGGCCCGCGCCGGACAGGGCGAGGCTACCGAGGTGGATGGTGTGCCAGTCGGTGGGCAAGCCATCGACGGCGGAATACTGGCACATCGGCGCGATGGCGATGCGGTTGGACAGTTGCAGGGGACCCAGGGTGACTGGGGAGAAAAGCATGTTAGGCATGAGGCCTCCGCGTGAGCAAAGGCCTCAGTCTAGTGCAGCACGGATTTCGGTGCTGCGAGCTTGAAGAAGTCAGCCGATACGGACGACCATCAGCCCTGCACGCAGGCCCACCCGCACATCCGGATTCGGGAACACGACCAGCTCTTCGTCATGTTCCACGGTGTACACCGTGTCGCCATCGGTCGCGATCACTTCGCCCTTCTTCATCGGCGTGAAGTTCCAGGTCTCGCGTCCCACCGACATGGCGAAAGCATCGGACAGCTTGATCACCTGCCGCGCCGTCGCGAACACGTGCGGCGCCGCCTTTGCCTGAGCAGCCGGCCGGCCGCGCAGCAGGCGGTCCAGCGCCGCGGACGCATCGGCGAACTGGGACAGGTCGTTCTGCCCCAGCGTGCCGACACGTCCCAGCTCCACGGTGCTGCCCGCAGCGCCATGGTGCTCGGCCGAGTAGTAGCTGTAGGTGCCCACCGACTTCGGGTTCATGATGACGGCGCCGATCGCCGCCTCCCCCAGCCAGTCGATCAGCGCCTTGCGCGGCGCATTGGGAATGATCTCCGGCACGATCGCGAACATCGGATAGTGAGAGGGGCGGATCGCCGTGTGCAGGTCGAGGTGCCAGCGCTGCGGCCCCGCCCCGGCGAAGAAGTCCACCGTGGCTTTGATGAGCGCATCGGCGCGCGCCGCTTCAAAGGCGCCCGCCAGCGAACCGCGGTCCGCACGGAACATGCGGTTCAGGTCCGCGTCGATGAAACGCTTGCCCTGGGCGATCGCGTCGATGTTCCCGACGCAGAGCATCAGGTCCACCGCCAGTTCGCCCGGGGTGCGCGACAGGGCCTCGATGAGCCAGGCAAGCATCTCGATCGGCCCGGTCTCGTCGCCGTGCACGCCCACCGACACCAGCACGGCGGGCCGGGCGGCGCCAGGCGCGCCCTTCACCGTGAGGATGCCGGACGCCGGCAGGCCGACCGCGAAGCCGGCCTGCGCGAAACGCTGCGCGACCGCACCGAAGTCGGCTTCGGCCAGTGCGCGCACCGCTTCCGGCAGCGTGCCTTTACCTCCGTTCTGCGCCGCGCTCATCGGCTCAGGCAGCCAGCCGGTCCGGGTTCGAACCTTCCGACAGCGCCCACACGTCCAGCATGGCCTGCTCGAGGTCCGTCGGCTGGGCGAAGCCGGTCAGGCCGCGCGCCTCGGTGACAGCCTTGACCGCCGCCTGCGCATCGCCGCCCTTGCCGGCCTGCTCGATCACCTGCAGCAGCAGGCGCTGCTGGGTGCGGCGCAGGGCCTGCATCGCGTAGTTGCGCAGCTGCTCCTGCGACTTGCTCTGGGCCGGCAGCTTCAGGCCGCGCTCGAGCATATCGATGCCGGCCTGCTGGCGTAGCGCCATGCCGACCTGCAGGAACTGGGCCAGGCTCATGCCGCTCGGACGCTGGACCGACACCGCCGCGAACAGGAAGGTGGCCAGCGACTCGATGGTCTCGACCGCCTTCCAGGCCGCGGTGAAGGAAGCCGGCAGGCCGGTGTGGCCATCGGCTTCCGAACGTGCCGGGGTGAGCGAGCGCAGCTGGTCGGCCTGGCCGAACAGCGTGGACAGCTCGGCCATGCCGTCGGTACCGGCCGGCAGCGACAGCACGCCTTCGATCACGGCGCGCAGCAGTGCGCGGGTGCGCGCATCGACCATCATCGAGACGTCGCGCGGCACGCTCAAGGCATCGGCGTCGAGGGCGTCGAACACCGGCGCCAGGTGCAGGGCCGACCAGGCGCGGGCCCAGGCCTTCACCACCTCGGTTTCCTCGACGCGGTGCTCGCTTGCTAAGTCGCGCAGCATCAGCGGACCGCAGCGGTTGACCGCTTCGTTGGCCAGCACGGTCGCCAGGATGGCATTGGCCAGCGGGTGGTTCAGCGGGTTGCGGGTGGCGACCAGCTGGGCCGGGAAGTAAGGACGCAGCAGCGAGTCCGCCCAGCTCTCGCCGGTCAGGTCGATGGCCAGCAGGGTGCGCTTGAAGCGGTTCTTCACGTTGGCGATGACTACCGCCAGTTCCGGGGCCGTCAGGCCCAGGCCCAGCGCCTTGCGGCGCTGCAGCTCGGTGTCGCTCGGCAGCTGTTCCAGCTCGCGGTTGACGGCGCCCTCGCCTTCCAGGTTCGTGATCAGGGCGGCGTAGCCGTCGACCACGGAGGCAGTCGCCTGCGCCTGGCCTTCGCGGGTCAGCAGGTGGGTCTGCTGCTTGTTGTCGCGCAGGACCAGGTCTTCCACGGCGCCGGTCATCTCGTTCAGCACGCGGTTGCGGTCTTCTTCCGACAGCTCGCCCGCGTTGACTTCGGTGTCCAGCCAGATCTTGATGTTGACTTCGTGGTCGGAGCAGTCCACACCGGCCGAGTTGTCGATCGCATCGGTGAAGATGCGGCCGCCGGCCAGGGCAAATTCGATACGGCCGGCCTGGGTCGCGCCCAGGTTGCCGCCTTCGCCCACGACCTTGCAGCGCATTTCGTTGCCGTTGACGCGGATACGGTCGTTGGCGCGGTCCTTCACCTGGGCGTGGGTCTCGTTCGAGGACTTGATGTAGGTGCCGATGCCGCCGTTGTAGAACAGGTCGACCGGCGCCAGCAGGATGCGGTGCATCAGCTCTTCCGGCGACAGCGAGGCTTCCTTGATGTCGAGGGCGGCGCGCACTTCAGGGCTCAGCTCGATCGAACGCGCGGTACGCGGGAACACGCCGCCGCCCTGCGAGATCAGGCTCTTGTCGTAGTCTTCCCACGAGGAGCGCGGCAGTGCGAACATGCGCTCGCGTTCCTTGAACGACACGGCGACGTCCGGGTTCGGGTCCAGGAAGATGTGGCGGTGGTCGAATGCCGCCACCAGTTTCAGCTGGCGCGACAGCAGCACGCCATTGCCGAACACGTCACCCGACATGTCGCCCACGCCGACCATGGTCACCGGGGTGGTGCTCATGTCGTGGCCCAGTTCGTAGAAGTGGCGCTTGACCGCCTCGAAGGCGCCCTTGGCGGTGATGCCCATCTTCTTGTGGTCGTAGCCGTTCGAGCCGCCCGAGGCAAAAGCGTCGCCCAGCCAGAAGCCGCGCTTGACGGCGATGCTGTTGGCGATGTCGGAGAAGGTCGCGGTGCCCTTGTCGGCCGCGACGACGAGATACGGGTCGTCCTGGTCGTGGCGCACGGTGTTCTCCGGCGGGACGATGGCGCCGCGGACGCGGTTGTCGGTCACTTCCAGCAGGCTGGCGATGAATTCGCGGTAGCAGGCTTCACCCTCGGCCGCCACGACTTCGCGCGGGGCGCCGGTCGGCATCTGCTTGCACACGAAGCCGCCCTTGGAGCCGGCCGGCACGATGACGGCGTTCTTCACCATCTGGGCCTTGACCAGGCCGAGCACTTCGGTGCGGTAGTCTTCCATGCGGTCCGACCAGCGCAGGCCGCCGCGGGCGACCGGGCCGCCGCGCAGGTGCACGCCTTCGAAGCGGCGCGAGAACACGTAGATCTCGCGATATGGACGCGGTTCCGGCGCCAGCGCCAGGTTGCTGGTGTCGACCTTGAAAATGATCTTCTCGCCGCTGTTCTGGAAGTAGTTGGTGCGCACGGTGGCCAGGGCCAGGTCGACCAGGGCCGCCATGATTTCTTCGGTGTCGGCGTGGTTCACGGTCGACAGGCCGGCCTTGAGCGCGGCCAGCTTGGCGGTGCCGGCATTGCGCTCGGACTCGCCCAGCGCCGGATCGAAGCGCAGCAGGAAGCCGGCGACGAATTCCTTCACCAGGGCCGGCTGGGTGCGCAGCGTCTCGGCCATGTAGCGCACCGAGAACTTCGAGCCGAGCTGGCGCCAGTAGCTGATGTAGGCGCGCACCAGCTGCACTTCGCGCATCGACAGGCCGCCTTCGATGGTCAGGCCGTTCATGCGGCCGTCTTCGGCGTCGTTGTTGAACAGCGCGGTGAACAGCTCTTCGGCCACCGGGATGATGCCCTGCTTGACCAGCTTGGCGCCGCTCTCGTCGTCCACGGCCAGCGCGGTGACGTTGTGGATGCTGCCGTCGGCGGCCTTGATGGTCCAGGTCTGCTCGCGGTCCACCGCGATGCCGGCGTTCTGCAGGGCCGGCAGGATGCGCGACAGCGAAGGCACGGTCTCGCCCGAGTACATGCGGATCGACGCGTCGATGCCGTTGGCGTCGTCGCCCGGCTCCACGCGCACGGTGACGCGGTCCGACTTGCCGTTGTTCAGCAGGGCCTGCAGGTCGCGGAAGGCGGTTTCCGGCGCGGTGTTGGTGACGAAACTGACCGGCAGGTTGGCGCCGAGCTTGCGCAGGCTGCTGCGCAGGGCGTGGTCTTCGATGGTGTTGGTGGCGGTGGCGAAGCGGTCGTGCCAGCCGTCCAGTACCGACAGCAGCGGCTGCTGGATGTCGGTTTCCAGGTCCAGCGGGTAGCGCGCTGCATGAGCGATCAGGTAGACGCGGGCCAGCGGGCCGTCGGCCACCAGGGTCTGCACGCGCACGTCACTGGCGCCCGAGCTCTCCTTCAGGGCAGAGGCCAGGCTCGCGGCCACGGCGGCGCTGTAGCGCTCGCGCGGCAGGTAGACCAGCACGTTCAGGTGGCGCGCGTAGACGTCGCGGCGAGCGAAGACTTTCGGGCGCGGCTGCTTGTACATCGACACGACCGAGGAGCACACCTGGGCCAGCCATTCCGGATCGGCTTCCAGCGCTTCGGTGCGCGGCAGCGACTCGAGGATCTCGACGAATTTCTCGGCGCGGAAGCCTTCCTGGCGCACGCCGGCGATCGACAGCACCTTGGCGACGCGGCCGCGCGCAAACGGCAGGCGCGCCAGCGGGGTCGCGGTGGCGGCGCGGGTGAGCAGGCCGACGAAGCAGTGCTCGCCGAGGATCTTGCCGTGCGCGTCGGTGTCGCGCACGCCGATGAAGTCGAGCGGCTGGTCGCGGTGCAGGGTGCCCTCGACGTCGGCCTTGACGATCGACAGGGTGTCGGCGCGGCGCGACAGGGTTTCGAAATCGCCCGGGATATTGGCCAGGCAGGTGCCGTAGACCGGGTGCGCGGTGTCGGCCAGCACGCCGATGCGGCTCGGGATGTCGCGTTCGAGTTCGCGCACGCCTTCCTTCACGGTGTAGTAGGCGTAGCCGAAGGGCTCGAAGCCTTCGTTCTTGGCCCACTCGAGGAAGGCGGCCACTTCCTGGCCTTCGGCGCTGCCGGCATTCGCGCTGGCGGCCGCCACGGCGGTCATGCGGTCGGCCATCCTGACGGCGTCGCGGTGCACGACGGCGGCGTCGTTGGCGACCATGCGGATGCGCGCGGTCAGGGCGTCCAGTTCGGAGAATTCGAGCTCGTCGCTCATCAGGATCAGCACGATCGATTCCAGCGGCGCGCCGGCTTCGCCGACCGAGACGGCGGTGCCGCCCGCGTCGCGGCGCACCGGCAGCACGGCGTTCATCACGCCGGCGGCGCTCTGGCGCTCCTTGCGCAGGGCCATGACGAAGGAATCGACCAGGTAAGGCATGTCGTCGTTGAGGATCAGCAGCGCGGTCGCCATGCCGCCGCGGGCGTCGGTGTAACGCATCTGGGCGATCTGGCAGCCCGGGGCGCTGCGCTGGGCCAGCTGCGAGAAACCTTCCCACAGCACCGGCGCCAGGCTCGCCGGCGCGGTGCCGGCCAGGTCTTCGTCGTCGAGGGAACCGAGCCAGGCGCTGATCAGGGCGCCGACCTGCCCGGAGGCGGCGGCGTTGTTTGCGTTGACCAGGTTAAGCGTCTGGTTGCGCAAATCTTGAGACATGTCGTTCATCTTGCTTCTCCAAAGTTTGGCGGCGGGGGGCGTTCTGGCTTGTGGCTTCGCGCCGCCCTGCCTTATATGGACGGGGTTGTCCCGTCCGAATTCCGTGTGCGCCAGCCTGCCTGCGCGTCAATCCGGTATTAGAACATGCCGCACGGGCCGGGTCACCCGTGCCGTGCGGCGCTTGAGTACTACGAAAGGTCGTACAGGCCGGGCAGGCCGAGCACCCGTTCCAGCTCCTCGAGTGCGGCCGCGCATTCGATCGCCAGCTGCGGGTCGGCCAGGTCCTTCGGCTCGATGCGGTCGCGGTAGTGCTTCTCGACCCAGGCCGCCAGGCGCACATACAGGTCCTCGGTCATGATCACGCCGCCGTGCATGGCCGCCGCCTCCTCGTCGGTGAGCGCGACGCGCAGGCGCAGGCAGGCGGGGCCGCCGCCGTTGCGCATGCTCTGGCGCAGGTCGAACTCGACCAGCTCGTCGATCGGACCGCCGCTCGCCACCAGGCCGGCCAGGTAGCGCGCCACCGCCGCGTTCTCGCGGCACTCGTGCGGCACCACCAGGGCCATGCGGCCGTCCGGTTTGCTGAGCAGCTGGCTGTTGAACAGGTAGCTGGCCACGGCGTCGGCCACCGGCACCTCGCCGCTGGCCACGCGCACCGGCACCAGGTCGGTGTCGACGGCGCCCATGGCGCGGCGCAGGGCGTCGAGGGTGGCGGCTTCGTCGAAGAAGGCCTGGTCGTGGTAGAACAGCACATTGCCGTTGCCGACCGCGATCACGTCGTTGTGGAACACGCCCTGGTCGATCACGTCCGGGTTCTGCGACGCGAACACGGTGCGCGCCGGGTCCAGGCCGTGCAGGCGGGCGACCGCCTGCGAGGCCTCCAGGGTCTGGCGCGCCGGGTATTTCTTCGGCGCCGGGGCCGACGGGTCGAACTCCACGCGGCCGTAGACGAAGAACTCGACGCCCGCCGCGCCGTGCGAAGCGGCGAAACGGGTGTGGTTGGCCGCGCCCTCGTCGCCGAAGGCCGGCACCGGCGGCAGCGCGTCGTGCACCACGAAGCGGCTGCTGTCGCCGAAAATGGCGCGCAGGGTGCGGGTGGCCTGCACATGCTCTTCCGAGCGGTGCAGCTTGTTGTTCAGGTTCGCGGCCGTGAAGTGCACGCGGCCGTCCTGCGAGTCGGCCGAGGGGCTGACCGTGGCCGCGTTGGCGGTCCACATCGGGGCGGCCGAGTAGGCGCAGGCCAGGACCACCGGCGCCTCGCGCCAGGCGCGCGCCAGCACGTCGGCATCCGTCCCGGAAAAACCGATGCGGCGCAGCAGGCGGAAGTTCGGACGCGCCTGCGGCGGCATCACGGCCTGGGCGAAGCCGCGCGCGGCCAGTGCTCGCATCTTGGCCAGGCCCTGCAGGGCGGCCTGGCGCGGATTGGAGGCGCTCCTCACGTTGCTGAAGGACGCGACGTTGCCGAAGGAGAGGCCGGCGTAGTTGTGGGACGGGCCGACCAGGCCGTCGAAGTTGTATTCGCGAGCGGTACGCATAGTCTTAGAAGGTCAGGCCGGGCGACAGCTTGGCCGGCATCTCGAGTTCCGCCGTCTCGATCGAGGCGACCGGGTAGGCGCAGTAGTCCGCGGCGTAGTAGGCGCTCGGGCGGTGGTTGCCCGATTTACCCACGCCGCCGAACGGCGCCGAGCTGGCAGCGCCCGTGGTCGGGCGGTTCCAGTTGACGATGCCGGCCCTGGCGCGCACCGCGAAGCGCTTCCACAATTCCTCGGACGGCGACAGCAGCGCCGCGGCCAGGCCGAATTCGGTGGCATTGGCGGCACGCATCGCCGCGTCGAAGTCCTTCACGCGGATCACCTGCAGCAGGGGGCCGAACCACTCTTCGTCCGGAATGCCCTGGGCGTCGGTGGTGTCGACGATGCCGGCGGTGACGAAACCGGCGTTCGGGTCGAGCTGCTTCATCTGCAGCAGGACCTTGCCGCCCTTGGCCGCCATCTCGGCCTGCGCCTGCACCAGGCGCGCGGCCACGGCGCTCGAGACCACCGGGCCCATGAAGGGCTGGGGCTCGGCGTTCGAGGCGCCTACCTGCAGCTTCGAGGCGACCTCCACGAGGCGGTCGAGGAAGGCCTGGGCCTGCGGCGTGTCCTGGATGATCAGGCGGCGCGCGCAGGTGCAGCGCTGGCCGGCCGAGATGAAGGCCGACATCACGGTGTGGTGGACGGCGGCGTCCACATTGTCCACGTCCCAGACCACCAGCGGATTGTTGCCGCCCATTTCGAGCGCCAGCATCTTGCCCGGCTGGCCGCCGAACTGCTTGTGCAGGGCGGCGCCGGTCTGGCTGCTGCCGGTGAACAGGATGCCGTCGATGTCATCCATCTGGCCGAGCGCCATGCCGGTCTCGCGGCCGCCATTGACCAGGTTCAGCACACCCTTGGGCAGGCCGGCCTGCTCCCACAGCTGCACGGTCTTGACTGCCGTGCGCGGCGCGTACTCGCTCGGCTTGAACACGACGGTGTTCCCGGCGATCAGGGCCGGCACGATGTGGCCGTTCGGCAGGTGGCCGGGGAAGTTGTAGGGGCCGTAGACGGCGAACACGCCATGCGGGCGGTGGCGCAGCACGGCATTGCCGTCGGCGACCTTGTTGCTGGTCTCGCCGGTGCGGCTGCCATAGGACTGGACCGAGATGTCGATCTTGTTCGCCATCGTCGCCGCTTCCGTCCGCGCTTCCCACAGCGGCTTGCCGACTTCCTCGGCGATGATGGCGGCCAGCTCCTCGCCGTGTTCCTTCAGCAGGTCGCGGAAACGCGTGGCGACGGCGATGCGTTGCTCGAGCGGGGTCAAGGCCCAGGCTTCGAAGGCCGCGCGCGCGGCCTGCACGGCGCGCGCCACGTCGTCGCGCGTGGATTCCCTGGAGGTCCAGGTCTGGCGGCCGGTGGACGGGTCGATGGTGGCCAGTTCGCGGCCGCTGCCGGCGAGCCAGGCGCCGTCGATGTAGTTCGATGAGTTAGGCATGCGCGTTCTTCCTTGTATTGAGTGACAGCGTGCGTACTTCGTCGCCCGCCTGCACGTGCAGTTGCGACAGCTCCTGGGCGCTCAGGGAGATGCGGGTGGCGCCGGGCACGCCGCGGGTCAGGATCATGCGGAAATCGGCAAGGCGGGTGTTCGAGACCAGCAGGTGTTCGGTCTCCCCTTCTTCATGGCCTTCCCCGGCCACGGCCAGCACCGAGTCGCGCACCGCGCGCAGCTCGGACACGCGGCCCTGCAGCACCGGGCCGGCGTCAAAAATGTCGACGTAGCCTTCGTAGTGCATGCCCTCGTTCTCCAGCAGTTTCCTGGCCGGCTGGGTCGAGGTGTGGACCTTGCCGATCACCTCGCGCGCCGATTCCGGCAGGTAGTCGACGTACAGCGGCTGGCGCGGCATCAGTTCGGCGATGAAGGATTTCTTGCCAATCGCGGTCAGGCCGTCGACGTGGTCGAAGTCCATCTTGAAGAAGTGGCGTCCCAGGCCCTCGTAGAAGGGCGAGACGCCGTTCTCGTCCTGGTAGCCGCGCATCTCGGCGATGATCTTCTCGGTGAACAGCTGCTGGAACTGGGCGATGAAGAGGAAGCGGCTTTTCGACAGCCACTTGCCGTTGAAGCCGGCGCGGAACTGCGGCAGCAGGAACAGCGAGCACAGTTCGGAGGAGCCGGTCAGGTCGTTCGACAGGTACAGGGTCTCCATGCGCGTGAACACGTTCAGTTCGCGGCTGCAGTGCACCAGGGTGCCGATGCGGTAGTTGTAGAAGGGCTCGGTCAGGCCGACCGCGCCCTTGATCGCGCACACGCCGGCGATGCTGCCGTCGTGGGTGTGCTCGAGCACGAACATGTAGTCGCGCTGCTCCGGCGGAATGGTCTCGTTGAAGGAGGCGACCGCGGTGGCGACGCGGTCGCCCAGCATCTTGCGGTCCGGCTTGAGGGTGGTCATGCCGCTGCCGGCCTGGCGCGCCATCTCGATCAGGGCGTCCAGGTCGGCGGTTTGTACTGCACGGATCACGAGCATGTCGTCCTCTCTCATATGCGCACGCAGGTGACGGTGTCGCCCGCGCTCACGCCGAGCGCCTGCTGGGCGTCGCGCGGCAGGCAGATCGCCTGCGCGGTCTCTACCGGCGGGCAGGCCGCGATCACGGCGCGGAAATTCTCTTCCGTGCTGGCCACCGCATAGTGCACCAGCTCCTCGGTGCCCGCCGCACGCCCGGCGTTCTCGACCTGGCGCAGCTGGGAGCCGCAGAAGGAGCGCAGCGAATTCTTGTGGGCCTGCAGGATCGGGCCGCCGTCGAAGATGTCGATGTACTCGTCGGCCTCGAAGCCTTCCTGGGTCAGGAGCTGGAAGGCCAGCTGGCCGCTCGGGTGGATCTGGCCGAGCACGGCCTGGGCGTCTTCCGGCAGCAGCGGCACGTAGACCGGATAGTGCGGCATCAGCTCGACGATCAGGGTGCGGTTGCGGGCACCGTCGATCACGCGCTCGGCATCGAGGAAGTCCATCTTGAAGAACTTGCGGCCCAGCGCATTCCAGAAGGCCGACTGGCCGTTGCCGTCGGTGACGCCGGCCAGCGGCACGAAGAAGCGGTCGCCGAAGCGGTGCGGCGCCAGCATCGCGTACAGCAGGCGCGCGCGCGAGAGCAGCGCAGCCTCCTGGCCGGCGGTCTCGCGGTGGCGGATGTAGAAGCCCGACAGGTGCGAGCAGGCCGTCAGTTCCGAGCACAGGGTCAGCGCGTGCACGCTGTGGCTGATGTTCAGGTCGCGCGAGACCTGCTGGATCACGTCGTTGCGGAAGGCGAAATAGGTGCCGTTGGAACCGGCCGAGGCGTGGATGGCGGCGGTGCCGACCACCTCGCGCGAACGCAGGTCTTCCAGCACGAACTGGTAGGACTCTTCGCTGGGAATGTCGACGTGGGCGGCGAAGGAAGCGATCGAACGCTCGACCGCCGCGACAATGGCTTCGCGGGTGCGCGGCAGCGTGTGCAGGCCGGGAATCGAGACCGCCCCCAATGCTTCGAGGGCGCCGACATCCGCGCGTTCTACCGGACGAACTACGTACATGCGAACTCCTGGTAAGGATTCTGGTCGATCAGCTGAAACAGCGAGGCCGGCCACGTCCTTGCGGACGGAGGACCGGCCACGATCGCGTCAAGCTCAGGCGGCGATGAAGGCCTCGACCGCGTCGCGCATCAGGCGATCGGCCTCGAGGATCTGCTCGTCCGACACGATCAGCGCCGGCGCCAGGCGCACCACGTCCGGGCCCGCGATCAGGAGCATCAGGCCGAGCTTTTCGCAGGTCTTGGTGTAGTCCTTGGCGCGGCCCTTGTAGGCTTCCGCCATCGGCATGCCGATCAGGAGGCCCATGCCGCGCGCCTTGCCGAACACCTGCGGGTAGTCGCCCGCGAGCTTTTCGAGGTTGGCGAAGATCCTGGCGCTCGCTTCCTTGACGCGCGCCAGGAAGCTTGGGGTGTTGATGGTCTCGACCACGTTCAGGCCGACGGTCGCCGCCAGCGGGTTGCCGCCGTAGGTGGTGCCGTGCGAGCCGACGTTGAAGTGCTGGCCGATGTCTTCCTTGGTCAGCATGGCGCCGATCGGGTAGCCGTTGCCCAGGGCCTTGGCCGAGGTCAGGATGTCCGGGGTGACGCCCATCTGCTGGTAGGCGAAGAAAGTGCCGGTGCGGCCGACGCCCGACTGCACTTCGTCGAACACCAGCAGCGCGCCGGTCTGGTCGCAGATCTCGCGCAGCGCCTTCAGGTAGTCCGGGTTGCCCGGGATGACGCCGCCCTCGCCCTGGATCGGCTCGACGATCACGGCAGCGACATCGTCAAGGATCGCGGCGCGCGCGGCCTCGATGTCGTTGTAGGGGATGTGGCTCAGTTCCTGCGGCAGCGGCTCGAAGCCTTCGGTGTACTTCGGCTGGCCGCCCACCGAGACGGTGAACAGGGTGCGGCCGTGGAAGGACGACAGGCAGGACACGATGCGCGACTTGTGCGGGCCGAACTTGGTGTGCGCGTACTTGCGCGCCAGCTTCAGGGCAGCTTCGTTGGCTTCGGCGCCCGAGTTGCAGAAGAAGGCGCGGTCGGCGAAGGTGGCTTCGGTCAGCACGGTGGCCAGGCGCAGCACCGGCTCGTTGGTGTAGCCGTTGCCGAGGTGCCAGAGGGTGTTGATCTGCTTGGTGACCGCGTCGACCAGCATCGGGTTGCAGTGGCCCAGGCTCGAGACCGCGATGCCCGAGGTGAAGTCCAGGTAACGCTTGCCTTCCTGGTCCCACACGTCCAGGCCCGCCGCGCGCACCGGCACCATGGCGGCCGGAGCGTAGGTGGGGACGAGGACTTCGTCGAAGGTCTGCCGAGTGACAGGCCGCGTGGTGACACCCGAATCAAGCTTTGCGTTCATGGCTTCTTCCTCATGGTTCAAGAAGGTTGTGCGCAGACCAAACGTCGCGCAGGATCGGACCATTATAGAAACGCTACCTGACAAGTTCTTGCAGAAGTGCGACAGGGTTTTTCGTTTTTGGCCGGGAAATATTGCGGGATTGGCAAGGGCGAGCCTACCCCGGTAGACCGGGGGAAGCTGATGGCGATGACTGGCAAGCGCGGGCAAGGCGCGAGGAGGCCGCATGGCCGGCCATGCAACGACGAGCAACGCAGCACGCGTTTGTCAGGCGCGCCAGCAGCGACTTCGGGCTGCCGGGGTAGGCTCTTCCTATTGGGCCAGCTTGCGCTGCCGTTCTTCCCGCGGCGTATTGCCGAACAGGGCCCCGAAGGCCGTCGAAAAATGCGAGCCCGAGGAGAAGCCGCACATCAGCCCCACCTGCACGATCGAGTGGTTGGTGTCGATCAGCAGCTTGCGCGCCCTTTGCAGGCGCAATTCGAGGTAGTAGCGCGAAGGCAGGCTGCCCAGGTACTGCTTGAACAGGCGTTCCAGCTGGCGCCGCGAGATCCCGGACAGCTGGGCGATCTCGTCGGTCGAGAGCGGTTCCTCGATATTCGCTTCCATCAGGGCCACCGCCTCCGTCAGCTTGGGCTGCAGGGTGCCGAAGCGCGCCTGCAGGGCCACGCGCTGGCGCTCGTCCTTGCCGCGCACCCGGTCGACGCACAGGATTTCCTTCACCTGGGCCTGCACGGTCGGGCCGAACAGCATCTCGACCAGGGTCAGGGCGAAGTCGAGGCTGGCGGCGCCGCCGCAGCAGGTCAGGCGCTTGCCGTCGAATTCGTAGAGATTGGGAGTAAACAGGGCCTGTTCCGCCAAGGCGTTGGTATCGGGGTAAAGCGCCCAGGGCAGCGCGGTGCGCACGCCGTGCAGGGCGCCGGCGTCGGCCAGCCACAGCACGCCCGCGCCCACCCCACCCCAGAAGGGCGCGGCGCGGCAGCGCTCGACCAGGGCGCGGCAATTGGCGGGCTTCAGTGCGGCTTCCGTCTCGTCGGCTACCAGCAGCACCAGGTGCCAGTGGCGCTGGCCGTCGGCGGCGAATTTGTCCGGACTGCGCACGTCCACGTGCAGCAGCTCGGGGCCGAGCAGCTTGGCCGCCAGGCGCAGCGGCTGCACCAGGCCCGACCAGCTCAGGGTGTCCGGCTCGCCCGCGTTGACCAGCAGCACGCGCAGCGGACGCTCCCGCGCCAGGTCGGACAGGTCAGCGGGCTGCATGGCAGGGGGTGGACGGCGGGGTAGGCATCGGCCGTAATGATACCGGATCGTGGCGCAGCCCATGCGAGCGGCCGCGCCCGCTGACTGCGCAGCGGCGCGGCGAAGCAAAGTGGCGGCGTGCGGCTATAATCCTGCCCCATGGGGGAACGATATCTACAGAGTGTCCGGCTGCTGGCCGAGTGCATGCAGGGCTTCGAGCGTTTTTCCGGCGAGTCGGTGCGCCAGCATGGCCTGACGCACGCGCAGTTCGATATCATTGCCACGCTGGGCAATACGCCCGGCATGAGCTACAAGGAACTCGGCGAGCGCACCCTGATCACCAAGGGCACGCTGACCGGCGTGATCGAACGGCTGGAACAGAAAGGCCTGGTGCTGCGCGAGCGCAGCAGCGAGGACAAGCGTTCCTACTTCGTGCGCCTCACACCTGCCGGCGAAGCGGTATTCTGCGACGTGTTCCCGCAGGTCGTGGCGCACGGCAAGCAGCTGTTCGCCAGCTACAGCGCGGCCGAGTTCGACGTCCTGGATGCCGCCCTGCGCCAGCTGCGCGAGCGGATCGCCCTGGGTGGCCTGCCCCCGTCTTCTTCAACTAAAAAGGAATTGCCTTGAAAACATCCCTGATCGAAGGCAAAAAGCCTGCCCATTTCGACAAGCACATCATCGGTAACCTGCTGCTCGACGTGGCGCCGCTCGACGAAGTCAAGGAAGAGCCGATGCTGATCGGCGTGCGCAACGAAGCGGGCGAAATCTACCGCCTCATCGGTGCTACCAAGCTCAACAGCTTCATGAACGCGGTCGAGGAACTGGCCGACCTGGGCCTGGAAGACGAACTCGAAGACACCGAGGAACAGAAAGAAGGCTGCGACGCCATTTTCGGCGAGCCTTGAGCCCTCGGGCTGCGCGGCCGGCCGCTGACTAATGCCGTAAAGTAATTTTTACCGCCCTGGCAATATGTTGGAGGTATAATTTTCCGATGGACCGACTCTCTGCCCTCAAGGAAATTGCTGCCCAGGCCAGCCGCGGCGAACTCAGCTTCCCGACCAATGTCGACGCCACGCTGAAGCTGCAGCGCGCGCTGAACGAACCCGACTGCCACATCGAGATGGCGGCCAGGCTGATTCAGGCCGAGCCGCTGCTGGCGGCGCGCACTGTCGCGATCGCCAACTCGGTGGCCTACAACCGCGCCGGCCACGACGTTACCAATGTGCGCGCAGCCGTGCAGCGCGTGGGCTTCCGCACCCTGGGCGCGCTGGCGGCCTCCGTCATCGTGCGCCAGCTTGCCAGCGACCTCAAGGACCCGGACCTGCGCGCCCGCGCCGACGCCCTGTGGATCCACTCGGCCCACGTGGCCGCACTCAGCCAGGTGATCGCGCGCCGCGTCTCCTTCGTCGACCCCGAAACTGCCCTGTTCGCAGGCATCGTCCATGAGGTGGGCGGTTTCTACCTGCTCTCGCGCGCCGAGGAATATCCAGGCCTGGTCGACGGCGGCGCGGACGAATGGATCGAGCATGGCGAAGTGGCGATCGGCCGCGGCGTCCTGTCCAAGCTCGGCGTGCCGGTGCCGGTGATGGGCGCCATCGAGGCCCTGTGGAACGGCATGCGCGCCCTGCCGCCGGAAACCCTGGGCGACACCCTGCTGCTGGCCAACGACCTGGCGCCCTTCCCGTCGCCGCTGCACCAGCGCCCCGGCGCCACCACCATGCATTCGGCCGCCACCATCGATTTCATCGCCGGCGAGGGCACCCTGGCCCAGGTGCTGGCGGAGTCGGCCGAGGAAGTGAAGAGCCTGACCGCTGCCTTGATCTGACGCAGGCGCGCCAAAAAAATGGCTGTGTTCGCGTTGATTATGCTTTCGCAGTTGTCTTCATTAAGCTTGTCGTACCGCAGCGCACAGCCACTGCGCTGGTGTACGCAACACTTGCGCGTCCAATAAGCGCTGCCATCCGGAATAGTTCGCCAGGTAGCGGCTGGCCACACCCTTGAAGCGCACGAGCCAGGTCTTGAAGCGGCTGTGCCAGCCGTTCACGTTCTGGATATGGATGGCGCCGCGTGCGCGTCGGCCCGCGCGGACATTGACGGGTTCATGCGTGATCCCGGCGCCGGCGGCAAACCGGACATAGGCCGCCGCGCCATCG
>Ga0209023_10002912_pt1 | contig 20820 bp, 22 predicted proteins | sample LakOneMetagenome_FD_187468 | JGI IMG/M metagenome (GOLD analysis project Ga0209023, IMG submission 187468) | Freshwater and sediment microbial communities from Lake Erie, Canada (SPAdes) (version 2) | ecosystem: Environmental > Aquatic > Freshwater > Lentic | place: Lake Erie, Canada...
ACCTTGCGTCACTTGCGCTCATCATTCTTCAATCTTCCTACCAGACAAATAAGAAGAGTCAGTTGGACTTTGGAAACTTGGGAGCGACGACTCTCCTCCCAGTGCCAGGCTGTGCTATAATACTGCCCGGTACTGATGTGACACAGTACCAATTATGCGGACAGCTCCACATAATGTTGCCAGTTCGCGCATTGGGATCAACACACTGTGAAACACTTAATAGTCGGGTCGGAATTAGCTGGGCTACAATATCCATGTCAATCGCGCGCTTCTTCACCCTTTCCGGCACCACCGCATACCAATATATGTATTTGTTGTCGTCACTAATATTTCCGTTAAAGGTTGTACCTCCATCATGGCTACGAACAGTTAACTTTGTCTGACAAACGGAATATCCAACCGGTGCCATAATAGCGCCGCGATGTTCATTCCCCTTCTTTGTGATCTCTCTTATAATTAGTGCACCAATCTCAGCGGCCGCTCTGCAATCGCCGCCAAATGCGGTGCACGTTGCCGAAATAATCTCTACTGCTTCCCTAGAACCGAGTTCTTTGAAAGTCTTCTTAAGTACTCCTCCCTCTTCCACTATCCTAATTTTTGTTACGGCATACTTGAACTGCTCACGAGCAACCGTCGCAGTAGGTGTAAGCAAGGCCAAAGTGCAGGCGACTGACAATGGAAAAAATCCGGCCGACCAGCTCATTTCAATCCCCCCAATCGAGAATCAGTAATCAGTTGCGGAATGCTTTTTCTCATATCAGAAAATTCAGATTTCGACTATTCAAAAACTTGAGCAACCGCCTTAGGAAAAAGGCACAGCTTCGTTGGTTCGCGAAGGTGTTTGAATACAAAAGCGATTTTGGCATCGGCAGTATCCACGAAGGTTTTGCCGACAATAACTAAGATGGCAGAAAATATTGCCCCCCTGTGCAATTCCAATGCTCACAATTTCCGAGTGCACGCGGCACCGTGTTCAGAGTTGATGGTAGAAACATGCGTACTTAGCAACATTGGCTGCGTTTTTGGTGGAGATGCACACAGTACACTTTCCCACTAAGAGGACCGCCCACGGCCGGTAGTCCTACCGCACGCCAAAGTTCTGCCGAGATTGCAGGGCATTCACGGCGATCAGGCAGGGGTGAGTAAACCTGTTTCACACCTAAACCCTGACGCCCTCAATTGCCCCACACCAGAGGATAAGCGGCGACCAATTCGTGAACTCGCTGCATCCGTCAAACTTCCACATAGTTGAAGGAAACAGACCATGAGTGACAAACTCGGGGTAAAGCCGACGCACGTTCTCATCAATACGGATGGGAGCTGTCTCGGAAACCCAGGACCGGGCGGCTACGCTGCAATCATTCGCTGGATGGCCGGGGGGGTTGAGCTGAGAGCCACGACCGTCAAAGGTCGCCGGGAGCATACGACCAACATCGCTATGGAAATGCAGGCGGCAATTGCAGCGTTGAGCCAACTACGGGCCGAAGACGATGGCCTGCCAATCACAGTCCGGTCAGACAATTCGATGCTCGTGAAAGGGGCAGCAGAATGGATGCCCAACTGGATCAAGCACGGTTGGCGAAAGGCAGACGGCAAGCCAGTTGCAAACGTCGCGCTTTGGCAGGCAATCAACGCCCAGATCAACACCCGGCAAGTCTCATTCGAATGGGTGAAGGGCCACTCGGGAGACGCACACAACGATGAAGTGGACGCCCTCGCAAGTTCAGAAGCACGGGACGCGCAAGCAGCTCTGGCAGCGAGACAGAGGGCTGCATGATGCCATCCCTGCCAGCCATCGCCTGTCCTACTTGTGATGAACGCTACGTTCCCCGAAGGACAAACCAGAGGTACTGCAAACGTGTCTGCCAGAAGAACGCCAAAAGGGGGCCGCAGGCGACCGAAGAAAGCAGCGAAGCACGGCGACGGGCCATGATGCACAACGACCTTGCTAGGCGATTGGCCGAACGGCTTTATTCGATGCCGCCAATGGAGCGTTTAGGCTTCATATCTGAAGTGGTTGAGACTGCGCGAAGTGCCTCCGGGCCTCTCCGCAATGTCTTGACCGACACCCGCCTACTTAGGGCAAAGCCAGAGGACAAGCGGTTGTTCTATCGGAGAAGCCCGCAGGTCTACCGGACGATAGCGCAAGTCGGAGACATCTACTGCCGAACGTTCTGGGGCAAGGGAGTGGCAACAGTTGTGCATGGCCGATGCCCTGAGCCAAAGACAGGAGAGGTTCTTGGACCATTCGCGGGCCAATCCGCCTCTGCACATGTAATGGTGCAACGTGTCCGAAAGACGGAAGCGCCCGAATGTCATCAGCACATTGACAGCGAAACGTTCCTTGGCCGGCAGAAAGCAAAACGAGGGACGCAGGCAGAACCATTGACCTCGCATCGCGCCAAGTCACCAAGGCGCGTTAAGGCCATCGACCACAATCCGCCTCTGCATACGTAGTAAGACAACAATTGCTGACCAAAAGCCGTACAAAAGGTGTTGGTGGGATTGGTGACCATCATCCATCCATACCCCCAAAACCTCTTTGAATTGTCCGCTGTGCCGCACGACCAAGCGCACATCGGACACCGCAGCAATTACCACCCACCATAGGATAGAAGGCTTCCTTCTGTCTGGGGAAACGCGACGGTTCGGCCAATTGGCTGGCGTGTCCGTACCTTCCACTCCGGGTCGTCCAGACCAAGGCAAGCATGGTGTCTATGCTGGTCGGAGATTGGGTTTAGGTCGGTCACATTCGGTAAATTGATTGCCGCCGTATAGCTTCTTCCCTTGCCCAACACTGTCATTTTGTGGGGGGTAAGGGGGGAAACTTAACGGTTCAACCAATGACTGAACGTGAACCGTCCTTCTCTCCGATCATCTGACCAAGGTAGATAACACCTATGTTGAACCTTAAGATGAACCTTAAGATGAACCTTAAGGTGTACCTCACGTTGGGACTACGAAGTGACTTAAGGTGTCGTTAAGTGTGCGCTGAGTTGGCGGAAGATGGGAGTGACAATCATGTCCATCATCCACCACCCATCTAAGCCGAACTCTGGTCAGGACATCCAAGGGAGTCAGAAGTTTTTCGAATAGGTCAATCTTGCTGTCTTACTTTGAAAAAAGGTTCATTATATTCCGTCATAAAAACCTGAGAGCCTCAGATCATATATAAGGCCAGCGCGACACCCCCCGTGCCGCTAAAGCTGCGCCACGCGCTCGCCGTTGGGTGCCTCTTCCTGAGTGACTACCTAGAGCGGCACATCTCGCCAGTCCCGAACAACGCGAGGCTTGCCCGGTCTGCGCACCATCAGCTTACCTATGTCGCCGGGGTGGGGTTGCCTGACTTCCACCCTCATGTATTCCGCTGTCTTGCACCGGCTGCACCGGCACGGTGGTTCTAGAGCCGGTTCGGCAGGAGACAACACTTCCACAAGGTCAGTCGCTAGGAAGTGGATGCAGCGGCGACAGGCGGTACACTTTACGATCACAAGCATCCCAGCCTTCGCCGCATCACCTAGTGTGAACACATCTCGGTATCTGGACGCGCGTTTTCCTTCGGGCATAGCTGCCGAATATACACAAGAACATAAAGCGAACAACGCCATTGCGACTGTGATGCCGTCACTGCTAGCTCTTCCGCCAAATTGCGATGCGAGCGAGGTTCCACCACGTTTCATTGTCTTCGACCCAGCCGCCGCGTAACATGACCGAAATTGCAAGAAGAGGCAGGGCTTTACCTTGAACGACAAGCGCTATTCCGTTTTCATCAGCTCCACTTATGAAGACCTCAAGGATGAGCGCAGGGCTGTGCAAGATACTGTCATCTCTGCGGGGGATTTTCCGGTACAGATGGAATCATTCCCGGCATCGGATGAAGATGCATTTGACCTAATTAAGTCACTACTAGCCAACTGTGACTATTACGTCCTCATCATTGGCGGACGATACGGCACCTTAGCAGACGGCGGCCTGAGCTATACCCACAAAGAGTTCCGCTATGCGGTCGCTAACAACATTCCAATTCTCGTAATGTTGCACGGTGCGCCCGGTAAAATTAGTGCAGAGAACACAGAGCCGACACAAGAGGGTAAAGAACGTCTAAAGGACTTCGTGAAGGAAGCTTCGGAGGGCAGAACACGCAAGTTGTGGACTGACACCGGCACCCTCAAGGCTGAGGTTTTGTCGGCTCTGGTCAAAGCCAAACAGGCGAAGCCACGGGTCGGTTGGGTCCGAGGCGACATTGTGGCGAGCGTTGAAGCTCTGGAAGAACTAGTCGAAGTTCGCAGACAGAACACGAAATACCGGGAGGCAATTGGCGATCTTGAACATGCGCTGGCGCTGCCGCCAATCCCAGATGCCAATGACTTTGTTGAAATAGACCTTATGCCGACCTCTCTGGTGCGCGGCGTAACAACTTCAACTGGCACCTACGCTCGGTTGCGCGGAACTTGGATTAGCACCTTCCCCTTCCTTCATGGAAACCTGAAATGGCACTCATATGATTGGGGTGACGAAATCGGTTACACGATTGACGAAGAAGCTTCGTGTGCAGCGATTGGCGCTGAACTGGCATCGCCGCATACAGTCTTCGACTCGGAATTTCACTACCGAATTAGCAAGAATACACTTCGCCGCCTCACCAGCTATTTCATAGAAGTTGGTTTGATGAGTGCAGACGGGGATAAGCCCTTCAATGACAATGCCGAGCGCACGGCTCGCAGATACCACATTGCGGACAACTCCCAGCAACTATTCGAAGTCATTGCCGGTGAAGTTCATGTGATTACCAAAGTCGGCAAAGCTTCAACTGAGGCGGAAATCCCCTTCTAACTATGGCGGCAATTCGACCGTTAGGGTATACCGCAACGGACACCCTGACAGGCGCAGGAAGCTTTGTCCGTAAGGGTTGACACACATCAACGGACATATTACTCAACGGACACAACCCTAACGCACACCATAGGAGGCCGTTGTGTCCACTATCCTCTACGCCCGCGTTTCCACCGCTGAGCAAGACCTCTCGCACCAGAAGACCCAAGCAGAGGCCGCTGGCTTCCAGATTGATGAGGTAGTGGCAGATCATGGCGTCTCTGGCGTCAACGTCGCGCTGGCAGATCGCCCCGAAGGGCGGCGGCTCTACGACAAGCTGCGCAAGGGTGACACTCTAGTTGTCCGCTGGGTGGACCGGCTGGGGCGAAACTATCAGGACGTTACCGACACCATTCGCCACTTCATGCGACAGGGCGTGGTAATAAGGACTGTCATCAACGGGCTAACGTTTGATGGGGCCACAGAAGACCCTATGCGGCAAGCCGTAAGGGACGCCCTGATTGCCTTCATGGCGGCAACAGCTCAGGCACAAGCGGAAGCCACGAAAGAAGCCCAGAAGGCGGGCATAGCGGCCAACAAGGGCGACGAAAGGAAGTACCGGGGCAAGAAGCCGAGCTTCGACCGTAAGGCCATCGCAGCAGTTCGGGACATGCTCGCAAAGGGGATGGGGGCGTCCGCAATAGCCAAAGAGAGTGGCCTTTCAAGACAGGCAGTATTGCGGATACGGGACAATGCGGTGGAAATGGAGGCGGCACTTGCTCGTTGGGAAAAAGCACAGGTTTAGAAGTGGCAACGTGTATCAATCGTTTTTAGCACTATGAAGGTAGAGGAAGAAGCTAAGATGTTTTCAGTCAACTCAGCTAATCGGACTGACTACTACAAGTACCTCGCTAGGCTGAACTTTGAGTGCGCAGACGCAGCGGACCGTCGCCTTGGCTTTCTTCCGGGATACGAACTTGCGGCGCCGCCACCTGTCATGACTCTCTGTGCCCACTCAATTGAACTTTCTCTAAAGGCATTCCTGCTTGAACACGGCCTAAGCGAAAAAGAAGTCAGGGCTTTCAATCATGGGCTGGTTAAGATGTGGGATCGATGCAAGCAGATAGCGCCCCACGGCCTTCCAAACATAAATGAAAAAACGCTGGCTATCATTGGCGACCTGCTTATGTCCGGACGCCTCAGATACGGCGACGAAAGTGAGCTTGGCCGCGTACCCGTCTATGGCCCACTAAGTGACCTTTGTCGCCAGTTACTTGAAACATGCGGAGCACCGACCATAGCTCAGATCGCCGCCGCGGGCCGTTCTAACTGAGTTCATCGCGAAACCAACGGCAAACTCATTTCTCCCGCCGTGCCGCGTGTAAGACCCAACGAATATTAGATTTTGACGCTGTAACCATGAACTGTTACATGACAAGCACTGGCGGTCAAAGATTATCTAGTATTTTCAATGAGGTGCGATCAACTTGCGGGAGTTCGAGTCTCTCATCACCCACCAGTCTTCCGCAAGCGCGCCCCCATCCGGGGCGCGTTTTCCTTTGGCGGTGAGGGCCAGGGAATGCGGTTTCGAGTGCGCCCCACTGTGGGGAAATTTTCACGATATTGATATTGTTATATATTTAAAAATCCGCTTACCGGATTTTAAGGAGTCCGCGCGGGAAGCGCAGCGGAGTGTTAGTCCTGAAACGACCCTCCGGGGGGGATATTTGGAAGCAGAAAATGCCGGGGTCTATGGTGGATCGCCACGCCTGTTCAGGGGAGCATCTTGCATTCGGGAGGTTCGAAAAGGAACGATGACCGGTGAAACGGGACGCTGGAGCGGACAGGGTTGATGGTAGATGGTGGGTGATAAGAGATTTGAACTCCTGACATCTTCGATGTGAACGAAGCGCTCTACCACTGAGCTAATCACCCGTGGCGGCGTCTTTAGCCATCTTCGCCCGCCACTGCAAGAGGCAGGAAAGCCATTCGCCGTGCGACCCCGGGGACGCCCGACCGGGACCAGTCGGCGTGTTACCGGGGAGCGGCGCGCTCGGGGCTGTTCGCGTCGGCAGGTCATGTGTCCTGCGGGCCCCTCCCCGACCGGCGCCGAGCCGCCGAATCGATCAACTCCGAACCATCCTCGAAGCATGGCGCTGACGTTGCAATTTGCACGATAACTGACGATCTGGACAACTTTGGCCGCCGATTCTCGAGACTGTTTCTTTGTACGCTGCGTTTCGCCACAGCAATTTTGCATTCTTGCCGCAATTCTGCCTCATTCTGTGACGTGTCGTTTTTAAAGGGTGTCACATGTTACGAGTTCTACTGGCCGCATCGGCCACAACGATGCTTTTCCAAACCACAGCACTTGCGGGCGGCCTCGGCGAGCCGGTGGTTCCGCCGATGGGTCTTGCGGCAGCGTCCGGTTGCAGCACGACCGCGTTCAGCTTCCTGACGAAGAATGGCTGTTCAACTCCGGGCAAGTCCGGTGGCAGCAATGCCGGGGGCGGCTCCGGCTCTGGCCCTGCAACTGGCGGCGCGACCGATCCCGGAACAGAAAACGGTGGCGGCACCGGGACCGGCGGAACCGGCGCCGGTACGGGTGGTGAGACCGGTGGCGGCACGGGGACTGGCGGAACCGGTGGAACCGGTGGCGGCACGGGCGGCGAGACCGGAGGCGGAACCGGTGTTGAGACCGGCGGCGGCACCGGCGTAGAGACCGGCGGCGAAACCAGTGGGCCGAAGGAACCGCCGAAAGAAGAGCCGAAGAAAGAAAAACCCAAGAAAAAGAAGAAAAAGGAAAAGCCGAAAGAGCAACCGAAGGAAACTCCTCCGAGCCCGGCGCCTTACTGAGGAAAATCCGGCCCTGCCAGTTGCCAGGCAACTGGCAGGGCCGATCAGACCCATCTGAAACTGCAAGCGGAAAGGGCGCGCCAGAAGTAGCGCGCCCTTTCTCATTCCTGCGATCTTTCGATCAGTGCGCCGTCGCCCCGGTTCCGCCGGTTTTCTCGGCGGCAGCCTTGGCAGCAAGCTCTTCAGCGGCTTCGTCCCAGATGATCGCCTCGGGCTGGCGGACCAGCGCACGGGCCAGAACCTCGCGGACATGGCTGACGGGCACGATCTCGAGGCCGGTCTTCACGTTGTCCGGTATCTCGATCAGGTCCTTGGCATTCTCTTCAGGGATGAACACCGTCTTGATGCCGCCCCGAAGTGCTGCCAGCAGCTTCTCCTTCAGCCCGCCGATTGCCAGTGCATTGCCACGAAGCGTGACCTCGCCCGTCATGGCGATGTCCTTTTTCACCGGAATGCCGGTCAGCACCGAAACGATCGATGTCACCATGGCGAGGCCCGCCGACGGGCCATCCTTCGGCGTGGCCCCCTCGGGCACGTGAACGTGAATATCCACCTTCTCGAAGGTCGGGGGCTTCACGCCGATCTCGGGGCTGATCGAGCGTACATAGCTCGCGGCCGCCTCGATCGATTCCTTCATCACGTCGCCAAGCTTGCCGGTCGTCTTCATGCGGCCCTTGCCGGGCAGCTTCAGCGCTTCGATCTGCAAGAGATCGCCACCGACGCTCGTCCATGCCAGACCGGTCACCACGCCGACCTGATCTTCCTTCTCGGCCAGACCGTAGCGGAAGCGCTTCACGCCGAGATATTCCTCGAGCGTGTCGGGGGTGATCTCGACCTTGCTCACATCCTTGCGGACGATTCTGGTCAGGGCTTTCCGCGCCAGCTTGGAGATTTCACGTTCCAAGTTCCGCACACCCGCTTCACGCGTATAGGTGCGGATTATTTCCTGAAGCGCTTCGTCGGTCAGCTTGAACTCGCCCTTTTTCAATCCGTGATTCTGGATCTGTTTCTGAACGAGGTGCTGCTTGGCGATTTCGCGCTTTTCGTCTTCCGTATAGCCTGCGAGCGGGATGATCTCCATCCGGTCCAGCAGCGGGCCAGGCATGTTGTAGCTGTTGGCAGTGGTCAGGAACATGACATTGGACAGGTCATATTCCACTTCCAGATAGTGATCGACGAAGGTCGAGTTCTGTTCAGGATCAAGCACTTCGAGCATGGCCGAAGCCGGGTCGCCACGGAAGTCCTGGCCCATCTTGTCAATCTCGTCGAGCAAGATCAGCGGGTTGGTGGTCTTGGCCTTTTTCAGCGCCTGAATGATCTTGCCGGGCATCGAACCAATGTAGGTCCGACGGTGGCCCCTGATCTCGGATTCGTCGCGTACCCCACCCAGCGAGATGCGGATGAATTCACGTCCCGTGGCTTTGGCGACCGATTTGCCGAGCGAGGTCTTGCCCACACCGGGAGGACCGACAAGGCACAGGATCGGGCCTCTCAGCTTCTGGCTGCGCTGCTGTACGGCCAGATACTCGACGATGCGTTCCTTGACCTTCTCCAGACCATAGTGGTCGTCATCAAGCACCTTCTGTGCTGCACGCAGGTCTTTCTTGACGCGACTGCGCACGCCCCACGGCAAAGCGAGAAGCCAGTCAAGATAGTTCCGTACGACAGTGGCTTCCGCTGACATCGGCGACATCGACTTCAGCTTTTTCAGCTCTGCCTCGGCCTTGTCGCGCGCTTCCTTGGAGAACTTGGTCTTGGCAATCTTTTCAGCCAGTTCGTTGACTTCGTTCTGGCCGTCCTCGCCGTCGCCAAGCTCCTTCTGAATGGCCTTCATCTGCTCGTTCAGATAATATTCGCGCTGCGTCTTCTCCATCTGGTTCTTGACGCGGCTCTTGATCTTCTTTTCGACTTGCAGAACCGACATTTCGCCCTGCATCAGGCCGTAGACTTTCTCAAGCCGTTCACCCACGTCGAGGGTTTCCAGAAGCTCCTGCTTCTGGCCCACGTCTACGCCAAGGTGGCCAGAAACGAGGTCTGCGAGTTTTGCCGGCTCCCGCGTCTCGGCCACTGCGGACAGTGCTTCTTCCGGGACATTCTTCTTGATCTTGGCGTATCTCTCGAACTCTTCGCCGACCGAACGCAGCAGGGCTTCCACGATCTCGCTATCGCCCGGCGTTTCCGGCAGTATCTCGGCCTTGGCTTCGAAGAAGCTGGCATTTTCGACGAATTCGGTGATGCGCACCCGCGAGCGGCCTTCGACGAGAACCTTCACGGTGCCGTCAGGCAACTTCAGCAATTGCAGGACGTTTGCCAGCACGCCCGTCCGGTAGATTCCATCGGTTTTCGGGTCATCAACGGTCGGATCGATCTGAGACGACAGCAGGATCTGACGATCCTCCTGCATGACCTCTTCCAGAGCCCGGACCGACTTTTCACGCCCAACAAACAGAGGCACGATCATGTGCGGGAAGACCACGATGTCGCGCAGCGGCAGCACCGGGTAATTTTGGGCAGGTTTGTCTAACATTCGCGTTCCTTTCAGGCAGGAAAGCACTGGCCCCGATCATCGGCAGCACCTGGCTTTCCCCGGTTCAGGCATTCTATCTATGAAGGCGAAGCTCGCCATTCAACCGCCCTTCCGTCTTCGCGCGACAATACCCTGCCGGGTCCTGTGTGCAAGTCGGTTTCGATCCGCACTGTCCCGGCTTTCCGCACCGGCCCTAAGGCCGATGCGGATCAATTTCTTAATGCGGAGCATGTATGGCACTCTTGTGGGCTGGCATTGAAAGCACCGCATAGCGGCGGCCGTCTCCAGGATTGTCATAGGGTTCCCCGACGCGATCGGCATGCCACCCCAGTTGGCGCAGCGCTCTCATCAGCGAGACTGGCGATAAGGACATCAACTCGTTCGCGCCGTGGGCCCGCGCCACATCCGCGAGGCCATCCACGATCAGCGACAGGCATTTTGCTCTGTCTTGCTGGTGGTTGACAGTGTCGGACATCACAAGGCGGGTGCATTCCCACACCTTCGGCGTCGCAATCTCCGAGCCAAGGACACGCGGGGGAATGTCGGCAAGCTTGCCCGCGACCGCATCTCTCAGCATGTAGGTATACTGTCCCCAGGACGACGTGGTGGGCATGGTCCGCGCCCCACCGATCACCTGCCCTTCGCGCAGCACAAGCGAGTAGAACGCCAGAGGATTATCGTATTGGTCCATTTCGACGCTGTCATTGTGGGGGATGTCCCAGCCCAGCGTATCGACGAAGAAGTGTTTCCTCAAACGGAGGTAATCGTAAAAAGCGGTACCATAGTTATGCAGATCGGAAAGATCGAATGTGATGTTTTCCATGATTGCCCCTCCAAAGGCGAGGCAAAGATGGGCAGGCAGTTGTTACCGAAATGCATACAATAGTTGTATAAATGAAATATAATACATCTTTAAGTTGTATTCAATTTTCTTCAAATTAGACCGTATCCGCTTGCGGCAGAGACTGCCTGACTGCTGGTCTTTGCGCCAAGTTTCAACTTGGCGCTCTTTATGCGCTGCTTTACGGCCCCCTCGGAGACACTAAGTTTTGCCGCGATCTCCTTGATAAGCAGTCCTGCCTTGACCATCCGCAACGCTTGCAGCTCAGCCTCGGTCAAATTTGTCGGTGGCGCCAACGCGATATGCAGTCGCCATAGCTTGCCTGTCAGGACCACTATCTCGGCGTCGGTGAACTCCCTGTCGGCCCTTGTGAAGCTGCCGAAGCTTCGTTGACCCTTGGGACCAGGATCGTCCAGGCTGACAGCAACCCCAAAGTTAAGTCCGAAACGAGCCGCTTCTTTCATCACCCCGCGTGGGTCGGGAATCTTGATCTCGCTCCAGCGTGCATGGCCCGAGTTCGAGTAGAGCCAGCGCATGACCGGATCGGCGAGCATGTAATTTTCACGAGTATAATGGTCGACCCAATCCTTCGGCAGAACGTTGTGTTCGACCAATGGAAAGGCAAAGCCAATCCTGAGGGCCATGTAGTAGCCAGTGGGACATAAAAGAGCGAATTCGCTTGCGCCACGCACTGCGACAGTCCTTTCCGCTCAGCCGGACAAGTCTTTGCATTAGGCTATTAAGATATGTCACATTAACGTTATCGCACGCATCGTGCGGGTTTGAAAGAAAAGTTACTACGAGTGGGTTTGGGTTGGACAAAGCACAAGAGACGTTGAAACGAATGCGTGCGCGGAGCACGGCCGGCTTTGCAATCGCACTCCATGTACAGTTTACGACACCGCGCTATCTTCTCCAAGCATATAGCAAGGAATGGCTCGATCTCTATTCGAGCGAAGGTCTGGTGATGGACGATCCGACCGTGCATTGGGCGTTCTCAAACTCTGGTGCGATACGCTGGAGTGAGCTGGCAGCTGACGATCCCGCGCAAGTCCTGACCAAGGCCGCACAGTTCGGGCTTCACTATGGAGTGGCGATTTCACTGGAAGAACGCGGCACGCGCAGCATGGCAAGCTTTGCGCGGAGCGATCGTCAAATGTCCGACATCGACATCTTTGCTCTGCGCGCCGACATGAAGGAATTGCATCTGCAAACGCAAACCATCGAGCTTTTCACGCCCGAAATGCATGAAAGGCTGAAACTCATGTCGATCTTCCTGACACATGAATGATCAAAGTAGTTCGATATCGCCTTCGGCCCGAAGCGCGTGAAACTCGCGGACGAAAGAGGGCAATTCTTCCGCGCTGATCGCCGCTCGCAGGCCCGCCATAAGTTCCTGAAAGTAATGCAGGTTGTGCCATGTGAGCAGCATCGACGAGATGATCTCGCCAGCCCTGAAGACATGATGAAGATAGGCGCGGCTGTAGCTGCGGCAAGCGGGGCAACTGCACTGTTCGTCGAGCGGGCGCGGATCGTCGGCGTGGCGGGCATTTTTGATGTTGACCTGACCGCGCCGGGTCCATGCCTGCCCCGTGCGCCCTGAACGAGAGGGCAGGACGCAGTCCATCATGTCGATGCCGCGCTCGACGGCCCCCACGATGTCGTCGGGCTTGCCGACGCCCATCAGATAGCGCGGTTTGTCCTCGGGGAGGAGGCCGGGCGCATAGTCCAGGACGCCGAACATAGCCTCTTGTCCTTCGCCCACCGCCAGTCCGCCAACGGCATAGCCATCAAAGCCGATGGATTTCAGCGCTTCAGCGCTTTCTGCGCGCAGATCGCGGGTGACACCGCCCTGCATGATCCCGAACAGCGCGTGTCCGGGCCGGTCGCCGAATGCATCCTTTGACCGCTGCGCCCAACGCATTGACAGACGCATGCTTTTCGCAACGGCTTCATCGGTGGCAGGCAGCGCGGGGCATTCGTCAAAGCACATGACTATATCTGAACCGAGGAGCTTTTGGATCTCCATGCTGCGCTCGGGGCTGAGCATATGGTCCGACCCGTCGATGTGAGATTTGAAGCGGACCCCCTCCTCGGTCAGTTTGCGCAGATCGGCAAGGCTCATGACCTGAAAGCCACCGGAATCCGTGAGGATCGGCCGCTCCCAGTTCATGAATCTGTGCAGCCCCCCCAGTCTGGCGATACGCTCGGCAGTTGGCCGCAGCATCAGGTGATATGTGTTGCCCAGAAGAATGTCAGCACCGGTGGCACGAACGCTTTCAGGCAGCATCGCCTTGACGGTGGCTGCGGTGCCGACTGGCATGAAGGCGGGCGTGCGGATCTCACCACGCGGGGTACTTATCACGCCAGAGCGTGCTGCCCCCTGAGTGGCGTGAACTTGGAACGAAAAGCGATTTGTCATGATGGCCCGCTTCTAGCGCAGGTCACTGTCCTTGCACAGAACCGTTCTGCGACGGTTGGCGAGTCCGCGAAGTGATCTGAGGTCCGCTCTGGACCTCTCCCTGTCATTTCCTATATATTCGCTCAGGAACTGCATGGAAACATCATGACTGTCGAGCCGAAAGAACCGATCGAGGGCACACCGCTGATCAAGCCATCGACCACCGACCATCCGCTGTACGACAGCGTGGTCGATGCCTGCCGTACGGTCTATGACCCGGAAATTCCGGTGAATATCTATGATCTCGGTCTGGTCTACACGATTGAGATTTCTCCGGAAAATTCGATTCAGATCACCATGACCCTGACAGCGCCGGGTTGCCCTGTCGCGGGCGAGATGCCCGGTTGGGTCGCAAGCGCTGTCGAGCCGCTTGATGGTGTCAAAGATGTTGAGGTCAGCATGACCTTTGAACCGCAGTGGGGCATGGACATGATGTCTGACGAGGCGCGTCTCGAACTCGGCTTCATGTAATCAAGCTTTAAAACTTGATTTTTTGTATTTTAAGCCTTATAGCTTGATTTAAAGGTATCAAGTCAAAGGCCTTGATAATGGCAAGCTCAAAACCAATAACAGGCGCGATTCTCACCGGCGATCTCATCGGCTCGACCAAAGCGGGGGCGGCAGCGATCGAGGCGACGATGTCAGTGCTTGCCGATACGTTCTCCGAAATGGATCGTTGGCCGGGCGCCACCCCCTCGCGCTTTGCCCGTTACCGCGGCGACGGCTGGCAGGCTGCTCTGTCGCCGCAAGGCCGCGCGCTTCGCGCCAGCCTGTATGTCATCGCCCGACTGCGCGCCGCAGATACAGGTCTCGCCACACGCATCGGAATAGGACTTGGAGAGATCAGTGACAGCGGCCCCCTGACCGAGGCGCATGGGCAGGCGTTCGAAGATTCCGGTCACGCGCTTGACAGTCTCGGGCGCGGCGAACGACTGGCGCTGGGCGGAACCGGACCTATTTCCCTGCATCAGGCGATCATCGCGCTTGTCGACGAACGCACCACCCGCTGGAGCCGCGAACAGGCTGAAGCGATGGCGCTTTACCTCGCCCCCGAAAGCCAGACCCTTGCCTCCATCGCCGCGCAGTTGCAGCTTTCCACTCAAGCGATTCACTACCGGCTGACTGGCGCAGGCTATCAGGCCATTGGGACAGCCATCATTCAGTGGGAAGTAAGCTTCACCGCATTCAGAGAGCGCACATGATCGAAACCTTTGCAGCCCTCCTGCTCGCTCACGCACTGGCCGATTTCGTGCTGCAAACCCGCTGGGTGGCGGCGAACAAGGCCAAACCGCTTGCCATGCTGATCCATATCGGCACCGTCTTGCTGACGGCTGCGGCGGCCACCGGTTCAGCGCACCCCGTCCTGCTCGGCCTTGCCGCTGTCCACATGGCCATCGACCTTGGCAAATTGCTTGCCACCCGCGCTCTGCAAGGTCGCCACGGGCTTACGCTTTTTCTGTCCGATCAAGCATTGCATATCGCAAGCCTCGGCGCATTTGCCTTGCTCGTCCCTGACCTTTGGGCGACGGGTCTTTATCACACCATCGCCCAACTTCCGGCCGTGATGACCCTCGCCTCGGGCATGATCATCGCCACCCGTGCCGGTGGCTTTGCCATCGGCATCTTGATGGAGCCGTGGTCTGACGCCTCGCCGCACGGCTTGCCGAACGGAGGCCGCGCCATCGGCCACCTCGAGCGCGGTCTGATCTTTCTGCTGATCCTCAGCGATCTCGCAGCCGGTATCGGCTTTCTCATCGCCGCCAAATCGGTCCTGCGATTCGGCTCGGTCGGCGACGACCGCGCGTTGAGCGAATATGTCATCATCGGCACCCTTGCATCGTTCGGCTGGGCCATCGTCACCTCGACCGGGACTGTCGCGCTTCTGAATTTGCTGACACCGCTTGGAATCCCGGACCTTTCGCACTAAATTAGTCGGGAAAAGGAACGCACCCATGTTTGGCATACCCGGCAAAGCTCCCGTCACACTGACCCCTCGCGCGGTCAGCCAGATCGCGCGCCTGATGGCCAAGGACGGCTCTTTTGGCTTGAAACTCGGCGTCAAGAAGGGCGGCTGCGCTGGCATGGAATATACCATGGAATTCGCCAACGCTCCCGGTCCGCTCGACGAGGTCGTCGAACAGGATGGCGCGCGGGTCATGATCGCGCCGATGGCGCAGATGTTCCTGTTCGGAACCGAGATCGACTATGAGACCACGCTTCTCGAAGCGGGTTTCAAGTTCAACAACCCCAACGTTTCTGAGGCCTGCGGATGTGGCGAGTCGATCAAGTTCAAGGACATGCCGCAAGACGCGCCCCACCCCTGAACTATCGGGCTAGTCAACACAATCATGCGGTTTTCCTTCCCGGAAAGTTCGACTAGTCTCGCTCGGTAGTAACCGAATGGGGGTGTTGGATGCCGCGCAAATTGGCTGCCGGAAACTGGAAAATGAACGGCACGCGAGCGAGCCTGTCCGAACTGGCAGCGCTGCGCGCCGCACATTCGGGAGCTGTCTGCGAAATTCTGATCTGCCCGCCTGCCACCTTGATTGCATGGGCCGCGCAGGCCGTGGGCTCTGACCCGATCCGCATCGGCGCTCAGGACTGCCACGCGAACTCCTCCGGCGCTCACACGGGCGACATCGCCGCCTCGCAACTTGCCGATGCTGGCGCAAGCCACGTCATCCTCGGTCATTCCGAAAGGCGTGCCGATCACAGCGAAAGCGACGCGCTCGTCCGCGCCAAGACCGTTGCCGCCCACGCTTCAGGACTGACGGCCATCGTCTGCGTCGGAGAAACCGAAGCACAACGTGATGCAGGCACGACACTCGACATCATCGGTGCGCAACTTGCAGGTTCACTGCCCGATACGGCGCAATCGACCACCACTGTCGTGGCCTACGAACCCGTCTGGGCCATCGGCACCGGCCGCACCCCCACTCTTGCCCAGATCAGCGAAGTTCACGACTTTCTCCGCGCCCAACTTACCGCGCGTTACGGCGCAGACGGTAGTGGCTTCCGTCTCCTCTACGGCGGTTCGGTCAAACCCTCGAACGCGGGCGAAATCTTTGCCGTCCCCAATGTCGATGGCGCGCTTGTCGGTGGAGCAAGTCTCAAGGCCGCAGATTTCGGCGCGATCATCACAGCTCTCGATCAGGCCTGACAAAGTCGCAGACAGGCCAGCGCTTGCGCAAAGGCGCTGGCAATCTCTGCGCGAGGGAGAGCGCCACCATGACAGCACTGAGCCACACGAGGGCAAGCCCGCTTGCCGCCAACCTGATGTGCATGGCTTCGATGATCCTCTGGGCCGCCGGCCTGCCAGCCGCTGACACGATCATCGACAAGGTCCCGCCGCTTGCCTTCGCCGCCGCACGCATGAGCCTTGCGGCCCTGGCGCTCCTGCCGGTCTGGCTATTGGTCGAGGGCACGCAGGCGCTGCGCGCCGCTAACTGGCCGCTTGGCTTTCTCATCGGCGGCGCCACCATCGGCACGGGTGCATTCCTCCTGGTCGTGGGACAGGGCATGACCGACCCGGTTACCGTCGCCGTCATCTCGGCGACCATGCCGGTCATCGGCATTGCCATCGAAGTGCTGCTTGACGGGCGCCGCCTGCGGGCCGGTCTGATCGTCGGCGTCCTTCTGTCGCTCTGCGGCGGCGTTCTCGCGCTCGACCTCGGCGGCGGCAGTCTCGGGTTTGGCTGGGGAGCACTCCTGTGCCTGGGGTCCGTCGTGCTCTTCACCCTGGGGTCGCGCCTGACCGTTACAGCTTTTCCAAGGCTTACCGCCCTCGGGCAGACAACCATCACGCTCTCGGGTGCCGCAATCGCGACCTGCATCGCGGCCGCCGTCCATGTGGGGATCGGCGGACCGGCCGCCGACTGGTCGGGGTTTGGCCCCCGTGACTGGGGGGCGCTCATCCTGTTTTCGGTCGGCAGCCTCTCTATCAGCCAGATCCTGTGGATCATCGGTGTCGGCCGTATCGGCATTGCGCTCGCGGCGCTGCACATCAACGCGACACCCTTCTATGTCATGCTCATCCTCTTCCTGATGGGAGATGACTGGAACTGGTTGCAGGTGACCGGAGCCGCAATAGTGGGCCTCGGCGTACTTATCGCTCAGAACTTGATTCCCTTGCCGCGGAAATAGCCCATGCAGACGCTGACCCAGTCCCCGACAGATGACGCCTTCGTGCAGAACCCCTATCCGTTCTATGACCGGGCCCGCGCCGCAGGTCATCTCTTCCACTGGCAGGACTATGGGCTGATCTGCGCGACCTCTGCCGCCGCCGTGGGCGCAATCCTGCGCGACCGCCGCTTCGGGCGCGAAGCACCGCCGGAAAGCCGCAAGCCGATCCCCGAGCACATCGCACCGTTCTACGCCGTTGAGGCGCATTCAATGCTTGAGCTGGAGCCTCCACGCCACACGCGCCTGCGCAGCCTTGTGCTGCGCGCCTTCACATCACGCCGTATTGCAGCGCTGGCCCCTGAAATCGAGGCACTTTCGAACCAACTGGTTGACGCATTCCCGGAAGGCCCATTCGACCTCCTTCGCGCCTTCGCAACCCGACTGCCCGTCACCATCATCGCACGCCTCCTTGGTGTTCCAGAAGAACGCGGGGACGACCTTCTCGCCTGGTCCAACGCCATGGTTGGCATGTATCAGGCGGGTCGGACCCGAGAGACCGAAGACAAGGCAGTTGCAGCAACCGAAGCCTTCGTAGGGTTCATGCGCGCTTATGTCGAAGAGCGCCGTGCGCGGCCCGCTGATGATCTGATCACCCTTCTTATTGCTGCCGAAGAAGCTGGGGAGAAGCTCACGACCGACGAGTTGATAACCACCTGCATCCTGCTTCTCAACGCCGGGCATGAGGCAACTGTCCACACCATTGGCAACGGTGTGAAGTCGCTCCTCGAAAAGGGCTATGGCCGTTCGATCCTTGACGCCGATTCAATTGAACGCAGTGTCGAGGAAATCCTGCGGCACGATCCGCCGCTTCATATGTTCACGCGCTACGCCTATGAAGACATTGAGATTTCCGGCCACACATTTCACCGAGGCGATCAAGTTGGCTGCCTGCTTGCCGCCGCCAACCGCGATCCTGGTGCTTGGGAAAAACCAGGGCGCTTCGATCCGTCACGCCCGGTCAAGGCCAACCTTGCATTTGGTGCCGGTCTGCACTTTTGCGTCGGTGCGCCGCTCGCGCGGCTGGAGCTGCAAATCGCCCTGCCGATCCTCTTCACGCGCTGCCACGACCTGCGCCTTGCCGAAAAGCCACGTTACGCCAACGTCTTCCATTTCCACGGACTGGAGCGGCTCATGGTGACAGTCTGACATCTTCTGCTTTTCGCAAATATCCCGGAGGTCCGGAGGCAGAGCCTCCGGGTCTCACAATGGCAAGAGTGTCGTGGATTTGATCTCTTCCATGCTCAAAAGCGCGGTCACATTGTAGATCCGCACTTCTGAAATCAACGCCTGATAGAACGTGTCGTAGGCGCGGGCATTCTTGACCCTGACCTTGAGGATATAATCGATGTCCCCTGCCAATCGGTGCGCCTCAAGCACCTCGGGGCGTTCCTTCAACGTTTTCAGGAACTTCTTTTGCCATTCAGCTTCATGCTCGGACGTGCGGATCAGCACGAAGAAGCAGGCCTCGAGCCCCAGCGCTTCGGGGTCCAGAATGGCGGTCTGCCGCCCAATCACCCCGGCATCCTTCATCTTGCGGATACGGTTCCAGACCGGCGTCTTAGACGACCCGACCTTGCGGGCGATTTCATCCAGCGACTGGCTGGCATCCTCCTGCAGTTCCGCAAGGATTTTCCGATCCATCTCGTCAAGCCGGACTGACATTCGTATTTCCCTGATTTTCCGAAACGCAGGTTCCCAAGACATCAATTTATGAAACAAATGTCCTTATTCGCAAGGCCATCTGGCGCAAAAGTGGAAAAATTTCCTATATTGGCAGCAAGAAATCATCATTCGGACAAAACCATGAGCCGCCGCTTCACACCGAAAGTCGTCACCGCCAACGCGCTGATCGAGGGCGACGTGGTCTATCTGACCGCTGATGACCAGTGGTCGCGCATCCATGCCGAAGCCGAACTGATCGAGGACGAGGCGCACGCGCAACTGCGGCTCCTGCAGGCCGAAAAGCAGAAGCAGACCGTGGTCGGCGTCTATCTTGCCGATGCGCGCCTTGGCCCCAACGGCCCCGAGCCCATCCACTTCCGCGAAGCCTTCCGCACTCGGGGGCCGTCCAACTATGCCCACGGCAAGCAGGAGACCTTCCATGTATAAGTACTCCGACTTCGACGAGGCCTTCGTTCGCAGCCGTGCAGCGCAATTCCGCGGCCAGGTGGAGCGGCGCCTGACGGGCGCGCTGAGCGAGGACGAGTTCCGCCCGCTGCGCCTCATGAACGGTCTTTATCTTCAACTTCACGCCTATATGTTGCGCGTGGCCATCCCCTACGGGACGCTGTCCTCCGCCCAGATGCGCCAACTGGCCTACATCGCCGAGCGGTGGGACAAGGGCTATGGTCACTTCACCACCCGTCAGAACCTCCAATACAACTGGCCGAAACTGACCGACGTGCCAGACATGATCGACGCGCTCGCCGATGTGCAGATGCATGCGATCCAGACCTCGGGCAACACCATCCGCAATGTCACCGCCGATCACTTCGCCGGCGCTGCCGCCGACGAGATCGAGGATCCGCGTCCGGTGGCGGAATTGATCCGCCAATGGTCGACCGACCATCCGGAATTCCAGTTCCTGCCGCGCAAGTTCAAGATTGCAGTCACTGGCAGCCCGAACGACCGCGCCGTCACCAAGGCCCATGACATCGGTCTGCGCATGGTGCGCGGCGGGTCCGGACAGGTTGGCTTTGAAGTCATCGTCGGCGGTGGCCTCGGACGCACGCCGATGATCGGGCATGTGATCCGCCCTTTCCTGAAGAAGGCCGACCTACTGCCCTATCTGGAAGCAATCGTCTCGGTCTACAACGTCATGGGACGTCGCGACAACAAGTACAAGGCGCGCATCAAGATCACCGTTTTCGAGAACGGCATCGAGAAGTTCCGCGACGCGGTAGAGTCACGTTTCGAACAAGTGAAGCGGGAATTCACCGGGGTGGATCAGGCAGTTCTTGCAGAAATCGAACAACAGTTCCTGCCACCGGCCTTCCGCAATGCTCCCGATGACGCGTATGAAGCCGCCCGCAAGACCGATCCGGTGTTCCGCGCATGGTCCGACACGAACCTGACTGAGCATCGTGCACCCGGCTACGCCATCGTAACGATTTCGCTCAAAGCGCATGGCGCAACGCCCGG
>Ga0209023_10002913_pt1 | contig 20820 bp, 26 predicted proteins | sample LakOneMetagenome_FD_187468 | JGI IMG/M metagenome (GOLD analysis project Ga0209023, IMG submission 187468) | Freshwater and sediment microbial communities from Lake Erie, Canada (SPAdes) (version 2) | ecosystem: Environmental > Aquatic > Freshwater > Lentic | place: Lake Erie, Canada...
CTGTCGCTCAGAATTTCAATTCCACACGCCTGCAGTTCGACAAGTTTCCGGAAAATATCGGCAGCACGATTGAAGAGCGCGCCGGCCAGCATGGCACCCTTGACACGCTTGCGGGCGGGATCTGTCTCGCTTTCGTAACTGCTGCGCGCCTCGTTCAGGCGAGTACCCGGAATATTCAGGCCGTGCTCGGTATGGTTGAACAACCGACGCGTCAATGCCTCGATCAGCTTTTTCTTGGCTTCCAGGGAGTCCGTGGGGACCTTGTAGGTCTTGATCCAGTAACCATCGTAGAACACGCGCTCCAGTCCATCCACGATACGGCGCGTACCTTCGGGCGGATTGTCGGCAGGGTTGGTAACTTGATTCAGTTGTTGCGCAATGGTCATCATCATCTACAAGAATGCTCGGTGGCTGACCGACTCTATATTGTGCGCCTTTTTGCGCATGGTCATTCGTCAGATGGGAATTTTACCCCAGCCACTAATCCTTTAGGCATAGATGATTCTTCAAGCTGTAAATGAGTGCCATGCAATTCGGCGATACGGCTGACGATCGCCAGTCCCAGGCCGCTGCCCGGCTGGCTACCGTGGTTCAGGCGGTGAAAACGGCGGAGGACCGATTTTCTTTCTTCCGGGGGTATGCCGGGGCCGCTATCGCTGACCGAAAAATCGACCTGGCCATTGGATTTGCTCACGCTGACCCGTACCTCACCGCCATCAGGCGTGTAGCGAACGGCATTGTCGACCAGGTTGCGGATCAGTACGCGCAGCCACTCGGCTTGCCCGATCACCTGGCAGCCGGGCGCGGCATCGAGGTCGAAATTGAGGTTTTTGGCCAGAATCTGAGGACCGATGTCGGCACACACGGATTCCGCCAGCATGGAAAGGTCCACCGGTTGCGGGTCGGGCAGGCCGGATTCCGGATCAAGACGGGCCAGATGCAGCATCTGGTCGACCAGATGCACCGCCCGGGTCAGGCCGCTTTGCAACTGGTTGAGCGAGCGGTCGCGCTCCTCGTCGTCGCGGGCGCGCTGGGCGACCTGCAACTGGGCTTGAAGGGCGGCGAGCGGAGTACGTAGTTCGTGGGCGGCATCGGCAGTAAAGCGACGCTCGGATTCCAGGGCGTTTTCGACACGCCGGAACAGGCCGTTCAGCGCTTCAAGCAGGGTACGGATTTCTTCCGGCGCTGCGGATGGATGGAGCGGTTGCAGTTGTTGGGGTTCGCGACTGGCGATCTGGCGGGCAATGCCATCAAGCGAGGCAAATCCGTGCCGGGTGGCAAGCCAGACCCAGAGTCCGATCAGTGGCAGGCCGAAGAGCGCGGGGAAGAGCAGGCGCCAGGCAATATGCCCGATCAGCTCGTCGCGGATATCGTGATTTTCGCTGACCTGAACCTGGGTGCTGCGATCCTGATTCCACCGGCTGAAATGTCGCCAATGGCCGTGCTGGTCGCGGGTTTCGGAAAAATCATCGGCGCTGGTCAGCGGTGTTTCCGGCGCATTGTGCGAGCGCATCAGCAATGTGCCATCGGCTCGCCAGAGCTGGAAACGCAAGCTGCGCTGATACTTGTGCGTGGCATTGCCGATATCGTCTTCCATATCGTGGTCGGTGTCGTGGCTGGCGAGCGCGAGCAGTGTTTGGGCCGCTTGGGCGAGCTGGGCATCGAACAGTTCGTCGACTTCGTGATGAGCGTCGATGTAGCTGAAAATCATGGTCACCAGCCAGGCGACGGTTACGCCTCCCAGCAGCAAGGCAAGCAGGCGACGACGCAGTGAAAACCAGATGGTTGTAGCGGCGTCGCTCATTTTGAAATCGTGTAGCCAACGCCGCGCAGGGTACGGATCAGATCGCTGCCCAGCTTTTTGCGCAAATGATGGATATGGACTTCGAGTGCGTTGCTGTCCGGCTCGTCGCGCCAGCCGTAGATGGATTGTTCGAGCTGGGTGCGGGTCAGCACGCGGCCGGCATTTTCGATCAGGATCTGCAACAGCGAAAATTCGCGGCTGGACAATTCGATTTCCTGGCCAGCGAGCGAGACGCTGTGCGCGGCCAGATCGATACTCAGGTCGCCATGGGTCAGGAGTGGCGCGGCGCGGCCGGCGCTGCGCCGGGTCAGGGCGCGGATGCGGGCACTGAGTTCGTCGAGGTCGATCGGTTTGACGAGATAGTCGTCGGCCCCGGCATCAAGGCCCGACACCTTGTCGCCGGTCGCATCGCGGGCGGTCAGGATAAGAATGGGCATGGTCTGCCCACGGCTACGGGCGCGATTCAGGACTTCCATCCCGGACAGCCGCGGCAGGCCAAGGTCAAGGACGATCAGGTCGAAGCTCTCGTTCTGCAATGCCTGATCTGCAGAATGACCATCCCGCAACCAGTCGACCGCAAAGCCAGACTGGCGCAGGCCGACCGTCAGGCCATCGCCCAGTTCTGGATCATCTTCGACTAAAAGGATGCGCATGGCGGGATTCTATCAGCTTGCCATCCACCAGCTGGCGGCGGCGACCCAGGCCAGCAGAATGATGGCGGCAATTGGACGCGCCGACGGAATGGCTTCGTCGGGCATGCCGTTTTTTCGTCCTGTGAGCATGGCGCGCACCAGATTTTCGCCATGCAGCACGCTGCCGGAGATGACGCCCGCAACGTGAACGATGACCACTGCCAGCATGGTGGCGGCCAGTCCTTCGTGAACATCATCCAGCCAACCGCCGCCGATTTCATTGTAAGTGGCCCAACCGGTGACCCCGCATGCAATGCCCAGTGCCAGCAGGATGACAATGGCCCAGCCACCCGCCGGGTTGTGGCCGGTATGCGGTGCAGGTTGCAGTTTGAGCAGGCTGCTCAGGTAGCCGATCACCGAACCAGGGCCGCGCACGAAATCGACGAAGCGGGCATAACGCGAGCCGATGAAACCCCAGGGCACCCGAAAGAGGGCGACGGCGATGACGATGGCGCCAGACCAGGCATGAACCAGGCGCCAGGTTTCGCTTTCAGAGGTCAGCCAGGCGACGATAAAGCCGCCAACCATTAACCAGTGACCGATGCGGACCGGCCAGTCCCAAACCAATATCTTCTGCATGATTACTCCCGTAGTTCCGGAATGGCGATGTCGTGTTCGCTGTAATTGCCGCTTGCTGCCCCGCCATGACAAGCCTCGCAATTGGCCGCTGACTTGACTCGCGGGTCGCGCCAGAATCTGGCAGGCACCTCACGATGCTTGCGGATGAAGTGTGTCGTCTGGGTAATACGCGGCGGATTGCCGGCGGTGCCCAGGCGTTTGGCATCGCCTGCATTGCTGACCAGAAAAGTTTCGATTTCCTGGCTTTTTTTCCGGTCGATCGTAGCATCGCTGCCGAAATGATCGTTCAGGCCAGCCATGATCTTTTTCCAATCGTTGGCGGCCAGCAACGCGGGTTGATAGGCAATGTGACAGCTGCTGCACTCGGCCTTGAACCTGGCGGGGGCATTGGCTGGCATCGGCAGGCGATCAGCCAGCGCCGGGAAGGCGCAGCCGAGCAGGGCGATCAGGGTGATGGTTTTCATGTCAGCGTACCTCGCTCAAATAGGTCATGAAGTCAGCTTTTTCAGCCGGTGTGCAGGCACGGCCAATGACTTCCTTGCAGTTACGGCCAAACCATTTTTCGACCTTGGCCGGATCACTGAAGCGTTCAGCGTTGGCCGTCATGGCCATCGGCTTGATCGCCTTCCCGGTCACCGCATGCTGGCCCGCACTCAACGGGTTGTCGGTGTGGCAGCTTGCACAACCCGGCATCTTTTCGTTGACGGCAAAACGTTTGTGGAAAAAAGTCTCGCCGCGTTTGGCGGAAGGGGTGAAGCCAGCCTGCTGACTACTGGCTTCGGCAATGTAGGTTTGACGAATCTGTTGCGGAGTTTCAGCGTGGCTGGCCAGACTGGCGAGCAGCAGGACTGCGGCGGTGATGGATCTCATTGATGTTCTCCTTGGGGTGTCCATGGAGAAGCAGTGTAGAGAGCAAGTCTTAAAGGGGACTTAGGTGAAACTTAAGCGCAGATTAAGTAGATGAAATCTGGCTGTGTCCTTTGGCTGGCGCGTGAAGCAGGCTTGGCACAGGTTGCCGGGGACAAACAAAGTGCAGGGCCAGAACCCTGCACCTTTGTTGGTTACTGGCTGATCTTACTGGCCCAGATGCTGCAGGACAGTGTGCAGACGCTCTGTTGCATTGGCTGCTTCCGGGTCGTTTTCCGTGAGCTTCAGCACATCCGACCAGTTGATGTAACGGTCAAGGCGAGCAAGGGCCTTGGCGCTGACCGAGTCCAGCTTGATGTCCAGCGTAATTGCATCACCGCTGCCGTCGAGCTTGTAAGCAAACAAACCTTGCATCTTTCGTTCTCCAGATTGTTGTTGTGGAATAAACGAAGGCAGTTTATAGATCAGCGGAGCGAATTGAAATGCCGTACTGCTGATTGGCGCTCTTTTTCTGGCCAAGCCGGATCAGGCTTGGCCTTGGGCAAGGCAATTTTGCGGGGTCATCAGGCAATGCCGAGATTGAAATCAGCTCTGAACAGCGCGCCCTTATCATCCTGTCCGGCAGATTCCAGATACAGTGGAAAATAGCCCGTCGCCGCATGCGCCATGACAAAGGTGCCGCCAGCCAGTTCGGTATTTTTCGGGGCATGGAAAATGAGCGTGAATTGCTCGTTGCGTTCGGTTGCGGGTCGGTCGAGTAGGGTCGACAACGTCAAATCGACTGCGCCAAGGACGGTGTGGTGCAGTTCGAAGACTGAATCAATGCATTTTGCAAACGTGGCCCGGCACAGCGGGCTGGCAGTCTTCAGTTCGGTGCTTGCGGCTGAGCCGGCAGCGCCGGTGAATTCCAGTGCGGCGGTCGACGCAAGTGCCAGAGAGGCGATGGTCACGCTGCCGGAGGCAAGAAAATCTCTTCTGTTCATGGAGCGCTCCTCGATTGATCGTAGATTGGACCGGTAAGTAGTTGCGGCTTGTGCTGGGCCGAATTACGGGCGTGGTGGATAAATGCCCTGCAGGGCAATGATGTAGTTGAGGGCCACGTAGGGCTGGCGGTTGTTGTGCGGCTGCCCGCCGCTATGAGGCTGCAGGACATTGGCGGCCATGGCGACCGGGTGGGTCGGCTCATGATAAATGTTCCCGCCATTCGATGGCGCAAGGCGCGTGGTAGCCGATGGCGCCGGCAAGTTTGACGCATTGGCGGCGTGAAGTGCGTGGTTGTGACTGGGCATCTCGCCCGGACTCAGGGTGACGGAATCAACGCCGCCCATTTCGCCGAGAAATCGTTGCTGCAAGCCCGGCCCCGCACTTTGGCCGACGTGAAGCGGAGATCGCCCATTCAGGTTAGGCAGCGCAAAGGTCGACTTGCCATCGCCGCCGTAATAGGTGCCCAGAAGTGAAAATAGCGCGGTATTCTGGGATATAGGCAGCAACTGGCCGGCGCAGAACGCCCAGCCGGTGGGCGCGAAGTTTCCAGCAAACATGGTGATTTCGCCGACAAAAGGATCGAGTGACATATTCCGGTCTCCAATTCAATTCGACTCGTTCGAGTCTATTCCCGCAAAAGCCTGCTCTGGCTGGGTTCCTCTCAGTTCTGCGACGGAAATACGCCAAACAGCGAGATGATGTAATTAATGCCCAGGTAAGGGGCCATGTTGTCGTGCGGCAGATTTCCGCCGGCAGTGCTGATGGCAGCCTGGCTCATGGTGACGGCGTCGTTGCCATCACCGTAGAAGTAGGCGGTTGTCGAGGCGCCTGTGGCTGCAGTCGGACCTGCGGCTGTGCTGACGAAGTTTGCCGAGGCCTGCATGACATGGCTATGGGAGGGCAACTGCGCCGAGGTTAAGGTGACGGTTTCAGTGCCTGCGGCTTCGCCAATCACGTGACCTTGGCCCACATGAACCGGAATTCTGCCGCGCATGTCGGGCAAGGCAAAAGTGGTTTGCCCATCTCCGCCGTAGGTGGTGCCAATCAGGTTGAACAAGACTTCGTTTTCTGCGATGGACAACAATTGGCCATCGCAGAATGCCCAGTCCTGCGGGGCAAAACCACCTGCAAACATGCGGATTTCACCAACGAATGGAGTCGACATTAATACTTCCTTTCATATATTTCCTGACCGCTGCCGGGAAGAAAGTTTTAGTTTCTCGAAGGGAAAACGCCAACCAGCGCGATGATGTAATTCAGCACCAGATACGGTTGCATGTTGTTATGCGCCTGATTGCCACCCGTCGGCTCAATGCTGCTCGGACTCAGTGGCTGCATCAGCGTGGCTGTGGCATAGGGATTGGTGCCTCCCCGTCCCTTGGCCCCCAGCACACGGTCGGTTGGATCGCTCGAGTTGGCAAAGTCCGTCGACGCATTGACCGAATGCGTATGACTGGGCAGTTGGGCCTGCGTCAGGGTTTCAGTACTCGATCCGGCGGCGAGGCCCAGCGGGATGACGTTCGAAAAACCGACGCCCGTTCTTCCCTGAAGGTTGGGAAGGGCGAAATTGGTTTGCCCGTTGCCACCATAGGTGGTACCGAGAATTGAGAAGAGGGCCTGATTCTGGTTGATTGGCAACAATTGACCATTGCAGAGCGCCCAGCCTTTTGGAGCGAAATTGAAACTGACCAGTTGGATTTCGCCAATATACGGTTCTATTGCTGCCATACCCACTCCTTTGTATTCGTGGCCACAGGGACCCAGTTGAAGATGGCTTCGTAGTGCGGTGTACCGGATTGACGATCCACTGTAACGAGGAATTCCAAGACTTTCCGCATACGGGGACGCTGCAACCGGCGGGTCAAATGCTGCTTATGCTTTCCGGTTTCTTGCGACGCCAGCCAAGGCTAGCGCGGCAACCAAAGCGAGGGCGAGACTGTTGGGTTCGGGGGCTTCGTTAAGTGGCGGCCTGATATTCGGGGTAACAATCAGATTGATGGTCAGCAGGCCGAAATTATTGGCTTCTCCATTGCCCTGATCTTGGAACTGCATGGTGTCCAAAGCAACTGAGATGGTGTGGGCATCAATGAAACTCACCCAGTTCGCATCGAAATTCTGGAAGAATGAACTCGAGAGCGTGAATCCTGTAATTGTGCCAACTGAGTCGTCCAAGTCGCTAAAGGTGTATTTGGCCCCGCTGGCGTAGCCTGTGACGCAATTGCCTGATACGACCATTCCGCAGTTGGCTCGCAAGGAAATTGAGGCTGCCTGGAAGTCGATGAACTCCCCGGCAAGCATGAAATTGTTACCGATGTCACCATTCCCAGCACTGATTTCTTGGCCAGCACCGACGGTAACGGTGTCTGTCCCCGATAGGTTGGAGAGAGGAGGGTCACCCACAAATCCATTTGGGGCGCTCAGTGTGGCCGTCACTGAATCACCGACCAGCGTGGCGTGCGCGTTGGAAGCCAAGGCGCTGGAGAAGCATAGGCCTAGCGCGACGAGAAGGCGTGGAACTGCAGCTAGGCGCAGTGTTCCGTATTTGTATGGCTGCATCTGAAATCTCCTGGTTGAGGAACAGGCAAGCCAAGCAATACGGCGACTTGGCTAAACAAGATTGTGTCCAAATAATTGTTTGGCACTTTTACGTTTCTTTACATCAAGCATCGTCTATGCCTGAACGACATCAATGGGGATTAAATTGTTTAAATTCAATAATATTGGTATTTTTTAGGCTTACGCGATGCGAGGCGTGGCAAGCAAGTGTAAAAAAGTCCGACACAAAGTGATGTTTTGTATCGTTGTTGGGTGACTTTGCCTGACCTGTCGCTGCCTGTGATTTTGCTGTCTTCTCCATCAGGAGCGGATTCAATGGATTGCTAGTACGCGAAAACGTGGCTTTCTGTGGTCAGTTCGCGTTGCCAGATGGTCAGGCCGGGAGGTTTCAGCCAAAGGGTCCAGCTATGCTGAACATTCCGGAATGCTTCGTCGACACCGTTGAAAACCCGTGGCGTCAGAATGGCCAGACAACGGCCTTCGGGGTGTCGGACAGATTGGTAGCGAATCAGCTCGATCGCGGCCTGGCGGGCAGCACCTGCAAGATTCTGGGTAGCGCTGTAATCGACCGGATCAGTCCAGCTGGCATGATCATCGGCCAGCGGGGGCTGGGTGAGGTCCAGGGCGCGGGGCGTTGCACCGTGAAATTCGAAGAGTGTGATGGGGATCGATGCCTCGCGGCTGGCAAGCCCTTCACTGTCCATCCAGAATCGCAGGCGCCAGTAACCGCATTCGGCGCAGGCGGTCTTTTCATCGTCGGCGCCATAGAAAACACCGGGGTCGGTCCGGGCGCGAAAGCGTGAACCGGATGGCGGTTTTGGCCAGTAGCGGAAGGGGGTTGCCAGCAGCCAGTGCAGGCCCTTGGCGTCGCGCGGCAGGACGGGTTTTGCTTCTTCGAGAATGTCTTCAAGCAGCGATTGGTCGGCCAGATCACCGCGGACCAGCGTCATTGTCGCCACCCGGTGCTGTGCTTCGACCGCCCGCCAGCCCTTGCCCAGCCAGGGCCGGGCCTCAGACGCGAGCGCGGTGGGCGTCCAGGTATTCACAGACATGCAGCAGACCGTCGACGCGCTTGACGATTTCCAGCGGATGGCGGTTATCGAAGGCTTGATTGCCGGATTTCAGCCAGCTGCGGGCGAGGTCGTCGTTGCCACCGACCAGCGAGGAAATCGAACGATACAGGCGGACGAAATGGGCCGAAAGCTCCCAGGTCTTGCTGCCTTCAGGAATGAAGTATTTGCCGTTGAGCAGCCGTGACGCGGACGGCTGGCTGGTGCCGATGATGGCATTGAGATCGGTGGAGCCTAGCCCGAGGCGTCTGGCCGCTTCAACCACGGCTGTCGACAGCACGCGGGAACGGTCGGTGAGCGGGTTTGCCTGGAGTGCGGTGGGCATGTTTGGCCTTTCAAGAACGCTTATTTATTATTCTACAGAATAAATTATATTAATGAAGCGTTATTTGAATTGTATGTCTGATGTGGTAAAGAGCGATGAATGGATAGGGTCAATCGGCGTAAAATTTGGCTGATGAAACTGTTGATGATCGTCTTCATTGGACTGGCAGCCTGCTCAACCTGGCATTGGGAAAAGCCCGGTGCGGCAGATGGTGAGCACGCCCAGGACGAGAAATTCTGCAAGCAGCAGGTTTATTCCGGTACCGACGGCATGGTGACTCAGGCGAGTGTTCGCCGAATGCACGCTTGCATGATGGCCAAAGGCTGGCAGAAAGTGCCTAACTGAGCGGCTGTATCGTCGCTTGAAGCCAAACTCGGCCGATTTCCCGAATTATTCGATGGTCAGCCCGCTGATCCAGCGCGATTTCGCTGGAATGTCCGTACGGTCAGCCGGGCTGAAAGGGGGAATGCTCGTGTCGACTGGCGGGGCGCCGATCTGGACGAGATCAATCGCTTGCGGTGTGCCGACGATGCCGTTCTCCGTTACCGTCATGTGGTAGTAAAGGCCATTCCACAACTTCGCACCAAAATCCTTGGGCTGCTTGTAAAGGAAGAGCAGTGAATGCTCCAGCCAGCGCAGGTCGTCACGACTGATGGTGCCGGGATTGGGGTAGGGGTAGGGAACGTGGCATTGAATTTCCTCACCTTCCAAACATTTGAATTCCTTCATGGACAGAAAGAAATCTTTCATCCGGGCGTGGTCAAGGTGCACAGAGAAAGTGGTCTGGTCGCCTTTGGGGGTGAATTCCACCGTGCCCAGCACAATGGTTTGTCCATCCCGGGTTTGCAGCTTGATGAGCTTGCTGCCGGTCAGTTCCCAGGCCGCAGCAGGTAGTGCCACGAGTAAGGCGATCGTTCCGAAAAACAGGCTGGCAAGTTGGCGCAGATAACGGTTCATGGCGTTGTCTCATCCTGTGGAAGATGTGATCATGATACGTCGCCTGTCGTTTGGGTGGGGCGAGATTGACTATCCCGTCCGCGGGTGCACGACAGCCCGCCAAGCGCTCGCCCGGTGCTGACTTGATGGAAAGCGATGTCGAACCCCGGCGAACGAGGCTAGTCCATGGCCCAGATCTGATGGGCGTCGAGTAGAAGCCGGTAGCGCAGTTCCAGCGCGTCGAGTTGCATCAGGCGTGCCGACAGTTGCGCTTCATTGGCCAGGCGGCGGGCGGCCAACAGGTCGTTGAGGCTGCCCTCGCCGAGCTGGTAGGCGCGGGCCGTCATGTCGGCGGCACGGCTTTGGCGCTCGGCAGCGATACGGCTGGCTTGCCAGGATGCATAGGCGGCCTTTGCCGACTGATAGAGCATGGCAGACTCGGCGGTGACTTTTTGCGTGGCAGCTGCTTCGCGGCGACCGGCAACGTCAGCTTGGGCCAGTGCTGCATCGGCGGTGGCGCGGCGGGCACCGCCCGCTAGCGGGATACTGATGTACGCGCCAAAAATCTTGTCTTCGCCGGCGCGCTCGCGGGAGACATGCAGGCCGATGGTCGGGTCGGGCAGGCGGTCACGGCCGGCGCGGCCGGCGAAGATTTGCGCCCTGTGGGTGTCGCCGCGCGCCAGTTCGAGTTCGTGGCTGTGTTCCAGAATGGCGTTGATCCAGTCCGTCTCGTTGCCCTCGATCGGCATCGGTTCGGCGATGTCGCCGGTGACCAGTGGCAGGCCGGGGTAACGACGACGCAGATCTTCACTGGCATTTTGCTGGCGGACGCGGGCCTGGGCCAATTGGGCTTCGGCCTGTGCTTGCGCTGCTTCGGCGAGAATGGTTTCGAGACGCGCGGCATCGCCCAGTTGCTGGCGGCGCTGAACGGCTTTTCCCTGTTTTTCGAGCAGCGCGAATTGCGCCGCCCATTGCGCTTCTGCGGCACTTTCCTTGAGCCAGACGAACCAGGATTTCAACAGGTTCCGGCTGTTTTCATGGAGCGCATCACCGTGTGCCGTTTCCGCCAGTGCGACGCCCGCGGCACCGAGTTCGCTGTCCAGCGAGCCCTTGCCGGGCAGACGTAGCGGCCGTTCGATGGCCGCGTTCCATTCATTGAAACGCTCATCCGGGCCGGTGGCTGGTGCGAAGCGGCGCTGTTGGGCGCCGAGGCGAACGTTCCATTCGTATTGGCCGGCTTCGAGGCGATCCCGGTTGGCTTCCTCGACGCGTATTTGTCCGGAGGCGGCCTGGACCGACGGGTTGGCCAGCAGAACGCGAGCAACGATTTCGCTCGGGGGCAGATTGGGTGTCGCTTCGCCCGCGAAACCGGAGCCGCCAATGCCACCCAGGCTCAATGCTGCGGTCAACCGGAAAAAAAGGCCAAAATCGAATTTCATAAACGCCCCATGTCAATGACGGGAACCAGCCAGAAAAATACGTTGGCGCGTGGCAGTTCGGTTTTGATCAGGTCGAGGACCGTGCGCATTCGATCCTCCGGCCCGACCATGCGAATCTGGGTGCGCGGCGAATGGCCGCTGACCAGTTCATCCGGCTCAACCAGCGGGATGACGGCGCCGTGACCCTCGGCCAGGCTGGCGGTAAAGCCACGGACCAGGTCGGGGTGGGAGAGGAGCAGATCCTCGACCAGCTGCGCGACGTCGTTGGGCATGGTCAGTGAAAGCAGGACATCAGCCATGGTGGGCCTCGGTAAATGAAACGGTGGTTTTGACACCAAAGCGACGGAACAGGATGGGCAGCAGGAGCAGGGTCAGTGCGGTCGAGGTGACCAGCCCGCCGATCACGACAATGGCCAGCGGTCGCTGGACTTCCGAGCCCGGGCCGCTGGCGAAGAGCATGGGCACCAGGCCAAAAGCCGCGATGCTGGCGGTCATCAGCACCGGACGCAGGCGGCGTTTGGCACCTTCGACCACCACTTCGGCGACGGGCAGGCCACGGGCCAGCAACTGGTTGAAGTAGGTGACCATCACCACGCCATTCAATACGGCAATGCCGAGCAGGGCGATGAAGCCGACCGACGCCGGCACCGAGAGATACTCACCGGAAATCAGCAGGCCGAAGACGCCACCGATCATGGCGAACGGAATGTTGGAGAGCACCAGCAAGGCCTGGCGCACCGAGCCGAAGGTCGAGAAGAGCAGGAAGAAGATCAGCGCCAGTGCTACCGGCACGACCACCATCAACCGCGCAGCCGCCCGTTGCTGGTTTTCGAACTGGCCGCCCCAGGCCAGCCGATAGCCTTGCGGCAAGGGAACGTCGCGGGCGACGCTGGCTTTGGCATCCTCGACGAAACCGACCAGGTCACGGTCGCGGACATTGGACTGGATGACCACGTAGCGCTGGGCATTCTCGCGGTCGACTTTCACCGGGCCGTCGATGCGCTGGATCTTGGCGACTGACGCAAGCTGCACGCTGCCGCCACCGGGCAGACTCAGGCGCAGGGCTTCAAAATCGGCCGGCGACGAACGCAGGTTGTCCGGGCCGCGGAGCACCACCGGCACGCGGCGTCCCTGTTCGATGACGGTACCGACATTGCGGCCTTCAAGCAGCGCTTTCAGATCATTCTGGATATCGTCGACGTTCAGCCCAAAGCGACCGGCGGCGAGACGATCGACGACGATTTTCAGATATTGCACACCGTCATTTTTCAGGGTGAAGGTGTCTTCGGCGCCCTTTACCTTTTTGACCGTGTTTTCAACGTCGACCGCCAGCTTGTTCAGCGTGGCCAGGTCAGGGCCGAAAATCTTGATGGCCAGGTCGCCGCGGACGCCGGTCAGCATTTCGGATACCCGCATGTCGATCGGTTGGGTGAATGAGAAGCCGATGCCGGGGAAATCAATCATCACAGCGCGCAACTGGTCGGCCAGCCACGCAGGATCAGGCTTGCGCCAGGTGTCGCGCGGATGGAGCACCATGAAGGTGTCGGTCTGATTCAGGCCCATCGGATCGAGACCGAGTTCGTCAGAGCCGGCGCGGGCGACGATCGCTTTGACTTCTGGTACCTGCGCCAGGATGGCGCGTTGTACGGCGCTGTCGATGGCAATGGTCTGGTCAAGGCCGATGGAGGGCAGTTTTTCCAGTTGCATGATCAGGTCGCCCTCATCCATGGTCGGCATGAAACTCTTGCCGAGCAGCATGAAGGCGCCCGCTGCAGCGGCCAGCGCAATGGTCGCACCGATCAGGTAGGTGCGGCTGTGGGCGAGGGCGGAGCCGAGCAGTCGGTCATAGACGGCCGACAGCTTTTTGACCAGCCACGGTTCGTGATGCATGCCGCGCTGAATCAGGTAGGAGGCGAGGACCGGCACCACGGTCAGCGACAGCAGCAGCGAGGAGGCAAGCGCGAAGACAATGGTCAGCGCGACCGGGCCAAACATCTTGCCTTCCAGTCCCTGCAGCGTGAGCAGGGGCAAGAAGACGATGATGATAATGACGATGCCGGAAGTAACCGGCGAGGCCACTTCACGGGCAGCGCGGAAAATCAGGTGCAGCGTCGGCAGGTTTTCCTGCGCATCGGCCAGCTGGCTTTCGACGTTTTCGACCACGACCACCGCGGCATCGACCAGCATGCCGATGGCGATGGCCAATCCGCCGAGGCTCATCAGGTTGGCCGACAAACCCGCGCTACGCATCAGAATGAAGGTCGCCAGCGCCGACAGCGGCAACATCAGGGCGACGACCAGCGCGGCACGCAGATTGCCGAGGAAGGCCAGGAGCAGCAGGACGACGAGCACAATGGCTTCGAGCAGGGCTTTCGACACGGTCCCGACGGCGCGCTGAACCAGATTGCTGCGATCGTAGAAGGCCTCGATCGTGATCCCCGGCGGCAGGCTGGGGGCGATTTCAGCCAAGCGGGCCTTGACGCCCTCCACTACGCTTTGGGCATTGGCCCCGCGCAGGCCGAGCACCAGTCCCTCGACGGCTTCGCCTTTACCGCTCTTGGTCACCGCACCATAGCGGGAGAGCGCGCCAAGACCGACCGTGGCGACATCGGCGATTCGGACCACATTGCCGTCCTTGGCTTGCAGGACAATGGCTTTGACGTCATCGACCGTCTGGATGGCCCCTTCGGCGCGAACCAGCAGTGCTTCTTCGCCATCATTCAGCCGGCCGGCGCCGTCGTTGCGATTGTTGGCTTCGAGGACGGCTTGCAAATCCTTCAGCGCCAGACCGCGCGCAGCCAGCAGTTGCGGGTTGGGCACGATTTCAAAGGTGCGCACTTCACCACCCAGACTGTTGACGTCAGCGACGCCTGGAATCGTGCGCAGTTGCGGGCGAATCACCCAGTCGAGCAGGGCACGCTTGTCGGCGAGCGACATGTCGCCTTCGATGGTGAACATGAACATCTCGCCGAGCGGTGTGGTGATGGGTGCCATGCCGCCGGTGACGCCGGGGGGCAGGTTGCCCATTGCCGCGGCAAGGCGCTCGCCGACCTGCTGGCGTGCCCAGTAGATGTCGGTGCCGTCTTCGAAGTCGAGCGTGATGTCGGTCAGCGCATATTTCGAGGTGGAGCGCAGCAGGCGCTGGTGAGGGATGCCGAGCAATTCCTGCTCGACCGGCACGGCGAGGCGGGTTTCGACCTCTTCCGGCGTCATGCCCGGCGCCTTCAGGATAATCTTGACCTGGGTGGTCGATACATCGGGGAAGGCGTCAATCGGCAGGCCGAGGAAAGCCTGTACACCGGCCCCGATCAACATGACGGTAAGAACCAGCAGCAAAAGCCGCTGGGTGAGCGAGAAGCGGATCAGCGCGGTGAGCATTATTCTTTTCCAACGCCGGTCAGCATGGCCTTCAGTCCGGAAACGCCCTTGATGGCGACCCTTTCGCCGGCCTTGATGCCATCCACCATGACGCTGTCGCCGCCCTGGCTGACGACGCGGACCGGGCGAACGTCGAAAGTGGCACCCTTGTCATCACTCGCAACTTGAACAAAGGCAATGGTAACGCCTTGATTGCGAGCCAGCGCCGACGCCGGCAAGCGTTGATGCTGACCACTCGGCGCGGCGATTTCGACTTCGACGACCTGCCCGGGGCGCAGAGTTTCAGCACCCTTGCCGACTTCGGCGCGGAGCAGCACGGTCTGGCTGGCCATATCAACGGCGCGGCCGATGGCAATGAGCTTGCCAACCACGTCGCTGTTGCTGACGCGGACCGCGCTGCCTTCACGCAAACCGGCAGCGACCTCCACGGGGGCCTGAATCTCCAGCCAGAGCGGGGAAAGTTTGGCAATGCGATAAATCATGGCGGAGGTTTCGACACGCTGGCCGAGCTGGGCGCCCTGTTCCAGCACGACGCCATCGATGGTTGCGGTCAGCGCCAGTTTGCCCCCCAGTTTGCCGGGAACGGCACCAGCCAGTGTCAGACCCTGACGGCGTTCGGCCGCTTGGGCGCCGGCCTGGGCAGCGGCTGCGCGTGCGGCTTGCAACCGGGATTCGGCGATCAGGCCTTCGGCAAAGAGTTGTTCGTCGCGCTTCAGATTTTGTTGCATCAGTCCGGCCTGGCTGCTGGCTTGCAGGGCATCGCGTTGCAGCTCGAGGGCTTGCGGGCTGGCCAGGTGCGCCACAACCTGGCCGCGCTTGACGGTCGAACCGGGTGCTACGGCCAGCATTTCAACCAGGCCGCCTACGGGAGCGGCGACCACGCGCATTTGTTCATTGGGCACCAGAACCTGGGCTGGATAACTGCCGGCTCGCCCGCTGGTACTCTGCCCGGCGACGGTTGTTTCAATACCTAGCGACTTGATCTGGGTCGCTTGCAGCACAAGACGGCTTTCTTGGGCCGAAAGATGCGTTGCTGCGGTCAACAGGAAAAAAGCGGTAAAAATGAAATTTCTGCGGGGCATGAGTGGCAATCCGTGACAGGTTTCGGTCAGTGTATTCGGGTTAGCTTAAGTCTTACTTAAGTAGACGGCGGCAAACCGATCGATAGGCAGGGGGACGGGGTGTAGCCTGCGACATCGGCGCATCAACTAAATTGCTGAAGCTGGTCGACTGCTCAAGGCCAAACGTCCAATTTGGGCGTAATCTTCTAAGAAAATTCACGGACAATGGTTCGTCTAACAAGGGAGCAGGTCATGGGCAGCGATGGGTTTCTTCCGGAGGCACTGGTTCTTTCAGTGAAAGAAATCGATGGTCAACATGAAGCATTGTTTGCATTGCTTGAAGAAATCAAGGTGACCTGCATTGCCTCCAATGAATTGCCCATGGCACGCGCCAGGGAGCTGATCAATTTTTTGCACGAGCATTTCCGTACCGAGGAAGATCTTGCTGCCCATGCCGGGTACGATTTTTCAGCGCATGCCCGAAAGCACCTGAAAATGGTCGCAGCCATCGAAAAAGGACTCACTGAGGTGATTGAAGGCAAGCAGGATGTTTTCAGCGTGCTCCGCTATGTCGACTACTGGTTCGAGCGGCACATCGTCGAAGAAGACCGGCCGCTAGGCATCTTCCTGCATCAGGCGATGCCAGATTTGCATTGAAGCGCCCCGGCTTGACGCCAGGTCGCTGGACACGAGAAGACGTTTTCGGTTGTTCAGAAAAAAAAGCCGCCTTTTGAGGCGGCTTTTTGGTGTTCATCGACGGAATTACTGCTTGATGCCTTCGAAGGTAACGTCAATGGTGACATCGTCGCCAACGTAGGGCGCATATTTGCCCATGTTGAAATCGGTGCGCTTGACGGTCGTCGTGGCGTTGGCGCCAATGGCATCCTTCTTCATCATCGGGTGCGGCATGGCCAGGAAAGAGGTGACCTTCAGGGTGACCGGCTTGGTGATGCCCTTCAAGGTCAGATTGCCTTCAATGGCGCTCGGCTTGTCGCCATCAAACACGACCTTGGTGGATTTGAAGGTGGCGGTCGGGTACTTGGCGGTGTCGAGGAAGTCTTCGCCCTGGATGTGCTCATTGAAGGCTTCCGAGCCGGTATTGACCGACTTGGTATCGATCACGATGTCGACCTTGCCTGTCTTCGCGGCCTTGTCGAGAACGACGGCGCCGGTCACCTTGTCGAAACGGCTCATCTGGATGGTGTAGCCAAGATGGCTGTAGGAGAAGCGCGGGAAAGTGTGATTGTTGTCCAGGTTGAAAGTCTCAGGCGCTGCCAGTGCCGGGGCGGCAGCAGCGATGGCAAGGATGAGGGTGGCGAGTTGCTTTTTCATGGTGATTCTCCGTTCAGGGTTGGGGTTTATTTGCTTGCTGCGGTGATGCGAAACTTGATCTGAACATCGTTGGCGACGATGTCGAACTTGGCCCAGGCGCCTTCGCCGATGGTGAAGTCGGCGCGGCGGATGGTGAAACTGCCGTCAAAGACGCCGGCGTTGCCTTGCGCCGTAAAGGTGGCGGGTACGACAACATCCTGTGTCTTGCCCTTGATGGTCAATTGCCCGGCCACTTCATAACGATTGCCGCCGAGTGCCTTGACACTGCCGGAAACAAAGCGCGCCGTCGGGAAAGCCTTGGTGTTGAACCATTGCTTGCCGGCAACTTCCTGGTCGCCTTCGGTGGCGCCGGTATCGACGCTGGCGAGATCCACATCGAAGGTTGCCTTGGCGGCGGCCGGCTTGGCCGGGTCAAAGTTCAAGGTGCTCGAAAATCGGCGAAATTTCCCGTCGACCGCGACACCCATCTGCTTGTAGACGAAATTGACGGCGCTTTTATCGACTTGCACTTGCGTGTATTCGACGGCGTGGGCGGCGGGTATCAATGAAGCAAAGGCGAGGGCCAGTACGATGCGTTTCATGTTCAATTCTCCTTGGAGTGGCGGGGGGCCATGCGAATCAGGATGTCATCCTTGTCAATGAAATGATGTTTCAGGGCGGCGCCGATGTGACCGGCGAGCACGGCAACAAAAAGCAGGTTCAGACTCTTGTGAACCAAGGCCAGCAGGTCACCGAGTTCCTTGTTCTTGTCGAGCAGATCGGGGATGGGCAGGATGCCGAAATAGACCGTCTGGAAGCCCTTGGCCGAGCTCATCAGCCAGCCCGAGAGCGGAATGGCAACCATCAGCACGTAGAGCAACAGGTGGCCGGCATGGGCGGCGAACTGCATCAGCCTGGGCATGCTTTCAGGCAGTGCTGGCGGACGATGCGTCAGCCCCCAGAACAGGCGAAATGAGACCAGCAGGAAAGCAGTGACGCCGGCCCATTTGTGCCAGGAGTAAATCTGAAGCTTGGTGGGTGACAGCGGCAGATCGTGCATATAAAAGCCCAGTGCGAGCAGCCCGAAAAGCAGTGCAGCCATCAGCCAGTGGAGCAGCTTTGCGGTGGCGGTATAGTGCATTGTCATGATTATCCTCCGTTATTGGGGCTGAAACGCGTAGGCATCCATTGCGATGACATAGTCGTCAATGCCGGCATGGAACCGGTTGGCCACGGTATTCGAGCCGCTGGCTCCGAGTGCGACATACAACGGCAGCAAATGTTCATCGGTCGGGTGGGCCTGCGCTCCGCCGGGAGACTGGTGGCGGTAGTCGAGCAGGGCGGGAATGTCACGCGACTGAATGTGGGTTGCCAGCCAGTCAGTAAATTGGCGCACATAGCCTGGCGTCTGGCCACCACGCTGCGCAGCCAACTGGTAGTCGCGCAGATTGTGCGTCAGATTGCCGGAGGCCATGATCAGAAAGCCCTTGGCCGCGAGCGGTGCCAGCGCCTGGCCCAGCTTGTACGCTTGTTCGGGGCCTCCCCGGCTCTGGATGGATAGCGGAATGACCGGGACTTCGGCATCCGGGAACATCAGGCGCAGCGGCACCCAGGCGCCATGGTCAAGGCCCCGGCCAGCATCCTGAACGGCCGGCATGCCGGCCGCTTTGAGCGCGGCGAAGACTTCGTCAGAGGCCTCGCGGCAGCCGGTGGCCGGATAGCGGATTTCGTACAGTGCGTCGGGAAAACCCCAGAAATCATGAATGGTTTCCGGCCGTTCAGCATAGCCCACGGTCGGTATGACGGTGTCCCAGTGCGCACTGACGATAATGATGGCGCGGGGCAGTGCCAGCGATTTTGCCATCGCCGACAACGCGGCACCGGCAGCACCGGGGCGCAGCGCAAATGTGGGCGCGCCGTGCGGTACAAATAAGGTGGGTTGATGTTGTGTCATGGCTGGCACTCCTGTTTCGATGGCTGAACTTTATGCCTGTTATTTGGATCGAAATAGCAGACAATGTGCAAATTACTATTGCCGAGATTGCAACAATGGATAGACTGGACGCAATGAATCTGTTCGTTCGGGTGGCTGAACTCGGCAGCTTTTCTGCCGCAGCGAAGCAGCTTGGCGTGGCGCGTTCCATGGTGACCCGGCAGATTGCCGCGCTGGAGGCGCACCTTGGCGCCAAGCTGATGGCGCGCAGTACGCGCCGATTGACGCTGACTTCAGGGGGTACGGCCTACCTCGAAAAATGCCGGGTCATCCTGAATCTGGTCGAGTCTGCAGAAACGGGCGTGGCGGCAGAGCGCCTGACCCCGCGCGGCAATATCCGGATCAGCCTGCCATTGAGCTATGGCCTGAAACGACTGGCGTCGATACTCCTCGATTTTTCGCAGCGTTATCCGGAGGTCGCGCTGGACATGGATTACAGCGACCGGCGCGTCAATTTGATCGAGGAGGGTATCGATCTGTCGATTCGTATCACCCGGCGACTGGAATCCGGCGATGTGGCACGCAAGATCGGAGCAAGTCGCATGCTGGTCGTCGCCGCACCCGACTACTTGGCCCGTCACGGTCAACCGGAAAAACCGGCCGAATTGGCAAACCATATTTGTCTGGGCTACACCAATGCCGGCAGTGCCCAGGTTTGGCAGTTCATGGTGGATGGGCAATTGGAGAGCATTCATGTGCACAGTCGCATCAATGCCAACAATGGCGAGGTGCTGACCGAAGCCGCTGCGCAAGGCCTGGGCATCACTTGCCAGCCGGATTTTATTGTGGAGTCATTTCTGGCGGCCGGCCGGGTGAAGGAAATACTGGTGGATTACCCGGCGCCGGCGCTGGGCATTTATGCCATGTTGCCCAGCAATCGGCATGTGCCACATCGGGTCCGGGTTTTGATGGATACCCTGGCTGAACGTTTGGCACCCAAATGATGTCGGCCTAGCGCCATATCGCCTAAACAAATCTTTACGCGTTGACGCCAACCATCGATAAAGCGGCGCGTTAGTATCCTTGGCACAAGTATTTCTCGACTTGTTTTGCTTGAATCAATGAAAGGACGTTTGAATCATGGGTATAGTTTGGACAATTCTGGTTGGCCTGGTCGTTGGCGTAATCGCCAAGCTTCTGCATCCGGGCAAGGAAAATATGGGGTTCATTGCCACGGTCCTGCTGGGTATCGGCGGTTCTGTCGTCGCTGGCATGCTCGGTCAGGCGATGGGCTGGTATCAGGCTGGCGAAGGCGCAGGATTCGTCGCTTCGGTGGTCGTCGCGATTGTGTTGCTGGTGGTCTACGGACGCCTGCGCGACAAAGCTGCATAATGAAAAAACGCCTGACAGCCTTGCTCGCCGGTTGTATCGCCGGCGCAGTTCAAGCCGGTGCGCTGATAGATCTCTCGGCTGAAGCCAGCCGCCCGGCGGCGAACGACATGGTGCGTGCCAGCGTTTTCAGCGAAGCCAGCGGCAAGAATCCGGCAGAACTCGCACTGCGCGTCAATGCCGATATTGCCGAGGCGCTGAAGCTCATTCGTGCCAAAGCAGGTGTTTCGGTAAAGAGCGGCCAGCAGGCGACGTATCCGATCTACGGTCAGTCTCAAAAGATTGACGGATGGCGCATGCGCAGCGAGCTGGTGCTGGAATCAAAGGATCAGGGTAGCGTTTCCGACCTGCTCGGCAAATTGCAGCAAATGCGACTGGCGGTCGGCAATGTCAGTCTGCTGCCATCGCCGGAAACCCGCCGCCAAGTTGAAGATGAAGCAACCCGCGAGGCGATTCGTGCCTTCCAAAGTCGCGCGTCCGTCATTGCCGGGCAACT
>Ga0209023_10002914_pt1 | contig 20818 bp, 19 predicted proteins | sample LakOneMetagenome_FD_187468 | JGI IMG/M metagenome (GOLD analysis project Ga0209023, IMG submission 187468) | Freshwater and sediment microbial communities from Lake Erie, Canada (SPAdes) (version 2) | ecosystem: Environmental > Aquatic > Freshwater > Lentic | place: Lake Erie, Canada...
GTCACCCAAGTCACCCCGCTCAAAGCCTTCTACCCGGCCGAGAACTACCACCAAAACTATCTCGTCCTCCACCCCGACGACGGCTACATCGTAGTAAACGACCAACCCAAGGTCGCAAATCTAAAGAAGCAGTTTCCTGAATTGTGGGTAGAGAAATAATTCGCACTTATCGATTCTCTAAAGAAAAAGGCTTTGCCATAGTGGGCAAAGCCTTTCATTTTTAAGGACAGTGATTTTATGCCACGCCTTTAAGGCTTGCCTTTGCCTTTTCCGCCGCCGTTTCCTTTCCCGCCGCCGTTGGGCTTACCGTTATCATGGCCGCCTCCATTAGGCTTGACGTTATCATTACCGCCGTTATCTGGTTTACCAGGCTTTCCGTTCGGCTGTCCGGTATTTGGACGATCGGGCCTTGGCGGTTTCGACGAATGCTCCGGAACGATGCCGGGGGTCTCGTTCTTTCGATCGTTCTTTGAGGGCTTATCCACTCCGGGCTCATTGTCTCTCGACATTGCGTCCGGTTTCATGCCCTTATCCTTATCGTTATTGTTGCCTCGGCTATCGTTTCTTTCCGCCCGGTCGTCTTTGTCGATCCGAACCGGCTGCACGCTGCGCGGATTATTCTTGTAGTATTCCTCCTGATCCTTGGTCGGCTTGACGAGTCGCGCTTTGATCTGGCCGAGATGGAGCCCGTTGTTGGGCGATTTGATCGTGACCTTGGTGATCCAGACCGGATCGGCCGTATAGACAAAGATGGGCTGCGGGTAGAGCCGTTCGACGCGCGAGCGATAGTACGGCGTGTCTACTACACGATAGGTCTGGTAGGACGGCGGATAATTGTCGTAGTAGTAAGGTGACCGATACGGCTCGTTCCGGTTCCCGAATAACGTCGAAACCAGCGAGATCGCACGGTCGGACCAATTCGTTTCATAATAATTGTTATCACCGTAGATCTCGTCATTGCCCCTGATCAAAACACGAGCTCCCGAAAGATCAGGCCTGTCGCGATAAAGTACTATCTGTGCGATCTCCTGGATCAACTCGGGGCCAAAACGGCTAAACAACGAAAGGCCGCGGCTATTGTCATCGCGATCCTGATATTCCTGCACTCCGATGTAGTCCACATAACCGTCGCCGTTCAGATCGAGATTATTGATGCCGTCGTTCGAATTAAGCAGCGTTTCAAACTCCTGCGGGCTGTTCGAACGTTCGAGCAGATCACCGACTCTCTGCAGATCCAGATTGTCCTTTGCCCAATAGTCTCCGCGATCATCGTTTTGCGGAATCTTATAAGCGATCGGATCCGGATTGACAGTTTGCTGCGGCTGATTAAAAGCACAGCCCGCCAGAAACGATCCAAACGCAAAAATTACGGTAGTTATTTTGTTAATACTCATACTCACTCTCCCAAGGCACAGGGACACGTGTTGCCGACGTTTGCGACCTTTACTGTGAGTATTCATCTTTCCATCGCCTTTGTATGTGCTCGTTAACACATTCAGCTCAGATGGTTTATCGGGTCAAAAGGCGAACGATGACCGTTTTCGATACTTCGGCGGAGTGATGATCATGATGATACCAGCCATTTTTACAGAAATTCTGCCCAATTTATTTGATAAACTGCGCCATTTTTCTCGAAAACTGCGCGCTTTTGCCCGAAAACTGCTCAATTTTTTATAAAAAGCGCGCACTTTCTGGTAAAAATGGCGCAATTTCTGGCAAAAAGCGCACACTTTTTTGTAAAAATGGAGCAGTTTAAAGTAAAAAGCGCGCAGTTTTCGATCAAAACTGCGCAGTTTTTCTCTTTTTCATTTCGCGTACTTTTTGAATCAACCCTTCCGACACCGTCAAATCAGCACTTCGGCGACTTAGCAGCAGTACTCGGAATCAAAGGGCCGAGTTGTTGCCTCCCGCTCGGCCTCTAACTTTTCAAATAATCCACTCGTCCCCGTTTCTTCGCACTTACATCGACCGTAACGGTCGGCTTTCTGGTCGAGCATCGGCCACGGCTTTCATTATTTAATTTATTTCGCCCGCGCGACTTTGATCCGACAAAAATAGCTTTACCTTTTTTGAAAATAGGCATAAAATTTCAGGGTAGTTGAAGCAACCAACGCTTGGAGGTAGGTCATCATAGCCCAAGAAGAAGTTTTACAATCCGGCAGCGATCTATTAGGAGCGACTATGAACTTGAGTTCAGTGGCCGTCGAACGGGATCTTCCGTTCGGGTATGAAGAAAGTTTAGAGCAGACATTTCAGGCACCGGCTGTCGAAGCGGTGTTTGACGAAAGTGCGCCGGACATCGACCTTTGCCGTTTGGCGACGGGCGGGAATCTCGCGGCGTTTGAGATGATCTACCAGCGGTATCATCGCCGCACATACAGCCTCGCGCTCCGGATGACCGGCAGCCAGACCGAGGCCGAAGATCTCACGCAGGAAGTTTTTATTCAGCTATTTCGCAAGATCGGCAGCTTTCGCGGCGATTCGGCATTTTCGACATGGCTCCACCGCATGACGGTCAATCAGGTCCTGATGCATTTCCGCCGCCGCAGCGTCAAAAACGAACGCACGAGCGAGGACGGCGAGATGCCCGAACAGACCGTTCGCGGCACCGCCAACCCAAACAAAATGCAGGTCGTCGACCGCATCGCTCTAAAGAATGCGATCGCCGAATTGCCCAATGGTTATAGAAACGTGTTCGTCCTCCACGATGTCGAGGGCTTTGAACACGAAGAGGTCGCCCGCATCATGGGCATCTCGGTCGGCACGTCCAAATCGCAGCTTCACAAAGCAAGGCTAAAGCTGCGTGGACTCCTGATCAAACAAAAAGATTAACGAAAATCCAGCGTATAACACGAATCCCGTATATCGGGATTTGTGTTTTTTGCCTCAGGCTCATGGCGGCTTGATGGATAAAAAATCGTGCCGAAAGGCAACTATTTGTTGGGTTAGCTAATCTATCTAAACGGTATGCATTGCGACGAATGTAGAGAATTATTGAGTGCCTTTATGGACTGCGACCTCGACGAGGTTCGCTCTTCCAGCATCCGCGCTCATCTCGCAATTTGTGACGATTGCAGTGGAGTCTGCGAAGATATTGCATCGCTCGTCGATGTCTGCCGCACTGAGTCGCCGAACGAAATATTACCCCCGAATTCGCAAGCCCTCTGGTGCCGCATCAACAACATCATCGAGAGCGAGATCGCTCCAGAAGTTGTTAAACCTGTCGAGCCGCCGCGAAAACGATTTTGGCAGCTATCCTTTCCGCAGCTCGCGACGGCTTTGGTTGCGATAGCGGTTATCAGTTCGCTGCTGACGGTCGTTGCGATCAGGCAATATACTTTGCCGAAGGCGGATGATTTCACTACGCGAAATGCATCAACGCAGACGACGTTTGAAAAACTGCTGAGCAAGGTCGGCCTAGTTGAGACCCCGCAACAGGCCCGCGAACGCCGCGTCAAAGAACAGCAATCGGCGATCAGCTATTGGGACAACCGCGTTCAGGCCCGCCGCGTCCAATGGGACCGGATGACCCGAGAGGCATTCGACCGCAATTTGCAGGTGATCAATCAGTCGGTCAACGAATACACCGTGATCCTCGAACAGGATCCCGACGACGACCTTTCGAGCGAGATGCTCGATTCGGTGTTGAATGACAAGATGAATTTGCTCCGTGATTTTTCGGATCTTTAGTGTTTAGGTAATGTTTTATAGTTTTGATCCCATCCACCGGTCGACTGTGGCCGCCAAAACTACGGTCCTTTTGGGCGTAGTTTTTTTCTTTGCGCTTTTTTCCGGTACCGTCTCGGCTCAGAAGAAGTTCTCAAAAACCTATCCCGCCGGGCCAAACGTCCGTATCCAACTGCTTAACCGAACCGGAGCCGTTACGATAGAGGGATGGACCCGCCAAGACGTCAGCATCATAGCCACGCTCGAAGCCCCAGCCGCCAACATCGAACCACAGAACCTCAGCGGAACTATTGTCATCAATCTAGTAAAGGATAATCAAGGCCGAAATGAGGTCGGCAACGTCAATTTTCTGATTCGCGTGCCGTACACCTCGATGGTCGATATCGAGACGAAGATCGGAAACCTCAGCGTTAGCAACATTCGCAGCGGCCTCGTGCGTGCCCGGATATCGAGCGAAGGCGATATTACGCTGATGAATATTGGTTCGAGTGCGGTCTCTGCGGAAAACGTAACGGGCGATATATTCTTCGACGGCGAGATCCAGGACGGCGGAAACTATCGTTTTTCCTCGATGCGAGGCAATATCAACCTGCGAATTCCGGTCAATTCCTCGTTCCGCATGGTCGCGACCGCCCCGTCAACCCGCAACATATCGCTCGGCTCATTCACCAACGGCAACACAAGCTATCTCGGTGATGGACGCCGAGTAGTCGGCCGCTTCGGCGACGGCAGCGCCACGCTCTCGGCAACCAATCAGCAAGGCAGTATTTCATTCCTCCGCCGATAGTGGTCAAATTATTGACCAAACTTTCAAATTCAGCGTAAGATTGTTTTGGCTCCGCTCGATCGAAAACCTAATTAAATGAAAAACCGAAATCTGTGTTTAGCACTCGCCTTTTCTTTCTTGGTCCTCGTTTTAACACAAACAGGGTACGCCCAAAATCAGAAGCGAACGATTACCAAATCCGATAAATTTGATTTTGGCGCGGGCGGAACCGTCTCGATCGTCGGTGCTCCGAGCGGGTCGATCACTGTCACCGGAAATCCTAAGAATGAGATCGAGATATCCGCTCAGATCCAGATCGAGGCTCCAAGCGAGTCCGATCTAAATATTTTGGCCCAAGTGACGACATTTGTGCTGCAGGAAGCGACCGGGCGAGTTTCTATATTAACTTCGGGAACGAACAACAAACTCGGTGACAAAAAGACCTGGAAAAAGTTCCCAAAAGCGTTGCTTGGCCTGCCCTACCGCATCGATTACGTGATCAAAGTCCCCCGCTACTGCGACCTGGAGATAAACGGAGGCAAGGGCGACCTCATTATTTCAGGCATCGAAGGAACCTTTAAAGTCGCTGCGACAGAATCAAATGCAAAGTTCGATCTCATCGGCGGCGGCCTCGCGGCGACGATCGGCACCGGCACGGTTGATCTCACAATTCCAGACCGTAGTTGGCGTGGAAACCTGATCGATATCGCTCTTGCCACGGGAAACTTGACCGCACATCTTCCGTCCAGCATTAGTGCCGATCTCGATGCCGCGATCTTAAGATCCGGCAAGATCGAGAGTGCTTTCGTTGATTGGAAACCGCGAACACGGACCGTTCCATTTACCGAACAATCGGTGATCGCCAAGGCGGGAAACGGCGGTGTTCCGATGAAATTTACTGTCGGCGAAGGAACGCTCAAATTGATGCGGATCGCGAAGTCAAACTGAGTTCAGATCCCTCTCACACTGCGATTTCACCGATACTTGTTTTATGTCGTAGAATAGTCCGATATGACGATAAAATCTGATATTTGGCTGCGCCGGATGGCTGCGGAATACGATATGATCACGCCGTTCTTACCCGGGCTCGTCCGCGAGGTTAACGGTAAACGCATAATTTCGGCCGGTGCATCAAGCTACGGTTATGACATGCGGCTCGCTGACGACGGTTTTCGAATTTTCTCTTCAGTTTACGGCGACGAGATCGACCCCAAGCAGTTTGACGAGCAATCATCACTCATCGAACCGCCGGTTCGCGAGGCCGAGGACGGTGCGAAGTATTACCTGCTGCCACCTCATCACTACGGTCTCGGCGTGACTGTCGAAACCTTCAAAATGCCGCGAAATGTGACCGGTGTAGCTCTTGGCAAATCAACATACGCTCGCGCGGGCCTACTCGTAAACACAACGCCCCTCGAAGCCGGTTGGACCGGACGCCTTGTCGTCGAGATCGCCAATCTTGCGAATCTGCCGCTCCGGGTCTACATCAACGAAGGCATTGGCCAGATCCTTTTTTTCGAATCCGACGAAGACTGCGCCGTCAGCTATGATGATCGAGGCGGCAAATACCAAGGCCAAACCGGACTGACGTTCGCAAAAGTATAATGCAGCGAATAGGCAACTACATCAATGGTGAGATAATTCCGCCGGCATCAGGTGACTATCTCGACAACGCTAACCCGTCCACAGGCGCGATCTATTCACTGATCGCCGACTCCGATGAACGCGATGTCCAACTCGCAGTCGATGCGGCGAAGGCAGCATTTCCTGAATGGTCCCGCAGCTCAACAGAAGCCCGTCACAATATTCTTATGCGGCTGGTGGCATTGATCGAACGCGACCTCGAACCCCTCGCGCTCGCCGAATCGATCGATCAAGGAAAGCCGCTGACCCTTGCTCGGACTGTTGATATTCCACGTGCAGTATCGAATTTCAAATTCTACGCGACCGCCGCGATGCACACTCATGACGAGTCGCACAATAACGTCGCTCAAGGAGCGATAAATTACACGCTTCGCCAGCCGCTCGGCGTGGTTGGATGTATCTCACCGTGGAACCTGCCGCTCTATCTATTTACTTGGAAGGTCGCTCCGGCGATCGCCGCAGGCTGTACGGTCGTTGCTAAGCCGAGCGAAGTCACGCCAATGACCGCATTTCTGCTCTCAAAACTCTGCATCGAAGCAGGTCTGCCGCCCGGCGTTCTCAACATCGTCCACGGCCTCGGGCCCAAGGTCGGATCGGCGATGACCGTTCACAAGGATATCAAAGCGATCTCGTTCACCGGCGGCACTAAAACTGGCGAAGAGATCGCCCGTGTCGCGGCTCCAATGTTCAAAAAACTGTCGCTCGAACTCGGAGGTAAAAACCCCAATATCATCTTCGCCGACTGCAAGTACGAAGAAATGCTGGCAACCACGATCCGCTCCTCGTTCTCCAATCAAGGCGAGATCTGCCTTTGCGGCTCGCGGATATTTGTCGAGCGGCCGATCTACGACAAATTCAAGACTGATTTTGTCGCCCGCACCTCAGCGTTGAAGGTCGGAGATCCGCTTGAGGCGGATACGAACGTGGGAGCTGTCGTATCGAAATCGCATTTTGAAAAGATAATGTCGTACATCGATCTCGCAAAAACCGAAGGCGGCACGATACTCGCAGGGGGAAACCAGGGAAATATCGCGGGGCGTTGTGCAAACGGATATTTTATAGAGCCGACCGTCATCGAGGGCCTTGCATACGATCGCCGAACCAATCAGGAAGAGATCTTCGGCCCCGTCGTGACGATCATGCCGTTCGATACGGAGGACGAGGTTCTTCGCTACGCCAATAGCGTTCGTTACGGTCTATCGGCAAGCGTCTGGACTGAGAACCTTTCACGTGCACATCGCGTAGCATCAGAGCTGGAATCGGGATTTGTATGGGTCAATACTTGGATGCTTCGCGATCTGCGAACGCTATTCGGCGGCTATAAAGACAGCGGCATCGGCCGCGAAGGCGGTTTTGAAACGCTGAGATTTTTTACCGAAGAGAAAAACGTCTGCGTTAAGATCTAGGTTAACTTTATGAAATTATTTTGCACATTATTACTGTCCTTAGTCTTGTTTTCAATTGTTCCGGCACAGCAAAAGCCGCCGACCGAATCGGCGATGGACCGATTTTTGCGGTACGTAAAGGTCGATACACAGTCGGCGGAGGATCAGAGCACTGTTCCGTCGACGAAGAAGCAGTTCGATCTTGCACGGCTGCTTGAAAAGGAACTGAATGCTTTGGGGGCGAAGGATGTGCGGGTTAGCAAGTTTGGTATCGTGTATGCAATGGTCCCGGGAAATCTGGCCGACAATTCTAAGGTTCCGACCGTTGGATTTATCGCTCACATGGATACATCTCCGCAGGTTTCGGGTGCTAATGTTAACGTTAATATCGTCAAGAATTATCAGGGCGGCGACATTGTTTTGCCAAACGATAAGACCCAGGTAATCGCAGTTGCCAAGAATCCTGATCTGAAAAATCTGATCGGCGACGACATTATCACGGCGGACGGTACGACACTGCTTGGATCCGACGACAAATCGGGCTGTGCTGAGATCATGACGATGATCGACACGCTAAAGCAAAACCCAAACATCAAACACGGCAACATCGCCATCGCATTCACCCCGGACGAAGAGGTCGGGGGCGGCATCGACAAGTTTGAGATCGAGAAATGGGGCGCTAAATTCGCCTATACGGTTGATGGCGAGCAGCTCGGCGACATTTCGAATGAGACTTGGTCAGCACGCACGGCGACGGTCACTTTTCACGGAAAGTCGACGCACCCGGGGACGGCGAAAGGCATCATGATCAATTCGATCTATGCCGCAGGTGATTTTCTCGGCAATTTCCCGGCAAACGCTCCTAATCGTCCTGAGACGACCGAAGGCAGAGTCGGATTTGTTCATCCTTACAGCGTAAACATGACCGAGGAGACATCGACGGTAAAAATACTGATCCGTGACTTCGACCTAAGCGGTGTTGCGGCAAAGGAAGATCTGCTCAAGTCTATCGTTGCCAAAACACAGGCTAAATATGCAGACGTTAAGATCGACTACGAATCAAAGCTCGGATATCTCAACATGAAAGAGGTGCTCAAAAATTATCCGCAGCTCACCGATTATGCCATCGAGGCCGCAAAGCGTGCTGGTGTTCCTTCGGAATTAAGGCCGATACGCGGCGGGACCGACGGTTCGAATCTAACGGCTCGCGGATTGCCGACGCCGAATCTGTTCACCGGCGGGCACAATTTCCACGGCAAACTCGAATTCAACTCGCGCAAAGGCCTTGAGAGATCGACCGAGACGTTGGTGAATCTCGTCCAGATCTGGGCGGAGAAAAAGTGAACAATTAACAGTGAATAGCGATCAGTGAACAGTTAATAATGGTTCTTAAACTGTTCACTATCAGCTGTTCACTATCCAAATATATTCCTCACCTTGTCGAGGAACGATTCGTCTGTAAAATCTACATCCTCGATCTCGGCTAGTTGTTCGAGGAGTTTGCGTTGCTCTTTTGTCAAAGATTTCGGCGTTATCAGGGTTACCGCGACGAAAAGGTCGCCGCGTCCGCGTCCGCCTAATGCGGGCATCCCCTGCGATTTTACGCGAAAGACCGTTCCCGTTTGTGTTCCGGCGGGAATTTTGAGGTCTTCTTCGCCGTCGAGTGTCTGCACCTTTATCTCAGCTCCGAGAGCGGCCTGGGCGAACGTTACCGGCACGGCCGAATACAAGTTCGCACCCTGACGCTCGAAACGCTCATGCTCGGCGACATGCAGGACGACGAACAGATCGCCCGCCGGGCCGCCGTTTACACCGCCTTCGCCTTCGCCGGATACGCGGAGCCTCGAACCCGTTTCAACGCCGGCTGGTATCTTGATCTCGATCGTCTTTTCCTTTTCGACTCGGCCTTGCCCGCGACACTCTTTACACGGCGTTTTGATGATACGGCCCTTGCCGGAACAATTCGGACAGGTCCGCATGACGCTGAAAAATCCCTGTTGATATCGCGTCTGGCCGCTTCCCGAGCAAGTTATACAGGTCTCGGCGGTCGTGCCTTTTTCGGCTCCGCTGCCGCTGCATTCGCCGCACTGTTCGAGGCGCGGAATGCGAAGTTTTTCGTCCTTGCCGGTCGCAGCTTCCTCTAGGGTGATCTCAAGATCGTAACGCAGGTCCGAGCCGCGTTGAACGGTCGTCCGCCGCGTCTGGCGTTGGCCGAACATATCTCCGAACCCGAACATATCGAAGATGTCCTCGATATTGGAAAATCCGGGATCGAATCCCGCACCGGCCGCTCCGGCCTGATGTCCAAAACGGTCGTACGAGGCACGTTTGTCCGCATCCGAAAGAACTGCATACGCCTCGGCCGCTTCTTTGAACTTGTCCTCCGCCGTGTGATCATCCGGGTTCTTATCAGGATGATGCTGGATCGCAAGAGCGCGATAGGCTCGCTTTATCTCGGCGTCCGAAGCCGTTTTCGCCACACCCAATACTTCGTAATAATCTCTCTTTGCCATATAAACTAGACTCAGACCTCACATCTGAAATCTGAAAAACGTCAGTCCAAGTACTGGAACTGACGCAACCTATATTTTGCGATATTGCCGGAAATTTCTCAAGTAATAATTGTCTGACATCGACGCAGCCTTTCATCCAAGATCAAAAAAAAGCGTCGCTAACGTTGTCCCTCGCCGCCTATCAAAACCAACCGGATTCTTCGAAAAGGAGTCATTTTTCCACGTGAAGATCTCATTTTATGAGCGGATGAGAGCATTTTATCTGCGGAAGAAAGGATATTTCTTGTCGAATAATTCATTTTGTCAGGCGAAGACGTCATTTTGTCGCGCGAAAAAATGATCTCTTCTGCAAACAAAAGGAAAACTTTACGCGGAAAAATGAATTTCTCACGTCACAAAATGACTTCTTCGCGTCACGAAATGCCTTCTTCACGTGACAAAATGATAAATTTGCGAAGAAAAACCATTAAAACGCGAGGAAAAATGAAAAAAACGCGAAGAAAAATGATTTTTCTTCGTGTTTTTCTAATTATTCTTGTAAGAAAATTCTCCAGTTTTCCCGATCTCTCGCTGATAAACCACAAACAAAGCTCGCAAACACGGGCTTTCGGCGTAAACGCGACTGTTAACGAGCGTGCCAACGCCGAATTCAAATACGATGTGACTCGGCACGCTCGTTCATACTCGCGTTTGCGCCCCGATACGCGTACTCGTCATAGCCCGCTCTGGTCGCGGAAGGTGACAAATGTAATAGCGTAGGGTGGAACGGACATTTGAACTGTCCCCGAAAGGGAGAAATGACCGCCTCGAGCATTCGGTCCCTACACTTTTCTTGTCGTGATATGAAGTTTACCGAGTGGTAGGAATTCTCGGGCCCGCCAGCAAGCGTGAGGGCTCGCGTCTTTTTATTCTTTAAGAGAGTTTATAGCTTTTTGGCGAAGGGCTTCAATGGAGCGGTTGTCGGAATTAAGTCGCTTAATTATCTTTTTCTCTCTCTACATGCAACAACTCTGTGGTTCGCTCAGTTACACTCGGTAACGGTTCAGAGTACGGGTCGTTGAGAAGTCTTACGGGGGTTTCATATTCGCCCATCTCTTCCGGAGGCTGTAACCGATTCGTGGCCGCCGAGTTTTTCAGATAGTTGGCATAATTGAAAAAGAATGCTGCTAAAAGTCCGCAAATGATTATCGTTAAGAGTGCAATTCCGCCAAGAATCTTACCTTGCGCCAGGATCATATCGAAAATTATCATGTAAGACAAAGCTGCTCCACCGACGATCCCTACACCGGTCAAAGCAATAGCGCCAAAGCGTTCAAGTTTCTCTTTTCGCCTTTCAATGCTTTGGTCGATCTTCGCTGGGATCTGTTCGACAAGCGACTGTGCGGTTTTCTCAAGACTCAAGCCGCAAGAACGACAAAATTTTTGCTGCGGAGAATTTTTGCTTCCGCAATTAGGACAGAACATATTTTCCTCCGAGCGCAGAAATTGCTAAATAACTTACGCTTCGAATCAAGCTAAAGTTATGATCATCGGTTTTCACTTCTCAAGATTACGCAATGAAGCCTTTTTGTTTACGTGCGGACTAAACTGCAGTCCGTAGCAACGTGAGAGCTCGCGTCTTTTAATTCTTTGAGAGAGTTTATAGCTGTTTGGCGGCTGTTACAAATGGGGTTGGGGTTGTGAGTGGCCCGGTGAATGGGACCGGGTCATGCGTTTCTTCCATTCTGCCGTTCCTCTTTTTAAACCTGTTTCGCTTTTGAATATATTCTGCGAAAATCTATCTATGATGAGTGAAAAGACCAAGGCTTTGGTTTGGCGATTGCTATTGTTGTTTGCTTGCTGTGTTCCCGGGACAGCCCTCAGTCAGAATCAGGCCGGCAGCGTGTATGGTAATGTAGAGGACCAGAACGGAGCGGCGGTGCCGGCGGCGAATGTCCACCTTTTAAACAGACTGACCGGCTATCGTGCCACGATCGCTTCCGGATCGGACGGGAGCTTTGCGTTTCATAATGTGCCCTTCGCGGATTACGAACTCAGTTTTTCCTCGACAGGCTTTGCTTTGAGCACCCGCACGGTTACCATCAGTTCCAATGTGCCGGTCCGTTTCGATGTGAGGCTCGCCGTTAGTGGGACTTCGGCCGAAGTAACTGTGGGCGACCTTGTCGAGCAAAGCGCGACGCAGACCCAGACTCAGATCAGCGCGGAACGACTGCGGAACATGCCGCTCGCCCGCCGAAACCGAGGCTTGTCGAACGCGATCGCCTCGACACCGGGCATTACGACAGAAAACAACGGATTGCTGCACGTTCGCGGTGTTGAGGACGGCATACTCTACGTCATCGACGGGGTCCCGCTGACCGACCGCGTCGATCTCGCGTCTGCGAGCAGCTACGACATCGGCGACGTTCGTTCCATCCAGGTCATCACCGGCAACTTTCCCGCCGAATTCGGCGGGCGCAGCGGCGCGGTCGCTGTCGTGCAGGCGAGGTCGGGTATCGATGAAAAGTTAAGCGGCGAGTTTACGGCCGGAGCGGGCAATTTCGCTACGAACGATGTTAGTGGCCAGATCGCGGCGGGCTGGCGGCAAACGTTCGGCCTCTTCGCGAGCGCAGGGGCGGCGGGTTCAGACCGTTACCTCGATTCCGTCGATCCGGGCAATTTTAACAATCATGGTTTCCGGCGAAACTTTTCATTCCGAACGGATTGGCAGCCGGGAGAGAAGGATGCACTGTTCATCAACTTCGGGGCGAACGGCGCCAACATTGACGTGCCGAACGACAGCATTCAGCAGCTTGCGGGTCAGCGGCAGCGGCAGCGGTTTGGTGACGACAGCGAAGCGGTTTCGTGGCAGCATATTTTCCGCAGTAACGTTGTGACTAACTTGGTTCTCTTTCGCCGCCGGACCGAGACACGCCTGTTCCCGAGTGAATTCGACACTCCGATCACCGCAACGGCGGACCGCCAACAGACGCGAGCCGGTGCTCTGGCTAGTATTTCGTTCACCGGCGGTGGGCACTCGTTCAAGGGTGGTTTCGAGGCGACCCACATACGGTTACTCGAATCCTTTTCTTTCGCCATCACGGATAAAGGCCTCGCGGAAGAACGCGGTGTCAGTGACGAAGCCCTCGAATTCACGCCTGGAGATCCGTTCGTTTTTGCCGACCGCCGCAGTGGGCGTTATCTGGCCGCATATATTCAGGACCAATTCACGCCGTTTAAGACCTTTACGGTGAATGCGGGGCTGCGGTACGATCACTCCGAACTGCCGGCGACCGATAACCAGCTAAGCCCGCGCATCGGAATTGCTTATTACATACCGCGTACAGGCACGACTCTGCGTGCGTCTTTCAACCGCCTGTTCCAGCCGCCGCAGGTCGAGAACCTACTGCTGTCCGATTCGGACCAGGCACGCGAACTTTCTCCGTTTGCCGACGATGGCCCAGGCGGGACGCGCGTTCGTGCCGAGCGTGTCTCGGCGTATGAGGTCGGAGCCGTGCAGAATATCGCGGGTATCGCCCGCCTCGATGTCGCGTATTGGCGCCGCGACTTTAGAAACTTTGGCGACCCGAACACCTTTTTTAATACGACGATCGTCTTTCCGAACAGCGTCTCGAAAGGATTCGCGCGCGGGACCGACATTCGACTCGACATTCTCGAACGCCGAGGCGTTTCGGCCTATGCCAGCTGGACCAACAGCCGCATCCTACAGACCGGGCCGATAAACGGCGGATTGTTTTTGACCGACGAATTCGCCGAGATCGGACCGGGCACTAAGTTCATTCCCGACCAGGACGTTCGTAATGTCGCATCGTTCGCGGTCACATATAACAGTGCGGAAAGGCGCTGGTTCGCCGCATTTGGCGGACGTTACGAGAGCGGCGTGCCGCTCGAGGTCGATGACGAACGCCTGGCCCAGCTTATGAACACTCCCGGTGCCGACCTCGTCAATTTTGACCGCAGCCGTGTCCGTCCTTGGGCGATCTTTAACCTCCAGGCTGGCTGGCATCTACTGAGGAAAGAAAAATACGCCGTGCGTCTCGAGGCGAACATCGAGAACATCCTCAACCATCGGTTCGCCTACAATTTCGGCAGCCCCTTCGAAGGCACTCACTTCGGCCATCCGCGCCTCGTCGGCGCACGAATGACCGTGACCTTTCGATAAGACGTAAAAAGGCCTCGTCTGTGTGGACGAGGCCTTTTGAGTAGTTGACTTAAATGAAGTATGGCGTCCGGCCCTACGCCATTGTGAGCATAGCGGCGGTGATGCGGTTGGCGGCGGATTCTACTTTGCCTAGCTGCTCCTGGATCTGCGTGACGCTTTCGGATTTCAACATTTCTTCGGCTTCGTTGAGGATGCCGTTGATGGTTTGCTGGTCTTCGAGTGCGAGCGATTTGCCGATCTCGACCATGGCTCGGCGGGCGTTGCGGATGAGCGAATCGAGGCGGTTGCGTTCGAGAATGATCTCGCGTTCGCCGCGATCGCGTTCGACCGAGGTTTCGGCTTCGATGATGAGGCGTTCGATCTCGTCCGGAGCGAGGCCTGACGAAGGCGTGATCTGCATCGCCTGTTCGAGGCCGGTCATCTTGTCTTTGGCCGAAACGCTGACGATGCCGTTCGCGTCGATCTCAAACGAAACATCCACCTGCGGCACGCCGCGTGGTGCGGGCGGAATGCCGACGAGTTCGAATTTGGCGAGGCTGCGATTTGCCGAAGCGATCTCGCGTTCACCCTGCAAAATGTGGATCTCGACCGACTGCTGATTGTCGACGACAGTTGTAAACGTCATCGTATTTTTGAGCGGAATGGTCGAGTTTCGCGAGATCAGTTTGACGAACAGACCGCCGCGGGTTTCAAGACCGAGACTCAAAGGCAGAACGTCTAAGAGGACTATATCTTTGACATCGCCGGTCAGAACTCCGCCCTGAATGGCTGCTCCCATAGCAACGACCTCGTCCGGATTGATCTCCGACGAAGGCTCTTTGCCGAATACTTCGGTAACCGTTCGGGCGATGATCGGCGAACGCGTCTGACCGCCGACGAGGATGACCTTATCTACATCCGAAGGCTGCAGCTTTGCATCCCACAGAGCTTTCTGGCACGGCTCGACCGATGATTCGACGAGATCTTTGACCAGTTCTTCGAATTTGTCGCGGGTAAGCACCGCATTGATATGTTTTGGTCCCGACGGATCGGCCGCGATAAAGGGCAGGCTGATCGTCGTTTCAGCAACGCTCGACAGTTCGCATTTGGCGCGTTCTGCGGCTTCCTTTAGACGCTGCAGGGCAAGGCGGTCGCTGCGAAGGTCAATTCCGTTTTCGGTCTGGAAACCTTCGACGAGCCAATCGATGATGCGTTGGTCAAAATCTTCACCGCCGAGAAACGTGTTACCCGATGTCGAAAGCACTTCGAAAACGCCGTCGTTTATCTCCATGATCGAGATATCGAACGTACCGCCGCCGAGATCGTAAACGGCGACCTTTTCGGTCTTCGATTTACCAAAACCATAGGCGAGGGCTGCGGCCGTCGGCTCGTTGATGATGCGTTCTACTTCGAGACCGGCGATCTTGCCGGCGTCGCGGGTCGCCTGACGCTGCATGTCGTCGAAGTACGCGGGAACCGTGATTATCGCCTCGGCTATTTTGTCGCCGAGGAATTCTTCGGCTGCGAGTTTCAATCTCTGGAGAACGATTGCCGAAATTTCCGGCGGGCTGTAAATTCGGTCGAGGACGCGGATATGGGCATCGCCGTTTGGTGCTTTGACGATCTCGAACGGCACACTGGTGCGCATCTTTTCGACCTCGGGAGCGTCAAATTTGCGGCCGATCAGACGCTTGACGGCATACAGCGTGTTCGCCGCGTTGGTCACCGCCTGACGCTTGGCGATCTGACCGACGAGACGTTCATCTTTGTCCGTAAAGCCGACAACCGACGGCGTCGTGCGGCCGCCCTCTTTGTTCGAAATGATCTGCACTGTCCCGCCCTCAAGGACGGAAACGCAGCAGTTCGTCGTTCCCAAATCGATTCCAATTACCTTACCCATATTCTTGAATTCCTTTTAGTGTTAACTGTTTGACGCCGGGAGCGTCAGGTCAGCTTCGTCGGCCGAAGCTTCCGGATCGTGAGGATCCGATTCGATCTCGACCGAGGGTTCGGCCGTTTGTGGGGGAAATGTTTTTTGTGCGGATGTCGTGACCTTGACCATCGAATGGCGGATCACTTTGTTGCCGATGCGATAACCGCGAAGCAATTCTCCGGCGATCATATTCGGCCTCTGATCGTCGGTTTCTTCAGTTGCCACCGCCTCGTGAAAATTGGGGTCGAACTCTTCGCCAGTGGTCGGGATCGATGTCACACCCATTCCGGCGAAAACCTCGTTGAGCTGTTGATTGACGAGCACGATGCCATCGTAGAGCTGCTGAAATTCCGGCGTCTTTTTCTCGGCGTCGCTCGGAACCGAATCGAGCGCACGGTTCAGATTGTCAAGAACGGGCAGCATCTGGACCGCCAGATTAGCGATCTGATCGATAAAGGATCCGCGCTTTTCGCGATCCATGCGGTACTTGAAATTTTCAAAATCCTTAAGCCGCCGGTCGCTCTTTTCCTGGATGTCGTTTCGCTCGTTGCGAAGCTCCAAGACCTTGAGCTTGAGGGTCGAGATCTCGTTCTCAAGGGCAAAATTGCGGGCCTTCGTCGCGGGGGCAACGTCTACAGCGGACACCACCGGCCGCAAGTTGAGGTCTTGCTCGATGAACGCCTGAGCCGGATTCAGATCGATATCGGAATCCTCGATCTCGATCGAAAGGTCGGCCGTGATGTGCAGATCTTTCTCTTTCGCTTCGAGTTCACGAATAAAATCCTCGACCGACGAGGTCGAATCCATATCGAGCTCGTCGAGCGAATCTGCGGGCATTGGGATTTGGTTTTTTGGATCCATTTGTTGGACGATGCCCTGAGATCAATTCTTTGAAACGTCAGTAGACATCATTTTTTCCAGTGTGCGGGCTACGTACGAGACGATCGAGATCATTCTCGCGTATTCGATCCTCGTCGGTCCGAGGACGCTAAGTGTGCCGACCGCCGTGCCGTTGCCGATCCTGTAAGGTGCCGAGATCAGCGTACAGTTTTGAAACGACGGAGTGCGATTTTCGCTGCCGATGACGACCTGTACGTCGCCTTTCGCTTGCGAATCGCGTTCGATGCACTCAGTGAGTATCTGCATAAGACGCGATTTTTCGCCTATCGTTCGCAGCAGCTCACGGAGGCGTTCGAGATCGGCAAAATCGCTCTTCGACAGGATATTCGACGTGCCGTCAACGAAAACTTCGCCGAGTCGGTCATCTTCGTCCTCAATACTCTGAGAGCAAAGAATTACGGCCGTCTGAAGCAATTTGTCAAACAAGGCCTTTTCCTCGTGCATTAGAGACATGATCTCGGCACGGATCTCGGCCAGACTCTTTCCGGCAAATTCCTTGTTGAGGTAATTTGCCGTTCGTTCGAGTTCGTCGCGTGTAAATTGCACGCCGGTCCGGATTATCTTGTTATGGACAATGTTCGGAGCCGAGACCAGAACGACAAGGATGCGGTTGTCGCTCAGGTTTACAAACTCGATGTGCTGTAGGCGATCACTCGCCAAACTAGGCGATACAACGATGCCGACATTATTAGAAAGAGCCGAAAGCAAGTGGGAAGTACGTTCCATCAACCTGTCCGGTGTATCGCCGAGGTCTAGCGAATTTAAGCCGTATTCCACGCCTATGCGATGGAGGTCGTCATTCGAAATACTCAGCACGCCAAGCAGATTGTCAACGTAAAACCGATATCCAGCATCAGTCGGAACACGTCCGGCGGAAGTATGAGGCTGCTCGAGCATTCCCATCTCTTCCAGCTCACCCATCACGTTGCGGATCGTCGCCGAACTAAGACCCGATGCATTAGCGAATTTGTCTGCAAGTACTTTAGAGCCTACAGGTTCGCCCGTGACGAAGTGTTCATTGATAATGGCCGTCAGGATGATCTGACCGCGAGAATCGGGAATTTTCCCGCTTTCAGGAACAGATCTTGGGTTGATTTGATGCATAGGCCGTTCGGGGCGTATGCTATTCCCATATAAAGAGATAGCATTTTCGGAGCCGCCGTGTCAATAAAAATTGTTTAAACTTGTTTAGGAAACACTGTCATCACTATTTATAGGTCGTTTGCGCCCTATTGGTCCAATAGGACCTATAAAACCCTTTGATCGATCAAATAACAAATCTCTACCAAGAAGCCTTCCGCTGGTACGACCCGAAACGGGCCGTGCCGTCGATCCATGTATCATTTTACCCGTATGTCGGCATAAATCATACAATTAGAATCCGCGAGGGCCAAATAAATGTGCGCATCGGCACGATCTGTAGCGAAATGCCGCTCGCGTGTCATAAAGGCCTCGCTTATATTCTCGTCGGCAAACTGCTCCGAAAAAAGATCCCGGTCGGTGCCCGAGCCGTCTATTCCGCGTATGTAAAATCCGACGCGATCCGTCTGCAGGCCGCCGACAACAAACGCGCGAAAGGCCGAAAGGTCGTGACGACTTCGAAAGGCAAAGCATACGATCTCGACGAGATATTCGAATCGATCAACCGCGACTATTTTCGCCACTCGATACCAAAACCGGCACTTACCTGGTCAGCCCGCAAAACATTTCGCATACTCGGCCACCACGACGCGACGCACGATCACATCACGATCAGCACCTCGCTCGACTCAGTCGATGTGCCACGATACGTGGTCGAATACGTCGTTTTCCACGAAATGCTCCACATCTATCACCCCACAAAACACATCAACGGCCGCCGCTACAACCACACACCCGCTTTCAAACGCGACGAACAAAAATTCGCGTATTACCAAGAAGCCGAAAGGTGGATCGAGAGGAATGTGCGGAAGCTGAAACGCGACGCCAAGAAAAAATAGACAGGGATAAAAGAGATGAAAGAGATCGTTTATCTTAAATCTCTCTATCCCGCATATCCTTTTTATATCCTAAATCCCTGTTAATTATTGCCCTAATCGCTCGAGATTTGAGCGATGATCGAGCCGATGAGTCCGAAGTCAGAGATCGTGCGGCGGTCGATGCCGGTTTTGGTGAAGCGAGTTTCGGTGAGGTAGCTGATACTTCGCGGTGAAGTATTCTCAGAAGAGGTTGTGAGGATGTTTATCAATGGAGAGTATTCCGAGTTGAGTTCATGACCTGATGTAAAGATCGCCGCACCTTTCCCTAAATTTGCCGGTACCGCATCAGCAAGAGTATTTTTCTTATCATTGCCTACATAGAACTGATAAAGCGATCGGACTGTCTCAGCATCACCACTTATGAACCTCATATCCATTTGTACAGCGGCAATTTCGCCATCGTCAGTATGACGAGAGCTATCACTTCTCTGCTGTCGCAAATCTCGTAAAAGCGAACTATGCAATTTACCTTCATCAATGAAAGTAGCGATTCGCAAAACAGGTTTGTCTCCGCCGGCTGAAAAGTTGGCGGTTGTAATACCGGACGCGCCCGAACTAAGAAACATCTCGGGGTCGGAAATTCCGTATGGCTCAAAAAATAGTCCCGAATATGCGAGCAGTGTTTGGGCCGCCGCTGGGTCGAGTGGTTTTTGCAATACGAGGAGCAATGACCGCCACGCAACTTGCGGGTTCTTAAAGTTGTACCTTGTTGCTGTCGTTACATCGACTGGTAGCCAATCGAAGGAACTAGAATCGTCGTGTTCCCCTACGGCCATCGTCTCACTAAACACACTCGAGATTTCCGACGGCATTCCTATCGTATATTTGTCTTCAATTCCCTTTTCAGTCTTGGTCGAAGTCCACGATATTTCCGTTATCGAGTTTCTTATTAACTGCGGCAGGATTCCCGCTATCGCGGATTGGACTTCGGATTCTTCTCCGGCTTCGCTGGCGAATTTTAGGCCTGCTAATCCGGCGATTTGGGCGATGCCGTCGGTGGAGACGTAGCCGGATGCGAGAACTTCAGGCGACGCGACGGGGATCTTGCCGGTTTTTAGGATGCTGTCGGTTTCGCCGCGTTTTACGGCGAGGCATTTTTCGATGGCCGATTCGTCGTTGCCGAAATAGATGATGCTGTCGATAACGAGAGCGAACGCCTTGCGGCCATCGGTGGCGGTCCAGGTGAAGTATTTTCCGCCGCTTTTGTCGGATTTTTCGAGGGTTGGTTCGCTGTCGTAGATGTTGGCGACGAACGCTCCGAGTTTTAGTTCGGCAAATTTTACGGCCTGATAGTTCCACGCGTGCGTTTCGGCGACGGCGACAAAACGCGGTTGGACGCGGCCGACGCTGTGTTCGTCGGTGAGTTTTTCTTCGCTCGTCTCGAAACCGGTGACGGCGACGGCGAGTTGCACTCCTTCAAGAGCGGAAAAATCGGGCTTGCTCTTCGCCACCTCCATAAACGGCTTGGCATCCACGATCGGCTGCAAAGCGGCTGCAAGGTCGTTCGTCTCCAGATAAACAAGCGTCTCCGCCGGAACGAGGGTGCGCATATCGGTCGGTTTGGTCGAGCACGACGAGAGGAAAATTAACCATAGATAGATACAGATAGACACGGATAAAGACAAGATATTTTTTATCGCACTAGGTCGAGATCGCGATTTCTTAAATCTGTGCTTATCCGTATTCATCTGTGGTTAATTCTCTGGTAAACTCCGAAGTCAATATGGACAAAATATTTGCTGATAACATTTTACAGGGTAAGGTTGCGTTTGTAACAGGCGGGGCGACGGGTATTACGGCGGGTGTGGCGAGGGCGTTTGTGGAGCATGGG
>Ga0209023_10002915_pt1 | contig 20811 bp, 16 predicted proteins | sample LakOneMetagenome_FD_187468 | JGI IMG/M metagenome (GOLD analysis project Ga0209023, IMG submission 187468) | Freshwater and sediment microbial communities from Lake Erie, Canada (SPAdes) (version 2) | ecosystem: Environmental > Aquatic > Freshwater > Lentic | place: Lake Erie, Canada...
TCTCTTCACGTCTCGCACCGACTCGCGGATGGGCCCCGAACGGTCGCTGCGCACATCGAGCGTGACCGCTGCTGGCAGCTGCTGCCTGAAGGTGGGCAGCAGCGCCTTCACTGCATCGACCACGGCCACGACGTTCGTGCCTGGTTGCTTCTGAATCGACAGGTTGATGGCGCGTTCGCCGTTGTACCAACCGGCGGACTTGTCGTTCTCGATGCCGTCGTAGACATGCGCGACCTGATCGAGCCGGACCGGATTGCCGTTGCGGTAGGCAATGATGGTCGGTCCGTACGCGCTGGCCCGCAGCAGCTTGCCGCTGGCGAGGACGGTGAAGGTGCGTTCGTCGCCGTAGATGGTGCCGGTCGGAAGATTGGCGTTGGCATTCGAGATGGCGTTCGCGACCTCGTCGACGCCGATGCCGTACGACGAGAGTTGCGAGGGGTTGATGTCGACGCGAACCGCGTAGCGAGCCGCGCCCTGAATCTGGACCTGCGCGACACCGGCCACCATGGAGATGCGCTGTGCGACCGTGGTTTCGGCGTACTCGTTGATGGTCGACAGCGGAAGCGTCGGCGAGTGCAGCACCAGGAACATCACCGGCTGGTCGCCGGGATTGACCTTCTGATACGACGGCGGCGCCGGCATCTGTGGCGGCAGCTGCCTCGCGGTCTTCGCAATCATGGCCTGCACGTCCTGTGCGGCCGCGTCGATGTTCCGACTCAGGTCGAACTGCAGCGTGATGTTCGTGCTGCCCTGCGAACTGGTGGAGTTGACCGACTGCAGGCCCGCAATCGTTGCGAACTGCTTCTCGAGCGGCAGCGCGACAGACGATGCCACGGTTTCGGGACTGGCGCCTGGCAGCGACGCGCTGACCTGGATGGTGGGGAAGTCCACCGTCGGCAGGTCAGACACGGGCAGTTGCTGATAGGCGACGCTGCCAAACACGAGGATGCCGGCCATCAGCAGGATGGTGGTGACCGGGCGCGTGATGAAGACGCTGGATGGATTCATCAGTGCGCCTCGGTTCCTGGCTTGATGGACACCGTGCTGCCGGCGACAAGCCGCAGCTGGCCGTCGGTCACGACCGTCTCGCCTTCTGTCACGCCGCTCGCGACGATCGTGTCGTCGCCGCTCGTGCGGTCGACAACGACCTGTCGCACTTCAACCGTCTGGTCACGCTTCACGACGAAGACGTAGTTGCCTTGCTGTCCGCCCTGCACGGCGACAGACGGCACGACGAGCGCCCTCGGGTCGTTGGCGAGCGTCACGGTGACGTTCACGAACTGCCCTGGCCACAGGCGTCGATCCGCATTCGTGAACGAGCCCTTGACGCGAATGGTGCCCGTCGTCGGATCGACCGCGTTGTCGATGAACGTGATGTGACCCTTCGATGGTCCGCTTGCCTCCTCGGGAGACGCCGCGTCCGCCGGCACGTCACCCTTCATGAGGTACTGCTTCAGCGTGGGGAGTTGGGCTTCGGGAACGGCGAAGCTGACGTTGATGGGTGTGACCTGATTGATGACGACGAGCGGCGTCGTGTCATTGGCGCGGACGAGATTGCCAGGGTGTACTTGCAGCGCACCAGTCCGTCCGGCTATGGGTGCGGTGATGGTTGCGTACTGCAGCTGCACGCGGGCGTTCTCCACGGCGGCGCGGTCGGCAGCCAGCGTCGCCTGCAGCGCGTTGGCCGTGGTCGCGGCGGTCTCCACCTGCTCTCGCGTCGCGATACCGCGATTGGCCAGTTCCTCGGCGCGCTCGGCCTGCGCCTGCGCGTTGCCGGCCTGTGCGGTATCACGCGCCAGGTTGGCTTGCGCCTGTGCGAGTGCCGCATCGAGTGGTCGCTGATCGAGCTGGAAGAGGACCTGTCCTTCGCGGACATCATCGCCTTCCGTGAAATTGACTGTCGTGAGTTCGCCGGTGACTTGCGCGCGGATTGAGACGGTGGAGGATGGTTCGACGGTGCCGATGGTACGAATCGTGAGAGGAATCGCTTTCTTTACAACCGGTGCGGCATTCACCGGAACAGCCTGGGCACCTCCTCCACCACGGCCGGTAGCAGCCGCTGGAGGCGATGCGCTCTCGGCGCTGCCGCCCATGTTGCAGGCGGAGGCCGAGATGGCCACGAGCAGGAAGGTCAGTCGAAGGGTCGCATCAGGTGCACGCATCTCCGTCCCCGTACTGGGTTCATGCGAGGCTCTCCTCTGGCAACGCCCGGAGTTCCTCGTCTGCCGTGCGCCGGTGAACGACCGGCGCATCCGACACGATTTGTCCGTCGCGGCACGTGATGACGCGCGTGCCGTATTCAGCGATGTCGGGTTCATGGGTGATCACGAGCACGGTGATACCGCGCTCGATGTTCAGTTTCTGGAAGATGCCCATGACTTCGATACTGGTGCGCGTGTCGAGGTTTCCCGTCGGTTCGTCCGCCAGCAGGATCGACGGGCGAGTGATGAGCGCGCGCGCAATGGCGACACGTTGCTGCTGGCCACCCGACAACTGGTTCGGGTGGTGATCGAAGCGCTGGCCGAGACCGACGGCCTCGAGCGATTCCATGGCTCGCTTCCGACGTTCGGCGGACTTCATCTTCGTTGCCGAGTAGAGCAGGGGCAACTCGACGTTGTCGATCGCGCTGGTGCGCGAGAGCAGGTTGAATCCCTGGAAGACAAACCCGATCTTGTTGTTGCGCACTTCCGCCAGTTCGTCCTTGGACATGCGCGAGACGTCCTGACCGTCGAGGAAGTACTGGCCGGAGGTCGGCCGATCGAGGCAGCCAAGGATGTGCATCAAGGTCGACTTGCCTGACCCCGAGGGCCCTGTCACCGCGAGAAACTCGCCGGGCTGCACCGTGAGCGAGACGCCGCGCAGCGCACGCACCTCGACCTCGCCGACGATGTACGTCTTCACGAGGTCACGGATGCTGATGACCGGCTGGGTATCGCTCATTCGAACCTGAGCGCGTCAATCGGGTCGAGACGCGCGGCTTTCTGGGCCGGATAGAAGCCGAAGAACACACCGACTGCGGCCGCAAACCCGAACGCCATGGCCACGGCGTTCGCGGGCACCTTGGCCGGCCACGACATCCAGCGCGACATCCCCTCCGCCAGTCCGAATCCGAGAGCAATGCCGATGCCGCCGCCAAGCAGGCTGAGCGCGATGGCCTCGACGAGGAACTGCAGCAGGACGTCTCCGCCCTTTGCGCCAATGGCCATGCGCAGACCGATCTCGCGCGTCCGCTCGGTGACCGACACCAGCATGATGTTCATGATGCCGATGCCGCCGACGATGAGGGACACACCGGCAATGCCGGCCAGCAGCGTCGTCATCGTCCCCATGGCCTGCGTGCGGATGTCGGCAATCTCCTCGGCGGTGCGCACGGTGAAGTCGTCGTCCTGGCCAGGCACGATCTTGTGGCGCGTTCTCAACAGAATGGCGATGGCATCGGCCACGCCGCTCGTCTCGGTTGCACTGGCCGCTGACACGGTGATGTCGCGGATGCTGGTGACACCGAGCAGCTTCTTCATCACCGTGGTGTAGGGCACCAGAATCTGGTCGTCCATGTCGGGGCCCATGCCGCTCTGCCCCTTTGCCGACATCACCCCAATGACTTTGAAGGGCTGATTACGGACGCGAATGATCTGACCGGTGGAATCCGCATCGACACCAAACAGCGTGTCGTTGACCGTCTTTCCGAGCACGGCCACTTTGGTGGCGCTGGTGACGTCCTGTGAGGAGAAGAATGCGCCGTACTTGGTCGGCCACGCCCGGATGAGGGGCAGGTCGACATCGGTGCCCTGGATGCGCGTGAACCAGTTCTGGTTGCCGGCAATGACCTGCGTCTGTGTCTGCTGACCAGCAGCCACGTACTGCGCGCCAGCGACTTCGCGGCGAATGGCGTCCGCGTCTTCAACGGTGAGCGCGCTCGAAGTGCCGACACCGCCGCGCACGCCGCCGGAGGAGAAGTTGCCGGCGTTGACCGTGATCATGTTCGTGCCGGCGCCCTTGATCTGATCTTCGATCATCGACTGGGCGCCATTGCCCATCGCCACCAGCGTGATGACTGCCGCAACGCCGATGATCATGCCGAGCATGGTCAGCCCGGTGCGCATTTTGTTGCGCCCGAGTGCCTTGAAGGCGATCCGGAAGGTCATGGCTGGCGACATGTGCGGCTCCTCATCCAGTCCGTGTTGGCAGAGACTAGCGACCGCCGCCGCGACCGCCGCCACCGGCGCCGCCGCCGGGGAAGCCTCCACGGCCAGGCTGGCCAAAGCCCGGGAAGGCCGTTGTGGCCGGACGGGTTGTCTGGCCGGCGATGACCACGTTGGTCACGACGGCAGCACCTTCCGCGAGGTCGCCTTCGACAATTTCCGTGTTCTGACCGTCTGTGATCCCCAGCCGCAACGGAACACGCTGCATCTGGTTGTTGGTGAAGATCCAGGCCATGCCGCGGGTGATGGTTCGCGTCAGCGGCGCGAACAGCGCGTCGATGGTTGTTGCACCGTTCGCGGGTGCAGGAGGCGTGGACGTCGCGCGGTTGCGCCTGACGGCCTGATCGGCAGACGCCTGCGCTCCGCCGCGACCAGCACCGCCTGGCGCACCAGCACCGTTGCCGCGGCCACCAGCGCCCGGGTTGTTCGGGTCTATGCCGCGTTCGCGCATGCGGGCGAGCATCGCTTCGCGCTCCTCGGGCGACAGGTTCTGCATCCGCTCCGCAAAGCGTGCGCGGCGGTCGCCGGCGTTCTGGTCGGCGCCAGCGGCAGTGCCGTCGGCCGCTGCCTGGTCACCACCGCGGCCCCCCCGTCGTCCGGCGGAGCCGTCGGCAGCACCGGCAGGTGCGTCAGCGCGCTGCACGACACCCGTGGTCGGGGTGCTCGATTGTTGTCCTGCAGACGCTGTCTGCGTTGCTGTGGGCCGGGCCGCTGCAGCGCCAGTGGCGGCTGCTTGCGCCGGAATGGTCGGCGCGCCAGCCCGTCCCTCGCCCGACGCCGAGGCGCCGGTTGCGCCTGTCGCTCCGGCCGGTGGCGTGGTCTCAGCGCCAGCGCCGTTCGCGCCGTTGCCGCCGCGTCGTCCACCAAAGCCGCGACCGCCAACCGGTTCTGGCGGCGTCTGGCCGAACGCGGTGAAGACGTCATTCGATGGACGGAACCGGAGCGCGGCGTTCGGAATGCGCAGCGCGTTGTTGGCGCGCGAGATCTCGACGTTCACATTCGCCGTCATCCCTGGCTTGAGACGCAGGTCGGCGTTGGGCACGTCAATCACCGTCGCGTAGGTCACGACGTTCTGCTGCACCTTCGGCTCGAGACGCACCTGCGATACCGTGCCTCGGAACGTGTCGGTGGGGTAGGCGTCGACGCGGAACGTGACGGTCTGGTTCGGCCGAATCCTGCCGACGTCCGACTCGTCGAGATTGGCGACGACCTGCATCTTGGTCAGATCGGCGGCCAGCACGAAGAGGGTTGGCGCCTGCATGCTCGCCGCGACTGTCTGCCCGACGTCGACACTGCGCGAGATCACCAGGCCGTCAATCGGCGCGGTGATCACGGTGTGTTCGAGATTGACCTGGTTCTGATTGACCGCCGCCTCAGCCTGGGAGATGGCGGCCTGCGTCTGGATGACCGTCGACTGCTGCGACTGCACCGTGGCTTGCGCGGTGTCGACGGCAATCTTGGCCGAGTCGAGATCGCTTTGCGGAAGGAGGCTTCGTGCCGAGAGCTCCTTGGCACGGTTGAATTTCTGCTGGGCGTCGATCAGCTGAACGCGGTTGCGTTCGAGGTCGCTCTGGGCCTTGGCGTTGTTGGCGCGAGCCTGCGCAAGATTGGCGCGCGACTGCTGCGTCTGCGCCTCGAAGAGGGAAGGGTCCAGGCGCGCGAGCACCTGGCCCTTCTTCACGAGCGAGTTGTAGTCTGCTCCGAGATACGAGATGTTGCCAGACACCTGGCTGCCGACCTGCACGGTCGTGACAGCCTGCAGCGTGCCAGTGGCGCCGACGGTCTCGACGATGTCGCCGCGTGTGATGGCTGCGGTGGTGACGGTCGGTGGCGCCGGCTTCTTTTCGTATCGGTAGTACCAGTAACCGCCGCCGCCAGCGACGGCAAGCAGGACGACGAGCGGAACCAGTTTTTTCATGTTGTCCTAGGCGCTGATCGGGTCTTCTTTCTTGGACCGGCGAAACGGGTTCGAGATACCTTCCTCGAACAGCGTGTAGACAGTCGGCACCAGCACCAGCGTGATGAGCAGTGACGTGGTCAAGCCGCCGATCACGACACGCGCCAGCGGCACCTGCAGTTCGCTGCCTTCACCAATGCCGAGCGACATCGGCACCAGGCCGAGGCCGGTGGCGATGGAGGTCATGAGAATCGGGCGCAGACGCGTGCGTCCGGCCGTTTCCACGGCTTCGCGCAGCCCCATGCCGTCGCGTCGCCGCAGCACGTTCGTGTAGTCGACCAGCAGGATGCCGTTGCTGACGACGATGCCGGCCAGCATGATGATGCCGATGTAGGCCTGCATGTTGAACGATGTGTTCGTCAGCTTCAGGGCCATCACCACGCCGATTGCCGCCGTCGGCACCGAGAACATGATGATGAACGGGTCTTTCAGTGACTCGTACTGGGATGCCATCACGGCGTAGACGAGCACGAGCGCGAGCAGCAGCACCGTTCGCAGCTGATCGAAGGCCTTGGCCTGCTGTTCCACTTCGGCGCCGAACCCAATCGAGAAGTCTTTCGGGAGAAGGCCGAAGATCTGCGGCAGTTTCGCGTTGACGGCGTCCACCGCTTCACTCAGGTTGGCTTCCGGGTCGGCGCTGACGTAGGCGATGCGCTGCTGGTTCTTGCGCTGAATCTGCGACGGGCCCGTGGAGTCGGCCACGCGCATCAGATTCTTGGCCTGGACCACCGTGCCTTGCGGCGTGCTGACCAGGACGTCGCTGACGTCGCTGACCGCCTGACGCTGGCTCTCCTTCAGCCGGACGATGATTGGATACTCCTGACCAGCCTGACGGAAGAGCGCGGCCTGCGTGCCAGCGACATTCGTGCGCAGCGTGTTGGCGACGGTCGTGGTGTTGACGCCGAACAGCGCCGCCTTGGCACGATCGACTTCCACGGCCAGTTCCGGCCGGCCATCGTCACGACCGAGGCGGGCGTCGGCCACATTCGGCACGGTGTCGAGCAGGTCTTTTGCTGCCTGCGCAACCTTGCGGGCGTCATCGAGATTGTCGCCACGGATTTCGAGCGAGAGACGACCGCCGCCGTTGTTGCCGCCGGACAGGAAGCGATTGAGCTGGTTGTTTCCGCCTGAGGCGTTCGCGCGCACGATGACGCCAGGAATGCCTGACAGTTGACGCCGGAGATCCTGCGCCACCTGTTCACTCGAGCGCGTCCGCTCGTCCTTCGGCTTCAGCAGAATCTGGAGCTGGCCACGATTCACGTTGCCGCCACCGGGAGGTCCGAACCCACCGCCGCCGCCGGCGTTGGTGATGACGTCGGTGGCCTCTGGCACAAGCTGGCTGATGGCGCCTTCGACGCGCTGCAGCACCGGATCGGTGACTTCGATGCGCGTGCCCTGCGCGAGTTCGACGTTGACCGACACCTGACCTTCATCGGCCTGCGTCGCAAGTTCGGTCGGCAGCGTCCGGCCAACCAGGATGGCTACCACCACCGAGGCGGCTGCGAGTCCCACCACGGTGGGTCGATGACGCAGCGCGAGGTGGAGCAGCTTCGTGTAGCCCTCGTCCATCCCGTTCAGGAAGCGCTCGCTGAAGCCGTACATCGCGCCGCCGATGGCGCTGCGCTTCTCTGGTGGCGGCGGCAGCACAAGGAGTCGTGAGCAGAGCACCGGCACCAGCGTGACGGCGACGAACAGCGACATGAGCAGCGAGAACACCACCACCACCGACAGCTGGCGGAACATGATGCTCGACACGCCTTCGAGGAACAGCAGCGGCACGAACACCGCGATGTGCGTGAGGATGGACGCGAGAATCGCCGACCAGACCTCTTCGCTGCCGTCGATGGAGGCCTGCATCCGGTCCTTGCCGTGATGCTCCATGTGTCGGAACGAGTTCTCGAGCACGACGATGGCCGCGTCGACGATCATGCCGACGCCAAGTGCCAGTCCGCCGAAGGTCATCGTGTTCAGCGTCAGGCCGCCGAAGTAGAGCAGCGCGAAGGTGCCGATGACCGAAATCGGAATCGACGTACAGACGATGAGCGTCGAGCGGAAGTTGCGGAGGAACAGGAAGATGATGAGGATGACCAGCACCGAGCCGAGCATCACGTGTTCCTGCACGGCGCTGATCGAGCGCTCGATGAACTTCGCGCTGTCATCGAGCATCGACATCTTGACGCCCGGCACCTCGCGGTTGATGCGCTCCATCTCGGCACGCACACCCTCGGCGATCTGCACCGTGTTGGTGCCCGACTGCTTGGTGACCGACATGCGGACGCCGGGGCGTCCGTTGATGCGGAGCACCGAGCGCACGTCTTCGGTCGAGTCCGCGACGTCGGCGATGTCCTTCAGGTAGACAGGCACGCCGTTCTTGGTGAGCACGACCGTGTTGGCGATCTGCTCGAGGTTCTGGTACTGCCCCTGGCTGCGCAGCAGCAGCGCGCGGTCGCCCTGGTAGACCTCACCGATTGGAATGTTCTGGTTCTCGTTGCGCAGCACGGACACGACGCGGTCGACCGAGAGGTCGAGCGCCGTGATCTTCTCGCGCGAGAGATCGACGTGGATCTGCCGACGCAGGCCGCCGTTCACCGTCGCCGCGGCAACGCCAGACACGCGCTCGAGGCGCGGCGCCAGGATGTTCTCGGCCAGTTCGCGCAGCTGCACGCGGTCGAGCGTGCCGTCCGTGCTCTCGAGTGCCATGCCCATGATGGGCGCGGCGTTCGAGTCGAACTTCTGCACGATTGGTGGATCGGCATCTTCAGGGAGACGGCCGCGCACGCGGTCGATGCGTGTGCGGATGTCGTTCATCGCTTCGTTGAGGTCGGTGCCCCAGGTGAAGTTCAGCTGAATGTTCGCGCTGCCTTCATTGGCGCTGGAGTTCATCTGGTCCAGGCCCGACACCGCGCTGAGCTGCTGCTCGAGCGGGCGGACGACCAGTTCCTCCATCTCCAGCGGGCCGACGCCTGTGTACGAGACGCGCACGCTCACAGTCGGCTGCGAAATGTCCGGCAGCAAATCGACCGGAAGGCGTGACAGGGAGATGCCACCGATGAGGATGATGATCGAGCTGATCATCGCCATCATTACCGGGCGCTCGATTGCAAAACGCGGAATGCTCATGCCTGTTCCTCGAACCTCAGTCCGTGCTCGTACTGCCTAGTTGCCGGACGCCGGGCCGCCGCGACGACCGCGCTGCCCATCGCCACCCTGACCGCGCTGTCCGCCCTCTGCGCCAGCCGCGGGCTGCACACCGGGTGCGGGCTGACCGCCGCCTTCCGGGGCTGCCTGCGGTGCGCCGCCTGGTGCGCCTTGTGGAGCGCCCTGCCGCTGGCCCTGACCCGGGCCGCCGCCTTGACCACGGTTGCCGCCCTGACCCCGGCCGCCGCGCCCGTTCTGACCAAGCAGAACGATACGGTCGCCTTCGCGAAGCGCCGCAGCGCCCGTGGACACGACGCGTGCGCCCTCGGCGAGACCCTCGAGCACTTCCACGCGGTCAGGCTGTGACATGCCGATGGTGATTGGCTTGAACCGCGCGACGTCGCCGTCGCCAGGCTGGAAGACGCCCTTCTTGCCGCCGACTTCAACCACGGCGTTCGACGGCAGTACCAGCGTGTTCTCCTTGTGCTCGACCACGAAGTCGACCTTGGCATACATGCCGGGCTTCAGGCGGAACGTCGAGTTCTGCACTTCGATTTCGATTTGTGCGGTGCGCGTCGCCGGGTCGAGCACCGGCGCGACGTGCGCGATGCGACCGGCGAAGGTCTCTCCAGGGAACGCGTCCACGATGACGTCGGCCTTCATGCCCGGCGTGATCTTGCGCAGATCCTTTTCGACCACGTTGACGACGAGGCGAACGACGCCGATGTCCACCACCGAGATGAACGCCGAGTTCGGCGTGACCCACGCGCCCGGATCGAGCGCACGCTTGCCGACGAAACCCGCGACTGGCGAGTTGATGTCGGTGTTCTGCAGGTTGATGTTCAACTCGTCCATGCGCGCCTGCGCCTGCGCGTACTGGGCGCGCGCGAGATCGAGCGACGCGAGCGCCGCCTGATACTTCGCGTCGGTGTCGTCGAAGGTCTGTTTGGGAATCAGCTGGCGCTCGAACAGGTTGTGCGAGCGATCCAGATTGGTCTGCGCGAGCTTCAGATCGGCTTCACGCTGACGAATCGTCGCGGCGGATACGTCGAAGGACGCCTTCGCCTGTCGGACCTGCTCGACGATTTCGCGGTCTTCGATCTTGGCCAGACGCTGCCCGCGCGACACGCGGTCGCCCAGACGAACGTGCACGGCCTCGAGACGTCCGCTGACCTTGGGCACGGCTTCAACTGTTGCTGCACCAATGAGGTTACCGACAACCTCGATGCTCTCGGACATGTCGCCGCGGCGAACGGCCGCCAGTTCCACGGTCATGGGGAGGCGCGGACCACCGCCGCCACCAAACCCGCCCGGCCCGCCGAATCCGCCGCCACCGCCGCCTGGGCCGCCCTGTCGGGCACCGCCACGACCCTGCGCACCCGGCGCACCATTCGCGCCGGCGGCCTGGTTCGCGCCGGCCGTCTGCTGTTTCGAGTAGTAGTAATAGCCTCCACCGGCTGCGGCAAGGAGGACGACAACGATAAGTGCGCGCTTCATAAACTCCGTGGATTCGAAGAGGCCAACGGCTACCGGCCGAGAATGGTGATGTTCGACGTCGTCAGGGACGTCTGCTGCAGTCGCTCGAGTTCGACGAGAGACCTGCGATACGCCAGCACCGCCTGCAACTCGTTGTTCTGCGCGGTCGCGAGATCGCGCTGGGCCTGCACGACGAAGTAGTTCGTCGACATGCCCACTTCGAACTTGCTCTGTTCCGCTTCAAGGGTGCGCTGCGCGAACTCGCGCGCCGCCTGCGCCGCCTGCACGCGCTCGGCGTTGTTCTGCACGCTGGTCGCCGCGTTGGTCACGTCGGTCGCAATCTGCAGCTCGATCTGCTTGATCTGCGCCGCCACCTGGTTGACCTGCACGCGAGCCCGCGCCGCCGTGGCTTCCTGGGCGCTCGTGCCAATCGGGTAGTTGACGTTCAACTGGAACGTCCAGGTCGGGTAGTTCTGCTTGAACAGTGTCGACAGCGAATCGAGGTAGTTACCCGAAATCGTCCCGGTACACACACGGCTCACGCCGTTGCCCGTGCACCCGGTGAATTGTTCGCCGCCCAGACCCACCAGACCGTATCGCGCGACCAGGTCGGCCTGGGGCAGCGTCTGGTTATTCAAGTACTTCAACGTGATGTCGTTGACCGACAGGTTCTTCTTCGCCTGCTGCAGGTCCGTGCGGTTCTCGAGTGCGCGGCGGACGGCGGCGGCCAGGTCGATGGGCTGCGGCGCGAACTCCGGACGATCGACCGGGTTGAGCGCGGCGTTCCAGTTCGGATCCTGCGTGCCGTTGACGATGAGACGCTTGAGCGCGATTTCGTTCGTGCGGCGGGTGCCTTCGGCCACCGCGAGGTTCTGACGCTGCGTGGCAGCCTGCGACTGCGCCTGCACGACGTCGATCGGCGCCATGGTGCCAATCTCGACGCGCGTCTGGTTGTCTCGCACGAGCTGATCGGCCAGTTCGACGGAGCGGCGCGCGACATCGACGGCCTGAATGGCGAACACCAGGTCCCAGTACGCGTTGCGCACGTTCGAGACTGTGTTGATGATGATGGCCTGCAGCTGAATTTCGCTGATGTCCTGATTGAGACGTGTGACAACCAGCTGCTGACGGGTGCTGTCGATCTTGAAGTTGCGCAGCAGCGGCTGCGTGTACTGCGCCGACCAGTTGGCGTTGAACGTCGGATTGAACAGGCTGTTCGTGCTGGTCGTCGTCGCCTTGTTGTTGTTCAACGTGGCGATGAGCGAACCGCCGCCCCACTTGAGGTTCTGTGCGAGGCCGCCGTTGTAGGTGTTGGTGCCCGTGTTCACACCCGCGCCAGCCGACCCACCCGAAATCGTCGATGTCGACGGGTTGGTGACCGACTGCCGGCTGATGAGCGATGTCAGCGTCGGACGGTAGGCGGCCGCAAGGTTCGCATACGCGTAGTCGAACGTGGACGGGTTCAGGCTCTGCACCGCGATGTCGAGGTTGCGGTCGAGCGCCAGCTTGATGGCGTCGTCCACGGTCAACTGCACGGTCGGCGGCGCGTCACTTGTCGTCTGCGCCTGCGTGGACGGCGCACCCGGTGTGGCACCGGCACGTTGCGCTGCATCCTTGATGAGGTCCGCGATGTAGGCGTCAGTAATCCGGGAATCGCCCTTGCCCGTGGCCGGGGCCTGGGCCGGGGTGGACGGCTTGGCTTGCGCCCACGCGGTGTCTGCCGGGCCGGTGAAGGCCGCAAGCGACAGCGCGAGCACAGAGATGCGTGTCATGCCGGACATAGTCTTCGATTCATCCTCTGTAAGCGGGTTATTGACGACGCGGCGGGTCGGACGGACGGGGCGGAACCGCGTTCTCCTGCAGCCACCGCTCATGCAGCGTGTTGAATCTGGTGCGCTGCTCAGGCGTCAGCACCTTGAGCATCTGGACCAGCATCAGCGAACGCGTCTTGTTCGCGCTGGAGCGTGCGGTTTCCACGCGGTCGATCTGGCGCGTGAGAGCCGCTTCGTCCGCGTCGACCTGAATCATCTTCGACAGCTTGGTTTCGAGTGCGGTGAGCGAATCCCATTCCTGCCGGAGTTCTGGACGTGTGGCTTCCCAGATGCGGTCGATGCGCGCGGACTGATCGGTGGTGAGACCCAGCTCTTTCTTGAACGGGTCAGACTTCCACCACGCAAATGGGCGCGGCGCTCGACCCGGCGGCGCCGTCTGCGCCTCGGCCAGAATCGGCGCGAGCGACAACAGTAACCCGACGGCCAGGTACGTCAGCCGCGGACGCTTGCTCATGAGAGGGCCTTCCTTCGATTGCACGGTCTGCAAGGTATTACGTCAGCCGGGCGGCGGGCGTTTCAGATACGACTTACTCGCAAAATACCTGCAGTTTCTCAACGGCGGCGCCGACGAGGTTGTCAGGTGTCGAGGCTCCGGAGGTCAGGCCGACGACCACGGGTCCGGACGCCGGCAGCCACCCCTCGGTGACGATCTCCGCTTTGGCACCCACGGGACGATGACGGATGGCCGTGCCGGACACGAGACACTCGGGGTCGGCAATGTGGAATGTCGGGCGTGATTCGGAACACAGCCGGACGAGATTGACGGTGTTGCTGCTGTTGTAGCCGCCGATGACCAGCATGAGGTCGACCGGATGCTCTCGCAGCAGGGCGACGACGGCGTCCTGCCGGTCTTGTGTGGCGCTGCAGATTGTGTCGAAGGCCTGGAAGTGCGCGTCGAGACCGGCCGCACCCCAGCGGTCCAGCATGGCCGCCTTCAACATGTCAGCGATCGCCAGCGACTCTGACATCAGCATCGTGGTCTGGTTCGCGACGCCCACGTGCTGCAGATCGCGTCCCGGGTCGAAGCCGCTCGACGTCGCACCGGTGAAGCGCTTCATGAACGCCGCGCTGTCGCCGCCGTTGCGGATGAACGCGCAGACAGCGTCGGCCTGGTCTGCGTCGTAAATCACCAGGTACTCGCCGCCGTAGATCGCGGCCTGCGACGCCGTTGCCTGCGTTTCCTCGTGCCACACCTTGCCGTGGATGATCGACGTGAAGCCGCGTTCGGCGTAGCGCTTCACGTTCTTCCAGACGTTCAGCACGGATCCGCAGGTGGTGTCGACCAGCGTGCAGCCGAGGGCGTCGAGTTGCTGCAACAGCGGCACGGTGACGCCAAACGCCGGCAGGATGACGACATCGTCCTTGCCGAGCGCGTCGAGCGACTCGCCGGCATCGCTCAGGAAGCGGATGCCCATGCTGCGCAGCTTGTCGTTGACGTGCGGGTTGTGAATGATTTCGCCGGTCAGGAACACGCGCTGCTCGGGGAAGCGCGTGCGCGTCTGATAGGCGTAGTCGACGGCGCGATCGACGCCGTAGCAGAAGCCGAACTCACGCGCGAGGTGCAGCGTGAGCCGCCCCGAAACGCGCGTGTAGTCGTGCGACTTGATGTCTTCGACGATTTGACTGTGGTAGTTCTCGGCGAGGATGCCGGCGACGGCATCCTTCATGTCGAGTCCTTTGCGGAAAACGAGTGCAGGCATCCAGATTCAGCGCCCGAGATCGCGCACGTGTGGCGTCATCGCATCGAAGGGTTGCAGTTCGCGGTTGTGGGGGCGGGTGAGCGCCACTTCGAGATCCATCATGAATGCGTCATCGTCGGCTTCAGGCTGCGTGGTGCCGATGCGAACCGCCGGCGGCGTGGTGGCGCTGCGCTGCACGGCCATCGCCGGTGCGACTTTGCTCGACGCCATGTGAATGGGCGCCCGGTGCAGACGTTCCGGACCGAGATAGCCGCCTGCCGCAAAGCCGATGAAGAGCCCGGCTGCGGCGGCGCCGGCCACCCAGCGCGGCGTCATGCGTCCGGACATGCGGCCATCGGCGGCCACGTCGCGTGTCGGGAACGAAATGACGCGGGCGGGACGATGCACGTGGTCGAGCCGACGAAGAATCTGCTGACGTTGTTCTTCGAGCCGTTCCGCAGGAAAGGCCGCTTCGGTGGCGACATCGGCGGCGTCCCGCAGTTCGTTCATCAGGCTCGCCATCTCGTCGAAGCGACCCGCACACTCGTCGCAGGTCGCCAGATGGTCGGCCACACGCGGGTCGAGCGCGTCGCCCGCGCGCTTGTCGAGATACGTCGCGAAGAGACGGCTGTCCTTCATGTGCCCGGAGCGAAGGGTCATGATGTTCCTCCGAGAATACCGCGCAGCTTCCTGGCCGCGCGGAACAAGTGGACGCGCACTGTGGATTCGTTGATCCCTGTCATCGCGCTGATATCTCGAGGTGTGCAGTCGCCGTAGTGGCACAGCATGAAGACGGTTCGCTGGCGGCCATCGAGGCGGTCAATTGCAGCCGCCAGGCGGCCGCGACGTTCGCGGGCCAGCAGGCGCTGCTCGGGGTCGGGCTGAGCGGTGTCTTGCGCGGAATCGAGGGCCAGGTCGTGCGCGGCATCCTCAGTCGGCCGAACAAACCAGCGTTCGCGCCGAGACCGTGCTTTCTGGCGGTCGAGACACCCGTTGATGAGAATGCGAGTAAACCACACTTCGAACGGCCAGGCCTCGCGATACGACACGAGGTGACTGAACGCTTTGACGAAGGCGTCCTGCACGGCTTCGTCGGCTTCGGCAACGTCGCGCAGATAGTGAAGCGCAATGCGAAGTGCGCGGCGCTGATGAATGGTGACGATGTCGGCGAAGCGCTCGCGGGCCTCGTCCATCGAGCCCGCTTCCATGAGGGCGCGGATTTCGACTGCCAGCCGCGTATCCTCTGTCTGAGCGGGCGCGGGCAGCGGCGTGCCGGGACGCGATGCGCCGGTCGACCGAGCCTCGGTCGAGCGCCGTTTTGCCCGAAACACCTGCTTGTTGTCACTCATTGGGGATTACGCGCGCGCCGCCGCGTTGTTTACAGTGTACTGCAGCTGCCCTGTTTGTTGACTTACCAGGACGGCGGTGAGTACGATCTCGCGCGTTCTTCCTATGTCCTTGTCCCGCAGACTGTTACGAGCAACAATTGGACCCGCCGGCAGCCTGAACCTGGCCGCGGGCCCTGCGCAGATATTGCCTGCTGAACCGCACGTCTTGCTGACGCTGCCGCAGGCGTTTCGCCACCATTTCGGTTTTCTTGCCGCGTCCGTCTCCCCAGACGTCGTCGCTGCCGGTCCGCACGCATGACCTACGAGCCTGTCATCGGCCTGGAAATACACGCGCAGCTTCAGACGGCCACCAAGATCTTCTGTGGATGCAGCACCGCCTTCGGCGCACCGCCCAACGCGCATGTCTGTCCCGTCTGTCTCGGGTTTCCCGGCGTCCTGCCGGTGATGAACCGCGCGGCGATCGATCTCGCCATTCGCGCGTCGCTGTCGCTCGGATGCCGGATCAATGAGACCTCGGTCTTCGAGCGCAAGAACTACTTCTATCCCGACCTCCCAAAGGGCTACCAGATCTCGCAGTATGAGCATCCGCTGGCCAGTGAGGGACGGGTCGAGTTCGACGGTCCTGACGGCGTACGCCAGGTGCAGATCACACGTGTCCACATGGAAGAGGACGCTGGGAAGTCGCTGCACGAAGGATTCGCCGACTCCGACCGGCGCACGTATCTCGACTACAACCGCTCCGGTACGCCGCTCATCGAAATCGTCACTGAACCCGACCTGCGATCGGCTGGCGACGCCGCCGCGTTCTTCGAACACCTGCGCGGCATCCTCGTGTGGCTCGGCGTCAACGACGGCAACATGGAAGAGGGAAGCCTGCGTTGCGACGCGAACGTCTCGGTGCGACCGGTGGGCACGACGACGCTCGGCACGAAAGCGGAGGTGAAGAACCTCAACTCGTTCCGCTTCCTGCAGAAAGCGCTCGAGTACGAGATTCATCGCCAGATCGATCTGCTCGAGGAAGGCGGGCGCGTGAAACAGGAGACCCGGCTGTTCGATTCCGCGTCCGGCGTGACCGTGTCGATGCGCAGCAAGGAAGAAGCAAACGACTACCGCTATTTTCCGGATCCCGACCTGCCGGCGGTGGTGGCCGACAGCGAACACGTTCGCCGCATCCAGGCGGACATGCCCGAATTGCCTGTCGCACGTCGCCAGCGGTTTGTATCGGAGTACGGGCTGCCTGACTACGACGCGCGACAACTCACGCAGTCGCGAGCGCTGTCCGAGTACTTCGAGCAGGCCGTGCGCGCCGGCGCACCACCGAAGGCCGCCAGCAACTGGATGATGGGCGAACTCGCGCGGCTGCTGAAAGAGTCGGGCCGCAGCATCGAGCAGTCGCCGGTCGGCGCCGCGCAGCTTGCCGGGCTTCTTGCGCTCATCGAGAAAGGCACCATCAGCGGAGCGATTGCCAAAGGCGTCTTCGAGAAGATGATGGCGACAGGGACCGACGCAGCCGCCATCGTCGCCAGCGAAGGGCTCACGCAGATCGACGATGAGGCGCACATTGTCAGCCTCATCGGCGAGGTTCTCGGCCGGAACGCCGACGCCGTCGCTGGCTACCGGGCTGGCAAGACCGCGACGTTCGGGTTCCTGGTCGGTCAGGTCATGAAGGCCGCCGCTGGTAAAGCCAATCCGAAGCGGGTCAACGAGTTACTGAAGCGCGCGCTCGAAGCCTGAGTCATCTGGCTCTGCCCGCGCTTCTGCCTGAGACGTCAGGCACGTCGGGCGCCGAGTCGCGGGCTTCGGGTTCCACTCTGGTCGAGACTGCAGTAATGTAAAGCTCGACTGTGATTGAGACCTCCCATCTCTCCAAGGTCTACAGCCGCGGCGTTTACGCCCTGCGTGACCTGACCATCACCATCGAGAAGGGCGATTTCCTCTTTCTCACAGGCGCCAGTGGAGCCGGAAAGTCCACCTTGCTCCGCCTGCTGCTGTGCGCCGAGACACCGTCGGAAGGCACGCTGAAGGTCAACGGACGGATCCTGTCCGACCTGGAGCCCGCCGACATGCAGGCCTATCGCCGCACCGTCGGATTCGTGTTCCAGGACTTCCGGCTGGTGCCGCGTTTCACCGTCTTCCAGAACGTCGCGTTCGTCATGCGTGTGCTCGGCGTCGATCTCGCCACGCAGCAGCGCAAGACCTTTCAGGTGCTCAAGTGGCTCGGTCTGCAGCACCGCATGAACGCGTATCCGCAGGAACTCTCCGGCGGTGAACAGCAGCGCGTCGCGATTGCCCGCGCACTGGTGAACGATCCGCACATCGTGCTGGCCGACGAACCCACCGGTAACCTCGATCCGGAACTTGCCGTCGACATCATGAATCTCTTTCGCGACATCAACGCACGCGGCACCACCGTGCTGGTTGCGACGCATGACCGCGAGATGATCAAGCGCGTCGACCGACGCTGCATCACGCTCGATCACGGTCGTCTCGTGGACGCCAGCTGACATGCGGCTGCTGCGCTACGCCTTCGATGAAGCGGTATCCAGCCTGTGGCGCGGACGCCGTTCGAGTCTGCTCTCGACGGCGACGATCGCCATCGCACTCTTCGTGCTCGGCGCGTTTCTCGTGGTGACGTCGAATCTGGAGCGACTCGCCGAGGAGTGGAGCGGTGCCGCGGAGATGTCGGTCTACATCACGGACGATCTCCCGGCCTCGGACCGCGCCACCATCGAGCAGGCGCTCAGCGCCGACAGCGCTGTCGTGCGTGTCGACTTCGTGGACAAGGACGTCGCGCTGACGCGCTTCAAGCAGACCTTTCCCGATCTCGCAGAGACGCTCAGCACAATGGAGCAGAACCCGCTGCCGGCCTCGCTCGATGTGCGGCTGCGGTCGAGCGCTGCCGCGCAAGCCTCGATCGATGCGCTGGTAGACCGCATGCGCACCACGCCCGGTGTGTCCGATGTGCGCTACGACAAGGACTGGCTCGATCGACTGCTGCGCGGCGTCCGCCTGCTGCGCATCATTGGTCTGTCGCTTGGTGGCGCGATGATTCTCGCCGCTGCGCTGACCATCACCAATGTGGTCCGCCTCGCGCTGAACGCTCGCCGCGACGAACTCGAGATCATGCACCTCGTGGGGGCGCCGCAGTCGTTCGTGCGCGGTCCCTTCGTGATGGAAGGCGCGCTGCACGGCGGCGTCGGCGCGTTCCTCGCACTCATCGTGTTGTCCGTGGTGTTCTTCGCAACGCGACCGAAATTCCTCGTGCCGCTCGCGAACGCACTGAACTTGTCGTCAGTGCATTTTTTGACGATGAGCTTGTCTTCACTCATCGTCGTGGGAGGCATTCTGGTCGGCTCTATTGCTGGGCTGGTCGCGAGTCGCCGTGCCTGATCACTTGTTACAGAATCTTGACAGCAGTTTTCGAGGGGCTCTACACTCGATCTCAATCCGGTATCTCCTTCGAGGACCTGCATGCCACGGTTCGTCTCTGATAGGCCGATTAGCGCGCAGCACCCAGTCACCGAGTTCTACCGTCAGGAATTTGCCAAGCACCACCGCTGTCTGCAATTGCAGCGGGCCTACTTCTCGGACAGTGCCATTACCGACGTCGAGGCGGCACTCACCCGAATCATGACCGACCTCGACACACTCTGTTCCAAAGACAACGCTGGCGATGTGGTCAGCACCCTCCTCAAGCAAATCGATATCGTCACCGGCCTTTCTTCCTCCTCAGATCCCAAGCGCAGTCACTGACGTTCCTCCCACCGACATTCCGAACCGATCTTCTCGACATCGCCCGCGCAGGTATCCGTGCGGTTGATGCTGGTGCGCTCGTGCGCGAACACCTGACGCACATTGCCACCGACGGAACGAAGGTGTGGGTGATTGCCGCGGGGAAGGCGTCCGTTGCGATGGCGCTCGCCGCGTCACACACGCTTGGCGACCGGGTGATCGACGGCCTGGTGGTGTCGCCGGTCGGCACGACGATGCCGTTGCCGTTCGAGGTGATCGTCGGAGAGCACCCGCAGCCTGGCGCGGGAAGCGAAGCCGCGGCCAGACGCGCGCTCGACCTTGCAGCGGCGGTGCCTGCGGATGAACAACTGCTGGTCCTCATTTCCGGAGGCGCATCGTCGCTGCTTGCGATGCCGGCGGACGGACTGACCCTCCTGGACAAGCGCGAAGCGACCGGAGTGCTGCTTCGTTCGGGTGCCGACATCCACGCGCTGAATACCGTGCGCAAGCACCTGTCGGCCATCAAAGGCGGTCGCCTCGCTGCCGCGTGTCGTGCGACAACCGTTGCGATGGTGCTGTCCGATGTCGTCGGTGACGACCTCAGCGTGATTGCGTCAGGCCCAACGGTTGCCGATCCCTCTACATACGCGGACGCCGTCGCCGTCATCGACCGGTTCGGCGGCTACGACGCGTATCCACCGGCAGTTGTTGCGCACCTGCTCGCCGGCAGTCGTGGTGAGCGACCCGAGTCTCCCAAGCCGGGCGATGACCGCCTGACACGAGCGACCACGGCACTGGTCGGCGGACGACAACACGCGATGGCCGGTGCGGCCGCTGAAGCACGGGCGCGCGGCTACACGACCACCATCCTCGATGACGCCGTGGTTGGCGAAGCGCGTCTGGCGGGTCCCAGGTTCGTTGCCGACGCCATCCAACGTGCATCGCTCGGGTTGCGACCGGCATGCGTCATCGCCAGCGGCGAGACCACGGTGCGTGTGCTCGGCAACGGGCGCGGCGGCCGCAATCAGGAACTCGTGCTGTCAGCGTTCGACGGCCTGCACGCTGCTGACGCAGCCTGTGCGCTGGCAAGCGTCGGCACTGACGGCATTGACGGACCGACCGATGCGGCGGGTGCGATCGCCGATTCGCACAGCGCTGTTCGTGCCGCGACGGTGTCACCGGGTTGGGACGCGGCCGCGCTCGCCAACAACGATGCGTTTCCCCTGTTCGACACACTCGGCGATTTGATTCGAACCGGTCCGACGGGCACCAACGTCGGAGACCTGCAGATTTTTCTGCTAGCCTGAACACCATGCTCACCCGCGAGGAAATCCTCGAGCAGATGCGCGAGCGGGTGCATCATCCCGCCGGAACCCGTGAACTCCTCCAGTTGCTGCACATTCCGCGTGAGGAGCGCGCCGCCTTCCGGCGTCATCTCAAGAATCT
>Ga0209023_10002916_pt1 | contig 20809 bp, 17 predicted proteins | sample LakOneMetagenome_FD_187468 | JGI IMG/M metagenome (GOLD analysis project Ga0209023, IMG submission 187468) | Freshwater and sediment microbial communities from Lake Erie, Canada (SPAdes) (version 2) | ecosystem: Environmental > Aquatic > Freshwater > Lentic | place: Lake Erie, Canada...
GATAGCGTCCGACGGGTGGGGGAAGTCTCTCCCTGAACTCGAACAGTAATTATGCCGCGACACCCCCAACCCAACCCTCCCCCGCAAGCGGGAGAGGGCAAGCACGCATTTCTTTCTCCCCCTCCTCCTCACATGCACCGCTCGTTTACCATCCCGATTTATGGTGAATCGTACTGAAGCCTGTTGTGCTTTGGCGCGTTTTGTTGCGTTGGGTGGAGTTGGCGTTGCGTACCGAGTTGAGTTCTTTGCGCGTGCGGCGCCGCGCGACGCTTGTTGCCGCCATGACCCTTGCAGGGTCGATGATGCTGGTGCCCGGCAGCGTTTCCGCTGAAGGGCTGTTCGACATGTTTTTCGGCGGCGTGCAGAAACAGCAGGCGCGACCGGCCCCGCCGCAGGCGAGCTTCTTCGCCGATCCCTTTGCCAACAACCAGCCGGCAGCCCAGTCCGCCCCCACGCAGCGCGTGGCCGGCTCCGGACCCTCCTTCTGTGTCCGAAGCTGCGACGGCAAGTATTTTCCGCTGACCATGCGCGGCAATGCCTCGCCGGCGCAGACCTGCCAGGCCTTCTGCCCGGCCAGCGCCACCAAGGTGTTCTACGGCAGCCATATCGACGGAGCGACCTCGACCACCGGTGAGCGCTATGCCGACAGCGAAAACGCCTTTGCCTACCGCAAGGCGCTGCGCGCCGATTGCACCTGCAACGGCCGCAGCCCCTCCGGCCTCGCGCCGGTCGATCTGACGCTCGACAGTTCGTTGCGCTCCGGCGACGTTATCGCGACCACCGACGGTCTGGTCGCCTATACCGGCGTCCGCCTCGGTGCCGAGCAGACCGCGGAATTCACGCCGGTTGCGAGCTATCCCGGCCTCACCGCGGATGTTCGCGCGCGGCTCGGCGAAATGAAGGTCGCGCCCGTCAGCGCCGAAATGGTCCGCGACACCGTGATGCCGGAAGCCAGCCGCGAAGTGGCGATGCCGGCATCTGTGGTGCCGAAGACGGTGACGCCGAAATCGGCGAAGCGGGCGGAAGCGAATTAAGCCACGCGGTCGTTCCGGGGCGATGCGAAGCATCGAACCTCAGGTGCGCAACTGCGCACCGGGGAAGTTCGAGATTCCGGGTCTGGTCCTTCGGACCATCCCGGAATGACGGTGCGCCGCACCGTCACCTTCCCACGATCACACCGATCACGTTCGGCGCCGACAGATACTTCTCCTCGATCGCGGCGCGCGATGCGGCGCGGTTTTCCGGCGTCAGCAGCCCGCGCTTCTCGGCCAGGATCATCCAGCAATAGCCCCACCAGTCCGTCAGCATGCCCTGGTCGTCGACGAGGTCGTAGCCCTGCTCGGCGGCAAAGATCCGCGCATGCGCTTCGTCCAGCGTGTCGAGCCAGGCGTGGTCGGCGACCGAGAACAGCTCGTCGCTGAAATCGTCCGTGGTGTAGCCCCACACCGACATGCAGACGGCGTTGAACTCGCGGTCGATGGCGTCGTCGTCGACCGCCTGCCGGCGCGAGGTCTGATGCAGCCGCGACAGCGAACGTGCGAAGTCGGCAATGCGGGTGAGCGCGAATTGATCGAAGGCAATGGTGGACATGTAGTCCTCACAAACTCGGCTAGACCATAGATGTTGTGTCGGCACAGCGCCGAATCACAATGATATATCAAGTACTTGCTAAAGTGTTCTTAATTTGTTCCGATGATTACAAATCGTCGTCCCACCCCTTCACCGTCGTCCCGGCGAAGGCCGGGACCCATAACGAGTCGCGGCTTTGGTGGGCTGTGAGTGGGTGATTTCGATGAGCAACGGCCGCGCGTATTACGTCTACATTCTCGCCAGCGGCCAACACGGCACGCTGTACATCGGCGTCACCAACAACATCGCGACACGGTTAGAGCTGCATCGCAACGGTCGAGGATCGAAGTTCGTTCAGCAATACGGTGTCCATCGCCTCGTTCACGTTGAGACATACGCTACAGCGCTCGAAGCAATTACTCGTGAGAAACAACTGAAGAACTGGCAGCGTCGCTGGAAGATTCGGCTGATCGAAGAAAACAACGCGAGTTGGGATGATCTGTCCCACCTGCTCTAAAAGCTAGCGGTTATAGGTCCCGGCCTTCGCCGGGACGACGCCAATAGCTGGACGGCGCAATCCCCATCCTCACATCGCCGACAGCATCTTGCTTCCGCAATAGTTCGCATAGAACTTGCCGCCGCATTGCCGCTTGATCGCGGCGCAGCGGGCGGCGGGGGAGGCGTTGGCGGGGACACCGAAGCCGCAGCTCAGGCCGTCGGCGCTCTTGCCGGCGGCAAAGGCGGCGCTGGAGGCGCTGATGCAGACGACCAGCAGTGCGGCGGCGGCGATCTCGATCATCAATCTCATGGCCCATTCCTCCCTTAAACTGCCGCGATCTCTCGGCTTTCCTGCGCGATCCTAGCACCAAAGCCTGCCGCGCGAAGGCCGTGAAATCGGCCCGGTCCTTGCATAAAAACATACCAGCGCAGTGCACAACAATACCCCCGGCGGTTTCGGTTGCCGTGCGAGGCGCGTATCGTTTGCAAGACGCCTATCGTTCGTATGAGTCTCAACCGCAGGGATTGCAGCGTTGCAGGAACAATTCCCAGGGAGTTACCCGCTGCCCGGCCAGCCGATCGACGAGCTGGCGCTGGCCGAGATCAAGGGCGCCATTCTCGCCAAGCTGCGGCTGGCGATCGGCAAGGATGCCGGCAATGCGACCAAGCGCGACTGGTACAAGGCCGCCGCGCTGGCGCTGCGTGACCGCATCGTGCACCGCTGGCTGACGGCCGAGAAGCAGAGCTACGACGCCGGCCACAAGCGTGTCTATTATCTCTCGCTCGAATTCCTGATCGGCCGCCTGTTCACCGACGCGCTGAACAATATGGGCCTGCTGCCGGTGTTCGAGGTCGCGCTCGGCGATCTCGGCGTCGGCCTCGACGATTTACGCAAATGCGAACCGGACGCGGCGCTCGGCAATGGCGGCCTCGGGCGGCTCGCAGCGTGCTTCATGGAGAGCATGGCGACACTCGCCATCCCCGCCATCGGCTACGGCATTCGCTACGATTTCGGCCTGTTCCGCCAGATCATCTCGCAGGGCGTGCAGCACGAATATCCGGACGAGTGGCTCAGTTTCGGCAACCCCTGGGAATTCCAGCGCGCCGAGGTGGTCTATCACATCCATTTCGGCGGCCATGTCGACCATGCCGACGACCGCGGCCGCGACCGCGCCACCTGGCGTCCGACCGAAACCGTGCAGGCCGTCGCCTACGACACGCCGATCGTCGGCTGGCGCGGCCAGCACGTCAACGCGCTGCGGCTGTGGTCGGCGCGCTCGCCCGATCCGCTGCGGCTCGACGTCTTCAACACCGGCGACTATATCGGCGCCGTGGCCGAGGAAGCCCGCGCCGAATCGATCTGCAAATTCCTCTATCCGAACGACGAGAGCGCGGCCGGCCGCGAGCTGCGGTTGCGGCAGGAGTATTTCTTCGTCTCGGCTTCGCTGCAGGACCTGATCAAGCGGCATCTGTCTTCCGACGGGCAATTGCGCAGCCTGCCTTCCAAGGTCGCGGTGCAGCTCAACGACACCCATCCGAGTCTTGCCGTCACGGAATTGATGCGGATCCTGGTCGACCTGCACAACTTCCGCTGGGACGAGGCGTGGAAGATCACGATCGATACGCTGTCCTACACCAATCACACGCTGCTGCCGGAAGCGCTGGAAACCTGGCCGGTGGAGCTGTTCGAACGTCTGCTGCCGCGGCATCTCGAAATCATCTACCGCATCAACGCCCAGCATCTGGCGCTGGCCGACCAGCGCTGTCCCGGCGACATCGATTTCCGCGCCTCGGTGTCGCTGATCGACGAGAAATCCGGCCGCCGGGTGCGGATGGGGCAGCTCGCCTTTGTCGGCTCGCACCGCATCAACGGCGTCTCGGCGATGCATTCCGACCTGATGAAGGAGACCGTGTTTCACGATCTCAACCATCTCTATCCCGGCCGCATCACCAACAAGACCAACGGCATCACCTTCCGCCGCTGGCTGATGCTGGCGAATCCGCGCCTGACCGGCCTGCTGCGCGAGGTCTGCGGCGAAGCCGTGCTCGACGACTTCTCGCTGTTCGAGCGGCTGGAAGCGCGCGCCAGCGACAACGCGTTCCAGCAACGCTTCCGCGACGTCAAGCACCACAACAAGCTGGCGCTGGCGCGGCTGATCGGCGAGCAGCTCAACATCAAGGTCGATCCGTCGGCGTTGTTCGACATCCAGATCAAGCGTATCCACGAATACAAGCGGCAACTTCTCAACATCGTCGAGACCATCGCCCTGTACCAGGCGATCAAGGACGAGCCTCAACGTGACTGGGTACCGCGCATAAAAATCTTCGCCGGCAAGGCGGCGGCGAGCTATCGCACGGCGAAACTGATCATCAAGCTGATCAACGACGTCGCCGAGGTGGTCAACAACGATCCCGATGTCGCCGGACGGCTCAAGGTCGTGTTCCTCGCCAACTACAATGTCAGCCTGGCCGAGGTGATCATCCCGGCCGCGGATCTCTCCGAGCAGATTTCGACCGCCGGCATGGAAGCGTCCGGCACCGGCAACATGAAACTGTCGCTCAACGGGGCGCTGACCATCGGCACGCTCGACGGCGCCAACATCGAAATCCGCGACCATGTCGGCGCGGAGAACATCGCGATCTTCGGCATGGAGGCCGGCGACGTCATGGTCCGGCGCAAGCAGGGCCTCGATGCCACGGACGTCATCAGCCGCTCGCCGCGGCTGGAGCGCGCGATCCGCGCCATCGAGAGCGGCGTGTTCGCCCACGACGATCCGTCCCGTTTCGCGTCGATCGGCCACATGCTGCGCTACCTCGACCATTACATGGTCTGCGCCGATTTCGATTCCTACTACGACGCCCAGCGCGGCATCGACGCCCGCTGGCAGGTGATGCCGGCCTGGACCCGCGCTTCGATCCTCAACGTGGCGCGGATGCCGTGGTTCTCCTCCGACCGCACCATCCGCGAATATGCCGAGGAGATCTGGAATGTTCCGGTCCGTGCGGCGGATTCCGGCCTGCCCGGCGCACGCGAGGCGAAGGGGTAAGGAAGGCTCTCTCCACCGTCATGCCCGGGCTTGACGTTGAGATGCAATTACCTCCGGCGTCATTGTCTGCAACAAACGCGAAGCGTTTGTGCATGAGAGCGTAGCGAAGCAATCCAGACTTGCTTTGTCGCCTCTGGATTGCTTCGCTGCGCATGACGAAAATTGAAAGACCCATGCTCACCAAGTCCCCGCACCTCTTCGACGACGCCACCAAGGTCACCGCCGGCGACAGTTGCTGGCAGGGCAAGACCAGCCCGGATTACTGGGCCTTCGTCGGCCCATTCGGCGGCTGCACCGCGGCGACCATCCTGCGGGCGCTGATCGAGCATCCGGAACGTGCCGGCGATCCGTTGTCGTTCACCGTCAATTTCTGCGCGCCGGTCGCCGAAGGCGCGTTCGATCTCGATGTGCGCCTGGTCAAGGCCAACCGCTCGTCGCAGCACTGGTGCGTGGAAATGACGCAGAACGGCGGCGAGGTCGCGACGCTCGCGACCGCCGTGTTCGCCGAACGCCGGCCGTCGTGGTCACACCAGCAGCAGGAATTTCCGGGCGCCGCGCCGTTCGAGCAGGCGCGCTCCTATCCGCGCACCAAGATGACGTGGACCCATCAGTATGATTTCCGTTTCGTCGAGGGCGAGCCGGATTTCTACGGCTCGCCTGCGGCGACGCCGCAGAAGGCGTATTCGAAGCAGTGGATCGGCGACCGCGTGCCGCGCAAGGTCGACATGCTGTCGCTGATGTCGATGTCGGACGCGTTCTTCGGCCGGGTGTTTCTGGCGCGCAAGGAACTGATCCCGTTCGGCACCGTCTCGCTCACGACTTACTTTCATACCTCGTCGGAGGAACTCGCGGCCGAGGACATCACCCATGTCCTCGCGGTCGCCGACGCGAGGATCTTTCATAAAAGTTATGGCGACCAGCACGGCGAACTTTGGTCGCCGTCGGGCCGCCTGCTCGCCACCACGACCCAGATCGCTTATTTCAAGGCGTAGCGGAACCGGCGCGCGTTACTTTTGTTCGGACCTTGAAAGTCAAACCAGATGTCCGAAACCAGCTCCAGCAAACCACGGATCGCCCTGCTCGGCGTCCCCATCGAGATCGGCGCCTCGCAGCCCGGCACGCTGATGGGGCCGGCGGCGCTGCGGACCGCAGGTATCGGCCGCCTGCTCGACCAACTCGGATTTTGCGTCGAGGACCATGGCGACATGGCCGCGCCCGCCATCGCGCCGGCGGACGGATCGACGCCGGCGAATGCCAGGTTTTATGACGAGATCAAAGGCTGGATCCGCGCGCTCAGTGCGCGCAGCTATATGCTGGCGCAGTCCGGCGCGGTGCCGATATTCCTCGGCGGCGATCATTCGCTGTCGATGGGATCGGTAAACGGCGTCGCGCGCCACTGGGAGCGGCAGGGCCGGCCGCTGTTTGTGCTGTGGGTCGATGCCCATGCCGACTACAACACGCCGGACACGACGATCACCGGCAACATGCACGGCATGTCGGCGGCTTTCCTCGCCGGCGAGCCCGGCCTCGACGATCTGCTCGGCGACGAACCGCGCGCCGCTGTGGGCGCGAACCGCATCGAACTGTTCGGCGTCCGCTCGATCGATCCCAAGGAGAAGAAGCTGGTGTCCGAGCGCCGCGTCGCCATTGCCGACATGCGCGCGATCGACGAGTTCGGGGTCGGCGTCCTGATCCGCAAGGTGATCGAACGCGTGCGCGCAGAAAACGGCGTGCTGCATGTCAGCTTCGACGTCGACTTTCTCGATCCTGCAGTCGCGCCTGGCGTCGGCACCACGGTGCCGGGCGGCGCCACCTACCGCGAGGCGCACCTCATCATGGAGCTGCTGCACGATTCGGGCCTGGTACGCTCGGTCGACATCGTCGAGCTCAATCCGTTTCTCGACGAACGCGGCCGTACCGCGCGCGTCGCGGTTGAGCTGATCGGCAGCCTGTTCGGCTTGCAAATCACCGACCGGCCGACGCCGAGCAACGCGGTCTTCCCGGACAACACCTGACGAATATCAGGCGGCTTTCATCAACTCGACTGCGTCGCGCTGCCCTCGACGAGACTGGTGTTGCCGGAAACCGGATCGGTGACGACGTTGCGCACGTCAGCCGTTCCTTTCGCGGTCAGCGTGAACTTGGTGTCGCCGAACCGGAACGAATTATCCTTGATCAGGACGCTCTGGTACTGAACGGTGGTGCCGCTCTGGTACTTCACCTGCGCGCGAAAGCCGTTGACCTCGGTGACATTGATCTGGAATTTCTGGTTGTTCGAATAGCTGCCGTTCCAGTTCCCCTGATAGAGCGTGGGATCGACATTGGTGTAGGGTGTATTCGACGGCGTCGACAGCGACGACGACGTGTAGCTGTTCTGGAGAATGCTCATGATGTCGCCCATGACGACGCTCCCTCACCTGCGATCCGCGATGAGCTACTTACGGGCGGCCACGGTTAACGGGAACTTGACCGCCTTGTCGGGATGTTGCCAGCAAGGCACGGGAAATACTTTGAAACAAAAATGGGCGGCTCCGCGAGCCGCCCTTTCGTCGCATGAATACAGCGGGAGGCTACGATCCGATCGCCGCTTCGGCGCCGGCCCGGGCACGGACCGGCAGCAACAGGTAGTGCACGCCGTTGCTCTCTGCCTTCGGAAACCGGCCGGCGCGGATATTGACCTGAATCGACGGCAACAGCAGCGTCGGCGCGGCGAGCGTTGCATCGCGCGCTTTTCGCATGGCGACAAACGCCGCTTCGGTAACGCCACCGCGAAGATGCACGTTGTGTTCGCGCTCCTCACCGACCGTGGTTTCCCAGGCATAGACGTCGCGGCCCGGAGCCTTGTAGTCGTGACACATGAACAGCCGCGTGGTGTCGGGTAATTGCAGCAGCCGCTGGATCGAACGATAGAGCTGCGCTGCGTCACCGCCCGGGAAGTCCGCGCGCGCGGTGCCGTAATCAGGCATGAACAGCGTGTCGCCGACGAACACCGCGTCGCCGACCTTGTAGGACAGATCGGCCGGCGTATGGCCGGGCGTATGCAGGATTTCGACGCTCAGTTCCCCGATGTGGAGAACCTCGTCATCGACGAACAAGCGGTCGAAATCGCTGCCGTCGGTGCGCAAATCGCCGGCGTTGAACACCGGTCGGAAAATTCGCTGGACGTCGGTGATGTGCTCGCCGATGCCGATCCGGGCCCCGGTTTTGGCCTTGATGTAGGGCGCGCCCGAGAGGTGATCGGCGTGGGCATGGGTCTCCAGCACCCACTCGATCGTCAATCCGTCGGCGTTGGCTGCGGCGAGGATGGCTTCGACCGAACGTACGTCGACCGTTCCGCTGCGGGGGTCGAAATCAAGCACCGGATCGATCACCGCGGCGCGGCGCGTTGCGGGATCGGCGACCAGATAGCTGATGGTGTTGGTGGCTTCGTCGAAGAACGCCTTGACTTGCGCGACTGGTCTTGAGGTCGTCATGGTCGTTTCCATTAGCTCAGGGGGACGGCATCTGGTCATCGCGAAGCGCGATGTAGATCGCCGGGATCACCAGCACGGTCAGCAGCGTCGACGAGGCGAGCCCGAACAGCAGGGAGATCGCCAGCCCCTGAAAGATCGGGTCGGGAAGGATCGTGGCGGCGCCGATCATCGCGGCGAGGGCCGTCAGAATGATCGGCTTGAAGCGCACGGCACCGGCTTCCAGCAGCCGTTCGCGCAGGCTGGTTCCGGCCGCGCCATGGCGGATGAAGTCCACCAGCAGGATCGAATTGCGCACGATGATGCCCGCCAGCGCGATGAACCCGATCATCGAGGTCGCGGTGAACGGCGCCGCGAACAGCCAGTGGCCGATCAGGATGCCGATCAGGGTCAGCGGAATCGGGGTGAGGATGACCAGCGGCAATTTGAAACTGCCGAACTGCGCCACGACCAGGATGTAGATGCCGACAATCGCGATCGCGAACGCCGCACCCATGTCGCGAAACGTGACGTAGGTGATTTCCCACTCGCCATCCCACAGCAGGGTCGGCCTCGATTCGTCGTTGGGCTGTCCGTGCAGGCTGACGACCGGCTTCGGCAGTTGCCCCCACGGGTGCTCATCGATACGGCGGCCGACCTCGATCATGCCATAGATCGGCGCTTCATAGCTTCCGGCCAGTTCCGCCATCACCATGTCCGCAAAACGGCCGTCGCGGCGGAAGATCACCGGGGAGCCGGCCTCGGTCGAGGCCCGCACCACTTCGCCGAGTTCGACCACGGTCTTGCCGCCCGGCAGCGCGTTGGCCGGCACCGGGGTCGAGGCAAGCGCCTGCGTCCAGGAAAGATCGCTCTTCGGCAGCCGCACCGTGATCGCGATCGGGTTGCGGTCCTCGCCACGATGCGAATAGCCCACCGTCAGTCCCCCGAACAACATCTCGATCGTGTCGTAGACGTCCTTCTGCTCGACCCCGAAGAATTCGAGACGATCCTGGTCGATCGACAACCGCAACCGCGGCCGCGGCTGTCCGGCCGAATCGTCGACGTCGACGATGAAGGGCACCGAGGCGAACACCTTTTTGGTCTCGTTCATCACGGCGCGCCGGGTCGCGGAATCCGGGCCGTAGATCTCGGCAAGCAGCGTGGCCAGCACCGGCGGGCCTGGTGGCACTTCCACCACCTTGATCGAAGTACCCTCAGGCGTCGTCAGGGACTTCAATTTCTCGCGCAGCTCGAGCGCGATCCGATGGCTGGCGCGTGAGCGGTCGCTGCGCGCGGTCAGGTTGACCTGCAGCTCGCCGAGTTCCGGGGCCTCGCGCAAATAATAGTGACGCACCAGGCCGTTGAAATTGAACGGCGCGGCGGTGCCGGCATAGGCCTGAACCGAGGTCACCTCCGGCAGTTGCCTGGAAATCTCGCTTGCGGCGAGCAGCACGCGCTCGGTATCCTCGAGGCTCGCGCCTTCCGGCAGGTCGACGACGACGGCGATCTCCGACTTGTTGTCGAACGGCAGCAGCTTGACGGTGACGCTCCGGGTATAAAACAACGTCATCACCAGCAGCGTCGCAACGCCGACGGCGATCAGAAACGTCCAGGACGAGCGGCGGGTGCGAATGATCGGCGAGGCGACCCTGCGATAGAGCCGGCCGAGCCAGCCTTCGTCATGCGCCGCCTCGTGCTGGGACGACGCCTTGCCTTCACGATGCAGCTTCAGCATCAGCCAGGGCGCGATCACCATGGCAACGAAGAACGAAAACAGCATGGCTGCCGACGCATTCGCCGGGATTGGCGCCATGTAGGGACCCATCAGGCCCGACACGAACAGCATCGGCAACAGCGCGGCCACGACCGTCAGCGTTGCGAGAATCGTCGGGTTGCCGACTTCGGCGACGGCCTCGATCGCGGCCTGCAACCGCGAACGGCCATCCCGCATCGCCCAGTGCCGGGCGATGTTCTCAACGACCACGATCGCGTCGTCGACCAGAATGCCGATCGAAAAGATCAGCGCGAACAGGCTGACGCGGTTGATAGTGTAGCCCATCAAGTTTGCGGCAAACAACGTCAGCAGGATCGTGGTGGGGATCACCACCAGCGTCACCACGGCCTCGCGCCAGCCGATCGCGAGCGCGATCAGGATCACGATGGAAACGGTGGCGAGGCCGAGATGGAACAGGAGTTCGTTGGCCTTCTCGTTGGCGGTCTCGCCATAATCGCGCGTCACGGTCGCGGTAACGTCCGCCGGAATCAGCCGGCCCTCCAGCGCCGCCATGCGCGCCCGCAGCGCTTCAGCCACGACGACGGCGTTGGCGCCGGCGCGCTTGGCAATCGCGACGCTGACGGCGGGCGCGGTCGACCACGATCCCTTGCCTGTGTCGGACACATTCCAGACCCGATGTTCGACCGGCGACGGTCCGAGCACCACCCTGGCAACGTCGCGGACGTACACCGGACGGTTGTCGCGGGTCGTTACCAGCAGCAGACCGATATCCGGCACGCCGGACAGCGTCTGCCCCGCGGCAACGGTGCGGGTCAGCCCGGCGTCGCGGACCCGGCCGGCCTGGAAGGAGCGGTTGGCGTCACGCACCTTGGCCAGCAGCTGTTGCAGCGTGACGCCATAGAGCGAGAGCTTCTCGGGATCGGGTTCGACACGGATTTGCTGGGCGTCGCCGCCGGCGATGTAGGTCAAACCGACATTGTCGACCTTGGTCAGTTCGGAACGCAGCTTTTCCGCCAGTTCGTACAGATCCTTGTCAGTGTAGCGCTCGGCGACGGCGGGCTTCGGCGACAGCGTCACCACCATGATCGCGACGTCGTTGATGCCGCGGCCGACGATCAGCGGCTCCGGTATGCCGACGGGAATGCGATCGATATTGGCGCGGATCTTCTCATGGACCCGCAGGATGGCTTCATCGGCCTTGGTGCCGACCAGAAATCGCGCCGTCACCATGACGCGATCATCCTGGGTTTGGCTGTAGGTATGTTCGACGCCGTCGATCGCCTTGACGACGGTCTCGAGCGGCTTGGTCACCAGCTCGACCGCGTCCGGCGCCTTCAGGCCGTCGGCGCGCACGGTGATGTCAACCATCGGCACGCTGATCTGCGGCTCCTCCTCGCGCGGAATCGTCATCAGCGCGACGAGACCCGCAGCCAGCGCGGCCAGCAGGAACAGAGGCGTCAGCGGCGACTGGATCGTCGCTCTGGTCAATCGTCCGGACAGTCCGAGATTCACGGCCGCACCAGCCTGTCGGAGCTGTGCAATCCGGACAGAATCTCGATGCCGTCGGGCATTTCCTGACGCGGCGCCGGGCGGCCGCGCTGCACCGGCACGTCGGTATCGATATTGGCGCCGTTGCGCAGCCTGACGTAGTCGATGCCAAAGCGGGTGGTGATGAAGCGCGCCGGGATCACAAAGGCCGGCCGGTCCCCGGCAGCGATCCACACCCTGACGCGCTCATTGACGAAATAGTCGCCCAGTCCCTCGACGGCGGCGTCGGCGACCACCTTGCCGTCCTCGATTTGCGGGTAGACCAGGCTGACGGTGCCGAAACGCGGCGCGGATTGTGCGGGATCGTCGCCGTCGATGCGGACGGGATCGCCGGCCTTCATCAGTCGAGCCTGACGTTCGGGCACCCGCAGCCGCATTACGAAATTCTGTTCGGCAATCAGCGCGACGGGATCGCCCGGCAAGACCACGCTGCCGGCAGTCAACTGAACCTTGAGTACGCGGCCGGCGGCCGGGGCCAATACGCTGCCCTCGTTGAATTGCTGCTGGATAACCGAACGCTCGGCGGTACGCGCCCGCATCGCGTTGCTGGCGACATTGAAGGCAGTATGCGCCTCGTCCAGCCGGGTCTTCGGCACGATTCCCTTCGCGAACAGATCCTCGGCGCGCGCCTGGTCGGTTTGCGCCTGCGCGAGCTGGGCCTCGAGACCGGCTATCTGCGCGTCGAGCGACTTCATCTGCAAAGCGAGCTTGTCGTCACCGACGGTAGCGATGACCTGGCCGAGGTCGACGTGATCGCCCTCCTTGACGGCGAGCGCCGCGACGGTGCCCCCGATCCGGCTGCGGCCCGGCACGACGCGGCGGCTCTCGATCGTTGCAAACACCGCCTTCTGGTCCGGCACCGCCGACGACGTGACGGCGAAAATCTCCTCCGCTGCGACGGCCGGCGGTAACGCCAGGCCGAGAGCAATGCACACCAGCGCGCCGAGCGCCGGCATCGATCCGTTACCACGTTGCGAGGACATGCAACCACTCTCCTGAAACTTCAAAAGACCAGAAACTAGAAACCGGAAAAACTTCCGACGATTGATCTCTGTCAATCCCGCGGCTTTCGATTTCGGTAGGGTTTTTTGGGCCGGCATTCGGCGTTCGGTGCGCAGAATGAACGATAGAGCACCTCGACGAGATCGCGCGCCGGCGCGCTGCTGATCGAGTACCAGATAGTCTGACCGTCCCTTCGCGAATCGACCAGATCATCGCGGCGGAGGATCGCAAGATGTTGCGATACCGTGGAATCCCGAATGCCCAGAAACGCGGCGAGTTCGCCGACCGAGCGTTCGCCCTCGATCAATTGACACAGGATCAGAAGCCGGTGGCGGTTCGCCAGCGCCTTGAGAAGCTCGCTGGCGGCATCGGCGGCGGACTGCATCTGGTCGGTATTTATTTTCATACTTGCGTATATACGTATTATTGAATATATAGTCAACCATAAGGCAGGCTTGGGCGCCGCGATTTTCACAGCAACGAGGCGCTGATCGCAGTCAAACAACGGGAGTGAACCTCATGGCGGAACTCGTCGTACTCGGTGCCGGACTTAGTGGAACGTTGATGGCCTATGAACTGTTGCCGAAGCTGCGGAAGGGCGAAGACACCCTCACCGTGATCGGCCAGGGACCGCGCTATCACTTCGTGCCTTCCAATCCCTGGGTAGCGATCGGCTGGCGCGAGAAGCAGGACATCGAGGTCGATCTCGAGGACGTGATGCGACGCAAGGGAATCCGCTACCTCGCGCAAGGCGCACGGCGGGTTGTTCCGAAGGAAAATCGCGTCGAACTGGAGGACGGCACTTCCGTCGCCTATGACTATCTCGTCATCGCCACCGGGCCGGACCTCGCCTTCGACGAAATCCCGGGGTTTGGCCCGAACGGACAGACGCAGTCGATTTGCCATGTCGATCACGCGATCCAGGCCCGGGAGGCATTCGAACGCTTCGTGCAGTCGCCGGGACCGATCGTGGTCGGTGCGGTGCAGGGCGCATCCTGCTTCGGCCCGGCTTACGAGTTCGCCTTCATTCTGGATACCGAACTGAGAAAGCGTCAGGTGCGCGATCGGGTGCCGATGACCTTCGTCACCTCCGAGCCCTATGTCGGCCACCTCGGCCTCGACGGCGTCGGCGACACCAAGGGCCTGCTCGAAAGCGAAATGCGCGATCGCCACATCAAATGGATCACCAACGCGCGCGTCACCGCGGTCGAACCCGGCAAGATGGCCGTCGAGGAAGTGTCGGAGAGCGGCACCGTCGCCAAGACGCATGAACTGCCATTCGCCTATTCGATGATGCTGCCGGCGTTCCGTGGCGTTCCGGCGGTCCGCGGCATCGAAGGGCTGACCAATCCGCGCGGCTTCATCGTCATCGACAAGAAGCAGCGCAATCCCGCATTTCCGAACATCTTCGGCGTCGGCGTCGGTGTCGCGATCGCGCCGGTCACGGCCACGCCGGTGCCGACCGGCGTGCCCAAGACCGGCTTTATGATCGAGTCGATGGTGACGGCGACCGCGATCAACATCGCCGACCTCTTGAAGGGTGCTGAGCCAAAGGCCGAGGCGACCTGGAACGCGGTGTGCCTCGCCGACTTTGGCGACGGCGGCGTCGCCTTCATTGCGCAACCGGAAATTCCGCCCCGCAACGTCAACTGGTCCGCGAAGGGACGCTGGGTCCATTACGCCAAGGTCGCGTTCGAGAAATTCTTCCTGCGCAAGATCAGGCTCGGCGACAGCGAGCCGTTTTATGAACGGTTCGTACTCGAGCAGCTCGGCATCCGGAAAATCAAGGCGGGTTGACGCCCGCGAAGAGCAAACGTCATGAGTACACGCAATATCGTCTGCCCGCATTGCGCTGCGGTCAATCGCGTCCCGATCGAGAAGCCGGCGGCCGAGGCCCGTTGCGGCGCCTGCCACAATGGGCTGTTCGAGGGCCATCCGGTCTCGGTCGATGGCGCTCGCTTCGACAAGCACCGCCGCGCGAACGATATCGCGGTTCTGGTCGATGTCTGGGCGGCGTGGTGCGGTCCCTGCCGCGCGATGGCGCCGATGTTCGAGAAGGCGGCGTCGGAGCTCGAGCCCGAGGTGCGGCTGCTCAAGCTCAATGCTGACGAGGAGCAACGCACCAGCGCCGAACTTGGCGTGTCCGGGATTCCGGCGCTGCTGCTGTTCCGCGACGGCAGACTGGTGGCGCGAACGGCCGGTGCAATGGACACCGGAAGGATCGTCGGCTGGACGCGCCAGCAGCTCGCCGGCGGTAGCTGAGGAGACAGGGCCGCCAATCGAAAACCACCCCTACCAACAATGGAGAATTGAAATGAATGTCGATCACGCCGTCATGGGTTTTGCGGGGCTGATGATCCTCGCGAGCCTCCTGCTTGCCTACTATCTCAACCCGTATTGGCTTGCGCTCACGGCCTTCGTTGGCCTCAACCTGTTGCAGGCCTCGATCACCGGCTTCTGCCCGGCCGCGATGATTTTCCGGAAGTTCGGTGTGAAATCCGGATGCGCCTTTTCCTGATTCCGGCGCCAGTCGCTGCGGCTTGAGACGACCATGGCAATGAAAAGAGGGCGGCCCATCGGGCCGCCCTCTTTTATTGGGTCATTTCGAACGGTCCGCCTCCGGACCGATCCGAAATCCGGAAGCTACCGCCACGAGACTCCGCGCTGCCCGCACCCGGGAACGGAGGGAAGCTCTACTCGGCCGCCAGCTTGAGGTCCGGCGCGGCGGCGCGGACGTCGGCGTCGACCTGGGCTTCGAACTTGGCGAAGTTCTTCTGGAACATACCGACCAGCGCACGCGCGGTCTTGTCGAACTCGGCCTTGTCCTTCCAGGTGTTGACGGGATCGAGGATCTCGCTCGGCACGCCCGGCAGCGCGGTCGGCACCGCGAAACCGAAATACTTGTCGGTGCGGAATTCGACGTTGCGCAAGCTGCCGTCGAGCGCTGCGGTCAGCAGCGCACGCGTCACCTTGATCGGCATGCGGCTGCCGGTGCCGTACTTGCCGCCGGTCCAGCCGGTGTTGACCAGCCAGCAGTCGACATTGTGCTTGGCAATCAGCTCACGCAGCATGTTGCCGTAGACCGACGGGTCGAGCGGCAGGAACGGCGAACCGAAGCAGGTCGAGAATTCCGGCTGCGGCTCGTTGCCGAGGCCGCGCTCGGTGCCCGCGACCTTCGCGGTGTAGCCGGACAGGAAGTGATACATCGCCTGCGCCGGCGAAAGTTTAGCGATCGGCGGCAGCACGCCGAACGCGTCGGCGGCCAGCATCACCACGTTCTTCGGCTGACCGGCGCGGCCGGTGCGCGAAGCGTTCGGGATGAAATCGAGCGGATAGGCCGAACGGGTGTTCTCGGTCTTCGAACCGTCGTCGAAATCCGGAATGCGGGTGTCCTCGTCGAGCACGACGTTTTCGAGCACGGCGCCGAAACGATTGCTCGCCGCAAAAATCTGCGGCTCGGCTTCCGATGACAGCTTGATGCACTTGGCATAACAGCCGCCTTCGAAGTTGAAGACGCCGTCAGAACCCCAGCCGTGCTCGTCGTCGCCGATCAGCGTGCGGTTCGGGTCAGCGGAAAGCGTGGTCTTGCCGGTGCCGGACAGGCCGAAGAAAATCGCAGTGTCACCCTTGGGTCCGACGTTGGCCGAGCAGTGCATCGGCATCACGCCGCGGGCCGGCAGGTAATAGTTCAGCGTGGTGAACACCGACTTCTTCATCTCGCCGGCATAATAAGACCCGCCGATCAGCACGATCTTGCGGGCGAAATCGATCGCGACGACGTTCTCGGAACGCACGCCGTGACGTTTCGGATCGGCGCGGAAGCTCGGCAACGAAATGATGGTCAGTTCCGGCACGAAATCCCTCAGCGTCACAGCCTCGGGGCGGATCAGCAGTGTGCGGATGAACAGCGAGTGCCAGGCGAGTTCGGTGAACACGCGGGTCTTGATCTGGAAGGTTGGATCGGCGCCGCCATAGAGGTCCTGCGCGAACAGCGTCATGCCTTCGGCATGCTTGAGGAAGTCGGCATGGAGCGCCGAGAACTGTTCCGACGTGATCGACTGATTGCCGGCCCACCACATCTTTTCCGTGGTGGCGTCGCGAACCGTGAACTTGTCCTTCGGGCTGCGGCCGGTGAAGTCGCCGGTATCGGCGCAGAGCGCGCCTTCCGCTGATAGCACCGCCTCACCCGCCGACAGCGAGTATTGATAGAGCTGCGGCGCACCGAGATTCCAATGCACCGTCTTGAGATTTTTTAAGCCGAATTTGTCGGCGCCAAAGGCACCGTTGCGTAGACCCGTCTCTTGCACGAAGAACCTCCTCGAACCCGCGTATCTCAATTGCGCGAATGCCGCCAAACGCGCTCTGTCGCGGTGAACCCTGAATATAGCCGGTCGGCCTTGGTCCGGCGACCTATTACTTGGCAACTCCGCTGTTGCCAAGCCGATCCCGCAGGTTTTGGTTTATTCCCATCGCGGGATTTGATCTGGATCAATTTGCCGCAGCGAATACCCTTAGTTTGCTTTCATGATTGCGCGACCATTCGCACCGTCGGGTCCGCAGGAAGCTTGCTGCAATGCACAACTAGCGTGGCGCGCCCTCGCCGATCAGCGCGAAGGGGGCCCAGAACGCCGGATAGGCATTCCGCGGCGAGGACGTGTCGTTGAGATAGGCGAGCATCGCCTGACGCAGCGCCTCGGCGCGACCGAGCTTCGGATCGGCCTTGAGCCGATCGAAGGTCGAGATCGACAACCGCGTCGCGGCTTCCGAACTGACCGCCCAATGCGAAACCAGCAGCGCCCGCGCGCCGGCATAGAAGAATGAGCGCGCGAGGCCCGACAGTGCTTCGGCGCCGGGCTTGTCACCCGCAATCGTGTTGCAGGCGGACAGCACCACCCAATCGGCATTGAGTTTCAATTGCGCGACTTCGCTTGCCGTGAGCAAGCCGTCATCGAAATCGGTAGGCTGTTTCGGAATGCTCAGCACCAGCGACGGTTCGGCAACGCCCTTGACGTCGCCCGCGACCAGACCGTGGGTCGCGAAATAGACGATGCCGTAATCGGCGAGCGGCGCGCGCTTCACCGTGGTCTCGCTGGCGTCCTCGCCGAGATGAATATCGGAAGTGGCAACGCCCAAATCTTTCGCGACCGCATTGAGTTCATCCGCCGTGTCCGGCAACTGCGCCAGCGCACCGGCAAGCCGCGTGCGATCGACGCCGGCGCCCTGCCAGAAATCGGTATAGGCGCCGGCCACGAGACTCCGCGCCGCGGTCCGGGAGCGGCGGCCATCGGCGGGCTTCAGATCGGGATTGAACAGGGGATCGCCAAAACCGGTCATCGGCTTGGTGCTCTCTTCCTTGCGTGCGAATACGCGGAGCGTTTTCAGGCTCGCGGCCGACGGCAGCACCGACACCGCCTGGCGTTTCAACAGCCAGGCCGCATTACGGTAGCCATCGAACGTATCCGGGACCGCGGCCGCCGGCTTCTCGGTCACCAGCAGATGAAACGGCAGCGCGGTCAGCGCGCCCGAGGGCACGACCAGCAGCGACGGCTTGTCCTTGATCAGAGCATCCACCGGCGCAAGCAACGTCTCGTGCAGTTCATTGGCGACTGCCAGATCGAACAACCCGGATTTTCCGGAAGCATCGCTGGCCTTGCCGATATCGAGCCCGCGGCGGAACGCTAGGATCTTCTGCGACAATGTTTCCGCTCCACGCGGAATCGGCTTCCAGTCGAACTGCTCGCGGGTGATCGCAATGACGTAGCTTTCGACCTCCGTGACCCCGAACAGCACCATCGCCTCGTCGCCCGATAACAGCGACTGCATCTCCTTCACCGTCATCGGCGACGGATTCGACAGGGCGGCGTAATTGGGAAACTCCGCCGACAAGGTCTTTTGCAACGACGCCTGCTCGGTCGAAATGGCGGCGAGCCGGGCGCGGTCGCGCTGCTCGGAAGCTGCGTCGCGCTTCGACCGGTCCTTGGACACCGCCACCACGATCGCCTTGTCGAGCGCCTCGGCCTCAGCGGCGAGATCCTGATCCCGGCGCACCAGCTCTGCGAGACGGTCGCTGCCTGCGGCCAGCCGCACCGCCAGCTTGTTGACGGCGGAGGCCGCCGACGACTGGGTGCCGCGCTGGATCACATTGAGCATGGCGTCGACCGCCTCGTCGCGCGGCAACAACTGCCGGCGTTCCGCATCTGCCAGCACCGGAAGGGCGGCTCGCGGTCGCGCGCTTCCGCTCGCTATCAGCCGCCGCACCAGCGGCAGCGCTTCGTCGGGGCGGCCTGAGGCTTGGTAGAATGCCGCCAGATTGTTGGTCGAAGTCGCGGTATCCGGATGGTCGGCGCCAACCCCGCGCTCACGGATCGCGAGCGCCCGCTCGAACAGCGGCTTGGCCTCCTCATAACGGCCCTGCCGCTCGCAAAGATCGGCGAGATTATTCAGCGAGCGCGCCACGTCGGGATGCTCGCGTCCGAGCACCTTTTCGCGGATCGCCAGCGACCGCTTGATCAGCGGTTCGGCTGCGGCGTAGCGACCCTGAACCTTGTCGACCTGGCCCAGATTGTTCAGCAAGGTCGCGACCGCCGGATGTTCCGGGCCCGCCGCCTTTTCGTAGATCGCGAGCGCGCGCTTGAACAATGGCTCGGAATCGTTGTGGCGACCGAGCTTCTCGTACAGCGTCGCCATGTTGTTGAGGGATTGCCCGAGATCGGTCTGGCCGCTGCCCGGCGATTTCTCGCGGATCGCCAGCGCGCGCTTGAACAGCGGCTCAGCTTCCGTGAACCGCTCCTGCCGCTGGTACAACGCCGCCAGATTGTTCAACGCGGCCGCGATTTCAGGCGAGTCGAGACCGACCGTCTTTTCGAGGATCGCAATCGATCGCTTGAGGAGCGGCTCCGCCTCACCGTCCCTGCCCTGGCTGCCATAGACCTGCGCCAGATTGTTCAGCGCCGCGCCGACATCGCGATTGTCGGGGCCGAATTTCTTTTCGAGGCTTTCGACCTGACCCTGCGCCAAAGCTGCGGCTTCGGCATATCTCCCGGCGCGGCTGAGCTCATTGATCTTGGCGCTCAGCGCCGCAGCCCCACTCGTCTGCGCCCAGGAGGGCGCGGTGAGGCCCGTGCCCGACAGCAGCGCGAGGCACAGCGAAAATACGAAACGATTTCGAGATTTCATGATCCGGACTTGGTTGGCGAACTTGGGTTGGCGACACGGAGGCGGGCTTGGCTTAAGTCGCGCAACCGGCCACCCCCGTTCAAATCAGCCCTTCGCCCGCGCCTCGTCCGCCAGCCGCACCAGCATCTTGCGCAAGCCCGTGCCGCTGGTGACGCGCTCCGGGAAATCCAGCCGTAGCACCGAGCTACCGGCCTGCATGTCCATGCCATCGGGGTCGCAACCGGTACAGGTCCAGTCGGCACTCTCCGCGCCAAGCAATTTGGTCGCATACAGGTTCATCGTCTCGCGATGGTCCTCGTTCATGTGCTCGACTGCCCCCTGCTCGGCTTCCAGCAACTCGGAGGCGTCGCCGATCTCGGTCAGGAATTGCGTCGGCTGGAGGTCGATGATACGGCCGAAGCCGGCGACCAGATGGGCGCCTGATGGCACGATCCGGAAGAACGAAAAGTCCTTGAAATCGACAAAGGCTTCCGCGGACGGGTGGGCGTTCAGATAGCGCCGGCGCAGGGGAGCGGCCAGATCGTCCGCGGCCTCCTCGGCCCGCCCCGCCAGCATGATCCGCGCGCCTTCCAGCGGATCGCCGGCGGCACGCTCGTCCAGCATCAGCGAGACGCGGTGATCGGCAAGGATGTTCTTGGTATGCAGCGCCAGCCGCGAGATCAGCAGGATCGGCGACCCATCGGCATGGCTGGCGAGGTTGACCAGCGAGCAATAAGGGTCGCCGCTCCCGGCCATCAGGGTCGCCAGCGCACCTTGGCGGCTGCGCCGCAGCAGCGAGCGGGTCA
>Ga0209023_10002917_pt1 | contig 20807 bp, 17 predicted proteins | sample LakOneMetagenome_FD_187468 | JGI IMG/M metagenome (GOLD analysis project Ga0209023, IMG submission 187468) | Freshwater and sediment microbial communities from Lake Erie, Canada (SPAdes) (version 2) | ecosystem: Environmental > Aquatic > Freshwater > Lentic | place: Lake Erie, Canada...
TGGATGCGGTGTTTGTTGCCACTTCCGATTTTCAGCATGCACTGCATGCCATTGAAGCAGTAAAAGCCGGTTGTGATGCTTACGTGGAAAAACCATTTGCCGAAACCATGGAAGACAACCGTGCGGCATTAAAAGCCATCAAGGCATCAGACCGTATTGTACAGATAGGATCACAAAGAAGGAGCGGCGAAAATTATATGGCCGCTGATAAATTTATCAAGGAAGGAAAATTTGGTGCCATCACCATGGTGGAACTATCCTGGAATGTAAACCAGCCGGGCCGCTGGCGCAGGCCGGCACTGGTGGCACAGTTAAAAGAAGAAGATACCGACTGGAAACGCTTTTTAATGAACCGCCCCTTTGAAAAATGGGATCCAAGAAAATATTTAGAGTACCGTTTGTTCTGGCCTTATTCATCCGGCTTACCCGGGCAGTGGATGAGCCACCAGATAGATACCGTGCACTGGTTCTCGGGTTTAAAACATCCCCGCAGCGTGGTGGCCAATGGCGGCATTTATATGTGGAAGGACGGAAGGAAAAACTGGGATACCATTACGGCAGTATTCGATTATGGTCCTGCTGATGATGCCACATCCGGCTTCCAGGTAACTTTCTCTTCACGCCAGCACAATGGCGACGAGAATCCTGCAGAGATCTATTATTCCAATGGCGGAGAGCTGAATTTAATTACTAATAAAGTGTCTTCCAAAGGCGGCCTTACCAAAAAAATGGCAGAAGCCATGGGCATGCAGGAAAATTTATTGCCGGATTATAATTTAGCCGATGCCTCAGTAAGGGCAGTGGCCTCTGCCAATACAGGCGGCGATCCACTCACTTCCAGTCATGTGCGCAACTGGATGGAATGTATACGCAGCCGCAAACAACCCAATGCGCCGGTGGAAGCAGGCTATTATCATTCTATTGCCAACATCATGACCACTGCTGCATCACGTACCGGCTTTAAAGCCACATTTGATGAAAAAACACAGGAAGTGATGGTGGGCGGAAAAGTATTTAAATATTAAACCGTGTTACTGGTATATTTATAATATCAGCTCTTTGTTTGATAAGAATGCTTAAAATAATTATACACTTCGTTTCAGGGAACTGAAGTTGAAATTACAGTAGTGCAAAAGTTAAATCAGGGAACCATCCCCCAATCGGGATGTAATCGATTGGGGGGCTCTTTTTTTGTTACTTTTTTGGAGAAGCAAAAAAGTAAAGAATAAAATACATAAGCAGCAATTATGTTCAAAGCAATAAAAGATACCGGCCCCGATTTTGAAAAAATAATCTTAACCGATACCACCACAGGTACTACCGCCGAAATCATTCCCTCCTGCGGCGCCATCCTGCATGCCTTTACGGTATTGCATAAGGGCAAAGCCATAAATGTTATTGATGGTTACGAAAACGAAGCCGACTTTAAAGCCAACGCCGAAGCCAAAGGTTTTAAAAGCCATAAACTATCGCCTTTTGCCTGCCGTATTAAAGATGCCACTTATCATTTCAATAATAAAGCCTATACCATACAAAAATTTTTACTGGGCAGCAGCGCCATACATGGTTTATTGTATGATGCGGCTTTTACTGTAAGGCAAACATGGGCCGATAAAGAAAGTGCCGGTGTATCACTACACTATTCGTACAACGGTACTGATGCCGGTTACCCGTTTAACTATGATTGTGAAGTGGTGTACGAACTGAAAGCAGGAAATGCACTGACCCTTACCACCACCATCAGTAACAAAGACCACCAGGCCATACCCATGCAGGATGGCTGGCACCCGTATTTTAGTTTTGGCGGCACCATTAATGACCTGGAACTGCAGTTTAACGGTGATACCATTGCTGAGTTTGATGAAGGGCTGGTACCCACCGGTAAGTTTTTGCCATACCATGAGTTTAACGAATTTAAAAAAATAGGCGACCAGTTTTTTGATAATTGTTTTGTGCTGCAAGCAGACGGGCCCGAACCGGCCTGTATTATAAAAGATGCGGCGCAGCAGCTGCAGCTGGAGATCTATGCCGAAAAAAATTATCCCTGCCTGCAGGTATATACACCGCCCCACCGCAACAGTATTGCCATTGAAAATTTAAGCGCCATACCTGATGCGTTTAATAACGGCATTGGCCTGATCATTTTACAACCCCAGAGCTCAGCACAGTTTATCACCACGTATAAAATATCTTCGCTGGGCTGACAGCTTGCTGTCATGTTGAGCCCGTCGAAACATAGAAAGCAAGCTGTTTTTGAAAGTTGATGACACCATATTTTACATTTACTATTTATGAATAACATTGCTGCAGCGGTATTAAAAAATTTTACTGATAATTTTACTTCAACACCCCGCTTGTATTATGCTCCCGGCCGTATCAATTTAATTGGCGAGCATATCGATTATAACAGCGGCTATGTAATGCCCGCCGCCATTAACAAGGGCATTTATTTTGCCGTGGCAGCCAATCAGGGCAGCGACCTCAATTTTTTTGCGCTCGACTTCGAAGAGCATCTTACCATACCCATCAGCGGGGTGCATAAAATGGAAGGCTGGAGAAATTATGTATTAAGTGTGGTGCATGAATTTATAGTATTGGGTAAACCTGTTGAAGGATTTGACTGTGTGTTTGCCGGCGATATTCCCCGCGGCAGCGGTATGAGCTCTTCTGCCGCTGTTGAAGGCGGCCTGGCCTTTGCATTGAATGATATTTTTAATTGCGGAATGAACCGGGTGGAGCTGGCGCTGCTCTGCCAGCGTGCCGAACACAATTATCCCGGTGTGCAATGCGGCATCATGGATATGTATGCCAGCCTTAACGGCAAAAAAGACCAGGTGATATTACTGGACTGCGAAAACATTACACACGAATATTTTCCGCTGCAGCTGAGTGGTTATAAAATTGTTTTGCTCAACACCAGGGTACACCATACCCTCGCCAGCGGCGAATACAATGTGCGCCGTAAAAGATGCGAAGAAGGCCTGGCCATTTTAAAAAAAGAACTGGGTGTGCAAACCTTTCGTGATATAAAAACTGTGGCCGATGTGGAAGCACATAAAGATAAAATGACAACAGCAGTATACCATTGCTGCAAATTTGTGGTGGAAGAAATTGCCCGTACAAAAACGGCCGCAGCACTGTTACAGCAAAATGACCTGGAAGGTTTTGGTAAACTGATGTATGCCACGCACTGGGGGCTGAGTAAACTCTATGAAGTGAGCTGTCCTGAATCTGATTTTTTAGTGGAGCTGGCAGCCACCAATAAAAACGTTATCGGCGCCCGGCAAATGGGCGGCGGCTTTGGCGGCTGTACCATTAATATTGTAAAAGAAACAGGCGTTGATGATTTTATTGCACAGGCAACAGCAGCATACCAACAGCAGTTTGCCATTGAGCCCGAAGCTTATGTTATGGAGATCAGTGAGGGGACGGGGAGGATATCAAAATAAATAAGCAACCAGGAAACTAACAGGTTAAAAGCATATGCAAACCGGGTGATTCAAAGTCCGGAATGCCCACCCTTGCTCTTCTGCAATAAATCTGCAAGATTATGAGCGTCAAACTTGCTCATTATATTTTTGCGATGGGTTTTAATGGTCATTTCGCTCAGAAATAACTTTGTTGCCATTTCTTTGTTTGAATACCCGGCAATCAGCAACTGTAGAATTTCCTTTTCACGGGAGCTTAGCTTTAACCGGCTGGTAAAGTTATCTTTGCTGTGATGATTTAAAGCTTTGATATTGGGATCAAAATACCGCAGACCAATGCTTACATCATCCAGTGCTTTCAGCAAAATTTCACTGCCCGAGTTTTTGAGTACATAACCATCTACCAGTTCAGTATCGGGATTGAGCTGTATATCTGATGGCATATACATGGTAAGCAGGATGATCCTGATTTTGGGCTGTATTTTTTTAACTTCCTTGCAGATCTCTATTCCGTCTTTGCCAGGCAGGTTCACATCCAGTAAAATAATATCGGGCTGCAAATGTTTAACTTTTGCTGCTACCTGCAGCCCATCATGAATGGTGGCGGCTATAATGTATTGTGAAGACAGGTTCAGGGAATTGATTACTCCATCGGTAAAAAAAGGGTGGTCGTCAACTATAAGTAAGCGGATGTTTTCCTTCATCTTGAATGATCGAAAATTCTATTGATATTTTTAAGCCCCGGTTTACAGCTGTTTCAAGCCGCAGCGTACCGTTTACGAATGTAACTAATTGTTTGATTTGAGAAAACCCCAGGCCATCTTTTTTGGTATCCGGGTCAAAACCTTTACCATTATCCTCTACAAAAATGGAGATGATCTCTTCTTCCAGGATCAGCTGTATTATGGCCTCCGTGGCCCTCGAATGTTTTATGATATTTTGTACCAGCTCCTGTATGATATTATAAACAAGCATTTCGTACCGGAACGAGGTACGCTCCCGGGAGCCCATCATTTCAAATTGTATAAACAGCTTGCCGGTTTCATTTACCGGCCTGATCAGTTTTGTTATTGTGGCCCTTAACCCGTTTTTTTGGAGCAGGATGGGCGAAAAGTCGTGCGAAAACTGGCGGACTTCATTTGCCAGCTGGGTAATTTCATTAATAACAAGCTTCAATTTAGGATCCTGCATACCGTTTTTGTCTGATTCTAAATTGAACCGCAATGACGAGAGCCTTGCACCAACAGAATCATGCAAAAGGCTGCTGAGCCGCTGCATTTCGTTTTCCTGGTAATCTGTTACAGAAGCAAAGATGTGTTCCTGCTGTTCGTTCACCTTACGCAGCAACTGTTCGGAAGATATCTTATACTTTTTAAACCGGTGAGCCAGGGCAAGCGTAAGTATGCTGATTTCTGAAACAATGGCAATCCGCATCATATTCCGGGTAATGGTAGTATCCGCCAGGTGTCCTGACAGGTATATGGTAAAAATGCTGAGCATTATACACAGCAAAGAAGAAGAAACAATAAAATACCAGGAATAAGATACTTTTTTCTTCATGCTCTTCCATGCAATGGTAATGTTGAAAAGCATTAGTGCAGACAGCACCAGGTATGACAGGCCACTAAGCACCACCCGTATGGGACCTGTATCACTGGCCAGCATCAGTGAGCTTACAAGCAAAATAACATAGACCATAAGGGCCCTCAGCATCCAGCGGTAATAAGCGGGCAGGTTATTTTTAACCTGCAGCAGCTCCATACCAAAAAAAATATATACCGGGGTGGCCAGTGTAATGGAAATAGGGCGGGTAAAGTCAGAAAGCAGGGGCTGGTTGGGCAACAGGTACATAAAAGTAAACCCCATATCACTGAAGATATACAGGAAACTTAACACTATATAAAGGCCATAGAAAATATACAACCATTCCCGCATGCTTAAAAAAAGGTACAGGTTAAACAAAAACAAAAACAGGCCAATACCGATGAACAGACCAGCCAACCAGTTTTTTTCCTGGGTATATTGTATCAGTCCGGCCTCTGTTAAAAAGTAAAGTGGTAACCTGGAGACTTCATTTCTTTTATCGGCCATCAGCACCACCTGGTATTGCGAAAGGCTGTCGGGCGGCAGGGGAAAAATAAAATCAGAAAAATAAATAGGCCTGGTTGAAAACTCCCGCCGGTCGCCGGTAGGCTCAAATGCTTTTATGGGTACCCCGTTTTTCAGCAGCCATACATTCAGGTAATTGATGTGCGGGTTACGCAGCAGCAGGTACCGGAGCTGTTGAGGTTGCTGCAGCCTGCCAAGATCGATCTTCATCCATACCAGCCGGTTACGGTAGCTGTTGTTAAAATCGTTTTGCGGGTAAGCAAGAAGCTGCGGTTCTATTTGTTTGTAATAATCCCAGTCCTGCCGGTGGCTGCTGTCTACATGAAACTGCAAAGCACCGGCAGGTAATGTATAAGGCCTGTTGTCATAAAAGGAGGAAAGCTGCCCATAGCCATTATGGGCAGCAGTACTGCACAGCAATAATGTGATTATAAGAACGGGTAAATATTTCATAAGCGCAGGGGCAGTTAAAGATAGTAAGCACTTACCGGTTTTTTTACTGCGGTACAAAAATTACCCACTTTTAGGTAGTTTTTACTTTATAGCGTACTTTATTTTTACTGGGACGGTTTTCATTTTAAAACACACAAATTAAGTTTTTGCCTTCAAGAAAAGACAAAGTAATAATAACGAAGGTTAGTAAAGACACTTCGACCAAGGCAATAACAAAAGCATATGTAGCTAAAGATAATATGCTTTGCCTGGGTAATGATGAGGAATTGGATGAAATAATTATACTTGTCTATTTTAAAAAGTAAAAAATAAAAGTAATACTTCAACAAAACAAGCCACACAAAAAAACACATAATGAAGAAAAGGAGAACACTTTACTTTTATTTGCAGCATGTCAGTTTCTTAAAACTATTTTTTGTAATGACTTTTGTCTTGCTTAACCTGTTGGCACCGGCGCAAGGGAAGTTCACAGGCGATGCAGATGATCTGAACAGAAGATTAAAGCTGAAAAAACTGCCTGCCATAAGTGTTTGGGACAAGAATGGCAGCAAGCACGACCTTGATGAATACATAAATAAAAACCAACCTAATTCAGGGAAGCCTGTGATGCTGATCGCCTTTGGTATGGAAGGTGATTATTCAGCAGATGAGATTACAGAAGTGGCCAAATCTACCATTCCCGATGAATATAATGTAATAGTTCTCTGTGCGGGGAATAGGGCACAGGTGGATAAAGGAATTAGAACTATTATACAGAAAGTATGGCCCAAGCTTATGGTAGTAAATTTTTTGTGGGACGACCTGAATAAATTTTATAAGGACGGTTGGCCATTTTCAGTGTTTGCCGACAAGGACAAGAATGTTTTATATTTTGATGATGGCTGGATTAAACCAGTTAAGCAGGTTGCATTTGTACTTGAACAAATAAAGAATAAAAAATTTTCAACGGAGCAGCAATGGTTTAATAAAAAAGGAGAAATGACTTCCAGCAATGATCCGGAAGCCTATTATTTTACTGAGTTGAAAGCAACCGGTAACAGGATTACCGATATGCAAGGTACAAAAGAAAAAAAGCTGTATTCAATCAGTTACATCTATAAAGACGACAACTACTATTATGATGGCGTAGCTGAAGCTTCAACCGATACAGGACAGCCTTTGTTTTCCGGAAAATTTAAAGAAGGAGTAGCCCTGAGCACAGTTATGGGCTGGTATAGAGATGGCAAAATCAGATTTAATATCCCTTTTAATGGAACGGCCAAATCATTTAATGCAAATGGGAAGCTTACTATGGAAGGCGACATGAAAAATGGATTGGGAGATGGACTTTTTACCTTTTATACTTCTGACAGCACTAAAGAAACTTTTGTATTTAAGAATGGAGAGAAAAATGGGCTATCAGTAAGGTATAAAAAAGACAAGATCGAGTGTGAAAGAATCTTATCGCCCTTGTATGAAGACAACTATCCTTATGATTGTTTTGAAGATGGGTTACAACTTGTTAAAACCAAAGCAGGTTTGTATGGCTTTATTAATAAAGAAGGAAAAGTGATCATTCCTGTTAAGTATAAGTATGCCGCGAATTTTTATGGCAAGGGCCTTGCAAAAGTATCAATGCAACCCAAAAACGAAAATTCTTTATATGGCGATCCTGACAGCCTTGGACTGATTGATAAAACTGGCAAGGAAGTCCTTCCCCTTTTTCATTGGAAACTGGATATCCATGACGATGTGATCATCGCTGCCTCAAGAAAAGAAAATAACATGTTTGGTGCTACAGATAAAAATGGCAAAGTTATTCTTCCTTTTATCTATGAAGATATTAAGTATTTGACGCCAGAACTTTTTATCGCAAAAAAAGGCAAGACACAGGAAAACGGCACTTATACGCCGGGTTATGATGTAATTAATAAAAAGGGAGATATTATTATTCCGGTTAATGGGTACTCATCATCTGGTATCGAACTTTTATCAGACAATCTTATCCTCGTGGATAAAGGCAAAGATTTTCTCTATAATAGCCAGGGAAAATCTCTTTATCCAGATGGGTTTGGTAATGTATCTGGATTTAATGGCAGTAAGTTAGCTGTTGTAAAAAATAACTATCTGTATGGTTTTATCGACAAGGATGGAAAATTAATTGTACCCCTTATATACGATGAGGCTAACAGTGTAACAGAAGGGTTGGCTCTTGTCGGCAAGCATGATAATAACGGGAAGTATATTAACTCTAACCTTTATGGGTATATAGATGAGGGAGGAAAGGAAGTAATTACAATTAAATACAAGAATGCATACAATTTTAAAAATGGGAAGGCAAAAGTAAGCCTCGATGGCTTTACCTATTTTTATATAGATAAAACTGGAAGAAAAACAGATTGATATATACCGGAGTCCAACATACAAAACGCTCCCTGGTGTGGATATTTATTGAACAGCGGTTCCCGGTTTATTTGTCAAGAGATGATGACTTCCTGCAGTACGTTTTTAAAAATGTGTAAAGGAGATATTGACTCAAAAACCAAAGCCCCGGTTCGTTTACCACAAACCGGGGCTAAAGAATTCACAATGAACACTTTTATTGCTGTTACAATTAAAACTAAAACATATGCGGGCTAAATTAATAACATTGGTAATAATAGTGATGATAAGTATTACCGCAAACGCCCAGGGCAACCAGCAGTACTTCGAAATAAGTAAGAAAACGATAGTGGGAAAATGGAGTAGTGCCGGAACAAACGCCGGATTCGGATTCATTGCTGCAGATTCCAGTGGCTTTACATCAACCCTTATATTCAATAAAAATGATACTTATGAACTTAAGGTAGGCGACGGTATAATAAAAGGAAAGTATAAAATTGATGGAAATAATCTCATTTTAATCCCTTCATCTGCAGACGAAAAAGAAATGAAAATACGGGGATCCATTAATAATATGCTTAAAATGACTTATTATGACGAGGATTTAGAAATGGGCTTTGAAATTTATTATAAAAAGGATAAGGAATAAAAGCAAACTGCATATCGGGATCTAAAGAAAAGTATATGATGAAAAAACAACTCAAAGCCGCATATCATTACCAGCAAGCCTGTTTCCAAAAAATATTTTTTATTAAAACTTTTGTGCTGCTTGCATATTGTGTGAGTGCTCAAACCCTGTTTAAAACAAACAACCCTTCTGCTTTTTCCAACAAATTAGTTGAGGGTAAATTATGGTACAGCAAAGAAGGCAGATCTGTAAACGAATCGGACAACCAGGCGTACTATTATGAATTATTTACTATCACCCGAAACCAGGTACAGCATATCGTTGGTACAAGGCAGAGGGAGTTGCTGAATGCAGGATATATAAAGAAAGCGAATGAATATTTCTTTCAAGGGAAACTCACAGAACTTAGCATTGAGGGCCGGTTAATGACAGAAGGTGAATTTAAAGAGGGAATTCCCACAAAGACTTATCAAGCTTGGTATCCCTCTGGAAAGCCAAAGGTCATAGTACCAGTGAATGGAACAATGAATTTCTATTCCGAAGATGGAAAAGTCCTTCAGGAAGGGCCAATGGTAAACGGACTGGGTAATGGAGATTTTTATGACTACGAAAAGGGGGTTAAAACAGCTGAGTGGCACTATAAAAATGGTAAACTTGCGGGTTTACAAAAACAATTTGAAGATGGTGAACTGTCTAAGGAATTTTTTATTGATGAAGCGTATGAGGTTCAAAGTCCTATAATTGAAGATCTGCAAGTAGTAAAAATAAAAGAACATTACGGATATGTTGACCGGAGCGGAAAACTAATTATAGCGGCAAATTATGCTAATGCAAATACTTTCAATGAGGGAGTAGCGCTGGTAAGTGATGACGATAAAAAAGATTTTTTCATTAATAAAAGTGGGAAAAAACTTACCGATGAAGAAGTAAAGGAAAGTAAAAGGAATTGGAAACCCAATGTAAAAGTATACGCTAACAAAGCTGAGATCGTGAGTTTTTTGAAAAAAATATTCAGCAGATATCTCATAACATTTGAAAAGACTTACGTCAACCACTCAATTGTTATTACAGAAAAATCTATTTCAATTTTTAATTCACTCATTACAAGAGAAGCTGCATTTTCAGATATTTTGGGTGTCAAACTGTACCCTGATACCCGTAAGATTGGACTAATTGGCCGGTTTAAAGAAAGTGGCAACACAACTGACAAATGGCCAATAGCAATTATCAGTCTTGACAGTTCGGTAGTAGGTTTAAAAATGGCAATCCAGGTCAGGGAAAACCTGCGGCAACTTGCTGTTCTAAACGGGGCAGACCTTTTAGCGGAGAAAACCCCGGTGTATTCGAAGGAACAGGTGTTTGATTTTTTAAAAAAAGCTACTGAGAAGGCAAAGGGTTACCTAAACGGGGATAATAAAAGTATTTCATCAGTAAGTTTTTCAACAAACCAATATTCAATTACGCTGGAGGGATCAAAGACTGAATCTTCTACAGGTATGGATTGGGATAAAATCTGGTATATTGTTTTTAAAGAATTTGCTGAACTTGTCGAGTTCGATATTTATTTTCTGCCTGTCGGAAAGAAAGGTGAGCGAAAAGAATATCCTTATCTTATAATTTATGTAAGGCCTGAGGATCTTAACAAAACGATCATTTTTTTACAGTGGCTTACTATATACAGGGCTGATTAATATAAAAGAGGAATATCTGGCGAATATTATTTGCCTGAAAACGACAGCATTCTTTTGGCAATAGGTGATAATAATCAAAAAAAGATATGTTACTTAATATTTCTAAGTTTTGGTAATACAACACGAAAGTGAACAGATTAGAGGAGATGGCTTTTTGGCAACCATTCCTGGCATTGGTTTCATTAAATATTCCTGCAAAATAAAGATGGCGCATCATATGACTTTAGTAATAGATTAATAAGACAAAAATGAAAAAATTAAGCTTTTTCCTGTTGTTTGCATTCTTATATAACGGGCTGCTTTTTGCACAGTCCTGGCGTTCTCAATACGAATGGGTTGGAGAGTTTTCAGATGGTTTGGCCAGGGTGCTGAAATCCGGCAAATATGGCTTTGTGGACAATAATGGAAAGCTGGTGGTTGATTTAAAATATGATTATGCAGCAGATTTTTCAGAAGGCCTTGCACAGGTACAAATAAACAGGAAAGCGGGCTTTATAAATGTAAATGGAAACGTGGTTATTGATTTATTATATGATGCCGCTAACAGTTTTAAAAATGGGTTTGCCCCGGTACAAAAAGACAGGAAAATAGGATATGTAAATAAAGCCGGGAAACTGGTTATCCCCGCTATATATGACAGCTATAATAATTTTTCAGAAGGACTCTTATTAGTAAAGAAAGATGGAAAATATGGTTTTATTAACGGTAGCGGCAATGTGGTGGTTCAGCTAAAATATGATTATGCAGAAAGCTTTGCAGAAGAAAGAGCCCTTGTTTTTCAAAACAAAAAAGCCGGGTTTGTTGATAAAAATGGCAATGAAGTTGTAAAGCCTCAATACGATGGTGCCAGGTCTTTTAACAGAGAACTGGCTTCCGTCCGCTTAAATGGCAAAGCGGGTTTTATCAATAAACAGGGCCAGGTTGCCATCCCGCTGATCTATGATAATGTTGGATTATTCAGTGATAAAGGATTGTCGCTTGTAACCCTGAACGAACAATATTTTTTTATAAATGTAAAAGGAGAACAGGCGATACCAAAAAAGTATCAGTATGCAAACGACTTCTGGGGAGACAATGCACTGGTTTACGAGGATCAGCAATTCTTTTTTATTAATGACAAGGGAGAGGTGGTAAATGAACAGCGCTATAATAAACTCATTTATAAAAATGAGGAGCTGCAGAATTTTGCAATGGCGAAAGATGATGCGTATTTTTTTCTGAACAGGGACGGGAAAGACGTATCCCGTTATAAATATGAACATTTCGAAAATTTTGTCAGGGATGGGTATTTATTGGTGAAAGCGAATGGTAAATACGGGCTGCTTACAAAATCTGGGGATTTTCTGCTTGATATAAAGTATGAGGATATAAGACGAAAAACTGACACCTACAGAGATAATTATCCTCTACAGGTATGGTTTAAAGAAAGCGGTAAATGGGGTGTAACCAACCTGGAGAAGTCTTTTTTTACCAACCCTAAATATGATGATGTTTACTCCGATAAGATCTCCAGGGTGAATGTAGTTGTTTCCGGGGGTCTCAGAGGATTGATCGACTCTACCGGGAAGGAAATTGCCACAACAAAATATGATAAACTCGAGCCATTTTCCAGTGCGGAAGGAAAGCGGTATATGATGCCCTGGTTCCGTGCATGTTCCGGGGGTAAATGCGGGTTTATGAACCTCTCCGGTAATCTTTTTGTGCCATTGGTGTATGAAGAAACAGCTCCTTTCATTTTAAAAAGTGAGCCGGCAGCAGTAAAGAAAAACGGGAAATGGGGCTTTATAGATACCACCGGCAATATTGTGATAGCACCCATGTATGAAAGTTATGGTGGGTACAGCCGGTTTATGGGAACAAATATTCCATCATTTAACAGCCAGGACCTGGTTATTCTGAAGAAGGACGGCAGGGCGGGTGTAATTGATAAAACTGGTTCTGTTATAGTTCCCTTTGAGTTTGAATCTATAGAAGCAGATGAGGATGGGATCGAGGCACGTAAACTTGTTGACGGAGAAGTATATAGTTTCTTTTACTACCTGGACGGGAAATTTATAGAGAAGAAAAAAACAAAGTAAAAGGAAGATACACTTCAGGTGAACGACTGCAGGAGCATTCAAATCGTTGGAATTAAATTTATCACCTATGGCCATCCCGGATAAAGCCACAAAACTATGTTTTCAAAAATAGGATCATGATAAAATTACCCATGCGCTTTACACCAGCTTTCAAATTACTCTTTGCAATGCTCCTGATGTCATTACAATACCCGGTTGGTGGTGCAAGGACCGAGGGCTCTCTATAAAATGAACTAAAATAAGCCAAATGAGAAAAAGGATTCTGATTTTATCAACTCAATTTTTAATCTGTACCTTTTGTTCCGCACAAAGTTCAAAAGAGGATTGCCCCAAACCACCGCCTTCGGTTTTCAGCATTTTATGTTCTCAAGCAGAAAATCAGGCTGCAGTAAGTGATGAAACTAGTCCCTATAACTACCTTTTTGAAAAAACAATTGAAGAAATGGCTTGTGTAAACAGGCAGATAGACAATGATTCTGTAATAAGAGTAAAAGTTCAAACCTGGTGGAATAAATACCACAACGACTGCCATTGTAACAGAGCCAATTTTGTTTTAGCAGACGGCAACCTTTTAAAATACGCAGCGCAGCAAAGATTTGAAGAGTTTTTTGAAATTCTTAAGAAATATAAACTGGATTATAATTTTGTTGACCCCGCTGACGGAAACACCCTTTTGGATTTTGTTTTTGCTGAATGGCAGAAAGCTAAGGATGCTAAATCAGACAGCCAAAAATCGTTTTCACTAAAAAGAATACATGATTTTCTTAGAAAAAATGGAGCATTGTATAAAAGAGAACTAAAATAAACTTTTTTATTTTGAAAAATAACAAATACTGGAAACGCCGTTTGGGGCCCCTGGCAGCAACCATGGAGGCATACCATCATCATCTTGACCTTCGGCCAATTGACGGCCTGGATGATGAAGGGCTGGCTTACCTGTTGAATAATGTGAAAGGCGTAAATATGCTGGACCTTAATGAAACTGAGATCAGCAACGAAAGTATTAAACTGCTTACCCAACTGGAATATGTAAAAGAATTAAGAGTAAAAGGCTGCAGGTTAGATAATGGCTGTATGGCTGATATGAACAAAATTACCAGTCTTGAATTCCTGCACCTTAAAGATACCGGTGTAACGATAGATGGCCTGTTGCAAATACATGACTTAATTAACCTAAGAGAGCTAATGTTTTCTGCAGATAATGTGGAAGCGATCAAAGAGAAGGTTGAGCGATTGCGGGAAATGTTTCCGGCATGTGATTTCACTGTTAATTCAAAACCTTTATAGCATTTTTATCATCCTTTTGTTTTATTAACATTAATCTACTCTTAAAACCGTACCCATAAATTCCTTTACTTTCAAGTACGTTTCCTCATCGGGGCAACGTATAGCCCAACCAAAGTAACCTTCATATTTTTCAAAACAGATGGTAAAATTCAGTTCCTTACCCTTTAAGGTCCAGTTGGTCCACCAAACACCATACCCGTCATGATCATCAGGCAGCGGTGCTTCCGGCTGCTCAATATTGCAAAAATCCCGGTAAGCCTTTTCCAGGTCATTTTCATTATAGTCTGCTTCAATAAAACGGGCAATGTCAGGCATGGCCCTGTAAAAAGAACCCATGTGTTCAATGCCGTCAACGATATTTCTTTTGGTAAGTGCCATAGTAAAACTGCAGGATAAAATTAGCTATTCAACTTTATTTAATTGCTGAAAAATAAATATTGAAACATTAAAAACCTACACCCTTATATAAATCTTCTTCCTGTGCAGCAGCCAGGCAAAAAACCACATCATGGTTATAAAGCAGAGTGCATAAATTAATGATCCAATATTGGGCATGGAGGGAAAGATGGGTTTGCAGATATGTTCGTAAAACCAGCTGAAAGGAGTGAGGTAAATGGGTTTGCCATTGGCATCAGCGCCATTGTTGATCCTTATCAATCCCATCAGCCGGGGCAGTATACCACTCATGGCAAAAATGAACAGCGCATTTTTTCCAAACACATCAAAAAAGCTGCTCCATGCGCCTTTGCGGTTTTTGAATTCAATTACATAGATCATTACCGATAATACCAGCAGGGCAAGGCCCGTGGTGTAAATGGTATAACTGCTGGTCCATATTTTTTTATTGATAGGGAAGACCATATCCCAGAAAAATCCTGCGGCAATTAATACACAGCCCGCCACAAATAAACCGTTCAGCATTTCAGCGGTCTTGCCCTTTTGAATAATATAGTTCCCCACCAGGTAACCCAGCACCACCTGCACAATGGCAGCAAATGTATTCATCAGGCCTTCGGGGTCAAAGGCAATGCCTTCACCATGGTACATGTGTTTTTCGCCAATGATAGTTTTGTCAATATTGGTTCCAAACCAGCCCGTAATACTGTATGGGTCGGAAGGATGTGCGGCCACACACAGGAACCAGTAAAATAGTAAAATAAAACCACTGGCCACAAAGGCGCCCCGCACTTTAAAAAAATGAACGATCAGCGAAGCGAAAAAATAACTGAGGGCAATGCGCTGCAGCACACCAAAGATGCGCAGGTTTTCAAATGGCTTGCCCACAAAATTTCCGGCATCATTATATTTTATAAAAGGAAACCAGTTTAAAAATAAACCAATGGCAAAAATGAGCACCGTTCTTTTAATTACTTTTTGCCAGAAGGCCGCTTCGCCCGCTGCTTCCAGCTTGGGCATTACAAAAGCCATGGCATTACCTACTGCAAATAAAAAAAACGGGAATACTAAATCGGTGGGCGTGCAGCCATGCCAGCTGGCATGATCCAGCGGCGCAAACATATGCGCCCAGCTGCCGGGGTTATTTACCAGTATCATCAGCGCCACCGTGGCACCCCTGAAAACATCGAGGGAATAAAAGCGTTGGTTCATACAGCAGGTTTATATCAACAGGTATTAAAGTGACTTACCAAATCTACTAAAAAGGTTTGTATTAATTGACGGCATCAAAATATTCAACCTTCACGATTCAGGTCTGAGGACTCACAACTCACAACTCACGACTCACAACTCACAACTCATCACACCACTCACACCCGCTCACTCAGCTCCAGCCACCGCATTTCCTTTTCATCCAGCAATGATACGATCTCTCCAATTCTTGCCGCAGCTTTTTGCAGGTCTTCAAAATTTAAACTACCGCTGTTCATTTTTTCTTCCAGTGTGCTTTTTTCTTTTTGCAATGCAGGAATTTCTTTTTCTATGGTTTCAAACTCCAGCTTTTCTTTAAAAGATAATTTTTTACTTTCTGTTTTTGTTGCATTGGCTTTTGGGGCAGGCGCTTCAACTGCCGCTGCAGGTGTTTTTACTTCGTACCCTGTAAAAGCTTCTTTGGCTACTGCCTCACGGTATTGAGAATAGTTGCCCGGAAAATCTTTTATCACCCCGTTACCTTCAAAAGCAAACAGATGGTCCACCATGCGGTCCATAAAATAACGGTCGTGGCTTACAATTAAAATACATCCGGGGAAATCCAGTAAAAATTCTTCCAGTGTTCTTAAGGTTTGTAAGTCCAGGTCGTTGGTGGGTTCATCCAGTATTAAAAAGTTGGGGTTGATGAATAACACACTTAATAAATGCAGCCTTCTTTTTTCGCCACCGCTCAGTTTACTCAGTGGTGTATATTGCTGCTCGGCACTGAAGCCGAATTTTTCCATAAACTGGCTGGCAGATATTTTACTGCCATCGGCCAGCGGAAAAAATTCTGCAAAGTCTTTTACATATTCAATGGCACGTTTGTCTTCCTTGTATTTTAATCCTTCCTGGTCAAAATTGCCAAACACCACGGTATCGCCATGATTTATTTTACCACTGTCGGGCTGTTCCTGGTGCAGGGCTATCTTTAAAAAAGTTGATTTGCCCACGCCGTTCTTTCCCACAATGCCCACCCTTTCACCTCTTTTAAAAGTGTAATCAAATCCCTTTATCAATACTTTATCGCCATAACTTTTGTTGATCTTTTTCATCTCCAGTATCTTGCCGCCCAGCCGCGTCATCTTTACCTGCAGGCTTACATCCAAATCTTCTTTTTTCTGGCTCACCCTTTCCTCCACTTCCACAAATGCATCCTGCCGGCTTTTACTTTTGGTGGTGCGGGCCTTGGGTTGCTTGCGCATCCATTCCAGTTCCTTACGGAAAATATTTTTATCTTTCTGCAGCTCGCTGGCCTGTATTTCCTGCCGCAGGCTTTTCTGCTCTAAAAAATAATCGTAATCGCCCCTGTAGGTAAATATTTTTTCTTCATCCATTTCCAGTATCTCGTTACAAACAGCATCTAAAAAATACCTGTCGTGAGTTACCAGCAGCAGGGTTACTTTTTGTGCGCTTAAATAATCTTCCAGCCATTCGATCATGCTTACATCAAGGTGGTTGGTGGGTTCATCCAGTATCAGTAAACAACGGCCTTCGTGTAATTGCATTTCTATCAATGCCTGGGCAAGGGCCACACGTTTGCGCTGGCCGCCACTTAAGTTTTTTACGGGCTCGTTTAAATGATGCAGGTTCAGCTTGCCTAATATCTGCTGCAGTTCGCTTTCAAAATTCCAGGCATTGTTTTCATCCACCAGCGACATCAGGTTGGTCAATTTTTCTATATTGTCAGGGTCTTCTTCCAAACACTGTTCGTACGCTTTCACCACTTTTACCACGGGGTTATCCATGCGCAGCACATTATCCCAGATACTTTTGTTTTCTTCAAAAGGGGTTTCCTGCTGCAGCATGATCACTTTAATGTCTTTATGCACCCAGATGGTGCCGCTGTCGGGAGTATCCAGCCCGGCAATAATTTTTAACAGGGTGGATTTACCACTGCCATTCCGGGCAACAAAGGCAATCTTATCGCCTTCTTCCACGTAAAAGCTGATGTTTTTAAAAAGGGTGCGTATCCCGAACGATTTACTGATATTTTCTATTGAAGCATAATGCATAGCGGCAAAGGTACTTGCTTGCCCCCTTTATCCGGCCTAAATTTAAAATGATTTAATAAACATATTTTTGCAACAGCACATTTGCAACAGCGCATGAATATCATTAAACGTTTATACCTTAAATATGTGAGCTACCGGCTAATGGGTAAGCACATTTTTACCAGGGATGTGCTGCAGCACCCCAATTACCATATCGGGGTGTATACCTATGGCTGGCCGGATGTGTTGTTTGCAGATTCGGGTAAAAAATTACAGGTGGGTAATTATTGTTCCATAGCCTACGGGGTTAAGATTTTTTTAGGCGGAAACCACCGGCCTGAATGGGTATCCACCTATCCTTTCAGCAAAGTACCAAATGTATTTACAAAAGCCAACCCCGGCTTCCATACTTCCAAAGGCGATGTGGTTATTGGCAATGATGTGTGGATTGGGCATGGGGCCACCATTTTACCGGGTGTCACCATTGGTGATGGTGCGGTGATTGGCGCCAATGCCACCATTGCAAAAAACGTGGGGCCTTATGAAGTGGTGGTGGGCAACCCGCAGGTGGTGGTGAAAAAAAGATTTTCTGATGAAGTGATCACCGCATTGTTACAAATTAAATGGTGGCACTGGGAAGCAGCGAAGATCAACGACAATATGCATTTGATCTGCAGTGACCATATTGAAGAATTCATAAAAATGCATCAATAAAAATAGCTCCATCCTTCCAAACCATCCACATGCACCACCCCGATGTTTGTATAATGATACCCACTTATAACCAGGCGGGTTTTATTATTACTGCAGTGGAAAGTGCCCTGGCGCAGGATTACCCCTCGCTGCAGGTGGTGGTGGCAGATGATAATTCTGAAGATGATACAGCAGCATTGCTGCAGCCCTACATCAATGCCGGTAAAATAAAGTATATAAAAAATACAACCAACCTGGGCAGGGTGGCCAATTACCACCAAACATTGTATGCACACACCGATGCGGATTGGGTGATTAACCTGGATGCCGATGATCATTATACCAACCCCGGTTATATTACCGCAGCCATGGCAGCTATAAAAAATGCAGCCAGCCCAAATATTTTATTTTACCAGGGCCTGCACCTTATTAAAAATGGCGCAACCGCTGCAGCAACAAAATCTACTATTACTGCTCCACTGGTAATGATGAGCGGGGTGGATTATTTTTTAAACTATTTCAGCCATAAACATTTTTCGCACCTGGCCACTTTATACAACCGTAAGCTGGCCATACAGCATGGTTTTTATGAAAAGGATATCCTTTCAGCAGATATTTATTCGGTGCTGCACCTTTGTATAGCGCAAAGTACGGCAATGGTGCTGCTGAGTAATACCATAGCAGGTGTTTGGTTACATCACAGCGGGAATACCAGTAAAAATGCAGGCAGCATCCAGCATCATAAAAATTTTAAGGCTTTTAACTCGCTGTACCAGCAGGCACTGGCACAGGGTTTTAATAAGTGGCGTTGCTTTATATGGAGGTTGCAGGTAACTAAATCATATTTATTTACCCGTGTAAGGCTGCTGTTTAGCAAAACAAAGTATAATTAAGCCGCTTCTTTACTGCTGGCAAATAAAAATAGCAGATATTTGCTTTTTACTTAAGGATACATGAGCGGAATACGGCCCAAATTATTGATCTTCATCAACACGTTACAATCTGGCGGCGCAGAAAGGGTGGTTTCCTTATTGCTGGAACATTTAAAAAGCGATTTTGAAATACACCTGGGCCTGTACACCAATATCATTGATTATAAAATACCCCCCGAAACAAAAATACTCGACCTTAAGCAGCCATTACAGGAAGCCAAACTGGTACGGTTTTTAAAAATGCCCTGGCAGTCTTATAAAGTGTACCGGTACTGTAAAAAAAACAATATCAATATTTCTGTTGCTTTTTTATACCGCCCCTGTTATATCAATGCACTGATGAAAAGTATCTGGGGTTATAAAGGCAAGATCATCATGTGCGAAAGAACGCACCAGACCACCATGCAGCAAAGCCATTCTGTTATTTACAGGATGTTCTCCAAATTTATGGTCATGTTTTCTTACCGCAGGGCCAATTTGCTGCTGGCCAATTCCTATGCCATGCAGACCGACCTGATTGAAAATTTCAAGATCAAAACACCGGTAAGGGTTATTTACAACCCGGTTGACCTGAACTTTATACGCACCCATGTATGCGAAGAGCCCGATTTTATATTTGATAAAAAATATTTTCATTTTATAAACGTGGGGGGCTTCCGTAAAGAAAAAAATCATTTACTGCTGCTTCAGGCTTTTTTTATTTTAAAAAACCTGCCCTGTAAATTATTGATCGTGGGTGGGGGTATCATGGATGCAGAATTAAAACAAAAAGCCGCTGACCTGGGTATTGATGATAAAGTGATTTTTTGCGGCTGGGATAATAATCCTTTCAAGTATGTAAGCCGTTCGGATTGTTTTGTACTCAGCTCTGATGTGGAAGGGCTTCCCAATGTACTGATAGAAGCGCTGGCCTGCGGTAAAGCGGTTATTTCCACCGACTGCAGTTCGGGTCCCAGGGAATTGCTGGCGCCTGCCACCGACCTGCACCACCGTGCCATTGTGGATTATGAAGTGGGCGAATACGGCATCTTAACACCGGTTAATGATATCAAATCGCTGGCTGCATCCATGAAACGAATGTATGAAGATGCCGCTTTGCGCAAACAGTTTGAAGATAAAGCCAAAGCCCGTGCCCAGCAGTTTGATGTGGATGTAATTAAAGAATACTTTCACGTTGCTTTCACAGCTTTATGATATATTGAACCCGCCCGTTCATCAATAATGTATTATTTTTGCGCCGGTTATATCTTAAGCCAATGCATACTATTTTACTTACTGGCGGCGCCGGTTTTATTGGGTCTCATTTAACCCGGTTATTTGTAAAAAAATACCCGCAGTATAACATTGTAAATATAGATAAGCTCACGTATGCAGGTAACCTCGAAAACCTTAAGGATATTGAACAGTTCCCCAATTATTTTTTTGTAAAAGGCGATATCACCGATATAAAACTGCTGCGTGATTTATTTGCGCAGCACCGGTTTACCGCTGTGCTGCATTGCGCCG
>Ga0209023_10002919_pt1 | contig 20780 bp, 20 predicted proteins | sample LakOneMetagenome_FD_187468 | JGI IMG/M metagenome (GOLD analysis project Ga0209023, IMG submission 187468) | Freshwater and sediment microbial communities from Lake Erie, Canada (SPAdes) (version 2) | ecosystem: Environmental > Aquatic > Freshwater > Lentic | place: Lake Erie, Canada...
TAGATATCCCGTTAGATAATGACTAATTCCAATGCCTCAAACAGACAAGTACAGCCCTGCCGCAATCCCAAGACAAACCAACGCCACCCAGTCCGCAACCACGACTCGACGCACTGACGCGTTATAATCACCCACCGACCAAGCAAACCAAATAAAAGACACCACACTCACGACACCAACAATTAATGCAATCGGCTGAAGTTCAACTTGAAAAGCCGCATAAATAAAAAATACCCCAAGCAATCCAAATAGAACCGCCCGATGTCGCATCAGTATTTCTAAATTAGGCTCATCAAAAGACAATCCATAAAGCGCAGTCAACCTCTTCGCACTCAACACACCGCTAAGTAGCAAAAGATGAATCACAGCCACAATAATGAGAAGAACAGAAATGATCATTTGCACAATGATTTAACTTTTATAAACTCTTATCAATTCGACAAACTGCCTAATCCAAGTTTGCCGCAACTGACCATTTCCGTGAGACTAATTAACCAATTTTGATTTCATTATCAATAATTTTCTTAATAGCGAGCATTTTCAATTTATCTTCTGGCATACCTTGAGGTTTCAAAAGCTCATTGCTGCCATACACTAAACCATTAGTGAAATCAGTTTTATTGTTGAGGATGCGATTTGGATATAAATGCAAATTGTCCTTATCCTTCAGAAAAATAGCGACATAATCGTTCCATTCATCACCAATTTGCTGACTTGTATAAGACTCCAGTAACTCGGCGTTCATGCCATTACGTTTTGCCCATGTCACTAATGCGCGACCACTATCTGGGTAAAATCTCCAACAATCAACTGGATAACGGTGAAATCCGCCATTTGAAGGGACGTTCAGGTAAAAAACACCTGTCGGTTTAAGAATGCGCATAATTTCTAAATAAATGAGCCAAAACATCTCGGAATGTTCAAGACACGAATTAGAAACGACAACATCAACAGATTCTGATTCAAAGGGTAATGAATAAGGATCGGTTAGAACGACATCAATGCCCTTCCCTGTGGCAAAATCAACGCCGATGTATTCAAATTCTGCTGGACTACAGACGCGTATACTACCATTGACATCTTGTGAACCAATTTCAACGACTTTCGCATTTGGCGCGTGTTGTTTAATTGAAGCTCCGTAACTGTCAAAAAACTGCTGACAATTGAATAACGACGTATCATGCATTAGAAATTCCCTTTCTCTATAAACTTTAGACTCAACCGAATCATTTTATACGATATCAATGCCGTATAAAACAACAACTACGCTCTGCAAACAAACAGACCAAAAACTGAGGTCAATTGCAGGCGACAATCTTAACCTAGACATCTTAGTTCATTCATAAATATTGCCAATAATTTTCGTGGAGAACATCACTTCGGTAAAACGATTCCCATCCTCGCAACCACCATCCGCCTCATCTCATCGGGGTCTTTTTGCAAGACATCCTCATTCACACGACTTTCCAAATGATTGCGTACAGCGATCTGCAACCGCGACACCCAAAACCGACACGCCGCCATGACCAGATAAATTGGCAATGCGTCTTTTTCCTGATCAGTCATTTTGCGTACATTACTATAGGCGTTCACAAAGGTAATGAAGCGATCATTATCCAAACTGACGTCAGGATAGTTGGTACAAAAATCATTGATCGTAATCGCAATATCCATTAACCAATCATCACGCGTCACGGTTGTAAAATCCAACAATGCACTCAAGTCATCACCAACAAACAAAGTGTTATCTCGGAACACATCGCCATGAATCAACCCCTGTGGCAAGTTTAGATAATGCTGTTTCGCCTCGCCAAATCGCACAAAAACTTGATCAAGTAATTGCTGATCCTCTAACGATAAGGACGGCTTTAATTCATCTTTACTCACTTCCCACCACACCTGATTATATTCAGTTTTCTGGGTTTGTTCTTGTGGAAGCGGATCATGTTCCAAAGCCAAATGAAGGTGCGCCAATGCCGCGCCCATTTGTGCCGCTTGTGCAACATTCGGTTGCATCGGCGAACTTCCCGCGAGACGTGGGGCGAATTGAGCAGGTTTATCTGCCAAGGTATGGATGCAGACGCTTGTTAAATCCGCCAAAGGCACGGCAACAGGTAAACCTTGTGCAAATAAACGTTGCATAAGGCGCGACAACACTTCGGCTTCAGTTTTTGACAACTCTTCAAATAGCGTCAACACCAACTCTCGCCCATCATTTAACGTGACGAAATAATTACTATTTTCGATGCCATTTTGAATCGGCGTGATCCGAGAAACGGTTAAATGAAACTGCTGCGCGAAGGCTTGTACCACGTCCAATGTCAAAACCGTGTAGACCGACATAAATAACACTCAGAAATAAGAACGCGGAAATAAAATATCAATGTCAACAATCAAGTTTTGGTAATATAGCGTGCTTTTATCAATTCGCTAAAGCATCCGTTAAATAATTGCGTGTGATTGGACTTTAAATATGCTGGCTAAACGTATTATCCCCTGCCTTGATGTCGACAATGGTCGCGTGGTGAAAGGTGTGCAATTTTTGGATATTCGCGATGCTGGCGATCCTGTCGAAGTCGCGCGACGCTATAACGATCAAGGCGCGGATGAGATCACCTTCCTCGACATTACCGCGACTGCGCATGGTCGTGATACGACCTATCGCACCGTTGAACGCATGGCAGAATCCGTTTTCGTTCCACTCACCGTAGGCGGTGGCGTGCGAAAAGTGGATGATATTCGTCAACTGTTGAACGCCGGCGCAGATAAAGTCTCGATCAATTCCGCAGCCGTGTTCACACCTGAATTTGTCGGTGAGGCGTCTTCACGTTTTGGCGCGCAATGTATCGTCGTCGCGATTGATGCTAAGAAAGTCGCAGATGGCAAATGGGAAATTTTCACCCACGGCGGACGCAAACCAACAGGTATTGATGCCGTCGAATGGGCGATTAAAATGGCTGGTCTTGGCGCAGGTGAATTGCTCGTCACCAGTATGGACGCAGACGGTACGAAGGCTGGTTATGATCTTGGCTTGATGAAAAGCATCACGTCAAAAGTGAACATTCCAGTGATTGCTTCTGGTGGTGTGGGTAACTTACAACATCTTGCAGATGGCGTGTTGCTTGGCGGCGTAGATGCGGTTTTGGCTGCGAGTATTTTTCACTTCGGTCAATATACGATTCCAGAAGCGAAACGTTATATGGCTGAGCAAGGGATTGAAATGCGGTTGTAACTTTAAATGTTCCTTCCCCCTTAGGGGGAAGGCTAGGAAGGGGGTCGCTTTTGATCTTTGTAGAAAGCACCCTTCTTCTAAATCTTCCCCCTCAGGGGAAGACTTCAGGGCACTTAATCCCGCTTACCCAATCTCGGCACAATACTCTCGATATTTTCTTTTAAAGTCTCACGACCTTCTTTAATATTTTCGCGCAAATTATCGCGTAAATTATCTCGCAGTGAACGCGCAGCATTGGTCAGACCACTGGTTAAACCAATACGCTCTTCAGATTCAGAACCCAGCAAATCATTACCCACCGTTAGTTCCAATGCATAAATCCGCTGACGTAATTCAGCAGGAAGTGCAGCTTTCCCTAAAGTCGAAGCATTCACCATCACAGCAATCGCATCGCCTGTTGCGACAATTTGCTTTTGCTTCGTGCTATACAACACATAATTCATGCGGAATCCTGAATTGCGCACTTCAATCACCTGCACGCCGATTTCCAGCACATCCGGAAAAAAAACAGGACGCAAAAAACGACAGCTACTCGACGCAATCACGGCTGACAAGCCCTGCCCAATCGCATCAATTTTGGTTAAATATTCAACACGCGCACTCTCGATGTAGCGATAGTACATGACATTATTGACATGGCCCACAGCATCCATATCGCCCCAAGCGACGTTTTGGCTATAAACAACTGCAAACTCTTTGAGTGAACTCATGGTGTTTTTTCCAACGAAAATAATAATTAGGAAAGAAAACCCGCGTAAAGAAAATCAATCACCTTTACGCATAAACTGCACTTCTCTAATTCTGTAAATTTATTTTATTCAATAATGTCGCACGTAAAAGCTCATCCATATCTGGCTGATTTTCTAGCTGCCAAATTAACCTATATTTCTCGATTAACGGATGATTCTGGTACGGACTGAGTAAAGCTAATGCTGCATCGATTTGCTCAGGTTGTGATGAAGCGATATGTCGAATCCAACGTACTCGCGCCAACACTACATCAGGTTGCGCTGGATAACGCTGTTCCAATTGCACCAATACATTATCAACAGATTGCGCTGCTGATTCAACGGCATGTTCAATACAAATACTGATCCAACTGACCAATAATGGCGCATCCAAACGCGTTGCGAGCACCCGTTCCGCCAATTCCATTGCGCGTGAATATTGCCCTGCCTTAACCATCAACGCAAAGATCTCATTAGCAAATTGATCTTGAGTCTCTGGCGGCATGATCTGAAGAAGACGTGTCAAACGATCGGCTGCATCCTCTGGTATGTCATGGGTCGATAGCGCGTTCAACCACAACGCCCAATCAATATTTTTGGACGCTGGAAAAATCAAATAAGACAACATATGCCACGGCTGTTTGGAGGCAAGATCGCTCCACAGCACACCCACTTGCCGATCAAAATCAGGCTGTAAAGATTCACGAACTGGCTCAATCACACCACGTTCGTGATACGAAAGGAGCACTTCTAATGTGCTTTGCGCTTGCGAATAATCACCGGACGCTAAACATATTTTTGAACGCAACAACATCGCCAGCTCATGATCGTCGCTATCAATATGCAATAAATGCTCATTGGCTGCCGCATACAATCCCGCTTGGCAAGCGACATCGGCTTGAAGCAAATGCAAGGCAGAGCCCTTTTTCTTATTGAAAGGTTTCAGATTCAAACTATTGTTGGTCAAGGAGTCTTCCATCGCCGCGAATGCCGCAGGAAGGTTTGCAACCATACGTTGGCGGATTGCAGCATCCAAACTCATCAACGTTTTACGGCGGGATAATGCTTTGCGCTTTTGATAAAAATCCGCTGAACCAAACAACACGGCACGGATTAAGAAAAATAGAATGATGAACAGGATGGTCAATAAAACCACCGCTAACAAAGCAACACCCACACTAGTTTGCAGTTGCCATTGATGCCAGACCATGAGCACAAAGCCAGCATCGTCGGATAATGCATTGGTTAATATTGCCAAGAGGAGCAATAAAATTGCACTAAAAACAATCAGAAGAATACCGTCAGTCATGATGCAACCACGCGTTGTGGTTGCGGCAATTTGGTTACGACAGCAGGTGCAACGGGGATAGAAACAACCTCCGGCAGTGGTTTGATTGTCAACGCTTCAGCGGGCGCCCACTGTAATGCAGTCAATTGCAGTTTAGGATGCGCAGGAACAGTCAACGCAGCAATAGATGCTTGCATTTGCTTTGCTGCTGGATCCACAACGCTTGCCAATTGTATACGCCCATCTGCCAACAATTGCATCACCCGATCAGACTGTCCTTGTGCGAGTGCTTGACGTGCAAGCCCTAAAGTTAACGCAACTTCACGACAGACTAAACCACGTTGCAACATATTTTCACGCACATTGAGCGCAGGTTTTTCAATCACAAATAACCGTGCAATCCGCTGCGTAAACGACAATTCAGACGCAGGATCAGCAGGTTTTTGTGCGGGAAGATTCATTGCACTAGTCGCAACTTGCATGCTTGGACCTTGACGCGCCATCAAATCCAGAGTCAATTGCAAATTGGCAATATGACGATCTAAAAGCTGTATTTCTTGACGTTGAGTTTGCGCTTGGCTGTCGATCATCTTTAAATCAACATCAATGGCACGAGTCAATGCACTCGCCGTCAGTTCTGAAATGGCATGACCCGTAACAAGAGCATTTAAATTAGACTTAACGAGATTGAGCGTGTTTTTTGAGGAATCAAACGCATTAATGGATGAGGCTTTTTGATCAAGTTCTAATTGTGATTGTGCAAGTTGTAGGGTCTGTTTAAGCCAATGTTGCGGGAACACTTGTGCCATCGACAGCGTTAATTGTGAAACGGCATTGATAGGATCAGTTTGTGAATCATCTTTCTCATCACGCGTTGTGGCGATCAATCGATCATTCAAATCAGAGACTTGCATCGTCAACGCGGCTAAGCGACTCTCAACATCTTGGTCATGTTGTTGGCCAGTCAGATAGGCTTTTTCGCCTAAATAACCGACACCTACAATCGCTGCAACAGATAATGTCATGGTGGCCCAGCGCTTCATTTGCTGAGCCTCATTATTTGGCATCGAATCATGCATAGAACCGCGCTTTCAAACATCGTCACTGCCCTTCTCATCAAATATGCGATCAATTGACTCTCCTTGTCTATATCAACAGCCTATTTCATCTTAAGTCGTCAATTCCCACCACAACCTCAAGAATATGTTGCGGTTGTAAGCTGGTTAATCGGCGAATACGCGGTGTGAGTTGCACAACTTCATCCATAAGTCGTTGCCCCATCACCAATAACCATGGCGTTAATGCTTGTTCACCAGCCAATTCGCGCCAGTAACGCCATGACTCACCACTACTTAATAACACAACATCAGGCAGTTGTTTGTCATATTTTTTTACTGAATTGCTTGTTGTTGCACAATAATTCGCCCACAACACTTTGCTCGACACAGGTAATTGGCGCTGATACAAATTCAAAACCTGTAAACGCACTCCACGCGCAAGCAAACTCTCTTGCACCAGCTCGCGTCCGCCGATGCCACGCCACACCATCACCAGCTCATCGACGACTAAATCACTGAGCGCCGAAGAAGCAATTAACCCTTCACTGGTTTCTAACTCTGGTACATCTGCTGTGATTCCGACAGCTTTTAGAACTTGCGCGGTACCATGTCCAACTGCAAGCCAACGGATGGGTAATGCAGCGGCATTCACCTTTAAGACATCTAATGCTTGCAAACCCAAACGTGCAGCGGTTGGACTGACCACGACAATGACGCGCGGTGGCTGAACAACCAATTGTCTTAATTCATTTTGATCTTGCTCTGTGACAGGTAAAGGAATCAACTCCAATAATGGCAGCTCATCGACATACCAACCCGCTTGCTCTAATGCAAACGTGAGCGGCTGCGCCCGATCCGTTGGGCGCGTATTGAGGAAATATCTGATGGGGTGATCAGTCATGCGATTCGGCTTTAGGCTGTTCAGGATGAATCGCTAATTGCGCTAATAAACGATCTGCACCCGCAGTCAGTAATCGTTCTGCCAAAGTAATACCTAACTGCTCAGCATCCGCAGCTTGACCGACGATTTGATCTTTTAATAACACTTTTCCATCTACGCTACCCACACGTCCTTGCAAGGTTAATTGCTCGCCATCTAGCGTTGCAAAACCTGCAATCGGCACTTGGCAGCCACCCATCAAACGATGATTAAACGCACGTTCGGCACGAACACAACGATTGGTAATGCGATCAGCCAGTGGTGCAATCAGCGAAGTCACACGGTTATCGCCGATACGACATTCCAACCCTAATGCGCCTTGCCCGACCGCCGGTAAAGACATTTCCGTGTCTAACCGTTCACGAATACGCTCGCCTAAACCTAAGCGAATCAAACCCGCGCTTGCCAAAATGATCGCATCATATTCACCTGCGTCTAACTTACCTAAACGCGTACCGACATTACCTCGTAAATCAACGATTTCAAGATCAGGACGATAATGCTGTAATTGACTGCAACGACGTAAACTAGAGGTACCTAAACGCGCCCCTTTGGGTAAATCGACAAGACTCAAATATTGATTCGAAACGAATGCATCCGTTGGATCTTCGCGCTCACAAATCACCGCAAGCTCTAAGCCCTCTGGCAAATCCATTGGCACATCTTTCATTGAATGCACGGCCAAATCGGCACGACCATCTAATAACGCTTGCTCTAACTCCTTGACAAATAAACCTTTACCGCCAATCTTCGACAAAGACGTATCTAAAATTTTATCGCCTTGCGTCACGAACGTGACTAAATTGACTTCTAATTCAGGATACAGCTCGAGCAAACGCGCCTTAATATGCTCGGCTTGCCATAGCGCGAGCGGACTTTTACGTGTCGCGATATTCAATACAGAATTTGAGGTTAATGGTACTAAAGGTGTCGAGCTATTTTGCGCATTCATGACTTTCAGATCCAGTTAAAAAGAGCCCAATTCAAACAACCCAATAAAAAACAACAGCCCGTTGATAAACAAAACCGAGCTTATTGAGCTCGGTTGATGACTTCACAACAAGCAAAGGCACATTACAATAAATGCATTTTATCCTTTAATTGCGGCAAATGACGACGACTAACAGCCAATCGTTCATCTATTCCACGGAAACGCACCTGATATTGTCCTGTAGCGACCATTTCAATCCCCTCTAAATAAGGAATCGCCAGCAATGCGTTGCGATGGACGCGAATAAAACGATCACCAAATTCGGCTTCTAATTCTTTCAATGTCTCATCAATCAGCACTTCTCCGCCTGTATGGCGCACGGTGACATACTTCTGATCCGCCAAGAAATAATAAATACTATCGAGAGGAATCAACTCCATGCCACGATGGGTACGCGCCGTAATATGCTGGCGAGTGGGTTTAGCATCCACTTCGTTCGCAGCACGCAATTGGTTTACTTGAGCCGCATTCAAATGACCCACACGCGTCAACGCTGCGGAGAGGTCATCCCGATTGACTGGCTTCAGCAAATAGCCAACAGCACGATTTTTAAATGCTTCGATGGCGTGTTGATCAGATGCAGTGACAAAAATAATTGCTGGTGGATGTGCTAACTCAGCCAAAACTTCAGCGCACTGAATGCCGTCCATTTCAGGCATGCGCACATCAAGCAACAATACATCTGGGTTCAGTTCATCAACTTTGGCAATCGCATCCACGCCGTTCGAAGATTGTCCAACGACCTGATGTCCTGCTTCAATGACCATTCGACTGAGACGCTCGCGCCCTAACGATTCGTCATCGCAAATTAAAACATTCACAGTAACCTCCTTATCCCATGCAGCATTCTTATCCATGAATGTGTTTTTCGACTGCATTTATATCATTATTTTCGCAAGGTACAACATGGCAAAACCAATAATATAGTTTTCCGCCTTTCATCTGCATATTATAACACAATGCCGCATATGCCTAATCTACTGTAAAACTAGCCTCCATCTCAACTCATTACGACTTTAACTCGATGTTTGATTAAACGGATATGACAGGTATGCGGTAAATAAATCTTGTGCGCGATGGGTTGATAGCCGTGCGGTCATGCCATATTGCGCCTGCAATCGGTCATGAATATTTTTCAGCGCCATTTGATTTCCCGTCGCTGCGCGTTCTGGCAAAACCTTCTGCGCAGGCTGAATCGGGTTATTCACGACAATCTTAACCTCATTGGCACTCCACTCAATCAGGACAGTAATGAGGCTCGGACGTGAACTCGGCTCAACACCATGCACGACCGCATTCTCAAGTAATGGTTGCAAAGTCAGCGAGGGAATTTTAATTCTGCGAAGCATCTCCTCATCTGGGGTTTGCCATTCGACCTGTAGCCGATCACCCAAACGTACCTTTTCAATGGCAAGATATCGACGACAAAGCACCACTTCATCATACAGTGAGACCTCACCAGCCGACTGCAAACTCGCACGAAATAATGCCGACAAATCTTCGACGACAATCCCTGCGCGACGACTATCAATGTCGATCAAAGACAAAACCGTATTCATGGAATTAAACAAAAAATGAGGACGAATTCGTGCTTGCAAGGTATCAAGTCGTGCAGACAATTCCGCACGTTCACGCACCACCAAACGTTCACGCATATATAAATAATGCAGCAACACGCCGCCTGCAATCATCGTCAACAGCAAGTTATGCCCAATGCTACGCCACATAAACGCCTGATTTGACTCAATCAAATGAAGATAAACCAGCAATTGATTCACGATGAATGTATAGAGAACAACAATACAACTCACAATCACCGCACAGACCGCTGCCGCTCGAATCCGTGGCATACGAATCAATCGTGAACGCAACTTATCCGCGATAATGGCAAAACTGAGCGCCACCCAATTCATGAAAAACACATAGACAAAGTATTGTTCCCATGAAAAATTTTCTGCGGCAGTCATCGGAACTAATGCAGAAAACAACGCCAACAAATTAGTGACGACCAACAATCGTAGCAACGCTCCTGCCTCCGAAAAACGGGGTAAAAAGAACGTATAGTCTCGATCGATACGTGCATTTGTCATTGCGGTTTATTGACCTGTTTTAGAGTTGAATTTGCTATACTTGCACTTATTTTGCGTTTGCGACCTGACAATGACCACACCAGTGAATACTCCTGCTATGAATAGTAACACCGATCAATCCAATGAATCTTCAGGAATGTGGGGCGGTCGTTTTACCGAAGCCACGGATGCCTTTGTTGCTGAATTTACTGCATCTGTGCAATTTGACCAACGCCTCTATCGCCAAGACATTCAAGGTTCGATTGCGCATGCCACCATGCTCGCTTCTGTCGGCGTACTAACCGATGCTGAACGCGACGACATTATCCAAGGCTTAAATAGCATTCTAGCTGATATCGAAGCGGGTCGTTTTGAATGGCGCATTGACCTTGAAGATGTTCACATGAACATTGAACATCGCCTGACCAACATGATTGGTATTACAGGTAAGAAGCTTCATACAGGTCGTAGCCGTAATGATCAAGTTGCAACCGATATTCGCCTGTATTTGCGTGATGAAATCGATCAATTGATGCAACTGTTGGCAAAATTGGAACGTGGCATTTTGTCTTTGGCGACTGCACACACTGACACAATCATGCCTGGTTTCACCCATTTGCAAACGGCTCAGCCTGTGACTTTTGGTCATCATTTGATGGCTTGGTTTGAGATGTTGTTGCGTGATGGCGAACGCCTGATTGATTTGCGTCGCCGCGTCAATCGCTTACCTCTTGGCTCTGCAGCTTTGGCAGGAACGACCTATCCAATTAACCGCGAATACACTGCGCAATTGTTGGGCTTTGAAGCTGTTTGTGAAAACTCTCTCGATGCCGTTTCTGATCGTGATTTTGCGATTGAATTCACCAGCGCTGCTGCGTTGATCATGATGCATCTGTCACGTATCAGTGAAGAATTGGTTCTGTGGACATCTGCGCAATTCCGTTTTGTGCAAATTCCTGATCGCTTCTGCACTGGCTCATCGATCATGCCGCAAAAGAAAAACCCTGACGTACCTGAGCTGATTCGCGGCAAAAGTGGTCGTGTGTATGGCGATTTGATGAGTTTATTGACGCTTATGAAAGGTCAACCACTCGCATACAACAAAGACAACCAAGAAGACAAAGAGCCCTTGTTTGATGCGATCGATACCGTACGTGGTAGCTTGCTCGCTTTTGGTGACATGATTCCTGCACTGGTACCAAACATCGAAGTGATGAAAGAAGCCGCGCTTCGTGGCTTCTCTACGGCAACTGATTTGGCGGATTACTTGGTTAAAAAGAACATCGCTTTCCGTGACGCACATGAAATTGTTGGTAAAGCCGTTGCGCTTGGCGTACGTGAAAACCGTGATTTGTCTGAACTGACATTGGCTGAACTGCAACAATTCTCAAGTTTAATTACTGAAGATGTATTTGCAGTTTTGACTTTGACAGGTTCTGTTGCTGCACGTGACCACTTGGGTGGTACTGCACCACGTCAAGTGAAAGCGGCGATTGGTCGTGCGGAAGTGAGATTGAAGGATTTGTTGGGGTAATTCAAAACGAGTCGAAAAAAAGACTGAGCAACAAAAATTGCTCAGTCTTTTTTATTCAATATATCATCAAATCACTTTGCATAAATCTGATCAAAAACCCCACCATCAGCAAAATGCACTTTCTGTGCATTGCGCCAGCCACCAAACACTTTATCAATGGTGAACAATTTCACTTTAGCGAATTGACTCGAATATTTCGCTGCAACTTTTGGATCGCGCGGACGGTAGAAATTCTTTGCCACAATCTCTTGTCCTTCAGGCGTATAAAGATATTTCAAATACGCTTCGGCAAGTTTCCGCGTACCGTGTTTATCCACTGATTTATCGACTACTGCGACCGATGGTTCAGCCAAGATCGAAATTGACGGCGTCACAATCTCAAACTGATCAGGGCCTAATTCTTTGGTCGCGAGTAACGCTTCATTCTCCCAAGTCAGCAGCACATCACCAATGCCACGCTGTGAGAATGTCGTCAATGAACCACGCGCACCTGAATCCAGTACCGCCACATTCTTGTACAACTTGCCGACAAAATCTTGAGCTTGTGCAGGCGTTCCACCTTTATTCAATTCATAACCCCACGCTGACAAATACACCCAACGCGGTGCACCGCCTGTTTTTGGGTTTGGGGTAATAATGCTGACACCCGGTTTCACCAGATCATTCCAATCTTTAATCTGCTTTGGATTACCTTTACGAACTAAGAAAACAATTGTTGACGTATAAGGCGCAGAATTATTCGGCAATCGTTTTTGCCAGTCTTTCGCAATCACACCCGTATCACTAATTGCATCAATATCATTTGCTAATGCCAACGTCACCACGTCCGCATCCAAGCCTTCGATCACAGCGCGGGCCTGTTTGCCTGAACCACCGTGAGATTGTTTGAACTTCACATCTTCGCCCGTTTTGGCTTTCCAATATTTGCCAAATGCTGCGTTGAAGTCCGTATAAAGTTCACGTGTTGGATCGTAAGAAACATTGAGCAATTCAGTTTCCGCAAATGCAGAAATAGAAAGCGTCAACGCACTCAGCAGCAAAATTGTTTGCTTTAAACTCGTCATGTAGATACCCCTACTTAGAAATCTCTTGAAGACTTACAGGGTATCAACTTGGCGTTTGCTAAAAAAATAATAAAAAGAGGTTTGGTTATGCAAAAAATGAACTAAGAGAACTACTTTAAGTTTTATTATTCAAGCTTTCTGGGGCGACATGCTTTAAACGATTGGCATAACGCTGCGCCAGCACCGCACAGACCATGAGCTGTAATTGATGAAATAACATCAGTGGTAAAACCAACATGCCAATCGGATGCCCAGCAAAAAGAACTTTGGCCATTGGAATGCCGCTAGCCATACTTTTCTTCGAACCACAAAACACGATCGTGATTTCGTCTTCTTTATTGAAACCCAGAAAACGACTGCCATAGGTTGTCAGCAACATCATGATCGCCAGCAAGATTGCACTCACGACACACACGCCGAGTAGCGCAGGTAACGGCAACTGATGCCACAGACCTTCCACCACCGCTTCACTAAATGCTGTATACACCACGAGTAAAATAGACCCTTGATCGACAATTTTGACTGCAATCGGATGACGTTGAATCCAACCATAAATCCAGCGCCGAGCCATTTGCCCAGCAATAAATGGCACCAGCAACAGCATAATAATTTGCAGCACCGCAGACCCAGAATCAATACCACCTGCACCTGAATGCGGCATAATCAACAGCCCAACCATCAGCGGCGTAATGAAAATTCCAATGATGCTGGAAGCAGATGCAGCACAGACTGCAGCAGGAATATTGCCATGAGCAACGGACGTGAAAGCAATGGACGATTGCACCGTCGAGGGTAATACGCAAATATAGAGAAAACCGAGATACAGTGCAGGCGTCACCATCGGCTCGAGTAAAGGTCTAAGCGCTACCCCTAATATGGGAAAAACAGCAAACGTTGCTGCCAAGACCATTAAGTGCAAGCGCCAATGAGTGAGACCAGCCAATGCCGCTTCACGCGACAGCTTAGCGCCATGTAGGAAAAACAATAGCCCGATTGCAAGATTGGTTAACTGATTAAACCCAACCGCAACCTGACCCTGACAAGGCAGCAAGCTGGCAAAAACTACGCTCACAATCAGCATCAATGTAAAATTATCAGGCAAAAACCGCGGTCGAGTCATTATCTATTTCCACATCAAACAAAAAACCACGATCAATTACGTCCAATCACCACGCGGCACATCTAACGATTGTCCCGTCACGCCCTGACTATCACCACCCATCAAATACAAATACGCAGGCATAATATTTTCAGGCGTTGGCAAGGTCGCAGGATTCTCATCAGGAAACGCTGCCGCGCGCATACTGGTTCGTGTTGCACCAGGATTGAGACAATTAAAACGAATACTGGTCTTCCCCGCCATCTCATCAGCAAACAAACTACTCAAACCTTCGATGCCCTGCTTGGAAATCGCATAGGCACCCCACAATGGTCTAACCGTTCGCCCGACACTACTGGTGGTAAAAATGACCGATGCATCTTTCGACTTGCTTAATAAAGGTAACAACGCTTGCGTCAACTGAAACGGTGCACGCAGGTTGACATTCATCACCTCATCCCAAGCCTCAGGATCGTAATTTTGTAATGAAGTCAACGGTCCGAGCATCGCGGCATTATGCAAAATACCATCTAAACGACCGACTTTCTTCTCAATCGTACGCAGAATGGACAGATAGTCATCCAGCTTGGCGTAACCCAAATTCAGAGGTAACAGCGCAGGCTGTGCACCGCCCAATTGTTCGATTTCGTCATAAACTGCTTCGAGCTTACTCAAGGTACGACCCAATAACAGTACTGTTGCGCCATGTTTGGCATAGGCCAGCGCCGCAGCACGACCAATCCCATCACCCGCCCCAGTCACCAAAATAACGCGATTAGCCAGCAAGTCAGGTGCAGCGTGATACGTCAATAAATCCATCGGCAGATACATAAGACTATCCTTTTAAGCTGTTTCATTTTTTAATCAAATATTAAAAACAACAATACTTATGCCACGTTCACACAACTTATCTTAAGACTTAAGCAAAGTTTGTAATTCACTCGCGTGCTGAATAATAAAATCCGCATGCCAGCTCACTAAATCTCCAGCCAACTCTGGCGGCAAATAACCATAAGCGGCAAGCACAGTTTTCATACCTGCAGCGCGACCCGCATCGATATCTCGCGGATGATCACCGACATAAATAATATCCTCTGACGCAATCCCAATCTTGTTTGCAGCCAAATACATTGGCTCAGGATCAGGCTTCGTATTTTTCACATCATCAGGACAGACTAACACCGCACAGCGTTTAGTCAAATCTAATGCATCAAGCAAAGCTACTGACAAACTACGCGGTTTATTCGTCACGATACCCCACGGAATCTGGCGCGACTCCAAATCAAGCAGCACCGCATCCATTCCGTCAAACAGCGTGGTATGCACCGCAATATTCGTAGCATAGCGCCGTAAGAACTCATCGCGATAGTGTGTCAGTTCTGGACTATTGTCATCCAAGTCAGGATGAAATAATCGCACCATGGCTTTCGAACCTTCTGAAACCTGAACGCGGATTTGCTCATCTGCAATCGGTTCCACATTCGCCTCAACGCATAGCTCTTTAATAATCCGAATAAAATCGGGTGCAGTATCAATCAGCGTGCCATCTAAATCGAATAAAACTGCTTTGATCGGTTTAAGCTCGCTCATTGCGCAACCTTACGCGTTGACAACATGTAGTTCACATCAACATTGGGCGCCAACCAATAATGCTGGGTTAATGGATTGAAATGCAAACCAGTCATTTCTTCTAACTTTAAATTAGCATCACGGGCAAAACCGACCAACTCAGAAGGACGAATGAATTTTTTATAATCATGCGTGCCACGCGGCAACATCCTCAACACATATTCCGCACCAATAATGGCAAACAAATACGATTTTGGATTACGGTTGATCGTTGAAAAAAATACAATCCCATTCGGTTTGACCAGCTTCATACAAGCACGAACAATCGAAGAAGGATCAGGTACGTGCTCTAACATTTCCATGCACGTAACGACATCAAACTGCTCGGGCATTTGTTCAGCCAACTCCTCAACTGGGATTTGACGATATTCAATGCCTTCGACGTTATTCTGTTCAGCATGTAAGCGACCCACCGACAACGGCGCAAGCCCCATATCAATGCCCAACACATTCGCACCACGGCGCGCCATCGACTCGGCTAAAATACCGCCACCACACCCCACATCCAACACCCGTTTTCCAGCCAAACCGGTTGCTGTATCCACACGATCGCTGATCCAATTCAAACGCAGCGGATTAATTTGGTGTAACGGACGGAATTCAGAATTGGCATCCCACCATTTAGAAGCCAACGCTTCAAACTTAGCAATCTCTTGGTCGTCAACATTTAACGGTTGAGCTGTGGTTGCTTCGGCATCTAGGGTCATGATTGGTATACTCGTCCTACTTCATATTTATAAATGAACACGTAAAGCCTAAGTGTAAAACAAAATTGCACGGTTTGACCCGATTGTGAAAAAACTTCCTTATTTTCCTCACATTGTTATCGAAAAACTCACAGACAAACTACTGAATTATTCCGATAATTGCCCTATGTTTCACCTGTAAAATGATTAACTATACGTTGCAAGGCGAATCCCAGACACTTGCAACTGCTTCCCACAGTTTTGCGATCCAAATTTTGCGTCACTCCCGTATTCAATGCCAAGGATGTAAAGGATATTTCATGACCCTCTCTATGAGCCGTAGCTTTAAAAACACCCTATTCGCAATGATCGCCACATTGAGCTTTACCAGCATCTCTGGTCTCGCGAATGCTGCTGAAACTTACACCGCGGGTAAAGATTACCGCGTATTGTCTAGCCAAGGCCCTGTCGACAAACCAAATCAAATCGAAGTACGTGAATTCTTTTGGTATGGCTGCCCACATTGCTTCCGTTTAGATCCGTTCGTTACACAGTGGCTTAAAACCAAGCCTGCTGATGTTAATTTCGTCCGTACCCCCGCAGCCCTAAATCCTGTTTGGGAACAAAGTGCACGCGGCTTCTATGCATTAGAGCTGATGGGGCAAGTTGAAAAAGTACATCATGCATTATTCAGTGCGATCCATAGCCCATTGCAGCCAAAAATGATCTTCAGTCAAAGCGACCAAGCAGCATTTTTATCAACCCAAGGTGTTGATGTATCGAAGTTTAATGGATTATTCAACTCATTTGCAGTGAGTGGAAAAATTGCACAATCAAAGAAACTTGCGATGCAATATCAACTTGAAGGCGTCCCTGCTCTCGTCGTAAACGGCAAGTACGTCGTATCCGGCGAAGATGAGAAAGCAGTAAAAATCGTCAGCTTCCTCGTTGATAAAGAACGTAAAGCGGGTGCAGTTAAGAAATAAGTTAGGTTGATTCATAAAAAGTCGCTTACGCAAAAGTAAGCGACTTTTTTATGGCTAATAATATCTAAAACGAAAAACTAAGTAGCTCTTGGAGCTGATTGAAATGCTCAGTATTGACGTCCCACTTCATTTCAACAGGCTTTGTGATCTATGAATGATAAAAAAATCCTACATCTTATTCTATGCTTTGGTAATAACTAAATCAGGCTTACTTTCCCAATTCGACACACCGCGATTGAGCAACTGCGCTTGGCGGGTTGCACGCTGAATGAATTGTTCTTTTTTATCTGCCAAAGGTGTTTCTTCATCGAATAGCGGCAAGGTAATCCATGACATCGCCCAAGAAAACGATAAATTCACCAGAATCTCGGAAACAATACTTAAATCTTGCAGCTCAAGTGATTTAAATGCAGGAAGTTTTTGTAAATCTTCTGCCATATCTACCGAGAAAAAACGCACTTCTTTATCAATCGCTCGGCGCACAACAACCGACGCACCCCAACGCTCACGAACCAAAAAAGCCCAGTAATTAGGTTGCTTATCAATTGCCGCAAAGAAACGTTCAACACTGCCTCGCGTCGTCGATGCCGTTGATTGCGCGTTGCTTGCAGACAGGGCAAAACCTTCGCGCAAACTCATGCGCAAGCGATGCAATGTGCCTGACACATAATCGACTAAGTCTGCGCCCAGCTCATCCATATCTTGGAAATGACGATAAAACGCTGTCGGAACCAGTCCAGCCTCACGTGCAACTTCACGTAAGCTAATCGTGCCGAATGATCGCCCACCCTCACTACTCAGCGTCAATGCGGCATCAAGCAAAGCTTGTCTGCTTTGTTGCTTGCGCTCATCGCGTAAAGACATAAGCGAATCATCCAACCATTAAAAAACGAATAAATAATAAAAAACAACGAATAAAGCAGTGCAACAAAATTGAAGGATTCGAGTTTAACAAATTCACGCGCCTGCTAAAAATTAATTTAACAAAATTTCAGTGTACAAGTGTTGACTTAAATAAAATATCGCGTATATTTGTGTACAAGTGTTCACAAATATTACAACCGTACACAAATGTTACATGCGTTCACTTAACAGAATTCGTTTTAAACCAGATTCACTTTTTTCAAACCATATATGCGGCGATACGACCACAACATATGGTAAGCCAGCAGAGGATTGACACATGCAAGCTACACTAACAACAAATACATTCAGTGCTAAACCAAACGTCTATCAACCGCATTGGGTGCGTGAAGATTTCGTCGACTTTGTTCTCGCTCGCGTGAACCCATTGTGGACAATGACTCGTACTATGGCACGCGTTGAAAACATCGAATACATCGAAGATGACATGGTCAAAATCACTTTATCGACCAATCACTTCCTGAATCGTACGTTCAAGACGTATCAAGCGGGTCAGTACATTATTGTGACCACCACGATCGCTGGCGTCCGTCAACAACGTGCATATAGCTTGGTTAGTACACCAGAACAGTATGCCAAAGACGGCAAGCTGGTAATCGGTGTGAAAAAACAAGGTCGTGTATCGAACTACCTCGCGAGAGAAGCAAAGATTGGTGATGTGTTAGAGATCACGCCAGCTTCGGGTTCATTTGTGTTGAACTCAACTGCGAACCCAAGTCTGTTTATCTCTGCAGGTAGCGGGATTACCCCGATCGTGCCAATGATTCAAAATGCATTAGAAGGTTCAAAACTGCCAGTCACGTTGATCTATTACTCACGTGATCCAGCATTCCGCCAAGAATTGGAAACATTAGCGGCAAAGCACAGTCACTTTTCACTCAACATCATCGTCGATTCAGCTGAAAAGCCAGCTTACTTCGATAGCGAAACGCTTGATCGCCTTTGCCCTGATGCCGCAAACCGTGACACCTATGTTTGTGCTGCACCTGGCCTCATGAAAGCGTCACGTGAAATTTGGGCAGATCGCGGTTGGTCAGAAAGAATGCGCCAAGAAAGCTTTTTGCCAATCAAGATCGACGAAAACGCGGAAGCTCAAAACGTGAACTTCCGTCGCAGCCAGCGTGAATTTGAAGCGAAAGGCAACTTGCTCGCTTCTGCTGAAGCAGCTGGACTGACGCCTGCTTATGGTTGCCGCATGGGTGTGTGTAATGCCTGTGTGTGTACCAAAGTTTCAGGTGCGGTTCGCAACCAGATCACTGGCGAAATCAATGATCAAAACAATGTCCAGATCAAGCTTTGTGTGAATGCAGCTATTAGTGAAGTTGTGATTGACCTGTAAAAACTGATTTACAAAACACATTCAACAAATACAGCAAATTAAGAGAGAATAATCATGAGTACGAATTTTCCAGCAACACTTTTCGTTAAAAAAAGCCGCGTACTTTCACCTGCGGAAATCGCTGAATTTGGTCGTCGTATCGACGCCTTGCGCGATGCAACTCGCGCAAAAATCGGCGAGCAAGATTCTAAATACATCTACCGCGTCCGTGATTTTGTGCGTTACACAGAAATCGCCAGCCGTGCGGCATTGATGTTTGGCGGTTGGATTCCACCAGTCTGGTTACTCGCAACTGGCATGTTAGGTGTATCAAAAATCGTTGAAAACATGGAACTCGGACATAACGTCATGCACGGTCAATACGACTGGATGAACGATCCAAGCATGAACGGCGCAAACTACGACTGGGATACCGTGTGTTCAGGTGAAGATTGGAAACACACGCATAACTTCATGCACCATACCTACACCAATGTCATCGGCAAAGACCACGACATCGGCTATGGTTTACTGCGCATGACCAAAGAACAAGATTGGGAGCCACGTTTCCTCGCAAACTTACCTGCAGCGTTCTTCCTGATGATGACTTTCCAATGGTCACTTGCATTGCAAAATCTTCATTTGGAAGATGCATTGTCAGGCAAAATTTCTTGGAAAGAGGCGTGGTCACATGCAGGCAGCTTTAAGAAAAAAGCAACCCGTCAATTTTTGAAAGATTATGTATTGTTCCCTGTGGTTGCAGGTCCAATGTTGTTGCCAGTACTTGCAGGTAATATCACGGCAAACATCATCCGTAATATCTGGACGTTCTCAATTATTTTCTGTGGTCACTTCACAGAAGATGCTGAAATGTTTGAAGACAACTTGGATAAAGAAACCAAAGCCGAATGGTACTTACGTCAATTGAAAGGTTCGAGCAACTTAACTGGCGGTAAGATTTTCCACTTCTTGTCAGGAAACTTGAGCCATCAAATCGAACATCACATGTTCCCTGACATGCCAGCCAATCGTTATCAAGAAATGGCACCAGAAGTGCAAGCAATCTGTGCTGAATTTGGTCAACATTACAACACTGGTAGCTTCGCCAAACAAATGTCGGGTGTCGTCAAACGTATCGCGATTCATTCATTGCCGAACGAAACTGTGCATAATATCCGCACAAATCTGAATCGCAATGCTGAGAAAGGCGGTTTGACAGGTATGGTATTTAAGC
>Ga0209023_10002920_pt1 | contig 20765 bp, 16 predicted proteins | sample LakOneMetagenome_FD_187468 | JGI IMG/M metagenome (GOLD analysis project Ga0209023, IMG submission 187468) | Freshwater and sediment microbial communities from Lake Erie, Canada (SPAdes) (version 2) | ecosystem: Environmental > Aquatic > Freshwater > Lentic | place: Lake Erie, Canada...
TCTGGCGGCGGTCAGCGAGGTGGCGGGGGCAGCCCTGCATGGTCTGGGCGTCCCCTGGTTTGGAGCGGGTACGGCGGGCGCGCTTCTGGGGGCCTTCTGGAACTACGCCGCCGTTCGCCGACTCACCTGGCGGCCGCTTTCGGCGGCCCAGCGCGCCCGGGCGCTGATCGCCAGCGTCGCGGGGAGGGCGGCTCGTTGATCACGCCTCTCAAGTCTCGACCCGAGGCGGGCGATGGCCGGGCAGGGTGGGCCACGGTCGGCGCGGTGCTGCTGCTGGCGGCGTTCGCGATCCGCAGCGCGCAGTTCGGCAATCCGCTGATCCATGTCGACGAGAACTTCTACCTGCTGGTCGGCGACCGGATGCTGCACGGCGCCTTGCCCTATGTGGACATCTGGGACCGCAAGCCCGTGGGCCTCTTCCTGCTCTTTGCCGCCATCCGGTTGCTGGGGGGCGACGGGATCGTCCAGTATCAGGTGGTGGCCACGCTGTTCGCGGCGGCCACGGCCTTTGTCATCGCCCGTATGGCCGCGCCCATGGCGGGCCTTTGGGCCGCGACGGTCGCCGGTGTCATCTATCTGCTGCTGCTGGGTCTGGTCGGCGGCACGGGTGGCCAGGCCCCGGTGTTCTATAATCTTCTGGTCGCCGGCGCGGCGTGGGCGACGCTGGCCGTCTCGATCCGTCGCGACGTGTCGGCCGGCCGAATCCGCCGCCACGGACTGCTGGCCATGGGTCTGATCGGGCTGGCCATGCAGGTCAAATATACGGCGTTGTTCGAGGGCGTCTTTCTGGGCGTGGCGCTGATGTGGGCCTCGTGGCGCGCCAGTGACCGCCTGTCGCGTCTGGCGGTCGACACCGTGCTGTGGGTGGCCCTTGCCTTGGCGCCGACGGTCGCGGCCCTGGGTTGGTACGCCTGGCTGGGTCACGCCGACGCCTTTGTCTATGCCAACTTCCTGTCGATCGGTGATCGCTCCGGGGCGTCGCCGGACGAACTGCTGCATCGCCTGGCCAAGGCCTGGAAGGCCTTGCATATCCCGCTGTTCGCGGTGGTCCTGGCGGCCGTTCTGGAACCCTGGCGGCGCTTGGCGATGGGCCCCGCGACCTTTGGCTTCGCCCTGATCTGGCTGGCGGCCGCAGTGGGCGGCTATCTCGCGTTCGGCACCTATTTCGACCACTACGCCCTGCCGCTGTTCGCGCCCCTGGCGCTGGCCTGCGCGCCGCTGTTCGCCTACCGGCCCTATCGTTTCGGCGCCATCGCGGCCGTCCTGATGATCCTGTCAGGCGGCGTCGCCAACGCGGTGATCATTCACAAGATCCAGCTCAAGCGCGGGCATCAGGCCGAGATGACGGCCATGGTCGACGCCATTCGTCCGCGTCTGAAGGGCTGCCTGTATGTGTGGAATGGCGACCCGATGCTCTACCATCTGACCGGGTCGTGCCTGCCCACGCGCTATCCGTTCGCGGGGCATCTGAACCTGCTGCGGGAGAACGGCGCCATCGGCGTGGATCAGGCCACGGAGGTGCGACGTATCCTGGCCGGGCGACCCAGCGTCATTGTTGATCACCAACCCGCAGCCCGGGATTTCAACTTCGAGGTCGTGGACATCGTTCAGGCAGAGCTGAGGCGGGCTTACCGGCCGGTCAAGGTCGTTCCGCTGAGGCGGACCCGACTGGTCGTCTATGAGCGCATACCGGGTCGCTGACAGCGGTTTTGGCGACTTGCGGTGCGGCGACCTGATCGGAAATCGCTTTTTGACGCGATGAAAAAAAAGGGGCCGTCAAACCTGGCGGCCCCAGAGCAGAGGGGAGTTAGGGGTTGTGGCGGCGAGCCGCCGCGAACTCCATAGGTACCGCTAACATTCGGTCTTCGGTGGGTCAATCCGCATAATCTCCCTTTGGTTGTGTTGCGTCAGGTTTCGCCAATTTGACCTCGTGGACACAAATGTGATCCCGCGCACCCCAACGCGATGGCGTGCATATCGCGCCTGATTGTGCTATTAACAGCGCTGTCAAAATGCGATTTCAGCCATCTCTTGCGCTTGACGCTCCGGGAGACCGCTGTTACCGCTACCGTTATCTTCGCTGCTAAGTTGTCCGTGCTGAGCTGAAAGGCGCCGGGACGTACAATTTTTGACGGCGCTGAAAAAAAGAAACACGCCCCGGCTATTCGGGGTCTCTTGCGGGGAAACGATCATGAAGCGGCAACGACGCTTAACGACATCTGTATCTTTGATAGCGCTGTCAGCGATGCTGACGGCAGGGCATGCCTATGCGCGTCAGGACAACCAGGCGGTCGAGGAGGTGATCGTCACCGGCATTCGCGCCTCGCTCGAGCGCGCCATCGAGATCAAGCGCACCAACAGCGGCGTTGTCGACGCGATCTCGGCCGAGGACATCGGCAAGTTCCCGGACACCAACCTGGCTGAATCCCTGCAGCGGATCACCGGCGTCTCGATCGACCGGACCAACGGCGAAGGCTCGCAGGTCACGGTTCGCGGCTTCGGCGGCGGCTTCAACCTGGTGACGGTCAACGGCCGCACGATGCCGACCGCCAACGTGGCGACGGTGGGCGGCGACCAGTCGGCGGACTTCGCCAGCGGCACCAGCCGCTCGTTCGACTTCTCGAACCTGGCTTCGGAAGGCGTCACCACGCTGGAAGTCTACAAGACCGGTCGCGCGGCGATCCCGTCGGGCGGCATCGGCGCCACCATCAACGTCAAGACCCGTCGTCCGCTGGACGGCAAGTCCGGCCTGAGCGGCAGCCTGGGCATCAAGGGCGTCTATGACGAAAGCGTCGACAAGAGCCAGGAAGACGCCGACAAGATCACGCCGGAAATCTCGGGCCTGCTCAACTGGCTCGACGACTCCGAGAAGTTCGGCATCGGCCTGTTCGGCAGCTATCAGAAGCGCAACTTCACCGGCCGCAGCGCCACGTCCAACGACTGGAACATCCGCCGCTATTCGGAATTCATCAATCCGGCCAACGGCTTCGTCCGTAACAACGGCACGACCCAGATCACCAATGCGCCGGCCAACGGCAACGTGCTGGTCGCCATCCCCAACGACAGCCGCTACCACTTCGCGGAAGGCGAGCGGGAACGCATCAACGGCCAGCTGTCGGTGCAATTCCGTCCGACCGAGAACCTGACCCTGACCGGTGATGCGCTGTATGCGCAGAACAAGGCCTACGAGCGGCGCAACGACAGCACCAACTGGTTCAACCGCCCGTTCGACCGCGTGACCTTCGACGGCAATCCCGTCGTCGCCACGGCGGTTCTGCTGCAGGAAACCCTCAGCGGCACCAAGGACATGGGTTTCGAGCAGCAGTATCGCGCCAACAAGGACACTCTGGAGTCCTATGGCCTGAACGCCGAGTGGGACCTCAGCGACACCTTCCGGGTGAACATCGACGGGCATGTCTCCAAGACCGACAGCTCGCCTGATGCGCCCAACGGCACCAGCATGACCTCGGTCAGCATCGGCGCGCCGATCGTCTCGTCGCATTCGGTCAACTACAACGGCAAGGTCCCCGTCCAGACCTTCACGATCAACGACGCCGCGCCGCGTGGTAACGGCAATGGCGCTCTGGATGCCGGCGACCTGGGCAGCCAGGTGGCCCGCACCTCGGCGCAGCGCCAGCAGCATGACATCAAGGAAATCCGGGCCGACGCCACCTGGGATCTCGACGACAACGGCAGCCGCCTCGACTTCGGGGTCGACTACCGCACGTCCAAGATGATCCAGTCGACCACGAACACCCAGCAGGATCTGGGCAGCTGGGGCATCTCCAACCCCCGCGACGTCGCGCAGTATGCGGGCAGCCTGGTCAGCAGCTTCTGCCTGGCCTGCCAGTTCAACACCTATGAACCCAACCAGTCGGGCGCCGGTCTGACCTCGTTCCGCGCCGACGCCGTCGACCTCTACAACGCCCTTTCGCCGGTCTACACGGCCCGCGGCAACCCCGTCGGCGTCACCGGCCAAGATAACAACCGCGTCGACGAGGACATCGCCGCGGCCTACGCCCAGGTGACCTGGAAGGCTCAGCTGGCTGGCCGCGACGCGACCCTGGTCACCGGCGTGCGCTACGAGCAGACCAAGGTCGACTCGACCTCACTGATCCGTTCGCCGCGCGCCATCGTCTGGACCGCGGACAATGACTTCCGCGTTGATACGACGGCGACCTATGTGCCCGTTTCGGGCACGGGCAAGTACAGCAACCTGTTGCCGTCCTTGGACTTCCAGGTGGATGTCACCGACAACGTGGTTGGCCGGTTCTCCTTCAGCCGCACGATCGCTCGTCCGGACTACGGAAGCCTGTTTGCCGCCCAGACGGCTGGCGCCCCCAACCGTCCAGTGGCCAACGGCGCCATCCCGCTCGGCACCAGCGGCAACCCCGATCTGGAGCCGCTGATCTCCGACAACTTCGACGTTTCGGTGGAGTGGTACTACAAGCCTGGCAGCTACGTGTCGGCGGGCTTCTTCGAAAAGCGCGTCAACAACTTCGTCGGGACGGGCACCGTTACGCAGAACCTGTTTGGTCTGCGTGACGCCAGCTCCGGCGCGGCGGGCACCCGTTCGGGCGACGCCCGGGCCAGCCTGACCGCCATTGGCGCCAACCAGACCGACGTGAACCTGTTCACGATGACGGCCCTGATCCAGCAGACCGGATCGGTGGCGGCGGCGACGGCGGCCTTCCAGGCCAATCGCGGTCCGAGCGGCGACCTGAACCAAGCCTATGCTGATCAGATCCTGGCGGCTCTTGATATCGAGCCGAACGCTCAGGATCCGCTGTTCAACTTCAATGTGTCGCGTCCGATCAACAACCGGACCGGCAAGATCCATGGCTTCGAAATCGCCGCTCAGCACTTCTTCGGCGACACCGGCCTTGGCGTCGCGGGCGCCTACACCATGGTTCGCGGCGACGTCGACTTCGACATCGCTTCGGATCCTGGTCAGGACCAGTTCGCTCTGCTGGGCCTCAGCGACACGGCCAACGCCACGCTGATCTATGACAAGAACGGCATCTCGGCGCGGCTGGCCTACAACTGGCGCGACCGGTTCCTGCAACAGACCAACCGTGGTGGTTCGCGCAACCCGGTGTTCGTCGAGCCCTTCGGTCAGCTGGACTTCAACATCAGCTATGATGTGAACGAAAAGCTGGCGGTTTCGCTGGAAGGCCTCAACCTGACCCGCGAAAGCCTGCGGACTTACGGGCGTGATGAGAACCAGCTGTGGTTCGCCCAGGAGCTGGACAGGCGCTTCCTGCTCGGCGCTCGCTACCGCTTCTAGACCGAACGTCTGGAGGGCGAGGGGAAAGGTCGCTGTTCGCAGCGGCCTTTTTCTTCGAGATCAGCTTAGGATCGGGTCTGTGACTCAGGCCCGATCCGGCTCGAAAGGCGCGTATGACCAACAGAGTGCTGCTTAACAACGTCGATCACGCCGAGCTGCGCGTGATCGCCGGCCATGGTTCGCGATTTGGCGACACCATCAACCTGGCCCTGGTGCTGCCGACCGAATTCGAGGAGGTCCAGCGCGAGTACCCCATCCTGCTGCGCAAGGACCCGAACGGCGACTATCAGGCCGTGGCCCTGCTCGGGCTGGACCGGGACGAGAACCTGTTTCTCGACGGCGAAGCCTGGCGCGCGCGCTATGTGCCCGCGGTCCAGCAGCGGGGCGCCTTTTCCATAGCGATGCAGGATCCGGGCGACGGGTCCGAGCCCGCGCCGATGATCCATGTCGACCTGGACCATCCGCGTATCAGCTCAGGCGAAGGCCAGCCCCTGTTCCTGCCGGCGGGCGGCAATGCGCCCTATCTCCAGCATGTGATGCGCGTGCTGGGCACGATCTATGACGGGCTGGACGTGGCGCCCCAGATGTACGCCGCCTTCGCCGCCCTGGACCTGATCGCGCCGGTCGAGATCAAGATCGCGCTGGATGGCGGAGCCTCCTACGACCTGCCGGACTTCCACACCATCGACGCCGACCGGCTGGCGGCCCTGTCGGGTATCGACCTGGAGCGGATGCATCGCGCCGGACTTCTGCGCGCCGCTCAATGGATCATCTCGTCGCTGGGCAATGTCCAGCACCTGGTCGAGCTGAAGAACCGGCGGCTGACGGCGCCATGACCAGGCCCGCGCGCAAGGTCTTCGAGACCACGGTCGCCTCGGCGCGCGACATCCCGTTCGACGCCGTGCTGCAGGGCCAGACGCCGATGGTCTTCAAGGGCCTGGCGCGCGACTGGCCGCTGGTTCGCAAGGGTCTGGAATCGCCTCGGGCGGCCATGGACTACCTGCTGGCCAACGACCGGGGCGGGCGGCTCCTGGCCTATGTGGGTGATCCCGAGATCAAGGGCCGGTTCTTCTACGACGACAGCCGCACGGCCATGAACTTCCGGGCCGAGCGGGCCGCGCTGGACGACATTCTGCGGCGCATCGAGGCCGGGTTCGACCAAGCCGACGCGCCGTCGCTCTATATCGGCTCGACCGATATGGAGACCTTCTTCCCGGGACTGGCCGCCGGGAATGATCTTGGACTCAGCGCCGAGACCTTCGGTCCCCAGCCGCCGCTGGCCAGCCTGTGGATCGGCAACCGCACCGTGGCGGCGGCCCATTATGACATGTCCAACAACATCGCCGTCTGCGCGGTGGGCCATCGCCGCTTCACCCTGTTCCCGCCCGACCAGGTCGCCAACCTGTATCCCGGTCCGCTGGAGCCGACCCCGGGCGGTCAGGTCGTCAGCATGGTCGATTTCGACGCCCCCGATTTCGAACGTCATCCGCGTTTCAGGGACGCGCTGGCCGCCGCCCAGGTGGCGGAGCTCGAGCCCGGCGACGTGCTGGTCTATCCGGCCCTGTGGTGGCACCAGGTCGAGGCCCTCGATCCGTTCAATGTGCTGGTCAATTACTGGTGGAACGCGGCGCCGGCCTTCATGGACACGCCGATGAACACCCTGCTGCACGGCCTTTTGAGCCTGCGCGACCGCCCCGATTTCGAGAAGCAGGGCTGGAAGGCCCTGTTCGACTATTACCTGTTTGGTCCCGCCGATCAGGCCGGCGCCCATCTGCCCGAGGCCGCGCGCGGTGCGCTGGGGCCGATGGACTTGGCCAGGGCGCGCCGTCTGCGCGCCAGTCTGCTGGACCGGCTGAACCGATAAGAAGAACAAGGGAGAAGGCCATGAGCGGTCAGGTCGTGAAAAAGGTCGTCGTCGCGGGCGGCGGCACCGCCGGCTGGATGGCCGCTGCGGCGCTCTCCAAACAGCTTGGGCCTCTGCTCGACATCACCCTGGTCGAGTCCGACGACATCGGCACCGTGGGGGTAGGGGAGTCTACGATCCCGACGGCCCGGACCTTCAATGCCCTGCTCGGCATCGACGAGGCGCAGTTCATGCGCGAGACCCAGTCGACCTTCAAGCTGGGCATCTCGTTCGAGAACTGGGGCCAGGTCGGCGACCGCTACATCCACTCGTTCGGTCAGGTCGGCAAATCCACCTGGATGGGCGGCTTTCATCACTTCTGGCTTGCCGCCAGGGCCCAGGGGTTCGGCGGCGACCTGGGCGACTACTGTTTCGAGCTGAAGGCCGCGGAGGCCGACAAGTTCTTCACCGACGAGCAGGCGACGACCAACTACGCCTATCACCTGGACGCCACGCTCTATGGCCGCTTCCTGCGCGGCATGAGTGAAGGCAAGGGCGTGCGGCGCGTCGAGGGCAAGATCGCCAGCGTCAGCCAGCGGGCCGGGGACGGCTTCATCGAGGCCCTGGTCATGGAGTCGGGCGAGGTCATCGAAGGCGATCTCTTCATCGACTGCACCGGCTTCCGCGGGCTGCTGATCGAACAGACTCTGAAGGCGGGCTGGGAAGACTGGAGCCCCTGGCTGCCGACCAACAGCGCCCTGGCCGTGCAGACCACCTCCACCGGGCCGGCCGTGCCCTATACCCGGGCCATCGCGCACAAGGCCGGCTGGCGCTGGAAGATCCCTCTGCAACACCGGGTTGGCAACGGCCTGGTCTATTGCAGCGACCACATGTCGGACGACGAGGCCCGCGCCCTGCTGCTCAGCGAGATTGACGGCGAGCCCCTGATCGAACCCCGTCTGATCCGCTACGGCGCCGGCCGTCGCCGCAAGACCTGGAGCAAGAACTGCGTGGCCCTGGGCCTGGCCAGCGGCTTCGTGGAGCCTCTGGAATCCACCTCGATCCACATGATCATGATCGGCGTCACGCGCCTGATGCAACTGTTCCCGTTCGGCGGCGTCAATGACGCCCTGATCGATCGCTACAATCGCCTGGCCGAGGATGAGCTGGAGAAGATCCGCGACTTCATCATCCTGCACTACAAGGCCACCGAGAGGACCGACAGCCCGTTCTGGGACTATTGCCGGACCATGGATATTCCCGACAGCCTGGCCCAGCGCATCGACCTATTTCGCGAGAACGCCCAGGTGTTCCAGGCGCCGGGCGAGCTGTTCCAGGTCGATTCCTGGCTGCAGGTGCTGCTGGGCCAGCGCGTGGAGCCGCGCAGTCACCACCACATGGGCCGCATGATGCCGCCCGAACAGCTGCGTCAGGCGCTGGACTCGCTGAAGACCAATATCGCCCGGGCCGTCGAGAGCATGCCCAGCCATCAGGCCTTCCTGGATCGCTACTGCGCGGCCAAGTCGGCCTAAGCTTCGGCTTCGGCTTCGGTCGCGGCCTCGGCCGTCGCTTCGCCGATGGCTTGGACAATCGTCCATGTGCGGCCGGTGATCCGGGTCGCCAGGGCCTTCTCGACGATGTTGTTGCTGAATTTCGACGCGCCCAGCCCATTGGGATAGGTCACATAAAACTGGCGGCTCTCGACGCGCAGCTGCTCGCCGTCGGCCAGCTTGGCGCGCAGGGCGCCGATGACCTTCTTGTCGGGCGGATCCTTCAGGAACAGCGTCATCAGCAGGCCCGGATCGGCTTCCGCGAACTCCACATAGGGGTTGGCGGCGATGATCGCGGCCCAGGCCTGGGCGGTGCGAACATAGATGTCGGTGCGCAGGCCAAGGCGGGCGTGGATCTCGGTCTCCAGGAAATTCTGCAGGTCGGCGCCGGTGCGCTCGGGGCTGTCGAATACCAGGTTATTGGCGCCGCCGACCGCTCGGGCGTTGGCGAAACCCAGAGCGCCCAGCAGGTCGACGAAGGTCTCGGCCGCGATGGGCTTCTGGCCGCCGGGGCTGACGCCGCGCAGCAGGGCGATGTGGGTGGTCATGAGCTAGGCCTGACTGTTCAGAGCGGCGAACCCGCGCTCCAGATCGATGATGAGGTCGGCCGGGGATTCCAGACCGATATGCAGGCGCAGCAATGGGCCTTCCAGCCGAACGGGGAAAGAGCGGCTTTGCAATTGCGGATCGCAGTGGATGGCTAGGCTCTCGTAACCGCCCCAGGAAAAGCCGAGGCCGAAAAGGCGCAGGGCGTCGAGGAAGGCGTGGACCGCCTTTTCGGAGGCAGGCTTGAGCACCACGCCAAACAGGCCGCACGCGCCGCTGAAGTCGCGCGTCCACAGCGCATGGCCGGGATCGTCGGGCAGGGCGGGATGCAGCACCCGCGCCACTTCTGGCCGGTGTTGCAGCCAGCGGGCGATGGTCAGGCCGTTTTCGTGGTGACGTGGCAGGCGGGTGGCCATGGTGCGCAGGCCGCGCAGCATGGTGTAGGCGTCGTCCGCCGACACCGACCAGCCGATATCCCACATGGCGTCGTCCAGCGCCCTGGCGATGGTCGGGTCGCAGGTCGCCACCGAGCCCATGAAGCAGTCTGAATGGCCGCCGACATATTTCGTCAGGGCCTGGATGCTGAGGGTGACGCCGTGGTTCAAGGGCTTGAAATAGAGGCCCGCCGCCCAGGTGTTGTCGATCAGGGTCAGGATGCCCCGCGCCTTGGCGGCCGCCGCGATGGCAGGCACGTCCTGCATCTCGAAAGTCAGGGAGCCGGGCGCTTCCAGCAGGATCAACCGGGTTCTGGCCGTGGTCAGATCCATCAGCTGATCGGGTGTCAGGGCGGGATCATAATAGGTGGTCGAGACGCCAAAGCGGGTCAGCAGCCGGTCACAGAACCGGCGGGTGGGCCTGTAGGCGCTGTCGACCACCAGAAGCTCGTCCCCGGCCTTCAGCACCGCCAGCAGGGCGCCGGTGATCGCCGCCAGCCCCGAGGGATAGAGAGTGACGTTCGACGCGCCTTCCAGCTCGGCCAGGGCCGTCTGCAGGGCGGCCGGCGAGGCCAGGCCCGTGATCCCGTAGCTGATCTGGTCGTCGTCATACAGCGACGCCGCATTGGGCATCAGCACCGTCGAGCCGCGCTGGATCAGCGGATTGACGGTTTTGGCCGGGAGAGCCGATGACGCGCCCGTGCGGATCAGGCGGGTTTCTTCATCCATGGACAGGGGGCTCCGGGCGACGCGGCGATCGCGCGTGGTTTAGGCCGGGTTGCCCGATGCGCCAAGTCGCACGCGGCCTCAGGTCGGACCTGTGACGACCGGCGTGTCGGCCAGCCCGCCCCATTCGGTCCACGAGCCGTCATAGACGGCGGCGCGCGGAGATCCCAGGCGCGCCAGGGCCAGGGCCACGACCGAGGCGGTAATGCCCGAGCCGCAGGTCGCGGCGACCGGCTTGGTGACATCGACGCCGGCGGCGGCGAACAAGGCCGCCAGCTTGTCGGCGCTCAGCATCGTGCCGTCCGGCGCCAGCATGTCGCCTAGCGGGATGTTGCGCGAACCAGGGATATGGCCGCCACGCAGGCCGGCGCGGGGCTCGGGCGCCTCGCCTGTGAAACGGCCGGCGGGGCGGGCGTCGACGACCTGCTCGCGGCCGGTCTCGAGGTTGCGCTTCATCTGCTCGACCGAGCGAACGATGTCGGCCTGGAAGCGCGGGGTGAAGTGGCGCTCCTGCGGCAGGGCGGGGCCATCCTCGATCGGGTGACCTTCGGCGATCCATTTGGGCAGGCCGCCGTCCAGCACCACGACGTCCTCGTGGCCCATGGCGCGGAAGGTCCACCAGACACGGGCGGCGGGCAGGATTCCGAGGCTGTCATAGGCGACGATGCGCGAGCCGTCGCCCAGCCCCAGCTTGCGAACCCGCGAGGCGAACTTGATCGGGCTGGGCAGCATGTGCGGCAGGCTGGAGGTCTCGTCGGAGATCTCGTCGATGTCGAAGAACACCGCGCCCGGGATGTGGGCCAGCAGGAACTCGGCCTTCGGATCGCGCGGCGTGCCCGGCATGAACCACGAGGCGTCCACGATCCGCACATCCGGCGCTTCGAGATGGTCGCGCAGCCAGGCGGTCGAGACGAGAGGATCTTGGGTCATGCGCTACGCCTTTCGGGGTCTGACTCGCCCCTGATTGAGGACGGACAGGATCGCGGGATCGGGGAGAATGGGCAAGCGGCCTCCGACCCTTAAGCGCGTCTTCTACATCCAGCCCGGCGTCGGCAGGCCCTTTTCGGCGAGGAAGGCCGGGTTGAACAGCTTGCTCTGATAGCGTGAGCCGTGGTCGCACAGGATGGTCACGATGGTGTGGCCTGGGCCCATCACCTTGGCCAGCTCAACGGCGCCGGCGACGTTGATCCCGGCCGAGCCGCCCAGGCACAGGCCTTCGTGCTCGACCAGATCAAAGACGACCTTGAGCATGTCCTCGTCGCTGATCCGGAAGGGGTGATCGACCACCAGGCCGTCCAGATTGCCGGTGACGCGGCCCTGGCCGATGCCCTCGCTGATCGAGGTTCCCTCCGACTTCAGTTCGCCGTCCCTGTACCAGCTGTAGAGGGACGCGCCGTGCGGGTCGGCCAGGCCGATCTTGACCGAGGGCTTACGCTCCCGCAGCGCCTGGGCGACGCCGGCCAGGGTGCCGCCCGAGCCGACGGCGCAGATGAAGCCATCGACCTTACCCGCTGTTTGTTCGAAGATTTCCGGTCCCGTGGTCAGGTAATGCGCCTGGCGGTTGGCGACATTGTCGAACTGGTTGGCCCAGATCACGCCGTTGGGCTCGGTTTTGGCAAGTTCCTCGGCCAGGCGCCCGGAATAGCGGACATAGTTGTCGGGGTTGGAATAGGGAACGGCGTCCACCTCGACCAACTCGGCGCCGAGGAGACGGATGGCGTCCTTCTTTTCCTGGCTCTGGGTGCGGGGGATGACGATCGTGGTCTTGTAGCCCAGGGCCGAGGCGACCATGGCCAGGCCGATGCCGGTGTTTCCCGCCGTACCTTCGACGATCCGGCCGCCGGGCTTGAGCAGGCCCTTGGCCTCGGCGTCCCGAATGATCCCCAGGGCGGCGCGGTCCTTGACCGACTGGCCGGGGTTCATGAACTCGGCCTTGCCCAGGATTTCGCAGCCCGTCGCCTCGCTGGCGCGATGCAACCGGATCAGGGGCGTATTGCCGATGGCGTCCAGAACACTGGCGGAGACGCTGGCTTTGAAGGTCATGTGCGCGGATCGGTAAAGCTGGAGGGTGCGGGGCAGGGCGAGCATGGTAGATCGTGTCGGAGCGACCCGAAGCAAGCCCAGTTTTCCTTAAAGGCCAGATCAGGCAGTGAGCAAACCATGACGGATCAGGCCCGGGGCGCGCTGCGGCTGGTGCTGGGCGACCAGCTGAGTGACAATCTCTCGGCCCTGGCGGGACTGGATCCAGAGCGCGATCTCGTCCTGATGACCGAGTCGGTGGCCGAGGCCACGGCCTGGAAGCATCACAAGCAGAAGCTGGTTCTGGTGTGGTCGGCGATGCGCCAGTTCGCCCAGCGGCTGCGGGACCGGGGCGTGCGCGTGCGCTACGTGACCCTGGATGATCCCGCCAACACCCGCTCGATCGGCGGCGAGATCGCCCGCGCCCTGGCCGAGGAACCGCTGGGCCGGGTGATCCGCACGGCCTGCGGCAAGTGGGGGCTGGAAGACCATCTGCTGACCCTGGCCCAGACCCTGCCGGTTGCGATGGAAACCCGCGAGGACGACCGCTTCCTGTGCTCGCGCCAGCGCTTCGCCGCCTGGGCCGAGGGGCGCAAGGAACTGCGGATGGAGTATTTCTACCGCGAGATGCGCCGCGCCACCGGCTTGCTGATGGAGGGCGACAAGCCGGTCGGCGGACAGTGGAACTTCGACGCCGAGAACCGCAAGAAACTGCCGGCCGGCGTGCGGCCGCCGGCCCGCCTGCGCACCCCGCCCAACGCTGTGACACGGGAGGTGATGGCGATGGTCGGGACCGGGTTCGAGGATCATTTCGGCCGCGTCGACACCTTCGCCTGGCCGACCAATCCCGAGGAAGCGGAAGCGATCCTCGACCACTTCTTCGATGACATGCTGGCGGGCTTTGGCGACTGGCAGGACGCCATGAGCTGGGGACGGCCGTTCCTGTGGCACAGCCTGATCTCGCCGGCCCTCAATATCGGCCTGCTGGACCCGCTGACCATCTGCCGGCGCGCCGAGGCGGCGTACCGGGCCGGCCAGGCGCCGCTCAACGCGGTCGAGGGCTTCATCCGCCAGATCCTGGGCTGGCGGGAATTCGTGCGCGGCGTCTACTGGCTGAAGATGCCGGAATACGCCCTGCGCAACGCCCTGGACGCGGAGGGCAAGCTGCCCTGGTTCTACTGGACCGGCGAAACCGACATGGCCTGCGTCGCCGACGCCGTGACCGCCGCGCGCGACCATGCCTACGCCCATCACATCCAGCGGCTGATGGTCACCGGCAATCTGGCCATGCTGCTGGGCGTGCATCCCGACGCGGTCGACGACTGGTACATGGTGGTGTTCGCCGACGCCTATGAGTGGGTCGAGATGCCCAATACGCGCGGCATGGCCACCTTCGCCGATGGTGGGATCGTGGGCTCGAAACCCTATGCGGCCAGCGGCGCCTATATCGACCGGATGAGTGACTACTGCAAAGGCTGCCGCTACGACGTCAAGGATCGTAACGGCGATAATGCCTGCCCGTTCAATGCCTTGTACTGGGATTTTATCGACCGGCATGAGGTGCGGCTGGCCGGCCTGGGGCGGATGATGATGCCGCTCAAGACCCTGTCGAAAATGCCCGACGCCGAGCGGGCGGCCTTCCGCGCCAAGGCGGCGGCGACCCGCAAGGCCATGGGGGTCTAGCTCGGGCTGGCGTGGGTCTCGATGACGTTCAGCAGGGCCAGTGGCCCGCCGGCGGTCGTGGCGGCGCACCAGACATTGTGCAGGCCTTCCACCTCGACCAGGCGGTTCTCGACGGCGTCGATCATGATGCCCTCGGCGATGTCGGACGACACCTCGCCCAGCAGTTGCTCTTCCTGCAGTTCGCCGCACCAGGCGGTGACCGCGTCAACCGGCGTGGCGGCGTCGAACTGGGTGATGTAGGTGCCGCCGTGGAAGTCCAGGACCATGGTGTAGAGGTTCATTCGAACGCGACCTTGATGTGCTTTTGATTATCTACGCACACCGAAGGTCATGATGCGAAGGCCAAACCTCTAGGCCCGGCTCAGGCCCAGCTGGATCACATTGGTGCGCTCGGTGCGGAAGCCGGCTTCGCAATAGCTGAGATAGAACCGCCAGAGCCGCCGGAAGCGCTCGTCAAAGCCCAGCTTGACGATCTCGTCCCAGGCCGCTTCGAACCGGCGGGCCCAATCGGCCAGGGTGTCGGCGTAGTCCTGACCAAAGCGGTTAATCTCGCGCCACTCCAGGCCGGCCCTGGTGGTCTCGGCCTGCAGACGGGTCTCGCTGGGCAGCATGCCGCCCGGAAAGATGTAGCGCTGGATGAAGTCGGTGTGCGTCCGATAGTGCTCGAACAGCTCGTCGCGGATGGTGATGATCTGCAGGCCGGCGCGGCCACCCGGCTTCAGCACGTCGTGGATCTTGCCGAAATAGGTCGGCCAGTATTCCTCGCCGACGGCCTCGAACATTTCGATGGAGGCCACGCGGTCAAAGCGGCCCTGAACGTCGCGATAGTCGATCAGCTGGATGTCGGCCTTTTCGGCCAGGCCCAGATCGAACAGCCGCTTGCGGGCGAAGTCGTGCTGGGCGGGCGAGATGGTGATGCCGGTGACGCGCGCGCCGACCTCTTTGGCCGCGAACTCGGCGAAGCCGCCCCAGCCGCAGCCGATCTCCAGAACGCTCTGGCCGGTCTGCAGGTCGAGGGTCCGCGCCAGGGCGGCGTACTTGGCGCGCTGGCCGTCCGCCAGCGTCTGGCCGGGCTGGTCATACAGCGCCGAGGAATAGGTCATGCTGGAGTCCAGCCAGCGGGAATAGAAGGCGTTGCCCAGGTCGTAGTGGGCGTGGATGTTCTTCTTCGAGCCCCGGCGATCGTTGCGATTGAACAGGTGAAAGAGGGCGTTGATCGCCCGCATCACGATATTGCCCTCGACCAGGTCGTGCAGGCGATCGAAGTTCAGCGAGAACGCCTCCAGCACGGTCGAGAGATCGGGCGTGTCCCACTCGCCGGCGATGAAGCCTTCGGCGAAACCGATGTCGCCCGAGGCCAGGGCGCGGCGCACGAAGCGATAGTCGCGGATCTGGATCACCGCCCGGGGGCCGGGTGTCTTGCCCTCGATGTCGAACCCCTTGCCCGAGGGCAGGATGAAGCTGAGGGAGCCCGCCGCCCAGTTCTCGGCCGCAACGCGCAGGGCCGTCCGGAACGCGCCCGGGGCGCGTCGCAGATCGGGGTCATTCCAGAGCGCTGTGTCCGAACAGGTCATGGCGGTCCGCATGCGGTCTCCTGGGTACTAAACGCTTTCGAGACCGTCTTCGCAAACCCGCCATCAGCCTCCCTTGAGGCTCTGATAGGCGTCCAGGGCGCGTTGCCGCGCCCGGGCATGGTCCACGACCGGTCTTGAGTATGTACGCTTGGCGGCGGGGGTGAGATGCGTCGGCGCCGTCCACGGGCTGTGGATAACCTTGTCGGGCAGGTTGCTCAGCTCGGGAACCCAGCGGCGCACATAGACACCACGCGGATCGAACTTCTCGCCCTGGGTGATCGGATTGAAGATCCGGAAATAGGGCGCGGCATCCGCCCCGCTGCCGGCGGTCCACTGCCAGTTGCCGACATTGTTGGCCAGATCGGCATCCAGCAGCGTGTCCCAGAACCAGGCCTCGCCCTGCCGCCAGTCGATCAGCAGGTGCTTGATCAGGAACGAGGCCACGATCATCCGCACCCGATTGTGCATGAAGCCGGTGGCCCACAGCTCGCGCATGCCGGCGTCGACGATGGGATAGCCGGTCTGACCCCGGGTCCAGGCCGCGAAGGCCGCGTCGTCGTGGTTCCAGGGGAAGGCGTCGAACTCGGGCCGGAAGTTGGCGGCGGTGATGTCTGGCCGATGGAACAGGATGGAGTGGTTGAACTCGCGCCAGCCCACCTCCGACAGGAACTTGTCGGCCTGGGCGACGGGAATGTTTCCCGCGGCGGCCTCGGCCCGCGTGGCCAGCCAGATCTGCCGGGGGCCGATCTCGCCGAAATGCAGGTGCGGCGACAGTAGTGAGGTTACCTCGACCCCGGGGATGTCGCGCTTGTCGGCATAATCCTGGATTTTGGAACTCAGGAACGACACCAGGCGATCGACCGCGCCGGCCTCGCCGGGCGTCCACATCGAGAAGCCGGTCGACCAGTCCGGCCGGGTCGGATGTAGCCCCCAGTCGGACAGGCGGTCGCTGGACGGCCATGCGGCGGGCGAGGGCAGGGCTGCGGGCGCCGCTGCCACATGCACCTCGCCGATATGCTCGCGCGCCGCGCGCCAGTAGGGCGTGAAGACCTTGTAGCCTTCGCCGGAGCCGTTCTTCACGGTCCAGGGCTCGTTGAGCAGGCCGGCGTTGAAACTCTCGCAGGCCAGACCCCGCGCCCGGACGTCGGCCTTGATCGCGGCGTCGCGGTCTATGCTGGCCTTGTCGTACAGACGGTTCCAGAAGACGCCCGCCGCGCCGGTCTCGGCGATCAGGTCATCAAGAACCCCGGCCGCTTGACCCCGGCGCAGGATCAGCTTGCCGCCGCGTTTGTCGATATCGGCGCCCAGGGCGGCGAGCGACTTGTCCAGCCACCACAGCGACGCCGCGCCCATCGGGCGAATACCCGGGGTTTCATCGAGAATGTAGAGCGGGATCACGGGCCGCCCCGTCGCGACCGCCGCGTTCAGGGCTGGATTGTCGGTCAGTCGCAGGTCCTTGCGAAGCCACGCCAGGATCGGTCCGTCGCCGCCTATGTCGATCCGCACTTGCACCATCTCGCTTCTGAGGCCACCTGTCTGACCTGAAATCACCACTCGCCGGAAGTCTTGCCTTGAGTCAGCCCCAAGCCGTAGCCCCAAACGCCGTCGTCGAGGTCAAGACCCCGAAAGGCGCGCCCGTCCGCATCGGTAACGGCGAGAAGCTGTCGATCATCGCCGGTCCCTGCCAGATGGAAAGCCGCCAGCATGCGCTGGAAACCGCCCATGCCCTGCGCGAGATGGCCGACCGCCTGGGCGTCGGCCTGATCTACAAGACCTCCTACGACAAGGCCAACCGCACCTCGGCCAACGCCCAGCGCGGCATCGGGCTGCATGACAGCCTGGCGATCTTCCAGGAGATCCGTGAGGTCACCGGCCTGCCGACCCTGACCGATGTCCACGAGATCAGCCACTGCGCCCCGGTCGCCGAGGCCGTCGACGTGATCCAGATCCCGGCCTTCCTGTGCCGCCAGACCGACCTGCTGGTCGCCGCCGCCAATACGGGTCGTGCCATCAATATCAAGAAGGGTCAGTTCCTGGCCCCGTGGGACATGAAGAACGTCATCGCCAAGGTGACGGGCGCCGGCAATCCCAACGTCATGGCCTGCGAGCGTGGCGTGTCGTTCGGCTACAACACCCTGGTCAGCGACATGCGCAGTCTGCCGATCATGAAGGAGATCGGCTGCCCGGTCGTCTTCGACGCCACCCACAGCGTGCAGCAGCCCGGCGGCCTGGGCGGCTCCTCCGGCGGTCAGCGCGAGTTCGTGCCGGTGCTGGCCCGCGCCGCCGTCTCGATCGGCGTGGCTTGCGTGTTCATGGAAACCCACCCTGATCCCGACAACGCCCCGTCCGACGGTCCCAACATGGTGCCGATGAGCCAGTTCGAGGCCCTGATCGCCAACCTGCTGGACTACGACGCCCTGACCAAGCGGGCCGCATGACCCGCAGGACTGTCCTCGTCACCGGCGGCGCCGGTTTCATCGGGTCCAACATCGTCGCCAAGCTGTGCGAGGATCCGGCCATCGACGTGGTGGTCTGCGATCGTCTGCGGCACGCCGACAGCGGCAAGTGGCGCAATCTGGCCAAGTCGCCGATCGCTGACTTCGTGGCGCCGGAAGACCTGTTTGCCTGGCTGGCCAGGCGCGGCGGCGATGTCGAACTGGTCATCCACATGGGCGCGGTGTCCTCGACCACCGAGCCGGACGCCGACAAGATCATCCAGTCCAACTTCGTGCTGTCGCGGGACCTGTGGGACTGGTGCGCCGAGCATGGGCGCCGGCTGATCTACGCCTCATCGGCGGCGACCTATGGCGACGGGACCCTGGGCTTCGACGGCCAGGACGACATCGAGTCGCTCAAGGCCCTACGCCCGCTGAACGCCTATGGCTGGTCCAAGGCCCTGTTCGACATCTACGCCGTCCGCGAAGCCGCGCGCGGCCGCAAGCCGCTGCAGTGGGTGGGGCTGAAGTTCTTCAACGTTTATGGCCCCAACGAGGACCACAAGGACGGCATGAAGTCGGTGGTCGCCCAGATCTGGCCCAAAGTCGCGGCCGGCGAGGGCGTCAAACTCTTCAAGTCGCACAATCCCGACTACGAAGACGGCGGCCAGCTGCGCGACTTCGTCTATGTGCGCGATGCGGCCGATATCGTCGGCTGGCTGGCCGACAACCCGCAGGTCAATGGCGTCTTCAACCTGGGCTCGGGTCAGGCCCGCAGTTTCAGGGACCTGGCCGTCGCGACCTTTGAGGCGGTGGGGCGCGAGCCGGACATCGCCTATGTCGACATGCCCGAAGTGTTGCGGGGCAAGTACCAGTATTTCACGCAGGCGAAGATGGAGCGTCTGCGGGCTGAGGGCTACACCGCGCCGATGACGTCGCTCGAGGACGGAGTGGCGGACTATGTGGCCGGGTATCTGAATACGGACGATCCCTACCGCTGAACCCTGTCCCGCCCGGAGGTTTGAGCCATGAGCCCCCAGATCGCCACGACCCTTGATGTGCAGTGCTGCATCGTCGGCGGTGGTCCGGCCGGTGTCATGGCGGGGCTGCTGGTGGCCAGGGCCGGGATCGAGGTGGCGGTGCTCGAGAAGCACGGCGACTTCCTGCGCGATTTCCGGGGAGACACCGTCCATCCCTCGACCCTGCAGGCCATCGCCGATCTGGGCCTGCTCGACGCCTTCCTGACGCTGCCCCATACCGAGGTCAGCCAGCTGTCGGGAGAGTTTGGCGGGACGGTGGTGCGGCTGGCCGACTTCTCGCACCTGCCGACCGCCGCGCGCTTCATCGCGTTGATGCCGCAATGGGACTTTCTGAACTTTCTGGTCGGCTGCGCCCGCCGGTTTCCGCAATTTCGGATGCTGATGCAGACCCGGGCGGATGACCTGATCGAGACCGACGGACGGGTGACGGGTGTGCGGGCGACTACGCCCGACGGGCCGCTGGAGGTTCGGGCGCGGCTGGTGATCGCTGCAGATGGCCGGAGCTCCCGCATGCGGGACCAGTCCGGCTTGCCCGTCACGAATCTGGGCGCGCCGATGGATGTGCTGTGGATGCGCCTCTCACGGCGGCCCGATGACGCGGCCGAGCTGCCGCTTGGCCGGGTCAGCGACGGCCGCATGTTCATCATGATCCCGCGCGAGGGCTATTTTCAGTGCGGCTATGTCGCCGCCAAGGGCCGTTTCGCGGCCATCCAGGCGGCGGGGATCGAAGCCTTTCGCCGCGACGTCGCCCTGGCCGGGCCGGCGATCGCTGATCGGGTGGACGAACTGGAAAGCTTCGACGACGTGCATCTGCTGACGGTGACCGTCGACCGGCTGGAGCGGTGGTCGCGGCCGGGCCTGCTGTGCATCGGCGACGCCGCCCACGCCATGTCGCCGGTCGGCGGCGTGGGGATCAATCTGGCGGTGCAGGACGCCATCGCCGCCGCCAATCTGCTGCATGCCGCCTTCGCCGGTTCGGACGCCGAACTCGACGCGCGGCTGGACAGCGTGCGCGCGCGGCGTCTGCCGGCGGTGAAGGCCATGCAGGCGTTGCAGGTCCTCGTCCAGAAGCGGGTCATCGGTGCGGCCCTGAACGGAAAACCGCTGAAGGCGCCCGCCGCCCTGGGGCTGTTCAACCTGGCGCCTATCCTGCGCCGGATCCCGGCCCGCGTGATCGGCATGGGATTCCGGATGGAGCGGGTGCGCTCGCCCGATGTCCACGGCGCCGGATGACGCTTGACGAAGCGGCACGCTTGAAGCGCCCGAAGGCCCCGGCCTAGGCTGAGGGCAACGAAATTGTACCGAGGGATGGAGACATGGTCGGCATCGCCGCCTGGGGCGCCTACGCGCCGCGTCTACGCTTGAGCCGCAGGGCGGTGGTCGAGGCCAACGCCTGGGTCGCCCCCAACCTGAAGTCCAAGGGCAAGGGCGAGCGCTCCATGGCCAACTGGGACGAGGACGCCCTGACCATGGCGGTCGAGGCCGCCCGCGACGCCCTGGGGGCCGGCGACGACCGCAGCCACATCGACGCGCTCTACTTCGCCTCGACGACGGCGCCGTTCGCCGACCGGCTGAACGCGGGCGTCGTCTCGGCGGCCCTGACGCTGGAAAAGTCGATCACCGCCAGC
>Ga0209023_10002921_pt1 | contig 20758 bp, 15 predicted proteins | sample LakOneMetagenome_FD_187468 | JGI IMG/M metagenome (GOLD analysis project Ga0209023, IMG submission 187468) | Freshwater and sediment microbial communities from Lake Erie, Canada (SPAdes) (version 2) | ecosystem: Environmental > Aquatic > Freshwater > Lentic | place: Lake Erie, Canada...
ACGGACTCCCGGCCCCTGGAGGGCTTCGTCTATGCGATCACGCCGTTCAACTTCACCGCCATCGCCGGCAACCTCCCGACCGCCCCGGCGCTGATGGGCAACACGGTGGTCTGGAAGCCCTCGACGACCCAGACGCTCGCGGCGCACTACCTGATGGAGCTGCTCGAGGAGGCCGGGATGCCGCCCGGCGTCATCAACCTGCTCCCCGGCCACGGTGTCGAGGTGTCCGAGGTGGCGTTGCACCACCCCGACCTCGCCGGCATCCACTTCACCGGGTCCACCGGCCTGTTCCAGCGCATCTGGGGGACCGTCGGCACCAACATCGCCTCCTACAAGACCTATCCGCGCCTGGTCGGCGAGACCGGCGGCAAGGACTTCGTGGTCGCCCACAAGTCCGCTGACCCCGACGTGCTGCGGGTGGCGCTGCTCCGTGGCGCGTTCGAGTACCAGGGCCAGAAGTGCTCGGCCGCGTCACGTGCCTACATCTCGCGGTCGGTCTGGAAGAAGATGGGCGACGACTTCCTCGCCGAGGTCGACGCGATCGCCATGGGTGACGTCACCGACTTCTCCAACTTCATGGGTGCCGTCATCGACGACCGCTCCTTCGCGACCCAGAAGAAGGCCATCGAGCGCGCCAGGCGCAGTCGCAAGCTCACGGTCGCCGCGGGCGGCAAGGTCGACGACTCGGTCGGCTACTTCGTCCGCCCCACCGTCGTCCTCTCCGACGACCCGACCGACGAGATGTTCCAGGTGGAGTACTTCGGGCCGATCCTGTCGGTCTATGTCTTCGACGACAACGACTTCGAGAAGGTCGTCGACCAGATGGAGGGCTTCGCGTCGTACGCCCTGACCGGCTCGATCATCGCCAAGGACCGCCGGGTCGTCAGCTGGGCCACCGAGAAGCTCCGGTTCGCCGCCGGCAACTTCTACATCAACGACAAGCCCACCGGGGCCGTGGTGGGCCAGCAGCCGTTCGGTGGCGCCCGCGCCTCGGGCACCAACGACAAGGCCGGTGCCCCGCAGAACCTTCTGCGCTGGACGTCGACCCGCTCCATCAAGGAGACGTTCGTCGCGCCGACGGACTACCGCTACCCGCACATGGGCTGACGCTTTTCGGCCCTACTCCAACGAGGGCCCGTGGCACAATCGAGCGTCATGGGCCTGGTGGCGGGGTGGGCGATGGTCATGGTGCCGTGGCACTTCGGCGCGCTGCACCCTGCCGAGAAGCCGCTGGCCTTCGCGCTGGCGATCGCGCCGTTCGTCGTGCTGTTCGTGGTGATCGCCATCCGGCGGCGCCAGGACGGCGCCGTCGAGGAAGCCCGCCAGGCACCACCGCCGACGGTCGACGAGCACCCGGCCGGCTAGGACGTCTCGAGCCAGGTCTCCCCGACATCGGCCTCGGCCTCGAGCGCCAGCCGGAAGATGTTGCCGACCATCTGCTCGAGCTTGCCGCCGAGCAGCGGGATGCTGACCTTGATCTCGCCGGACACGGTCTCGACCGTCTGCCCTCCGCGCTCGCGCAGCGTGATGGTCCCCTCCATCCGGCCGGGCCGGCCGGGGGTGGTCAGCACGAGCGTCGCGTCCGAGGAGGAGTACCAGGTCTCCCGCTGCTCGATCTCGATCTCCTCGCCGACGAACGAGCGGGCCGCCGCGGGGACGTACTGCGTCGACTGGACCTGGTCGACATCCACGAGCAACCCGTCGTCGGTCTCCTCGACGCGTACGGCGTGCCGCAGCACGCGCTGGTGCACACAGACCTGCTCGCGGAACTCCGGATCGGTGATCATCGCGAAGACCGCGGCGGGGTCGGCGGCGTAGACCATCTCGTGGCGAAAACGCATGGGCACATCCTGACTGACCGTTGGGCACTTCGCTATGCGGGAAATCTTCGGAAACCGTATCTGAGGCGCCTCGGCGGTTTCGGTTGTCGCAGTGCCGACGGGGTCCTAATGTCGGTCTGTGGCACTCAACGTCGAGGACACCCTGTCGGACCTGCTCACCAAGGCCGCCACTCTGGCGACCCAACGCAAGGGCAAGGGAGGGCCCCCTCCCGAGGTCGCAGGCGAGTTGCTCCACGCCTACTACCACCGCGTCGCCGTCGATGACATCGCCGACCGTGCCGACGTCGACCTCTACGGCGCCCTGGCCTCCCACTACCGGCTGGCGAAGCACCGGCCCCAGGGGCGCGCGGAGATCCGGGTGTTCACGCCGACCGTCCCCGACCATGGCTGGTCGGCTGCGGGTCACTCGGTGGTCGAGATCGTCACCGACGACATGCCGTTCCTCGTCGACTCCGTCACGATGGCGCTCGCGTCGATGGAGCGAACCGTCCACCTGGTCGTGCACCCGATCCTCGAGGCGCTGCGTGACGTCACCGGCGAGCTCAAGGAGGTCGCCCCCGACGTGATCGAGGGCGAGCACGGCCTCGCCGACGGACTCCAGGTGATGGACGAGTCGTGGATGCACGTCGAGATCGACCGGATCAGCGACGAGGAGGACCGCGTCGCCATCGAGAACTCCCTCACCGTCGTGCTGCGCGACGTCCGCGACGCAGTGGAGGACTGGCCCCGGATGCAGGCCAAGCTGCTCGACATCGTCGGTGAGCTGCAGGCCAAGCCCCCCGCCGGGCTCCCGACCGAGGAGATCGACCAGAGCATCGACCTGCTGCGCTGGCTCGCCGACGACCACTTCGCGTTCCTCGGCTTCCGCGAGTACGACCTCGTCGAGGACGGCGAGGACCTGGCCCTGCGGGCGCTCGCCGGCACCGGACTCGGCATCCTGCGCGGTGACCAGATCCAGTCCGCGGCGTTCTCCGCGCTCCCCGCGATGGTGCGTGCCCGTGCGCGTGAGCCCAAGCTGCTCGTGCTCGCCAAGGCCAACTCGAAGGCGACCGTGCACCGGTCGGCCTATCTGGACTACATCGGGGTCAAGCGGTTCGACGATGCCGGCAACGTGATCGGCGAGAACCGCTTCCTGGGACTCTTCTCGGCCGCGACCTACACCGAGTCGGTCATGCGCATCCCGATGCTGCGCGACAAGGTCATCGAGGTGCTCCGCCGCACCGACACCGAGCCGATGAGCCACGCCGGCAAGTCGTTGGTCAACGTGCTCGAGAACTACCCGCGCGACGAGCTGTTCCACACGCCCATCGACGAGCTCGTCCCCATCGCCGAGCAGGTCATGATCACCCGGGAGCGCCGGCAGCTGAGGCTCTTCACGCGCCGCGACACCTACGGCCGCTACGTGTCGTGCCTGGTCTACATGCCCCGCGACCGCTACAACACCGCCGTCCGCGAGAAGCTCTCGACGATCCTCAAGGAAGAGCTGGACGCCGAGACCGTGGAGTTCACGGTGCGCGTCAACGAGTCCTACCTCGCCCAGGTGCACTTCGTCGTACGCCCCACCCGCGGCGAGATCATCTCGGAGTTCGACGTCCGCGAGCTTGAGCGCAAGCTGGCGGACGCGTCCCGCTCGTGGCGCGACGATCTCGCCAGCGCACTCAACGCCGACTTCGGTGAGGAGACCGCCTCGCGCCTGGGTCGCCACTATCTCAACGCGTTCCCCGGCGCCTACATGGAGGACTACCCCGCCCGGACGGCGTCGGTCGACGTCGGCCGGCTCGAGGCCATCACCGGCGACCAGGGCATCGACCTGTCCCTCTATGAGCCGCTGGACTCCGACCGGGGCGAGGCGAGGCTCAAGGTTTACCGGATCGGGCCGCCGCTCTCCTTGTCCCAGGTGCTGCCGATGCTGTCGTCGATGGGGGTCGAGGTCGTCGACGAGCGGCCCTACGAGCTCGAGAGTCTGGCCCGGCCCAGCCACATCTACGAGTTCGGCCTGCACTATGCCGGTGGCCTGCCGAGCGGCGCTCGGGAGCTCTTCCAAGACGCCCTCCGCGCCGTCTGGAACGGCCACAACGAGATCGACGGGTTCAACACCCTGGTGCTGTCGGCGGGCATCACCTGGCGTCAGGCCACGGTGCTGCGCGCCTATGCCAAGTACATGAAGCAGGGCAACAGCCCGTTCTCGGTGGACTACATCGAGGAGGCGCTGCGCAGCAACGTCGACATCAGCCGGCTGCTCGTGGCGCTGTTCGAGGCCCGCTTCGACCCGGGCGACGACCACGCGGCCCAGCCGGGAAGCCCCGGGGACGACGAGGCGCGGACCGCCAAGGTCGAGAAGCTCCAGCGGTCGATCAACCGGGCGCTCGACGATGTCGCCAGTCTCGACCACGACCGGATCCTGCGGTCCTACCTGGCTCACGTGATGGCGACGCTGCGGACCAACTACTTCCAGCGCGACCGGGATGGCGGCCTGCACTCCTACATGTCGTTCAAGCTGGACCCCAAGGAGATCCCCGATCTCCCCATGCCGCGGCCCCGCTTCGAGATCTTCGTCTACTCCCCACGCGTCGAGGGCGTGCACCTGCGCTTCGGCGCGGTCGCCCGCGGCGGTCTGCGCTGGTCGGACCGGCGCGACGACTTCCGCACCGAGGTCCTCGGCCTGGTCAAGGCGCAGATGGTCAAGAACACCGTCATCGTCCCGGTGGGCGCCAAGGGCGGGTTCTTCTGCAAGCAGCTGCCCGACCCGGGCGACCGCGACGCCTGGATGGCCGAGGGCATCGCCAGCTACAAGACCTTCGTGAGCGGCCTGCTCGACATCACCGACAACCTGGTGTCCGGCGAGACCGTCCCGCCGCGGCAGGTCGTCCGCTACGACGGCGACGACAGCTATCTCGTCGTGGCGGCCGACAAGGGCACGGCGACGTTCTCCGACATCGCCAACGGGGTGGCCAAGGAGTACGGCTTCTGGCTGGGCGACGCGTTCGCCTCGGGAGGCTCGGTCGGCTATGACCACAAGGCGATGGGCATCACGGCCAAGGGTGCCTGGGTGTCGGTCCAGCGCCACTTCCGCGAGCGCGGCATCGACTGCCAGCGGGAGGACTTCACCGCGGTCGGCATCGGCGACATGTCCGGCGACGTGTTCGGCAACGGCCTGCTGCTCTCGGAGCACACCAAGCTCGTGGCCGCCTTCGACCACCGCGACATCTTCCTCGACCCCGACCCCGACCCGGTCACCTCGTTCGCCGAGCGCAAGCGACTCTTCGACCTGCCGCGCTCGAGCTGGCAGGACTATGACAAGGCGATCATCTCCGAGGGCGGCGGGATCTTCCCCCGGTCCGCGAAGTCGATCAAGCTCAGCCCGGCCATCCGGGCCGCCCTCGGTATCGACGGCGACACCGCCCAGCTGACGCCGGCCGAGCTGATGAAGGCGATCCTCCAGGCGCCGGTCGACCTGCTCTGGAACGGCGGCATCGGCACCTATGTCAAGGGGTCGACCGAGCCGCACGCGGCCGCGGGCGACAAGGCCAACGACGCGATCCGCGTCGACGGTGGCCAGGTGCGCGCCAAGTGCGTCGGTGAGGGCGGCAACCTCGGCCTGACCCAGCTCGGCCGGGTCGAGTACGCCCTCAGCGGCGGCCGGATCAACACCGACTTCATCGACAACTCCGCCGGCGTGGACACCTCCGACCACGAGGTGAACATCAAGATCCTCCTCGACCGTGTCGTCGCCGAGGGGGACCTGACCGAGAAGCAGCGCAACCAGCTGCTCGCCGACATGACCGACGAGGTCGGCGGCCTCGTGCTGCGCGACAACTACGAGCAGAACCTTGCGCTCGCCAACGCCTCCGCCAACGCCGCGTCGTTGCTGCACGTCCACGAGGACTGGATGACCACTCTCGAACAGGACGGCATCCTCGACCGGACCCTGGAAGGGCTGCCGACGAGCAAGGATGTGTCGACCCGGTTGGAGCGGGGTGAAGGGCTCACCGTGCCCGAGCTCTCGGTGCTGCTCTCGTGGACCAAGATCGTGCTGGCCGAGGAGCTGTTGGCCTCGGAGCTGCCCGACGACCCGTTCCTGCACACCGATCTTTTCGCGTACTTCCCGACGAAGATGCAGCACTCCTATCGCCAGCAGATGCTGACCCACCCGCTGAAGCGGGAGATCATCGTGACGCAGGTCGTCAATGACCTGGTCAACGGGGCGGGCATGACCTTCTGGCCACGGCTGTCGGGGGAGACCGGCGCGAGCGCGTCCGAGCTCACCAACGCCAACTTCGTCGCCCGTGAGATCTTCGGGTCGCTGGCGCTGCGCGACGAGATCAAGGCCTTCGACAACATCCTCGACGCCACCGTGCAGACCAGGATGCGCATCGAGATGCGCACGCTGGTCGAGCGGGCCTCCCGCTGGCTGGTCAACAACCGCCGTCCGCCGCTGGACAGCGAGGCCGTCGCCGAGCACTTCACGATCCCGATCCAGCGGGTGATGGCCCAGCTGCCCACGCTGATGACCGGCCGGGAGCTCGCCGCCTTCGAGGCACGTCGGGACGCCCTCGTCGCCGGCCGGGTCCCCGAGGAGCTCGCGACCAAGGTGGCCGTGCTGCACCCGGCGTACATGCTGCTGGGCATCATCGAGACCGCCTCCCGCGAGGAGCTCGAGCCGGCCGAGGTGGCCCGCCTGCACTTCGCCCTAGGCGAGCGGCTCAACCTGCCGTCGCTGGTCGGGCGGATCCTCGAGCTGCCGCGGGCCGACCGTTGGCAGACGATGGCGCGGGCCGCGCTGCGCGACGACCTCTACGCGGTCCACGCGCAGCTCACCGCCCAGGCGCTGGGGGCGACCTCCGGTGACGACGCGGCGGAGAAGCGGATCGAGATCTGGGAACGCGACCACGGCGTCCTCGTGCAGCGCGCCGCCGACACCCTCGTCGAGATCTGTTCCGACGACACCGCCGACCTCGCGCGGATGTCGGTCGGCCTCCGGGTCGTCCGCGGGCTGCTCGCGGGTGGGTGATCGGGATCCGCGGTCCTAGGCTGCCCCTGTGACGGAGTGGTGGCGCCAGAGCGCCGAGCAGCTGGCCGGGTCGGACGCGAGCGCTGTCGAGATCCTCGACAGCCATCTGGAACGCATCGCCCACGTCGATCCGCAGCTCAACGCGATGTCGGCCGTCCTCACCAAGTGGGCCCACGCCGAGGCGGTCGCGCGCGACGGCGTACGCGCGTCGGGTGAGTCGACCGGACCCCTGCACGGCGTCCCGGTCGTGATCAAGGAGGAGATCGACGTCGCCGGGTGCGTGACGACGTTCGGTGGTCGCGGCAACGAGCATCCGGCTTCCGCGGACGCCGAGGTGGTGAGCCGCCTCCGGCACGCCGGGGCGATCATCGTCGGCAAGACGACGATGCCGGAGTTCGGGGCATTCCCCTACACCGAGTCCGACGCCTATGGCGTGACCCGCAACCCCTGGCGCCGCGACCACACCCCCGGTGGCTCCAGCGGCGGTACGGCGGTCGCCGTGGCCACCGGGATGGCGGCGGTCGGACTGGGTGGCGACGGCGGTGGCAGCATCCGCATCCCCGCGGCCTGCGTGGGACTGTTCGGCCTCAAGCCCCAGCGGGGCCGCGTCACGACGGCCCCCACCGAGCACCTGTGGTGGGCGCTCGGGACCGCGGGGCCGCTCAGCCGCACCGTCCGCGACAGCGCCCTGGTCTATGACGTGATCCGCGGCAACGTCGACACCGACCTGTTCCGGGCGGGGGAGACCGGCTCGTTCCTCGCCGCGACCGAGCGTGAGCCGGGCCGGCTCCGGATCGGCTGGTCGGCGCTGACCGCGTCGCCCGGGGTCAAGGCCGACCCGATCCACCTCGCCGCGCTCGAGGAGACCGCTCGGCTGCTCGCCGACCTCGGCCACGACGTCCGCGAGATCAACCCGCACTACCCGGACACGACCGCCGCCTTCGTGCCGCAGTTCTTCGCCGGGATCCGCACCGAGGCCGACGCCGTCGACCACTTCGAGCGCCTGGAGCGGCGCACCCGACAGACCTATCGACTGGGCTCCTGGGTCACCCCGAAGGTAATCGACAGTGCCGTCGAGGCCAGCATGAAGCTGTCCGCCAAGGCCAACCGGGTCTTCGACGAGGTCGACGTCCTGATGACTCCGACGATGGCCCACCGGCCGCCCCGGGTGGGGATCCTCACCGGCCTGGGCAGCGTCCGCGGCATGCTGGCGTCGATGCCGGCGATCGCCTACACGGCGATCTGGAACGTCGCAGGAAACCCGGCTGCCTCGGTGCCGTGTGGCCTGGGCCCCGACGGCCTGCCGACCGCCGTCCAGCTGGTCGGGCGTACCGACGACGAGCCGACCCTGCTGAGCCTCTCCGCCCAGCTCGAGGCCGCCCGGCCCTGGCCGCTCTTCCCTGAGGTCTGACCGGCTGTCTGACCGGCTGTCTGACCGGCTGTCTGACCGCCGCGGAAACGACGAGCCTCCGAGGCGTCGCCGATGCCATACTCGGGCCGTGACTCCTGACGTGCGGTTCCTCGGCATCCTGCCGCCTCCGGTCGGCTGACCGGAGCGCCCCACCCGGCTGACCGCCGTCGCAGTCGCCGGCCGGCCTGGCGTGCTCCCGACGCGTCCTGTCTCGTCTCACCTCCGGAGCACTCGCATGTCCTCGTCCCAGGTGTCCGCACGCGGCGCCGCCCGTCTCGGGCTCCTGCAGATCTGCCTCGCCGCCGTGCTCTGGGGCACCGGCGGCCTCGCCGTCCAGCTCATCCGCCGGCGCGTGCCGATGTCGGTGCTCACCATCAGCGCCTATCGCATGGTCATCGCAGCCGCCGTCCTCCTCACCCTCCTCGTGCTCGCCCGCCGGCTCGGCCGGCGGCACCGCCTGCCCCTCACCCCCCGGGTTGTGCTGGTGGGCCTGGCCACCGGTGCCTACCAGGCGCTCTACTTCGCCGCGGTCGTCGCCGTCGGGGTCACCGTGGCCACCGTGATCAGCCTCGCTCTCGCGCCCGTGCTCCTCACGGTGGCGGAGGCGGTGCACGACCGCCGCCGGCCGTCGGTGCGCCACACCGGTGGCCTGGTCGCCGCGATCGCCGGCCTGCTGCTGGTGAGCACCGCCGCTGCGCAGGCGGACACCGGGCCGCACCCGTGGTGGGGCGTGCTCCTGGCGGTCGCGTCCGGGACGGCGTACGCCGGTGCCACCGCCGCCGGCCAGTCGTTGACCGCGACGGCGCACCCGTTGGCGTTCACGACCAGCGTGACCTGCGTCGGCGCGCTGGCGCTGGCGCCGCTGGGACTGTGGGGGGCTCGCGGTCCGGCGCCGGTGTGGACCGGGGACCCGGTGGTGCTCCTGCTGCTCGGCTATCTCGGGGCCGCCACCATGGCGCTCGCCTACGGCCTGTTCTATGCGGGCCTGCGGGTGACCCGGGGGAGTGCGGCGACGGTGGCCAGCCTGCTCGAGCCGGTGACGGCGGCGCTCGCCGCGGTGGTCGTCCTCGGCGAGCCCCTCGCGGTCCGGGGCGTGCTGGGCACGGCGCTGATCCTGCTCGCGATCGTGGGGCTGGCGCTCACGTGACCGACGACGTCCGGTCCGGGGTTGGGCTCAGATCCGGGCCGCGGTGACCGATGCGAAGGGCATGCGGCAGTCCCAGCGTGAGTCGAGCGCGCCTCGAGGTTCTGCGCTGCGCATCTGCCTGCTCGGGGTGCTGGTCGCCGGGCTCGCCTCCTGTGGCGACGCCGTGCCGGTGTCCGACGCCTCGGTGGAGCCGGCGGCGCAGGCGTCCCCGCTGATGAAGAGCTCGAGCGTGCGCAGCGCCGGGGGCCGGGTGCCGGTCCGCGCGAAGACCCCCGCCCCGACGAAGATCCCGTTGGCGTCGTTGCCCACGCCGGCGAGCCTGGCGCCGGCTCCGAGAGCGTCTGCGACCACACCCGCGTCAACGTCCCTACCGTGCTCGAACGGCCTCGGCCCGGGCACCCCCGTCGGACTCACGGTGAGCGTCCGGGCGGGCGCCGCCGTGGTCACGTGGACCGCCCCCGATGCCACGACCCACCCCGTGCAGAACTGGCTGCTCGCCCCCGCGGACCAGGAGCCCCCGCGCGGGAGCACGATCACGTGGCAGTCGGTCCCGGCCGGCGTCGGGTGCGGCGAGGTCTCGGCCACGGTGACGGGCCTGGTGAGCGGTCATCGCTACGCGTTCTGGCTGGAGGAGGTCGTCATCAGCCCCGAGGACGGCATCCCGCAGGCGCATTTGGTCGGCACTGCCGCGCCTGTCGTGATCCCCTGACGAGCGACCGTCTCTCACGTGCGTCGGTGGAAGGTGATGTCGCCGGTGGGTTGTTGTTGGTGGTGGTAGTGGGGGTCGTGGATGGTGTGGTGGTGGTGGGTGCACAGCAGGATGCCTCGGTTGAGGTCGGTGCGTCCGCCGAGGTGCCAGGGGTCGAGGTGGTGGGCTTCGGTCCAGGTGGCGGGGATGGTGCAGCCCTGGGCGCGGCAGGTCTTGTCGCGTAGCCGCATGGCGCGGTGTTGAGCGGAGCTGAAGAGGCGTTGGGTGCGGCCGAGGTCGAGGATCTCGGACGTGCCGCCGAGGACGACGGGAATGATCTGTGCGTGACAGGCCAGGCGGCGTGCCTCGTGGGCGGTGATCATGACGGGGTCGTCGTCGCCGGGGAGGTGGGAGGCGCCGATGATCTCGGCGGTGGCGAGCTCGGTGCGGAGCTGGTCGAGGGAGAGGGTGACCATGATCGTGGTCGCATCCCCGCCGTGGCGGGGGAGCCGGGTCGGGTCGACGGCTTCGAGCAGGCTGCAGAACGCGTGGCCCAGCCTCCTGGGGTAGGGCAGCCGGGCGAGCGGATCCCCGGCGGTCTTGCGGGGGTTGGTGAAGGCCTCGAGGTAGGTGGCCAGCCGGGTCGCGGCCGCGTCGGGGAGCAGTCCGTTGATCTGGGTGGTGCCGTCACCGACGCGGCGTAGGGCGAGTCGGGTCTTGCGGTGCGCGGCGGCCTCGAGGGCGGTCAGGCGTCGGGCCTCGGCCTGGTCGGCCAGGTCGGGGGCGACGACCTCGATGATGTGGCGGGCCAGCCGGGCGAGCTGGCGGGGTCCGAACCGGGCGCAGTGGTCGACCAGGGTCTGTTCGGCGGCGGTGATCACCTCGGGTGGGAGGTCGACGGGCAGCTGGTCCAGGGCGCGGGTGATGACCTGGGCCTGGGCCAGGTTGGCCTCACCGGCTCGTAGCGCCGCACCCAGGGCGGCGTACCTGCGGTCGAGGGCCTGAGCGAGCTGGAAGTCGGCGCGGGCCTGGTCGAACCGGCCCCGGGTGGCCTGGGCCAGCCACTCCCCGACATCACGGGCCGCGGTGGTCTCGGCGAGGTCGCCTGCCGAGGCGAGGACCCGCAGCCGCAGCTCGGCGACCTGGGCCTCGACCCGGGCCAGCTCGGTGAGCACCGAGGCCTTCTGTGTGGTGGTCAAGAACACCGGGTTCGCGTCCGCGACCTGCGACAACGCCCGGCCCAGCACCGTGGCCGCGGTCAGGATCGGGTGAGACATCGCAGCGGGCCCCCCTTCCAGGCATCGACACGACACACAGAGCTATCGGTGTCGTCGCTCCTGGAGGCCGGGAAACCCCGGCAATCACTGACCCTCACGACTGGGCGATCACTCGTCAGGTCTGGCCCACCGGGGGCTCTCAACACCACCTGGGTGTTGGCCTTTCCTCGATCACGCTTGCCCCCACCCTACGCCCACCACCAACCCCTGTCAACACTAATCACACACCTGTTCGAACCAGTCTCGGCGAGCCTTCTCCGGAATCCTCACCGTCGCCGTGGCAGAGTCGAGTCAGCCGGGAGCGCGTCCCGGGGGAGACGGAAGGAGTCGAGCCATGGCTCAGGCCACCTGGAACGGCGCGGTGATCGCCGAGAGTGACGAGACCGTGATCGTGGAGGGCAACCACTACTTCCCGGCCGACGCAGTGCGGTGGGAGCTGCTCACGCCCAACGACCGGCGTACGACGTGTGCCTGGAAGGGCGAGGCGAGCTACTACGACGTCACCGTGGATGGCCAGACCAACGCGGCGGCGGTGTGGCAGTACCCGCAGCCCAAGGCGGCGGCCGCGAACATCACCGGCTACGTCGCGTTCTGGAACGGCGTCACGGTCACCGGCTGACAGCACCCCGCGGGGTGCGCCGAGTCAGCCCCGTCTCGCGTTCAGAGCGTCTGCACCAGGACCTGGCTGGGGCCTCCGTCCAGGGGAGTCCAGTCCATGGCGAGGTGGCGACCGTCGCCGGAGATCGCCACTGTCCCGACGGTGCCTCCCGAGGGGACCGTGACGGCGGTGTCCGTCCCCGCCGCCAGGTCGCGCACGTACGGCGTACCGCTGGAGACATAGACGAAGCGACCGAGCCGGGCCGAGAACGCCCCGGACGTGGCATAGGCCTCACCGGCGACTTCGGTCGTGGCCCGGGACGCGATGCGCGTCAGGTGGAGGCTGCCGTCCGCCCATCGCGAGCTCGCCCAGCGCCCGTTGGGGGAGATGACCACCCCGCTGGGATCGGCGCCGGCCGGCCAGTCGCGACTGAGCCAACGAGTCTGGCCCGCCCCCATGAACCGGACGAACAGGTCGGCCTCGCCGTCGTTGCCGTCCGCGGGGGCCAGGTCGCGGTCGAAGCTGTTGAAGGCCACGACCTGGCCATTGCTCGACACGTCGGCGGAGCTCGAGCCGGGCCCGCGGGACGGGGCGCCGTCCCTGCGGACGGTGACCTGGACGGTGGTGCCCGTCGCCAGGTCGCGACGGAAGACGTCGGTGTTGGTCGTCAGCGACCCTGGTACGACGTCGGTCGCCGCGCTGGTGAAGACGACGTAGCGGCCGTTCTCCGCGAGCGAGGCCATGCCGGTGTCGCCGTTGGCGGCCGAGCCGTCGGCAGCGGCGCTGGCCAGGTGGGTGGACCCGCTGGGGAGGTCGCGGACGAAGGCGTCGTAGCGACCGTTGTCGTCACCCCCGACCAGGGTGGTCGCGTCGCTGGTGAAGGCAACGAGCCTTCCGTCGCCGGAGATCGACGGCGGCAGGCTGTAGTGCCCGGCCGGGACGCCACCCGAGACACCGCGGTTCACGACCGCCGCGTCGCCGTTGACGCGGTCGGTGCGCATCAGCCGCCAGGCACCCGATCCGTCGTGGGGGACCGCGTAGTAGGCGACGTAGCGACCGGAGAAGGACAGCGCGGGCGCGATGAGGTCCTGGGCGGCCAGCGCGAGGTGTGCCGTCCGGACGGGTCCCTGGCGGGGCTGCGCGGTCCCAGCCTCGGCGGGTGCCAGCAGCACGCTCGCGGCTGCGGTGCCGGCGATGGCCGTGACGAGCAAGAAGCGTGGTGACATCGAACCTGCCCTCCGGTGGACGGTGCACGGATCTCCTGCTGCTCTCCAGGGCACGCCCGGACGGTGGTCGGGGTCAAGCCGTCAGACGCAGAGGCCCCGCGACGGGCTGGGACCCGGCATCACCGGCGGTCAGCTGCAGTCGTCGCAGATCCCCGTGGCCGGCAGCGCCATGAAGCAGGTCGGGCAGGTGAGCGTGGGACGCGCCACCGCGGCGGCGCGGGCGGCGCGCGGTGTCGGTGGCGCCTTGGGCGCCCGCGGGGCGCGCGGGGCCGCCGCGCGGGTGGCTCGGGCCGCGGTGCCGCCGTCGGCGGGGAGCCCGGTGGCATGGAAGTGGCGGTAGCAGGCCAGGCGCTGCTGAGCGGCGTGGTCCTCGGTGTCGGAGGGACGCGCGCCGGCGGTGGCCATCACGGCGTCGGCGTAGCCGTCGGCGGCACGGCCGGCCGCGGTCACGCACAGGGCCGCCAGCAGCGGCTCGCCGCGCGAGGCGCAGTCGGCGGCCACGCGTCGCAGCACGTCGCCCGCCCAGTCGGCGGCGGGAACGTCGTCGCGGATGCCGGTGCGATAGATGGCCTGGGTGGCCAGGTCCTCCTCGGTCACCACGGCGCGGTAGTGGTGGGCGGCTTGCAGCAGCACATCGCGAGCGGCGGCGGCCCAGGCATCGGCGGTCTCGTCGGCGCCCACGTCGGCCGCCTCCTGCCACGACCCTGAGGCCGGCGAGCCGAACCCGCCATAGGGGTCCGTGGAGGTGACATAGAAGCCCAGCTCCATCAGCAGCTTGGCGGCTCCGAAGTCGGAGAACTGGTCCTGGGTGGCCGGGCTGCCGCTGGCGAACTGGCGCGCGACGCCAAGGATCGCGGTCGTGTCATAGATCCGGCCGTCGTGCCACAAGACGTAGTCGTGATCCGAGCCGAAGCCATAGCGGGTCAAGAACTCCTTGCCGCCCAGCCGGTCGAACTCCCCGATCGCGCTGAGCACGTCAGCGGCGCCCACAGCGTCGAACAACCCCATACCGCCACCCTAACCGCGCCGGGCGCGGCGCCACCCAGGGGTCCTAGTCCCTGCCCTGCCCGTTCGTACAAGAGCGGCGGTCCGACCGTGGTGCCTAGATTGCGTGCCAACCCCAAGCGTTCCCACGGAGGTCCTCATGCGCAGCCCCGTCCGGTCCCTCTCGCTGCTCGCCGCGCTCGCGGTCGGCGGAGCCTTCGTCCCCACCGTGGCCGACGGTGCCGTGAGTGCCGTGACTGCGGTGAGCGCACCGGTGGCTCTCGCCGCGCGCGGCGACGTATCCCCGCCCGGCTATGAGTCGATGACCTACGTGCGCATGGGCAACACCGGGGTCCAGGGCGACACCAGTGAAGCCCTGTGGGTCGGACCCGATGGGAACCCCTGGATCGGTGGCTACGACCCGACCTTCGAGGAGGGCGGGCTGGCGAAGTACCGCGTCAAGCAGGACCGCTTCGTCCAGGTCTCCAACGTGGACCGCCGCGTCCTCTTCAGCCCTTCGCTGACGTTCAGCTCGCGCGTGCTGGACATCGTCGGCGCCCCCGATGGTCGGGTGTGGTTCGCCACCAGGCTCGGGGTCTTCGCGATGCGCGACCAGGGCCAGCGCCCCATCGCGCGGGTGGTGGTCCGAGGAGAGACGGGGTCCGGAGGGGCCGACGACCTCGACGTCTCTCCCGACGGAGTGATCTGGGCCGCGGACCGCTTCCTGGGCAGGGTCGCGCGGATCAACCCGGCGAACGGGAGCGTCACCACCCGCACGATGAACGTCGCGAACATCGCCGTCCAGCGTCTGGGGGGCGGCGACTACTACGTCTGGGCGGGCAACGCGCATGAGCCGGGCGCGCCGCTGCACCGCTACGACAGCCGCAGCAGGGCGTGGAGCGTGGTCGACACGAGCGGCGCGCACGTCTACTGGCTGGGCTCGGACCCCACGGACGACCAGGGCCGGATGTATGCGGTTCGGGCGGTCGGGCCCGACGACCAGGGCATCACGACGTACTCCTTCGGCTGGTTCTCCCGAAGCCTGGTCTGGCACGACCTGCCCCTGTGGGCCGACACCGCCGGGGCCGAGTTCCTCCAGCGGCTCCGGGCGTACGGCGACGGCGAGCTGCTCGTGGCCTACGCCGACGGCAACGTCTGGCAGCACACGGCGACCGGGTGGCATGACCTCGGCATCGGCGGGCCCAACAACGGCGGTCTCGGCATCCAGGGGCTGGACCTCAACGAGCGGACCGGGGTCGTGTGGACCTCGGGCCCGGGTGGGGCGAACTACCGAGACGCGACCGGCCTCTGGCACCGGTTGCGGATCACCAACAGCTCCATGGGGGACAACTTCCCGCTCGACCTCGACGTGGCCGGCCGGCGTGTCTATGTGACCCAGAACGTCAGCACCGACGTCGGCGGCTGGGGGGTATGGGACGGCAAGCGCTGGAAGAACAACACCCAGCTCGGCTACGGGATGAAGGGCACTGTCCGGTTCCCCTACAACACCAGTGGCACCAACGCGATCCTCCACCGTCACGGAGGAGCCATCGCCATGGCCCTGACCGGTGGCGGTGTCGTGCAGTACGGCGCACACGGCTACACCGATCTCGACCTGCCCAACTGGGAGCCGACCTCCCTCGCCGAGGACGGTGCCGGGCGGCTGTGGGTCGCGGACAACTCGATGCTGATCGGCTATCGCCAGGCCGGCGTGTGGCACAACTTCTTCGAGGACGGCGCGCCCATCTTCGCCACCGACCCGGTGGCCGACCCCGACCATGCCCGGCGCGTCTGGGCGACCGGAATCGACGGCACGGTGTGGACCGACGGCGTCGACCACCGCTGGCTACGGCTGCCCGGGCGATGGGTCGTCCCGATCGGACATCAGCAGGCCTGGGTCGGCGCCGACGACGGCCTCTACCGCGTCGACATGCGCTCCGGCACCTGGCGGCGTTTCCCCGCGAGGTTGGTACGCGGGGCAGAGACCGGGCCGCTGGCGCTCAGCCCGGACGGGCTGCTGTGGTACACCTGCGACGCCGACCTCTGCTGGCTGGACACGACCACGCTCGGGAGGGCACGTCCGCGCACCGGGGTCTTCCACGTCAGGATCGAGCCGCAGTGGGGCAGCCTCCCCTGGCACCCGACGGACGCCGACGTGCTGGTGCGCCGAGCGGGGTATGAGCTGTGGCTCACCACGCCCAGCCGCGGCCTCACCGTGCTCAAGGTGTACACCGGATGAGGGCGCCGGGGGCGGCGCTAAGCGCTGTCTCCGAGAGCGGCGACCGCGGCCTCCATCTGGTCCCGCGACAGGGAGCTGAGCGAGGCCGAGGCCAGGGTGCCGTCCGGTGCGATGAAGTAGTGGCTCGGCAGGCCGTGGACGCCGTAGAGGGCACCGAGCAGCCGGTCGGGGTCCGGCACCGCGGGGTAGTCGAGCCCCAGCCGCTCGGTGAACCCTGCAACGGTGTCGGTGTCCTCACCGAGATAGACCGCCACGACGACGAGTCCGTCGCCGGCGTGCGCGGCGGCCGTCGAGATGATGTCCGGCGCCTCGGCGCGGCACGGGGGGCACCAGCTGGCGCCGAAGGTCACCCAGACGGGACGGCCGCGCAGGTCCCGGAGGTCGACGGTCTGGCCAGTGACGGTGTGCGCGACGATGGGCGGCGCAGCCCTGCCGATCGAGGGCAGCAGTCGGCCCAGCTGCTGGTCGCCTGCCGCCTGCGAAGCAGAGGCGCCGCGGTCGTCGCGGGTGAGCACGTACGCCGCTGCCAGCGCGACCACGACGATGCCGACGACAAGGAGCTGGACCCTACGCATAGCTGTGCAGCCCTCCGAGGAACAGGTTGCCGAAGAAGGTGAACAGCACCGAGGCGAAGGCGACGAGCAGCAGCAGTGCGGCTCGCTGTCCGCGCCAACCCTTGACCACCCGTGCGTGCAGGTAGCCGCCGTAGAGCAGCCACGTCATCAGTGCCGATGTCTCCTTGGGATCCCAGCTCCAGTAGGTGCCCCAGGCGATGTCCGCCCAGACCGCCCCGAGCACGAGCATGACCGTGAGCAGCGGATAGGCCACGACGACCGACCGGTAGGCGATCTCGTCGAGTCGGGCCGCCTGCGCCGAGTCTCCTCGCCGACGCAGGCCGATCAGCAGCAGCACCGCGGCGCCACACGAGACTGCCGCCGCGCCATAGGCCAGGACGGCTGCGAGCACGTGCACGGTCAGCAGCCACGTGTTCTCCAGTGCTGGGACCAGCGGGCGCGGGCCGGCATCGAGGGTCATGGCGTAGAGCAGCATGGCCAACGCAACCGGGAGCGTGGCCAGCGAGACCATCGGCATCGCGAAGCGCCGCCGGGCGATGGCGGTCGCCACCACCATGCCCCAGGAGAAGGACACGGCGAACTCGTACTGGTTGGAGAAGGGGCCATGGCCGACGGCCATTCCCCGCGTCACGACGGCGATGGTCAGCACTCCGGCCGCGACCCAGCCGACCAGGTCGGCTGCGCCGGCGACGCCCCGGGCCTCCGGCGCCGAGGCGACGTCGGGCCCCGGGCCCCCGAGACCGGGGTGCCCGACGCCGACCGCGACGCGGTCGCGGACGGTGGAGACCGTCTTGTGCTGTGCGACCGACAGGACCAGCAGGGCGAGCTGTGCCAGGACGAGCAGCAGTCCGGCGACGACGGCGAAGCGGGCGAGCTCAAGCATCACGGCCTCCTCGAGGCGACGGTCGGGGTCGTGAGGGAGGTGCGGACGGAGGTGGCGACCCGGTCGAACCACGACGAGATCGGCCCGTCCCGCCGGTGGTCGGGCGCCGCGACGGTCACCTCGCTACCCTCCGACAGGGCCCTGATCCGCACCCACACGCGACGGTGTCGGACCGCCAAGGAGCCGAGCAGCCCGACGACCATGAGAAGCGAGCCCGTCCACACCCAGACCGCCCCTGGGTCGCGCGCGACGATCAGGCCGGTGAAGGGCTGCTCGCGGTCGAACGTGATTCGCCAGCCACCGGCGGTCACGGTGTCGCCGGGCGACACCGTGGCATCAGCGAGCGGTTGGTCGCTGGGGCCGACCAGGGTGACCTGGACCGCCCCAGGCGGGAGGTCGGGGTCCGTCCGTCCGGAGGCCGGGCCTTGGACGATGAGCGTCGCGTCTCCCTGAGGCGCCGCCCACCGGCCGATCATGCGGGTGCCGTCGGCGCTCTGCCACTGGAGCGGGACAGCCACGGACAGCGAGGCGGCGTCCGGCGGTTGAACGGAGAGGACCGCGGCGTTGCCGAAGTAGGACTGGTAGAGGCTCAGCCCCTCGGCTCTCAGCGGGTGGTTGACGCGCACCGTCTGGTCGACGAGCTCGGCGTCGCCCCGGAGCAGCACGATCGAGCTCGCATAGTCGGTCGGGTTGCCCAACGGGTCGTAGGAGTCGGTGAACCGGTCCACCCGGACCGCCAGTCCGGTGTCGTGCCCGACGGGCCGCGTCTGGCCCACCGTCACGGAGAACTCCTCATCACGGAAGCCGCTCGACGCCGTGAGCACGATCCCGAGGATGACCAGCACGACAGCCGCGTGGGAGACGACCGTGGCCAGCGGCTGGAACCGGAACCGGTCGGCGTAGAGGACGGTGTCGCGGCCGGACGAGCCTTCGAGGACCCGGAACCGCCCGGCGCCGAGCGCCCGAGCGACCGCGGTGGCCGCCTCGGTCGGGTCCAGCGAGGTCGTGACGGTGTCGCACAGCGCAGCGTGGTCGATGGTCCGGTCGTCGACCACGACCTGGGGGCGGACGGCTCGTCGCCACAGCCCCGGGAGCCGTTGAGCGGTGTTGGTCAGGATCGACGCCACCATCAGACCCGCGGCGATCAGGAACCAGACCGAGGCGAACACGTGGAACAGCCCGAGGGCATACATCCGGTCGGTCAGGACGCCGTACGTCGGACGCACCGAGTCCAGCCACGCGCCGTACGCCGCCGGGTCGTCCCTGACCACGCTCGGCGACTGGTCGATGAGCGTGCCCAGGAGCGTCATTGCCGCCATCGCCAGCAGGACGGCGAGTGCCGTGCGCTTGGAGGCGAGGAACCCCTCGACCGCCCGCAGTGCCCGAGCGGCTGCGGGCGGTCGCGAGGGCGACCGGGGCCCGGGCCGCGTGGTGGGCGGTCCGGTCCGGGCCCCGGTCGACGTGTCGGTGGTCATGGACGGCGGTGGCTCACGCGAAGGTGTCGGCCATCAGACCGTCGAACCAGCGGCCCATGTCGCGGTAGTTGCGGCTGCTGATCGAGGGAGCCTCCGACGCCGCGCTGGCCAGCATGGTCCTGGTGGCCGCGTCGTACTGGTAGATCGCCGTGAGCCACGACGCGGTGCTCATCGTGATGGGGGAGAAGCAGGCGCTGCTGGTCACCGGAGCCGGGTCGGGGGCGAGTCCCTGGAGTGACTTGATGATCGCGTCCGCGGTGACCTTGCCCTGGGCGTTGGCCATGTGGCCGGACTTGGGCATCGTGGTCCCGATGGCGTCACCCAGGACGTGGATCCCAGGGGCCGCGGTGCTCTCGTAGGACAGCACGTCGACGCCGGCCCAGCGGCCGTCGATGTTCGCCAGACCGGCGTGGCGGGCGATCGCTGCCGCGCGATGCGGAGGGATCGGGTTGAGGACCGAAGCGACGAAGTTGCCCGCGCTGGTGAACACCTTCTTGTTGTTGGGGTTGATGTGGTCGATCACGGCGTTGGGCACGTACTGGATCACGTCCGCATGCGTGGAGTTGAAGGCTGTGCCGAAGTTGACCGGCTCCGCCAGGATCTTGGGGTTGGCGTCGAGGACGACGACCTTGCTGCCCGGCTTGTTCTTCTTCACCCAGTCGGCGACGAGACAGGCCCGCTCATAGGGCCCGGGCGGGCATCGGTACGGCGCGGGCGGGATCGTCATGACGAACGTGCCACCCGCGGGCATCGCCCTCAGTTGCGAGCGCAGCAGAGTGGTCTGCGATCCGGCCGCCCAGGCGTGGGGGAACAGCGTGTTGTAGGCCCCGGACGGCAGCCCCGGCAGGAGGTCGAAGCTCAGCCCGGGGGCGACGACGAGTCGGTCGTAGGTCAGGGTCTTGCCCGAGGCCAGGTCCACCTTGCGGGTGTCGGGGTGGATCGCGCTCGCGGAGTCGGTCAGCACGTTGACGCCGTAGACGTTCTTGAGCGCCCCGTAGCCGTAGCGCAGGTCGGGCAGGGTCTCCTGGCCGGTGAGGACGCCGTTGCTCATGATGTTGCTCGTGTACTGGGCGTTGCGCTCGACCAGGGTGATCTTGAGTCCGGTGCCACCCCACAGGCGCAGGAACTTGGCGGCGGTCGTGCCACCCATCCCCCCGCCGATGATGACCACGCGACCGCTGACGGCGGCCGCCGCCCGGACGGGCGTCGACACGGAGTCGAGCAGTCGCCCGCTGCCGGCCGCGAGGCCGCCGATTCCGAGGGCGGCGGCACCTTGGAGAAGGGTTCGTCGATCGATCGTCATGTCAGTTGCCACCCCCCGGAACCTGGGCGAAGTAGTCCGCGATGAGGTGGAGCTGGGCGTCGGTGTAGGCCAGCGCGTGGACGCGCATGATCGCCTCCTC
>Ga0209023_10002922_pt1 | contig 20758 bp, 14 predicted proteins | sample LakOneMetagenome_FD_187468 | JGI IMG/M metagenome (GOLD analysis project Ga0209023, IMG submission 187468) | Freshwater and sediment microbial communities from Lake Erie, Canada (SPAdes) (version 2) | ecosystem: Environmental > Aquatic > Freshwater > Lentic | place: Lake Erie, Canada...
CGCGGCAGCCGGCGTGTGGGTGACCCTGGTGGCCGCGGTGGGCGTGACGTTCGCATCGGTGGGTGCGTTGATCTCGGGTGACGTGGTGCCTCGCCCGGAGCCCGATCAGCCCGGCTCGACCTCGCCCGGCTCGTCGACGTCGACCTCTTCGACCGACTCCATGATGCCGGTCACGGCGTCGACCACCGATGCGAACGAGGCCACCGGCTCGTAGCCGCCGCCCTCGTCGGGCTCGTAGAGCTCGAAGCGATCGGGCCCGATGCGGTACAGGCCGAGCGTGCCGTCCTCCACCAGCATCACCGCCACCGGATCGGCGTCGGGAAGCTCGCCGGGGGCCGGCGGATCCACCGGATCATCGAGCTCGAGGTCGGCGGCGTGCAGTCGGATCAGGTCCAGGGCGTCGGTCAGCTCCTGGAACCGGCCCAGCTCGAACGCTCCGTCGTCGGACACGGTCACCACGGAGAGCAGCTCGTCCTCGCTGCCGTCATCGAGCACGCCGAGGCTGCGGGTGCTCCCCACCAGCTGGAAGATCAGGCCGGTCTCGTCGCTGCCCAGCGCCTCCTCGAGGTTGGCCAGCTGCTCCTCGGTGGGCTCGACGAACGAGAAGTCGAACTCCTCGAGCGCCCGGACCTCCTCGGGCCGCAGCACCACCGGGTTGGCGGCGTCGGGCGACACCACCAGCTCGCAGTTGGCCAGCACCTTGTGGTCGCGGAGCTTGCCCAGCGCCAACCCCTTCTCCAGGGGGAGGAGCTCGACCTCGGCGTAGAGCTGCTCGCCGGCATCGGGATCGTCGGGGTCGAGGGGTGCGGTCAGCACCGGTGCCACCACCTCGCCGATGGCCCAGATGCCCACCACGCGCGAGGTATCGGCCTGGAACAAGAAGCAGGGTTGGCCGGCGTCCATGAGGTCGGCGCGCGACCCGGCCGGCACCGGGTAGCGGAAGACCTGGCCGTACTCCTCGAGCATCGAGGCCACGTCGAACACCGCGGGATCGGCCTTGAGCACCCAGCCGCCGATGGGCATGCCGTCGTCGGTTCGTGGTGACGTGGTCATCGAGAACATCCCTCGGGTGCGCGCCGCCGATTGGCGGCGCGCTGGTTCTACCATCCGAGGGCGAGGTGATCCGCGAGGTGCCTCGAACGTCGTGCGAAGCTGGCGCCGACGCGACAGATGCTCGTGGCATCCATCGGGGGAGTTGCACACGAATGGCCCTGGCAACCAGGCACCACCGTTGGGCACCGTCGGCCTCGATCCCTCGGTCCGTGGTCATGGCCGTGATCACCGGACTCGTCCTGGCCGGTTGCGGCTACTCCGACCCCGCCGCCGCCCCGCCTCCGGACACGCCCTCCACCACCTCGAGCTACATGCCGACGTCCACCAGCACCTCCACCGTTCCGGTCAGCGTCGCCACCTCGTCCACCATCCCGCCCATGGACCTCCAGAGCGCCGACCTCAAGGCCGGCCCCTACCAGGTGCTCTGCCCTGGGGGTCCGGTGTCGGCCAGCCCTGCCGCAGGCACGGCCACCACCGCTGACGGCCGACGGGCCGTGATCGACCGATTCGACGCCCAGTTCTCCGACCTGACCGGCGACGGCCGGCCCGATGCCGTGGTCTCTGTCAACTGCAGGGTGGCCGCCGATGGCACGGCAGGATCGGATTCGGTGATCGTCCTCACCGCGTCGGGCAAGACGGTGAAGCAGCTGGGCCAACCGATCGACGGGTCCGAACCCGTCGTGGTGGGGCAGTCCCTCGCCGTTCGCCAGGTCACCACGGCGGGAACCGCCGATGCCGCCGCGCCCACCACCCAACCGGCCGGTGCCCCCGCGCCCACCCAGCCCGGAGGGGTCGCCACCACCATCCAGCCCGCCACCGTCCCGGCGCTGGCCGTCCGCTACGACGCCTTCACCTTGGCCAACGACGCGTGGACCCGGCCCACCGCCACGGCGGAGGCCACGGCCAAGGACCCCGTCACCATCGACGGCGTCGACCCCTACCTGGTCGGAACGCCCTACGGCGAGGTCGCCCTGGCCAGCGGTCAACCGGTCGACGTCGCCGATCCGCTGCACACCAACGGCGCCTGCGTAGACGTGACCTACCCGTCTGGTCCCGGCGACATCTCCAGCCTCGGCAGCGACGGCACCGTGCGCTCGCTGGAGGTCCGCAACTCGTCGATGCGCACGCCGGAGGGCATCGGCGTGGGCTCGGGCGAGGCGGACGTGGCCCAGGCCTACGCCGGTGGCGTGAAGGTCATGGACAACCCGGCCGTCGCCGGGGGCCACCTGTTGGTGGTGCGGCTGAGCGACGCTCCGGATCGGACCATGATGTTCACCACCGACGGCCAGATGGTCACCAAGTACGCCGTGGGGCAGGCCGGTTGGGCCGATGTGCTGAAGGGCTGTTCCTGACCGGTGATCGCGGTGGCGGTCTTCGGTGTGGTCCCCGATGCCGGCGATGGCCCGCCGGTCGACGTCCACGAGGTCGTTCTGGACTCGTCCGAGCTGCGGGTCAGCGTGCTCACCCTGGGTGCGGGACTGAACCGGGTGCAGGTCCTCGACGGCCAGACCCCCGACGACGTGTGCCTGAACCTGCGCTGGTTCGACCCCGAGGGCGGCCGTGGCGCCAACCCCTACCTGGGGGCCACGGTCGGCCGCTACGCCAGCCGCATCGCTGGTGCTCGCTTCCCCTTGGACGGCCGGCACGTGGAGCTCGTGGCGAACGAGGGGCCGAACCAGCTCCACGGCGGGCCGGGCGGCTTCCACGATCGGGTCTGGGACCTGGTGGCCATGGGGGCCCCTCGGCCGGGATCCGATGGTCGAGACCAGGTGTCGTCGTCCTCGGTCACCATGTCGCTGCGCAGCGAGGACGGCGATCAGGGGTACCCGGGCACGCTGGTGGCCTCGACCACCTACGCGGTGCGGGGTGACACCCTCACCATCACGTACCAGGCCACCACCAACGCGCCCACCGTCGTCAACCTCACCAACCACGCCTACTGGAACCTCGACGGCACCCCCACGGTCGAACGCCACCGGGTGCAGGTGGTGGCCGACCGCCACCTGCCCCTGGATGGTGCCGGGCTCCCCATCGGCGGCCTGGTCCCGGTCGACGGCACACCGATCGACCTGCGCGAGCCACAAGACGTGGGCGTGGTGATGGATCGCCTGCCGTCGGGGCTCGACCATGCCCTCGCGGTGGGCCGCGGCGCGGCCGACGGCTCGCCCCTCGCCCTGGCCGCCACCCTGGTGGGGCCGATCACCGGACGGACCCTGGCGGTGCGGACCGACCAACCCGCGCTGCAGGTCTACGCCGGCAACCACCTGGAGCCTCCCTTCGAACGCCACGGCGGCATCTGCTTCGAGACCCAGCGGTTTCCCGATGCCCCGAACCATCCCGAGCTGGGTTCGGCGGTGCTCCGACCGGGCGAGACGTACACGAGCACCACCGAGATGTGCTTCGGCGCGGGCTGAGCGGCCGAACTTCCTCGTCGCTCTTCCAAGTCCGCGGTTGAGGTTCGGGCCTTCTGGCCGATAAGGAACACGTGCAGCTGGTTCCCCTCCGCGCTCGTGCCGTGTGCCAACTCTGTGAGAGTCGGCTGCCACCGCGCACCGAAGCCTGGTGGGACGAGGAGACCAAGCAGGCCACGTGCCTCAGCTGCCAGCGGGTGCTGGAGGCCGAGGCGGCTTCAGCGACGGAGCCTGGCCCTGCGGCGTACGAACCGCCGTCGGCCGAGGCCTCGGGGCCGTGGCTGGCCGCTTCTGAGGAGGCGCCGGTTCCCCCTCCGGCCCGGCCGGTGTCGACCGCACCCCCATCGCCGCCCCTGCCCCCGCGGCAGGCGAACACGCCTCTCCCGACCCCCGCTGCTCCGCCCATGCCCCCGCGGGCACCGAGCGGCCCTGGCCCCACCGGCCTCCCGGCCCGCACCCCGCCGCAGCCGCCCCTCCCTCCGCGAGCGCCGGGCCCGGTCGACGCCGGCCGGCCCCGGCCGCCGCAGCCGCCGCCTGCGCCGCGTCCCCAGATGGACACCGCTCCGGCACCGCCTCGCGTGCCACAGGGTGCGGCACCCGCCGAGGCGGCCTCCGGTCCGATCGTCCCCGCCCCGGCGGGCGTGGAGCTGGTGGCCGTCGAACCGGACGTGGTCGGGCCCGACGCGGTCGAACCCCTGATCACGTCGGCGGTCGATGACGACGCTCCCGAGGTGGAACCGGTCGTGGTCGAGCCAGCGGTCGCCGCAGTGGCCACCGACAGCAGCCCTCTGAACCCTCCTGCGGTCGACTCCGGTCCCGCGACCGAAGCCCCCGAGCCCCGGTCCGACAGGGCCGACCGGGCCGACCGAGCGGAGGCGATCGACGCCGAGCCGCCCGGTCGGAGGGGCCGTGGCCCGGCCGGCCGACTCGCGCGACGTCGGTCCGCCAGCCGCACCGCCCCGACGGACCTCGGTCCCGAAGCCGATCCGCTCGCCGGCTTGGTGCCGCCGCTGCCTCCTCGTGATCCGGCCCGTCGGCCTCCGCCGCCGGTCGGGGACGTCCGGCCGCCGGTGGCCATGCCGTCCTCACCGCCCCCTCCGCCGCCGGTCGGGGACGTCCGGCCGCCGGTGGCCATGCCGTCCTCACCGCCCCCTCCGCCGCCGCTCCCGGCAGCGGTGCGCGAGATCGTGCATCCCCCGACCGAGCCGATCGTCGAACCGATCCCCGAACCCGCGTCGGCCGTCCACGACGGTGATGAGATCTGGAGCCTGCCTCCCGCCCCACGAGCTCCGGCGCCACCGGGCGATGGGTCGGAGGTCCCGGTCGAGCCGGTTCCGAACCGCGATCGCCTGCCCGCGGCCGACACCGCCCTCGTGGCACCCGATGGCGTGTCCGCCGAGGCGCTGGGCTCCGACCTCGCAGTCGAGGACGCCGCGGCCGCGGCGGCCGCGGCAGCGCTGCACCACGACCTGGACCCCGGTTCGTCTCGCAACGTGGGCGAGGGCGGTGAGCTGCTGGCCCCGGCCCCACCCGCCGTCTCCGTGCCGAACGGCCGTCGTGCCGTGGACCTCATGGGCCCCCCTCGTCCGGCGCCCGGCCTGCGGACGCCAGAGGTTCCCGCCGAACTGCTCGATCGCGGCGACGTGGGCGAGGGCCGGGTCGGCCAGGCCCTCGAGGAGGCCCGGGCCAGCGGGCTCGAGGTCATCCACGGGGTGCTCACCGAGCCTGGACTGGCGCCCATCGATCACCTGGTGATCGCGGTCAACGGCGTGTGGGTGGTCGACGCGGTGGACCAGCTCACCGGCAAGTTGGAGCGGCGCGACGAGGGTGACTGGTTCACCGCCGATCCCCGGCTGCACATCGGCGGTGAGGATCACACGCCCCTCATCGCCGCGGTGCGCGACAAGGTCGATGCCGTCGCTCGCCTGCTCGCCCGCAGCGACTTCACCGACATCCCGGTGCGAGGGGTGGTGTGCTTCGGCTCGGTCCAGCCCGGGTGGATCACCGAGCCCTTCGTGCTCGACGGCGTGGCCGTCACGTGGCGACGGAAGCTGGTGGAACCGTTGCTCGATCCGATCCTGATCGACCAGCCGAGCCGCAACGCCCTGCTCCAGCAGATCGTGGCCGACCAGGTGGCTCGGTCGGGCCGGCTCGCCAGCGAGGCCCCCGAGGCCCGCGAGGTCAGCTGACCCCCCACGCTTCTGAGCGCCTCATCGTTCACCGGTGAACGACCAGGACCTCGGAACGGCTCAGGTTGGCGGAGCCAGCAGGTCGTCGGGGGACTCGGCAGGGACGGCGCTGATCTCCCACCGGCCCTTGTGCTTCTCGAAGCGCCACCAGGCCCCGGCGCGCGAGAGCCGGAGCTGGAAGCCGGGGCCGGTGATCCGGTTGTTGTTGACCGTGATGACCGACGGGGACACGCCGGCCTCCTCCACCGCAGCGCGGGCGGCGGCCATCACCGCGAGCGGTGGTCGCCACGGCGCTTCCTCCAGCAGGGCCAGCCCCGCCTCGCCGCCGAAGCGCCATGCCAGGGCGCGGTGGGTGAGATCGGCCGATCCGCGGCCGACGCTGCCGATGGACGACCCGAGCGGTCGGCTGATGTCGATCCCCTCGGCGGAACGGCGGACCAGGTCGGCATCTCGGGTCAGGGCGAGGGCGGAGTCGCCGTCACCGCGCAGCTGTCGCCAGGCGCGTTGGGCGGCATCGGTCGCCAAGATCAGCAGCCCCGGCGTGTCGAAGGGCGCATCGTCGGGCGGGTCGTCGGGCCAGGAGGCCGGGGTGCCCGGTGCGGCCGGCACCTCGGGGTGGACCGGCAGGGGGCGGCGCGCTCGGGCCCATGCCGTGCGGGCCACCTCGCCGGGGTCTTCGCCTCGCCCCTGGGGGCCGGCCGCCACGAGAGCAGCCAAGCCGTCGACCACCGGGTCGTGCGGGTCGTCGTCGGCTCCCGCGGCCCGGCCCATGGTGCGGCGGTGCTCGCGCAGTTCGGCCAGCAGCGCCTCGCGCGTCCTGCCGCGGAGGGCGAACAGGGTGAACGGGTCGTCGTCGAGTGCTTCAGCCACCAGGTAGCAGACCGCGGCAGCGTGCTTGCAGGGGAGGGCGTCGTCGGGACAGGAGCAGTGCGGCTTCAGGTCGTTCCGCGACGGGAGGAGCTCGACCCCGGCTTCCCGAGCGTCGTCGACCACTCCCGGGTCGAGCTCACCGTCGAGCAGGGCCGCGGTGTGGCCGGCGCGACTGGCGATGACCTCCACCACCCGGGCCCACTGCTCGTCGTCGAAGGTCCGCACCCCGATGCTGGTGCGGTAGTTGAGGCGGCGACTTCCCCGCACCGATGCGGTGATCCGCCCGGCGTCGATGGACTGGATGGCCACCCGATCCTGACGGGCGTAGGTGCGCCCGCGTGCGAGCCGGTTGGGGTCCACCCGGGCCCGATCGTGGAGGGCGTCCACCCAGGCTCGGCCCCACCACGTGTGCCCGAACTGCTGCGCCATCAGTACCCGTCCTCGTCGGCGCCGAGCGCCACGAGGGCCCGCAGGTCCTCGTCGGCCAGGTCGCCCACCCAGCCCTCGCCGGTGGTGACCACGGAGTCGGCAAGGTGGCGCTTGGCGGTGAGCATCTGGGCGATGCGGTCCTCCACCGTGCCCTCGCAGATCATGCGATGGACCTGCACCGGCCGGTCCTGGCCGATGCGCCACGCTCGGTCGCTGGCCTGGTCTTCCACCGCGGGGTTCCACCACCGATCGAAGTGGACGACGTGGGTGGCGCGGGTGAGGTTGAGCCCGGTGCCGCCGGCCTTCACCGAGATGACCAGCACCGGCGTCTCGCCGGACTGGAGGCGGTCCACCATCTCCTGGCGCTTGGCCACGGGCACCGAGCCGTGGAGGAACTCGACCGGCCGGTCGGGTCGGGTGAACTGGCGTTGGAGCAGGTGACCCATGGCCACGAACTGGGTGAAGACCAGCACGGATTCGCCCTCGGTGACGATGGTGTCGATCAGGTCGTCGACGGCGTCGAGCTTTCCGGAACGGCCCGGCAGCGGGCCCGACTGGTGGAGGAACTGGGCCGGGTGGTTGCAGATCTGCTTGAGGCCGCTGAGCAGCTTGAGCACCAGGCCTCGGCGGGCGATCCCCTCGGCATTGGCCACCTGATCCATGATCTCGTCGACCATGGCGGTGTAGAGGGTCGCCTGCTCGGCGGTGAGGCTGACGACGCGGTCGGTCTCGGTCTTGGGTGGGAGCTCGGGGGCGATGCCGGGGTCGATCTTGCGGCGGCGCAGCACGAAGGGGCGGACGAGGCGGGCGAGGGCGGCGGCCGCGTCGGGGTCCTGGTCTCGTTCGATCGGGATCGACACCTCGTGACGGAACCGCTCGAGCGGTCCGAGGAGGCCGGGCGTGGTCCAGTCGAGGAGGGCCCACAGATCCACCAACCGGTTCTCCACCGGGGTGCCGGTGAGGGCGAATCGGGCGTCGGCGGGAACCTGGCGCAGGGCGCGGGCGGTGCGGGACATGGGGTTCTTGATGTTCTGGGCCTCATCGGCGGCCACCAGGCCCCACGCCTGTGTGGCCAGGATCTCGGACTGGCGCCGCACCATCCCGTAGGTGGTCAAGACGATGGCATCGGGGGGCACGTCGGCAAGGGTTCGGGTGGTGCCGTGGAATCGGATCACCGGCACGGAGGGGCAGAAGCGCTTGGCCTCGCGCTGCCAGTTGGCGATCACCGACACCGGGCAGATGACCAGGGTGGGCTTGCCCTGGGATCGACGCAGGAGGTGCAGGGCCAGGAACTGCACGGTCTTCCCGAGGCCCATGTCGTCGGCCAGGATCCCGCCGAAGCCGATGTCGGCCATGTTGGCCAGCCACGACAGGCCGTGGCGCTGGTAGGGCCGGAGCACCGCTTCCAGGTCGGTGGGTGGATCGACCTCGCGCTGCTCGTCCACCGCCTTGAGGCGCCCCGCCAGATCGGCGATCGGGCCTTCGACGGTTGCCGAGATGGCCTCGCCGTCCACCACCAGGTCGCCGCCCAGCGCGGCGGCCAGGGCGGCGCCAGCCGAGACCTTGTGGCGCTTCTGGAGCCGGGTGAGGCGCTTGGGATCGGCCCGCACCCATCGGCCGCGCAGCCGGATGACGGAGCGCTTGGCGGTGGCCAGCTCGTGCAGTTCGTCGTCGGTGAGCTCCTCGCCGTCGACGGTGGCGGACCAGCGCAACTCGCACAGGCCGTCGAGGCCCAGCCCGGCCGGGCGGTCGGCGCCGGGGGTCTCGCTGCTGACGGTGGGCGTGACCTTCACCGGAGCGAGGAGGCCGGCCGGCCACAGCACGTCGATGCCGCTGCCTGCCAGGCCGTCGGCGATGGGGCCGAGCAGGTCGTCCACCTCGCTGGGGTCGAGGGCCAGGTCGCTGGGCTGGGCCTCGTCGAGCAGCCGGCTGAGCGGTGCCCACACCCGTGCGCCTCGGCGTAGGGCGAGCAGGACCTGGTGCTCGACGTCTTCTCCGAAGCGCTCGGCCACGGCTCGGGGTGCGGCCCACAGCTCGGACGCCTCGAGCACCAGGCTGGGGTCTCGGCGGCTGCCCACCTGGAGCACGGCCCGGAAGCCCTCGTCGCCCGGTTCGGCGTCGGACTCGGCTCGTGCGTCGAGGTCGACGCGGAGGGCGACGGTGGTCTCGGCGCTCACCGAGCTTCCGGTGGCCACCAGCCAGCTGGCCGACCCGGCCACCATCACCCGCTCCCGCCCGGCGTACGCGGGGTGGCCGGCCGCGGCGGGGGCGGCCGCGGTGCGGATGTAGGTGTCGGCGACGGCATCGCGGAATCGGGCGAGGAGCCACCCGGGGGACGACACCCGACGAGGTGCCGAGTCGGCCAGTTCGGCGGCGTGGGCGAACGCCGGGAGTGCATCGGCCAGGTCGTCCCAGTAGGCGACGTCGCGGGTGTCGAGCGGGCCGACGCGCCACAGGTCGGTGCCGTCCACGTCGGCCGTGGGAAGGATCCGCCCGCGGGCGATGTGCTGCAAGGTGGCCCGGGTCGCTTGGGCCCAGGCCTGGGTGGAACGGCCGGCTGGGCAGGAGGCGGGCAGGGCGACGAGGGCGTCGATGGTGGCGTCCAACGAGAGCCAGGTCACCGCGGCGTGACGACGCCGGAGGGTGGATCCCGCTGGTACGACCACCCGCAGACCGTCGGTCTCGGCATCGTCGGCGCCTGGCCGCCAGAGGGCCAGGCGGCCGTCTCGGGCCCGCTCGCCGGGGACGAACGTGGTCTCGATTCCGGGGCTGGAGAGCATCGCCAGCACGTCGGACATCCGATCCAGGCTACCGACCCCACCTCGGTCTCCCGTTTGGGCAACTCGCCGGGCTCGCCGCGCTCCATCGGCAACAGTGGGGCGACCGCCATCGCCCAGGAGAACCCCGATGCTCGCCGAGCAGATCCAGTCCGACCTGACCGCCGCCATGAAGGCGCAGGACAAGCTCACCGTCTCGGTGCTCCGCCTTGCCCTGGCCGCGGTGAAAGAAGCCCGGGTGTCGGGCACCGATGTCCACGATCTGACCGATGCCGAGGTCGAGGCGCTGCTGGCCAAGGAGGCCAAGCGTCGGGAGGAGGCGGCCGCGGCATTCGCCGAGGGCGGGCGCGAAGAGAGCGCGGCCAAGGAGCTGGCTGAGCGCGACATCCTCGCCCGCTACCTTCCCGAGCCCCTGTCGGCCGACGATCTCGCCGCCCTGGTGGACGAAGCCCTCGCCGAGGGTGGCTTCGACTCACCGGCACAGATGGGTCTGGCCATGAAGGCGGCGGTGGCCAAGGTCGACGGCCGAGCCGACGGCAAGGCGATCTCAGCCGTGGTGAAGGCTCGCCTCGCCGGCGGTTGACCGATGCCCCACGCGCTCGGACTCGATGCCGCCGGCAAGGCGGGTTGGGTCGGGGTCGTCGTCGGCGACCGGGGATTCGTGTCGGCCCACGTCGGGCGGCTGGTGGTCGACGTGATGGCCGCGGCCGAGGCCGGCCTCGGCGTTGCGCTGGATGCGGTGGCCATCGACATCCCGATCGGCTTGGTCGACGCCCGCATCCGGTCGGCCGACGTGGCCGCCCGGGCCTACGTGGGTCCTCGCCGCTCGAGCGTGTTTCCAGCACCGCATCCCGACGTCGTGCACCTGACCACCCATCAGGCGGTCAACGAGCGCTTGGGTGAGCTCGACATGCCGTTGGTGAGTGCCCAGGCCTTCCACCTCTTCGCCCGGGTGCGGGAGGTGGCCGAGATCGCCGGCGACCGTCGCGTCGTCGAGGCCTTCCCGGAGGCCTCGTTCTGCGCCATGGACGGCGGGCGACCGCTGCTCGCATCGAAGAAGACCTGGAACGGCCAGCTCCACCGACGGGCGCTGCTCGCCGCGGCTCACCCACCCGTCGTGGTGCCCGATGGCCTCGGGGTACCGGGCCTCGTGCCGGCTGACGACGTGCTCGATGCCGCGTCGGTGGCTTGGTCGGGCCACCGCCGTGCTCGGGGAGAGGGGTTCGTGCTGGGTGACGAGTCCGAGCTCGACCTCCGTACCGGGCGCCCCGCCGTGGTCTGGGTCTGACCACCCGAGGTCTCAGTCGGTGACGGCTTGGCCCTCCTCGACGTGCAGGTCGAGGGTGGTGGTCTTGGCGACGGGCGGGAGCGTGCCGGACTCGCCGTCGGTGGCCACCCAGGTGAGCGCCCAGTCGACGGTGGCTTCCACCGTGAACGTTCCGCGGTCATCGAAGGTGTGGGTGCAGTCGGAGTGCTGGTCTGCGCTGGGCCGGGCCGGGTCGTACGCGGTGCCGAGGTCCGGGCAGTGGAGGGTGGTGCCATCGGAGATGGTGAACCGGCTCGATGTCGGCGTGGCGGTCAGGGTGGCCGACAGGCCCGGGATGGTGGCGGTGGCGGAGACCGGGTCGGTGTGCTCCATCCAGAACCACACCGGCACGCCGTCCAGCTGTCGGCTGCCGCTCGGTGGAGAGGTCGACACGTCGGGGAGCGGGAGGTCCAGCTCGGACTGCGCCGCGGCGGCCAGGTCGGTGGCGCTGGGCGTCGGCGCGGCCGTCCCCACACCGAGGTCCAGGCCGACGATCCACCCGGCGGCCGCCCCGCTGTCGATCCGGGTGCAGCTGCGCCAGGCGACGTGATCGTCGGTCGCCACCTCGTCGGTGCCGCCGAAGTGGCGGGTGATGGGCAGCAGGAGGTGCACCATGAGCGACACGTCTCGGCAGTTCTCGTAGACCGGGCGGTGGCCCGTGCCGCCGCCGGACCCTCCGCCGCTGCCCCCGTGGGGCCTCGTCCCGGCTCCCGACCCGTGGGTCACGGAGATGACGATGCCGTGGGCATCGACGTCGGCGACCGACGCCGTGGCGGGGATCAGGAGCAGGGCGAGGAGCGTGGCGACGGACAGGCCGACGGCGAGAGCGGGTCGATCGGGCATGACCCGACACTACATTTGGTTTACTTTCGTGCACAACGGTGTGCTTCAGGTCCAACCCACGCCGCAGTGGTCCTCCTTCCCGGCGGAGGCGGCTCGGCCGTCAGGTGCGGTCGAGCGAGCTGAGCGGAGGACGCTCGTGCACCGCGAGGGTGACGGGCTCGAGGCCGGGTCGGCGCAAGATGGCGGGCCCCGGGGGAGCGACGCCGGCCCGGGTGAGGATGGTCTGGCTCACCGCCAGGGCCTGGGGCCCGAGCTCGGCCAGGGTGCGATTGCGGTGGTGGCGCGTGCCGAGGTCGGCCTGGGCCACGTGGTCGATGCCGACCGCGGCTGCGGCGTCGATCAGCAGGGCCACGTCGACCCCGTAGCCCACCACGAACGGCAGGTGCTCGAGCAGCGATCGGCGACCGGCGTACTCACCGGCGAGCGGCTGGGCGATGGTGGCCAGGTCGGGGAAGAACTGGGCCAGGAGCGGACGGGCGCACAGCTCGGTGACCCGGCCTCCGCCCACCCCGTCGGCCTCGGGCCGGTGGTAGTGGCCCTTCACGAAGTCGATGTTCGCATCGGTGAGCAAGGGTCCCAGCAAGCCGACGACGAAGCCGGGATCGAAGTCCACGATGTCGGCGTCGACCCACACCACCAGGTCGCCGGTGGATTCGTGGAGCGACTTCCAGAGGGCCTCGCCCTTGCCGTGGCCCTGGCCGTGGTCGGGGAGCACCTGCGACGCGTCGACCACGCGGGCCCCGGCCGCCGCCGCCACGGCCGCGGTGTCGTCGGTGGAGTGATCGTCGACGACCACGATCTCATCCACCAGCGGCACCGACTCCACCAGGGCCTCACGGATGATCGCCACCTGGGCGCCGACGGTGGCGCCCTCGTTGCGCGCTGGCAGGCAGACCGAGATGGTGGAGGAGGTCCGGCGACGGGCGTCCACCAGCGCGACCGGGTCGAACGCCCGTGGGGGGAACGAGGTGGCTCCTCGGTCGGTCATGCGCCATGGTCCCCGGTCACGTGGGGCAGGGCAAGCCCGCCGTGTGGAACGCCGTGTCGCCACCACTACGATCGGCGGCGCTCGGCGAGTGCCCGGGCTGGTCCGCAAGCGAAGGTTCCGAGGTCCCATGAGCGTCACCGTCCGAGTGCCCACCACCCTGCGCACCCTCACCGCCGGTGCATCCGAGGTCCCCGTGGAGGGTGCTTCGGTCTCCGAGGTTCTCGACGCTCTCGAGAGCGTCCACCCCGGGTTCAAGGAGCGTCTGCTCGACGGCGACGGCCAGCTCCGGCGCTTCGTCAACCTCTACGTGGCCGACGACGACGTGCGCTTCCGCGACGGCATGGCCACCCCGGTGTCCGACGGCGACACGGTCTCGATCATCCCGGCCGTCGCCGGTGGAGCCGTCTGACCGGTTCCCGCTGGTCGCTCCGGCGGCCTCCAAGGCGCGGAGAACCGATGATCCCTCCCTCCTGGACCATCGGCACTCCACCCGCCCGCCGGCCCCCCGCCGGCTGGCGTCTCCTCCCATCGGGACGTCGGGCGCGCTCGTGGATGGGTCGTTCGGTCCATCCCACGGGCTGAGACCGGGACGGGTTCGGTTAGCAGTCTCGCCCTGCGGTTGCTAACAGCGCTCCGGAGTGGTTGGCTGTTAGCAGTCTCTGTACGAGAGTGCTAACCGCATCGCCATCCACCAGGAGAACCCCGGATGCCCAAGATCATCGCCTTCGACGAGCAGGCCCGCCGTGCCCTCGAGTCCGGCATGAACCAGCTCGCCGACGCCGTCGCCGTCACCCTCGGCCCGAAGGGCCGCAACGTGGTGCTGGAGAAGAAGTGGGGCGCGCCCACCATCACCAAGGACGGCGTGTCCGTCGCCAAGGACATCGAGCTCGAGGATCCCTACGAGCGCATCGGTGCCGAGCTGGTCAAGGAGGTCGCCAAGAAGACCGACGACGTCGCGGGTGACGGCACCACCACCGCCACCGTGCTGGCCCGGGCGCTGGTCCGTGAAGGCCTCAAGAACGTGGCCGCTGGCGCCAACCCCATGGACCTCAAGCGGGGCATCGAGGCCGCCGTCGAGGCTGCCGTGAAGTCCATCGCCGAGCTTGCCGTCGACGTCGACGACAAGGATCAGATCGCCAAGGTCGCATCCATCTCGGCCAACAACGACTACGAGATCGGCGAGCAGATCGCCGAGGCCATGGACAAGGTGGGCAAGGACGGCGTCATCACCGTCGAGGAGTCGAACACCTTCGGCATCGAGACCGACTTCGTCGAGGGCATGCGCTTCGACAAGGGCTACATCTCGCCCTACTTCGTCACCGATCCCGAGCGCATGGAGGCCGTCCTCGACGATGCCCTCGTGCTGCTGGTGTCGTCCAAGATCAGCGCCGTCCGCGACCTCGTGCCGGTGCTCGAGAAGGTCATGCAGTCCGGCAAGCCGCTGGTGATCGTGGCCGAGGACATCGAGGGCGAAGCGCTCTCCACCCTCGTGGTCAACAAGATCCGTGGCACGTTCCGCTCGGTTGCCGTGAAGGCACCCGGGTTCGGCGAGCGCCGGAAGGCCATGCTCCAGGACATCGCCATCCTCACCGGTGCTCAGGTGATCGCCGAAGATGTCGGCCTCAAGCTCGAGAACACCACGCTGGACCTGCTCGGCTCAGCCAAGAAGATCATCATCACCAAGGACGAGACCACCATCGTCGAGGGCGGCGGCAACGCCGACGACGTCAAGGGTCGGGTCACGCAGATCAAGAACGAGATCGACAACACCGACTCGGACTACGACCGCGAGAAGCTCCAGGAGCGCCTCGCCAAGCTGTCCGGCGGCGTGGCCGTCCTCAAGGTCGGTGCCGCCACCGAGACCGAGCTCAAGGAGAAGAAGCACCGCATCGAAGACGCGGTCTCCACGGCCAAGGCTGCCATCGAGGAGGGCGTGGTGCCCGGCGGTGGCACGGCGCTCATCCGGGCCCAGGCTGCCATCTTGATCGTGGCCGAGAAGCTCGAGGGCGACGAGGCCACGGGTGCGCTCATCGTGGCCCGCGCGGTCGAGGAGCCCCTCAAGCAGATCGCCATCAACGCCGGCCTGGAAGGCGGCGTCGTGGTGTCCCGGGTCAAGGAGCTCTCGGGCAACCAGGGCTACAACGCGGCCACCGGCGAGTACGGCGAACTGCTGCCGTCGGTGCCCGATGCCGCCAAGGTCACCCGGTCTGCTCTCCAGAACGCGGCGTCCATCGCTGCGCTCTTCCTCACCACCGAGGCCGTCATCGCGGACAAGCCCGAAGAGGCCGGCGCCGGCGCTGGTGCTGGCATGGGCGGCATGGAGGACTACTGATCCAAGGGTCGCCCTCTCGGCGGCCCCGGATCGAACGAAGCACGACGATGGCCGGCCTGCGGGTCGGCCATCGTCGCGCCCGGGCTCGCGAACCCCGGCCCGGAGGCGTATTGACACAGCGTTAACCGTGCGGGTGGGACGGTGGAACCGGGCGGGGCGTACGATCGATGGCATCTTCAGGGGATCGCTCGGCGCCTGAGCGTCGTCGCAGGAGGACTCGTCCATGGCCAACCGCGCACCACGTCGGCCCACCTCGATCGACACGTCCACCCACTTCGTCGACATCCACGGCCACCGGCGCGCGTATCGGATCAGCGGCAAGGGCCCGGCCCTGCTCCTGCTCCACGGCATCGGCGACAGCTCGGCCAGCTGGGTCCCGCTCATGCGTCCCCTCGCCGAGCGCTTCACGGTGATCGCCCCCGACCTGTTGGGCCACGGCGAGTCGGCCAAGCCCCGGGCCGACTACTCGGTGGCGGCCTACGCCAACGGCATGCGGGACCTGCTCGACGTGTTGGGCATCGACAAGGCCACCGTGGTGGGTCACTCGCTCGGCGGTGGCGTGGCCGCCCAGTTGGCCTACCAGCACCCGACGCGGGTGGAACGGCTGGTGCTGGTGGCCAGCGGCGGCGTGGCCCGCGAGGTCAGTCCGTTCCTGCGCCTGGCATCCACCGCGGTGGCCGACGTCGTGCTGCCCTTCCTGCGCCTGCCACCGGTGCGTCTCACCACCATGGTGGGCATCGAGATCCTGCGCCGCAGCGGCACCGACCTGGGTCGCGACGCCGAGGAGCTGGGCCGGGTGCTCGAAGGCGTGGCCGACGTCGCTTCCCGGGGTGCCTTCAGCCGCACCCTCAAGTCGGTGGTCGACTGGCGGGGCCAGGTGGTGACCATGCTGGATCGCAGCTACCTCACCGAGGCCATGCCGGTCCTGCTGATCTGGGGTGGACACGACGCAGTCATCCCGGTGGCCCACGCTCACGTGGCCCACGAGGCCATGCCCGGCAGCCTTCTCGAGGTGTTTCCCGAGGCCGGCCACTTCCCGCACCACCACGACCCGGACCGCTTCGTGGGCCTGGTGTCGGACTTCGTCGACTCCACCGACCCGGTGCGCTTCGATCGCACCCGGTGGCGTCGGATGCTGCGCGAGGGTCGGCCGCGCCCGTCGGCCGACCCCACCGACGACGGCCTCGCGCCCCGGCACCTCGAGCTCGTGGCTGAGCCCGAAGCAGGGCCCGACGTCGTCGCCGGCTGACGTTGCCGAGCGCCCCCTCGCTCAGTTGCCGCCGGCGGCCATGATGTCGGCGTTGATGCGCTCGACCTTCTGACGAAGCTCCTCGAGCTCGGTCTTCACCGTCTGGAGCGACTTGGAGGTCTGGGGCCACGCGCTGCGGAACTGGTTGGCCAGGCTTCCGTCCCAGACATCGGGCTGGGAGAGCTGGCGCCCCTGCTGGTCGAGTTGGGTGATCTGGTCGGCCAGGCCCCCGTTGATGATGGAGGACATGGACGAGATGGCCGCCTTGGCGGCATCGGTGGAGAGCACACGAGACATGGATCGTTCCTTCTGTGAAAGGGATGGAAAGATAACGAAAATAGCCTTGGGGGCCCTCTGCGGTCAACGGGCAAGGGCAACCTGCACGAAGCCTTCGGGTAGCCCACCCGTGAGCCAGCCCCGTCCTGGACCCATGGCCACCGACGGTGTGCGGGGCAGGCGGGCACCGAGGAGATCGCCGTCGAGGTCGGGGTCCGGCACCAGCAGCAGGCCGGTGCGATCAGCGCGGAGCTCGCGGGTCCAGTGGCCGTAGAGGCTTCGCAGGCGGTCGGCCCGGGCGGCGGCGATGACGTGGCGCTCGGGGCACCGCTCGGTGGCGAGGGAGCCGATCGCGGCGTGGTCGTCGGCGGTGAGGTCGGCATCGTCCACCAACACGAGCAACGGCCCGACCCGCTTGACGAGTGATGCGAGGCGCTCGTCGGATGGGTCGAACACCTCGGCGGTGGCACCGGGCCACTCGCTCGGGTTCCGGGTCACGACCGCCACCGCGACGTCTCGTGCCGAGGCGGCGATGGCGAGGATCCGGAGGGTGCTGGTCCGACCGCTGCGGGGCGGTCCGGCGATCAATGCATGGCCACCTGGCGGAAGGCGGAGCCGGGCGGGGACCAGGCCGATGTCGGACAGGCCGACCACCAGATCCAACGTGCCTCGCTCGCCGATCGACGGGCCGGGGCTGGAGTCCAGGCTGGTCCACGACACGGACGAGGGGAGGGTGCCCACCGAACCGGGGAGCGCCTGACGGGCCGACGTCGGTGTGCACGCGGTGGGGCGGGAGCCAGCCAGCCGAGCGACGGCCGCAGCCAGGCCGTCGGACGGCCTGGCCACGTGGACCTCCGTCGGACCCTCGGCCGCCACCGCTCGGCCGGGCACGAGCGCGGGGACCGCCGATGCGGGGATCCCGAAGGCCCCGTGGTCAGCGCGTTCTCCCAGTCGGAAGACCAGCCGCTGTCGGCAGGCGGAGACCACCTGGTGCGGGGCCGACGAGGTCCCCTCGGCGGCGATCACGGTGTGGATCCCCACCGAGGCGCCCTGGGCGGTGACCTCCAGGAACCGGTCCCACGTTCCGGACGGATCGAGGTCGGTCCAGCGAGATCGGAACGAGCCGAGCCCGTCGAGGATCACCAGCCGGATCGGCATGGGGGCCTTCATGGGGTTGCCGTCGACCCGGCGTCGGCCGGCGAGCTCCCTGGACAGCTCGGCGTAGAGCCGGCGCTGGCGCTCGTGCTCGTCGGGACCGATGACCGCACCGACGTGGGGAAGACCGGCGAGGGGAAGGAGTGCACCCGCGCCCATGTCGATCACGTGGATGTGGCACCCGGCGGGGGACCACGTGCGCGCCGCGGTGAGCGCGACGGTGGCAGCCAGGGTCGTGGTGCCCGACCCTGGCAGTCCCACCGCCAGGAGGGGGCCATCGGACAGCTGCCATGCGAACGCGGTGTGGCGCTGGTGCGCGGGATCGTCGGCCAGGCCGATCACCAGTCGGTGCTCGTCGCTGCCCCCGGCCGATGTCGCCGACTCGTCCGGGCCGTCCGCCAGCGGCCATCCGACCTCGGGGGGCAGGGGATCGGGCCAGGCCCGTCGGGGTTGGGCGCCGCCCCGGGCGGCCCACGCTGCCGCGGCGGCGTCCACCAGGCGGGCCAGGTCGGTGGGGGCCTGGCCGGCGGCTCCGCTGGCCCTCTGGTCGAGCCCCGCCTCTCCGGCGTCGCCAGTGTCGATCTGCAGCCGCCTCACCTGCACCGGTTCGGCCTGCGTTGGTCGGCCGGAGGTGGTGGACAGGGCCGTCTGGAGGGCCACCAGCTCGCCGGGGCCGAGGCGGACCAAGGCCCGGCCGGGCAGGAGTCGGGGGAGGTCAGCAGCCGCGGGGCTGTCGATCACATCGGAGCTGTCGACGTCGGCCTGTACCCGCAAGGCGATGCGCAGGGCGGTGTTGGCCCGGATGTGCTCGCTGACCGAACCTGAGGGTCGCTGGGTGGCGAGCACCAGATGGACCCCGAGGCTTCGGCCCCGCTGGGCCACACCGACCAGGGCATCGACGAAGTCGGGCAGCTCGGCGGCGAGGGTGGCGAACTCGTCGACCACCACCACGAGCCGGGGGAGCGGCGGACCGCCGCGGTCGAGCTTTCGCAGCTCGGGCAGGGAGCCCGCCCCCGCGTGGCGGAGCCGTTCCTCCCGGTACCGGAGCTCGGCCTCCAGGCACTGGAGCGCGCGTGCGGCCAGGTGTTCATCGAGGTCGGTAACCAGCCCGGTGGTGTGGGGCAGCTCGGCGCAGGCATCGAAGGCGCTGCCTCCCTTGAAGTCGATGAGGACGAAGGTGAGGTGATCGGGGCTGCTGTTGACGGCGAGCGACGCCACGAGCGTGCGGAGCAGCTCGCTCTTTCCCGCACCGGTGGTCCCGGCGATCAGGACATGGGGTCCATCGGTGGCCAGGTCGATCTCGAACGGGCCGTCGGCCGTCGCGCCGATGGCGGCGCGAGGCGCAGGATCGGGCCCACCGGCGCGCCACCGGGCGCCGATGCCCGACGGGGTGATCCGTTCGGCTCCGAGGAGCGAGGCGAGGCTGACCGTGTCGGGCAGTCCGCGCCCGGGGTCGTCGACCTCGGGGTCATCGAGCCGGGCCAGTCGCCGGGCCACGTCGGTGGCGACGTCGAGGTGCGTGCCGACGAGGGCGACCGGACCACTCGCGATGGATGGGGGCGCGGTGAGCACGCCGTCGTCGGACACGGTCAGGACCACCCGGCAGATCGCCGGCACGTCGTCCGCGTCGTCCACCAGCACGATCGGCACCAGATCGGAGGTGGGGTCGGCCGAGCTGCGCAGGAGGGTGCGCACCGGACCGCGCCGATCGGCCAGGCCTCGGGGATCGTCCACCACGACCAATCGGCGTGGCCGCACCCCTGGGGTGCCGGCCGGGCCCTCGAGCGCCGTCGGGCGCGGCCCTGTCAGCACGGTGGCGGCAGCGGGGGTGGCGACGAGCAACGAGCCGATCGCCGGGTCGTGGGCGTGGGGGAGCCAGGCGCACCAGCCCCACTCGCTGGCCCGCTCTGGCGCGCACAGCGCCGCCACCTGGAGGTCGGCCGGGCCGTGAGCCACCGCGGCTTGGACGAGGACCGAACGGGCCAGGGCCAGCGCCGCCGACCTGGCTCCTACGATGGCCACGGGCGCGGCGGGATCGAGGGGCAGGCCGGCGGGCCCGTCGGACACGGTGGTCAGTTCGTCGACGATCGCTCGGACGTCGGTGGCGGAGGACTCGCTCGACGGCTCGGCGAGGGGTGGGCGCCAGGGCACCGGGCCCACACCGACCCGGACCGTGAACGCGTCGGGGTGGTCGGCCCGGCGTTCCCAGCAGGTGAGGTCGCCCGCGCCCACGACGCGAGCGGCCCGAGCCGGACCGGCCAGGTGGATCTCGGCCGCAGCCAGATCCGCGTCGCGTCGAGACGAGAGCGCAGCTCGGAAGCTGGTCAGGTCCGTGTGTCGCCGACGACGGCTGCGCCGCCGATCCTTCCGCCGCCGTCGCCGGCCATCGATGGCGTTGGCCACCAGGAGGACCGGACCGAGCAGGGCGAACAGGGCGTAGGTCCAGGAGTGCAGCACGGCCACCATGACCCCACCCACCGCCAGGGACCCGAGCACGGCCCCCGCGCCGACAGGCGAGACCGGGCCGGGTGCGGGTGGTTCCGGCGGCAGGGCGATCGGCGAACGGTCCCTGGGTGGCCATGGCCGGGGCGGGCGGTGGAACGGTCGAGAGCCGCCCCCGCCCGATGGTGCCGGGGCGGTGGGTACGGCCGGATCGCCGCGCTCGATCACCCAGCGGGCCGCACCGCACCGCACCTCGGTCCCGGCCGCGAAGGCGTGGGGAGCGGTGATGCGCCGGCCGAGGATCCAGGTGCCGTTGGTGGAACCGAGGTCCTCGATCTCCCCCTGTCCGTTCGGGCCGAGGGTGATCCGGGCGTGATGCGACGAGACCGTCTGGTCGTGGATGGCGACGGCGTCGGCGGCTCGGCCGATCACGTGGGT
>Ga0209023_10002923_pt1 | contig 20750 bp, 16 predicted proteins | sample LakOneMetagenome_FD_187468 | JGI IMG/M metagenome (GOLD analysis project Ga0209023, IMG submission 187468) | Freshwater and sediment microbial communities from Lake Erie, Canada (SPAdes) (version 2) | ecosystem: Environmental > Aquatic > Freshwater > Lentic | place: Lake Erie, Canada...
TCCTCCTCGGTTAAAACCGATATCGCCGCCGCACCGCCGTCGCGATATCGTCGGGCCATTTCCACGACATCTACTTGGTCATTTATCGCTCCTTTCGACGGCGAAGCGCGTTTTATCTCCGCGATAACGTTCGTACGGTTCTTTTGTTTCAGGGCCGTCGTCAGTAACTGATTTTCAGACCTCGCTCGTCGCTTGTAGGCGTCTGCCCTAAGCCTGCTTAGGTCGGCGGTGAGCAATTGCCGCTCGATCCGCTCGCGTTTGACGGCGATAATTTTGTCGAGAAAAGTTTCGCTCATTTTGTTTCCGTCACCAATAAATTCAACTTCGCCAAAGCCTCTCCACTTCGTACGCTTTCGTTTGCAATATTATATGCCTCGATCAAGTCTGACGCTTTTCCTGCGACATAAATGGCGGCCGCGGCGTTGATAAACACCAATTGTTCTGTATCGCGGTCTATCATTTCATTATTGAGCAGCGATCGAATCACTGCAGCACTTTCCTCCGCTGAACAGTCCCACGGCAGATCACTGCCGTCCCCCGAAACGCCAAAATCTGACGCCGAGATCTCGAATCGTGAGACGCTATCGTTATTGACCTCAGCGATCTTTGTCCGCCCCTTCAATGCGATCTCATCGAGTCCGCTCGCGCCGTTTACGACCCACGATCTCTTTGCTCCAAGCCGCAAAAGGACATTTGCCGTTTTCCCAACCAACTCCTCATCCCAAACCCCGATCACATGATGCGGAGCCGACGCCGGATTGCACAACGGGCCGAGATTGTTAAAGATCGTCGGTCGGCCAACTGTTCGGCGTGCGGCGGCAAGCGATGGTGACAGCGAATGAAATCTCGGTGCGAACATAAAGCAGATCCCGTTTTCGTTCAAATGTTTTTCAGCAACCGACGGGTCGACATCGACCTCGATACCCAGAACTGACAGCACATCCGAACTCCCCGAACTGCTCGTGGCGGCACGATTTCCGTGTTTTGCGACTGCAACGCCGGCTCCGGCGACGATAAATGCGGCGGCGGTCGACACGTTGAAACTCTTAGAGCTACTTCCGCCCGTTCCGACAATATCAACGGCCGCTCCGTGACCGGTCCCGATACGTTTCATCCTCCGTCGCATCAGCGAGGCAAATTCGAAAAGCTCATCTTCGCCAACGCCTTTCTTGTTCCAAGCCGCGAGCGTATCGACCAAAAGCACTTGATCGTTGCTACCGATCATTGCGTCGAAAAGCGGTCCTGTGTCCGCGAGTGTTACGTCGCTGCCGGATAGAAACTCTTGGATATAGTATTTTAATAGATCGTCGTGCATCTAGACCGCTCCACTCTCCGCGATCTCCACCGCACGGAGCAGCACTTTCGCCTTGTTTACCGTTTCTTCAAATTCCATCTCGGGCACCGAATCAGCGACGATACCGGCCCCAGCCTGAATTTTTGCTTCGCCTCTTTCGAGAACCAACGTGCGGATCGCGATGCATGTGTCCATATTTCCGGAATAATCAAAATAACCGACCGCACCCGCGTAAACACCGCGTTTGGTTGGTTCGAGTTTGCGAATTATCTCGATTGCGCGGACCTTAGGCGCTCCCGAAACCGTTCCGGCAGGGAAACAGGCGGCTAGAGCGTCAAATCGATCGAGCCCAGCTCTTAGTTTCGCCGAAAGTGCGCTGACCAAGTGTTGTACATGGGAATATTTTTCAACGCTCATCAGTGTATCGACGGTAACGCTGCCGTATTGCGCGACGCGCCCGAGATCGTTCCGGCCGAGATCGACAAGCATGAGGTGTTCGGCAACTTCTTTTTTATCAAGACGCATTTCTTCGGCCAGAGCCTCGTCCTCGGCGGTGGTTTTACCTCGCGGTCTTGTTCCGGCGATCGGGCGGTATTCGAGGCGTTCATTCTCGCAGCGAACCAGCATCTCGGGCGAGGCCCCGACGATCGCTTTGTTTTCGAATTGCAGCAAAAACATATATGGCGATGGATTGAGCGAGCGGATCGCCCGATAGATCGCGACCGGTGATGCGTTCGTCTGACGCGTAAAGCATTGCGAGAGGACGACTTGGTAACACTCGCCTGCGTTGATCATTTCTTTGATCTCTGAGACGGCTGATTCGAAATCATCGCGTTTCCAATTCGATCTCACTTCGTTATCTGGCGTTTTCTCTCCGTTCGGAGGCACGATCAATTCGCCATGTTCGAGTCTTTCCTTGATCCGATCATTTCTTTCGTTTGCTGCCTCGAAAAGTTTTCGTAACTCACTCTCACTGTTAGCTTCCCCGGTAAAAACAAGCGAAATTATCTTAATCACCTGTTTCGCGTGGTCAAACGCGACAATCGAGCGATAAAACATAAACGCCGCCGCCGCATCTGACGCATTTTCGCCTTTCAACGAAGATTCAAACCATTCCGAGCAATCAAACCCAAGATAACCGATCGCACCGCCAATGAACGGCGGAAGGTCGTTGTCGGCGATGGCTTTTTGATCGCGGAAATGTTCTTTTATAGCATCGATAGAACCATGGATCTCCGTGACGTTTTCCGGATCCGAACCGATAAAGGAATATCTCGCGAGGCTCTTGCCGCCTTCCACTGATTCGAGCAGGAACGAGTTCGTCGCATTGGCAGACAACTTCAGATAGACCGAAAGCGGTGTCAACAGATCAGCCGGCATCGTCGCGACGACCGGTATCACATTTGCTCTTGAGTTTTGATGAGTCTCGGTCATTTCGTCGCCATTCTACTAAATCAAAATACAAAACGCCGCTCGGTTTATATTCGAGCGGCGTCAAAGTCTGTGTTCCTTGAAGGACCCAGGTCCTAGAGATCGCAAACACGCACCAACGCCGAAAACTGCCACCAACCTAGGTCGGTTCGCCAGTTTGCCGCGTTTCGGATGGTCTTTCCAACAAAATTCATTACACTGTTTGTATCAGATAGCGAAACCAAGTGTCAACCTCTACATCTTCTCCGGCACCTCGATTCCCAAGGTATCAAGTGCCGACGTGAGCGAACGTCGTGCGATGTCCGCCGTGACGATCAAAACAGCACGCTTCAGGTCGTCCGGTTCGATCAGGATCTTGTGATTGTGATAGAAAAGATTGAACGCCTTGGCGAGCGTAAATGTATATTTTGCTAGGATTGCGGGCTCGTTTTGCTTCGCGGCCTGTTCGACGGTTTCTTCGAGACGCGCGGCCAAGACGACCATCGACCAGATGTCTGTGCCGGTCTCTGATGCCAGCAATTCCGACGTCGCTCTGGTTTCATTTATCCGTTCGCGGCAATCCTCGAGTGTTTCTCCTTTTTCTTCTAGTTTGCGAAAGATCGAATTGGCACGTACCGCGGAGTATTGAACAAAACAGCCGGTTTCGCCCTCAAACGACAACGCTTCTTTGAAATCAAATACGATCACCGTATTTCGGGTGAATTTAAGCAGGAAATATCGCAAGGCTCCGACCGCAAGTTGATGGGCAATGTGCCGTTTCACTTCGTCGCTCGATTCTGCGTGACGGGATTCGACCTCGGCGAGAGCGTTTGCTTCGAGCCGGTCGATCAGGTCATCGGCCTTGACGCCGAGGCCTTTTCGTCCGCTCATTTCGATAAAAGGTTTTTTACGATCTTCGTCAGAAAGCTCAAATCCGAGTTCCTCAGCAGCGGCGGGCGAAAGAGCCACCATTTCGTACGATAGATGAATACTCGCCTTTTCGCCGCGTTCAGGCGAGATCGCCGCAACGCCTTTGCGAACTATATCTTGCGGATACGATTGCCGTGAATCGATCACATTGTAGATCGTCTCGCCATGGCCGAATTCCGGCAAGTTTGCATCCGTACCGGCATCGGCTGTAGTGATCCATACATCTTGTCCGTTTGCGTACGTGTGAAAGTGTTTGTAGTTAAAATCAAGCCCGAGAACGCCGAGCTTCCACATCTGGTACGCGATGTCTTTGCCCGTATAAGTCACTGTGCCGTTTGACCTTACAAGGATCTTGTCGGTCTCGTTGTCTTCGTTGCCAGAGTGCTCTTCGAATGGCATCACCCAGCAACCGGCTTGTTTTCCCTCGGTCTCGTAGCGGATCACACCGAGCTGTTTCATCTGCTCAAATGCACGATCCCAGAAATGCAGATGCAATATCTCCGATTCACGCGGAAGCAGATCGTAGCGGATCGAAAGGCGTTCCATCGTGTCGAGAATGCACTCAACATTGCGTGTCGCGACGAAATCGGCAAGTTCGGCCGTCGCGTTACCGCCTTCTTCAATTAGATGCAGCACTTCCGCACGTTTTTCTTTCAGTTCCTCATTTGTCTGATATTCGACACCAACTTTTGTATACAGATCCCAGCAGTAATAATCGAATGTTTTCCCGGCCGCTTTGAGCTCAGCATCAAGCGACTTGATCTCCATTAAGTCCTTATTCTCAAGATAGATAAACCCAACAACCACATCTGCTACTTGAACTCCGGTATTGTCGATATAATTCTGCACTTCGACACGTTTTCCGGTCGCTTTTAGTATGCGTTGAAATGTATCGCCAAGCACTGAATTGCGAACATGGCCGATGTGGGCGGACTTGTTTGGATTGACGGAGGTGTGTTCAACACAGACTTTGGGTGCGTTCGGCAGATGCGACGAACCGGAATTCGGCAGCGGTTCGGCCGCAGCATTTGCGGACAAAAATCGCGAACGGTCGAAAAATACGTTTAAATAACCGGCTCCCGCAACTTCAACGCGGCCAACGAAATCCACCTTTTCGAGTGCTGATTTGAGCGTTTCAGCGATCTCACGAGGATTTTTCTTCTCGCCCGTCGCCTGCTTTATCTGCTTTGCGAGTTCAAACGCCACAGGGAACGCAATATCGCCAAACTCGGTTTTCGGCGGCGTTTCGGCGGTAACGGAGGTGAGTTGGACTTGAAACTGTTCGCTCGCGGTCTCTCGGACGGCTTCGCGGAGGATCTCTTGTATCTCTATCAGGGTCATAATGGCTGAAAAATCAGTGGCAAATAAAAGTTTAAGTATAGACTCTGTGCGGCGGTTTTGCCAAAAACATCGCGAAGCGAGCGGCTCGGCGTTTTTTCCTTTTCTCCACAAAACCGCTAGAATCGTATCTTTATGCGGACATTGTATTTTGATTGTTTTGCAGGTGCGAGCGGGAATATGATCCTCGGTGCGTTGGCGGCGCTTGGATTGGACCGGGAACAACTCGTCTCGGAACTGCGAAAACTCGACATTGCCGAGTTTGACCTTGTATTCACGAATGTTGACCGTTCGGGCATCTCGGCAACGCACCTTGAGGTAAAGGTCCCACACGAACACATTCACCGGCATTTGCACCATATCGAGGCGATTATTGGCAATTCAATGCTTGCTGATTCAGTGAAATCGCGGGCGATGGCAATCTTTACGCGTTTGGCCGAGGCCGAGGCGAAAATACACGGCATTGACGTTAATAAAGTACATTTCCACGAAGTCGGAGCAATGGACGCGATCATCGATGTTGTCGGCTCGTGCATCGCGTTTGAAATGCTTAGTATCGAACGGTTTGTGTGTTCGAAAATTCATGTCGGCAGCGGTTTCGCAGAGATGGCTCACGGGAAATTTCCGGTTCCGCCGCCTGCGGTCGCTGAGCTTTTGACCGGCGTCCCGATCTATTCGACCGAGATCGAGGGTGAATTGTTAACACCAACTGGTGCGGCGATAATCTCAACCGTTTGTGCTAGTTACGGCACAATACCTGAGATGATAGTTGAGCACACTGCGTATGGTGCTGGAACACGCCAGTATGAGAAATTTCCAAACGTTTTGCGTGTGATGATCGGGGCAGAAGTTAACGCAAAGACGCAAAATGGGAAAGACGCAGAGGAGCATAACAGGGAACAGCTTACCCTCATCGAAACAAATATCGACGATCTTTCGCCGCAGATACTTGGTTTTGTTATGGATAGGTCCTTTGAGCTTGGAGCTCTCGACTGTTGGTTCACGCCGATCCAGATGAAGAAGAATCGGCCTGCGACGATGATCTCAATACTCTGCGAGGCTGATAAAAAGGACGTTCTAACGCGATTGCTTTATACGGAGACGACGACGATCGGCGTTCGCATAAAGCGAGTTGAAAGAGAATGTCTGGACCGCGAGATCGTCACGGTATCGACCGAGTTCGGTGATATCGATGTAAAGATCGCGAGACTGGACGGTAAGATCGTCAATTCGATGCCTGAGTACGATCATGTCAAGCGTGCCGCGATCGGGCAAAATGTGCCTTTCAAAATGGTTCGCGAGGCCGTTCTTACAAAACTCGCAACAAAAGAAGCCTCAAACATGGCAGACGCGTAGGAATTTATGGCGAAGAAGTTAAAAAAGAAGGTCGATCTCAAAAAGATCGCTGACGGCGTCAGGTTGATGCTCGATGGAATGGGCGAAGATCCGGACCGCGAAGGATTGCAGAAAACGCCTGATCGTGTCGCGGATTTTTATGCCGAACTGACCGAAGGTATGTGGTCCGACGCGGCCGAGCACATCGTGCCGCTACCCGGCGATTCGCATGACGAAATGGTCATCGTCAAAGACATTTCGATTGCTTCCGTCTGCGAACACCACCTCGCACCGTTCACCGGAAAATGCCACATCGCCTATATTCCAAAAGGCGGTCGCATCGTCGGCCTGTCAAAACTCGCCCGCATCGCAGAGGTTTTCGCCCGCCGTCTTCAGGTGCAGGAACGCCTGACCCAACAGATCGCCCAGACGCTCTACGATAATCTCGACCCGATTGGCGTGATGGTCGTGATCGAGGCCGAACACACATGCATGACGCTCCGCGGTGTGAAAAAACCGGGTGCGGTGACGATAACGTCTGCCGTGTTGGGCGGATTTAGAAAAGACCCGCGAACGCGAGCGGAAGCGATGTCGCTTATCAAAGGATAAATAGAGATGAAGAGAATAACTGCCTTATTTGTAATATTTACGTTCGTCGCGTCGTTCGCATTTGCGCAAGACCGCACGGCGAGTTTTGACGCGAACAAGATGCGTGAACGCGTCAAACGCCTCTCCGCCGACGATTTCGAAGGCCGTGGCCCGGGAACGGACGGCGGCAAACGAGCCGCGCAATACATCGCAGATCAGTTGAAGGAAAGCGGTGTAAGCGCTGCAAATAATGGTAGTTACGTTCAGAATGTGAAGCTTGTCGGCGTAAAGGCCGATCCGAATACAGTGTTGCGAACGTCCGGGATCGATTGGGGCGGAACGACCTACAAATTTGCCGATGATTTCGTCGCGACGACCGGCGCCCAGACGGGTGAAGTTTCTGTCTCTTCGCAGATCGTTTTTGTTGGATACGGCATCGATGCACCGCAGTATAAATGGAACGATTACAAGGGCGACCCAGGTAAGTACAAAGGGAAGATCCTTATGATCCTGGTCAACGATCCGCCCGCAACGGCTGACGAACCGAACCTGTTCGGCGGGAAGGCACTGACGTATTACGGCCGCTGGACCTATAAATTCGAAGAGGCTGCGAGGCACGGTGCGGCGGGCGTGATCCTGGTTCACACGACCGAATCGGCCGGCTACGGCTGGAATGTAGTTCGCACGTCGAACGGCAACTGGCGTTACGAGATCGCACGCTCTGCCGGAGACACGACGCCGTTTTTGCAATTTAAGGGCTGGGTGACGAACGACACGGCAGCCTCACTTGCTGGAAATGCGATGCAGGATCTGTCGAAATTGAAAAAGGCGGCTGAACGACGCGATTTTGAGCCGGTCACGTTTGCGACGAAGGTTTCGATCAACCTAAAGAGTGAGGTTAAGACCTTCGATTCGCCAAATGTCGTCGGGATGGTCGAGGGCAGGGACGCGAAGCTGAAGAGCGAATATGTCGTTTTCTCAGGCCATTGGGACCATCTCGGTATCGGCGAACCGAATGCGGCGGGCGACAAGATCTACAATGGTGCCTATGATAATGCTTCGGGCGTGGCGTCCATCTTGGGGATCGCAGACGTGATCGCGAAAATGCCAAAGAAAGATCGTCCAAAACGCTCGTTCCTGTTCCTTTTTCCAACCGCTGAGGAGCAGGGCTTACTCGGAGCCGAATATTATTCGCACAATCCGCTCGTGCCGCTCAATAAAACAGCGGCTGACGTTAATATCGACGGCGTTAATTTCTTTGGGAAGGTCTCGGATTTTAAGGCTCTTGGTGCAGATCGTTCGTCGATCATCGATCAAATAATCGAGGCGGCAAGCGAGCGAAAGATCGATATCAAAGGCGACGACAGCCCCGAACAAGGCTTTTTCTTCCGCTCGGACCATTTTCCGTTCGCCAAGGTTGGCGTACCTTCGGTAAATTTTCAGCACGGCAGCAATTTCATCTCGCCGCTGAGCAAAGAGGCCGAGGCTTTTTATAAAGATTACAACTCCAAATATTATCATCAGGTGAGCGACGAATATCACGACTGGTGGGACGCATCTGCGATGGTCCAAGAATCGGAACTTGCCCTCGCGATCGGCGTAAGGCTGGCAAATATAAAGACGATGCCGCGATATAAGGCGACCGACGAATTTTCCGCGGCGGATAATAAGCGGTTTCTCGTCAGGAAAATCTATTGACGACCGGAGTTGATGCGGAAACAGGGTTTTACGAAAAAATGAACAACACTTTTTACATCACCACGCCGATCTATTATGCGAACAGTTTGCCGCATTTGGGGCATTTGTATACGACGATCGTGGCGGACGCGGTGCGGCGGCATAAGCGACAGCGCGGGTTTGATACGTATTTTTTGACCGGCACCGACGAGCACGGTATCAATATCCAGCGTGCGGCGGAGAAGAACGGACGAACGCCGAAAGAGCAGGTCGATCTCATCTCAGGCGAGCTAAAGCGCATGTTCCACGATTTTCGTCTTGATGGCGAAAATGGCGGTTACGACATCTTCATGCGGACGACCGAGCCGTTTCATTACGAAGGCGCGCAGCGTCTATGGCGGGAGATCGCTAAAAACAAGACGCCGAAAGGCAACGATACGATCTACAAAGGCCATTACGAAGGCTGGTTTTGTGCACCATGCGCCGAATTTAAGACCGAAGAGCAATATTTCACGCCCGACGGCTCGGATGTGCCAAATTGTCTGATCCATGAGCGTCCGCTCGATAAGGTTTCGGAGGAAAGCTACTTTTTCCGGCTCTCAGATTATGACGAATTCCTGATCGATCTGATCGAGAAAGACGCGAACCTGGTACGGCCCGAGGCACGTAAGAATGAGGTTTTGTCCTTTGTTCGAGGCGGTTTGCAGGATTTATCGATCAGCCGGCAGAAAAGCTCGGTTTCGTGGGGCGTTCCGGTGCCGGATGATGAAAATCACGTAATGTACGTCTGGCTCGACGCGCTTTCCAATTACATCACGGCGATCGGATACGGTAACGCTGAAAAGGCGTCGGTCGGGTTTGAAAAATACTGGCAGAATGTCACGCATCTTGTCGGCAAGGATATCCTGCGGTTTCACACGGTCTATTGGTTTTCGTTTCTCGCGGCTGCCGGATTGCCTTTGCCTAAGACGGTCTATGCTCACGGCATGTGGCTCGACGCCGATGGGCGAAAGATGGGAAAGACAATAGGTAACGTTATCGAAGTTGATGTTTTACATGAACATTTTCAGGTTGATGCGTTGCGTTATTTTGTGCTGCGGGAAATGGTGTTTGGGCAGGACGGGAAGTTTGGTTATGAAAATCTGATCGAACGTGCGAACGCCGATCTCGCCAGCGGCTTTGGCAATCTCGCAAGCCGTACATTCTCAATGATCACCAAATACCGCGAAGGCTTCATTCCCAGCGGCAAGATCGCTGAGGAAAACTATCTGCAAGCCCGCCGTGCCGGTATTGACCCGGACGGTCAGGACCTTGTTTCAGTCATCGAACACGCCCGCGATGAGTTTTTAAGGCGGTTTGACAATTTTGAGTTTAGCCAAGGTTTAGAGACGATCTGGACCGTCATCGCCCGCGTTGACAAGCTTATTTCCGACTCAAAGCCGTGGGAGTTGATAAAGGACGAAAAACAGGCCGAAACGCTCAACGCCGTGCTCTATCGAGCCAGCGAAACGTTGCGTTGGCTGTGCGTTTTGCTCTATCCGGTGATGCCTGAATCGGCAAAGAATATCTACAGCCAGATTGGCCTCAGCGAAGATATTGCAACGCTCGACCCCGCGAATCTAAAATGGGGCGAACTCGCCACCGGAACCAAGATCGGCGAAACCGTCGGCGTTTTTCCAAGAATCGATAAGAATAAAGTTATGAATGAAATTGCTGAGAAGTCAGAAGCCAGAAGTCAGGAGTCAGAACCGGGAGCGATAGCGACGGGGTCGCCGATCGAGGTCGAGCAAGCAGAACCGGAAGTCGATAAATTCATCACGATCGACGACTTTATCAAAGTCGATCTTCGCGTTGGAGAAGTTAAGGTCTGCGAACGCATTCCGAAGGCTGACAAACTCCTTCGTTTTGAGATCGATCTCGGCGAAGAAAAACCGCGACAGATCCTCGCCGGCCTCGCCGAATACTACGAACCCGAGACTCTCATCGGCCGCAAAGTCGTCGTCGTCGCCAACCTAAAACCGAGAATGATGCGCGGCCTGGAATCCCAAGGCATGATCTGCGCCGCCAGCCTCGAAGACAATTCCGGCCCGAAACCAGCTCTGGCGGCGTTTCTGGAGGATGTTGAGATCGGGGCGAGATTGAAATAGTTTTGTTCGATCTTTCATCTCCCGTAACGCGACTGTGAGGCATTAGAAAAGTCTAACTGATTATGAATAAAAGAATTATCATTCTTACATTTACACCTCTATTGTCGCTGTTGCTCTCCGCCGCAATCCTCGCGCAAAATCCATCTGAACCGCAAGTTGAATTCCTTGGTGAAGTAAAACAAGGTAAGTATCAGAATGTGGCATATGGTTTTGAGTTCAACGTGCCGGCTGGGTGGTACGTGGCTAGCCCAGGTGACGTAGATACAGTCAAAAGATTTACGAAAGAAGGCCTGAAAGATTATAAAATTCGGATGCCCGAAAAATCTACCGCTGAGAATATCTCGCTGATGATCACGAGAGACGCGATCGGAACGGTAAAGAACGCCGCACTTGGTTTTAGTGTTATGAAACAACCAAGTAGCAAGATAACGCCAGCGATGATTGCCGATGCGACAAAGCCCATGTTTGTCGGTAAAAATGGAACTAGTCTTAAGAGGGATATCACATCCGAGATGATTGGCGAAAAGAGGTTTTCGACGTTTGATCTGTTAGTGGAATCAACGCTGGGAAAACAGTATGTCCGCATCTACGTTACGATGGTCGGCGAGAATGCAATCACCTTCGCTTTGACGTATTGGGAAGATAGCGAGCGAGAATTATTGGAAAACTCGATTCGGTCCATACGATTCACGAAATGATGAAATTCATCGATTCTCATTGCCACATAGACGGTGAACAATTTGATGCTGACCGCAACGAGGTTGTTCGGCGTGCCAAAGACGCTGGCGTTGTTGGGATGTTGAATATTGGGACGGGCGATCCACATTCAAACGATTTTCGGCGTGCGGTGACCGTTGCTGAGCAATATGAGAACGTATTTGCTGCGGTCGGGGTTCATCCGCATGATGCAAAGCTTTATAACGACGCGGCCGAGGCTCACCTAATTGATCTAGTAAAAACAAGTAAAAAAGTGATCGCGTGGGGCGAGATAGGGCTAGATTATTATTACGATCATTCGCCGCGTGATGTGCAGCGGGATGTGTTTCGGAGACAGATACGAAGAGCCCGGGAACTCGATCTTCCGATCATTATTCACAGCCGCGATGCGGATGATGAGACGGTCGAGATACTGACCGAAGAATGTTCCGAAAAAACTGAAAACTCAAGACTGACAACTGAAAACTATAGTTCAAATTTTCGCGGCGGCATCATGCATTGTTTTGGCGGGACGCCGGAAATGGCTGAGGCTCTGATGAAGATCGGATTTATGATCTCGTTTGCCGGGAATGTAACATTCAAAAAAGCTGAAAATCTGCGAGACGCGGCCCGCGTTGTGCCGCTGGAACGGTTGCTGATCGAGACGGACTGTCCGTTTCTCACGCCAGTGCCTTTTCGGGGGAAACGCAATGAGCCGAGTTTTGTTGAACATACTGCAGCGTTTCTCGCTGATTTTTACGATATTCCGCTCACGACATTGGCCGAGGCGACGACCGACAATTTTCTTCGGATCTTCCGGCTCGATAAATATTTATTGGGATAATGCAATATCGTGTTATACTTGATACGTGATTGTGTGCGAATTGCATTATATTGATCTGATGGAACGGGCGTTATCTCTCGCCGAAACGTTCTTTAGAGGCGAAAATATTGTGTCTTACACTGTCTTACAGCTCGAATTATTTTTTTTCAAAAATCGCGGGACAAACGCGTAAATGTAACCGCAACTGTAACATTGCAATGAGTTAAGGTGTAGCACGACGAGCGGGACAAGAGCGGGACAAATGCGGGACAAGTGGGACAAAACGGGACTGTCTCGATTTCTTCAAATTCGAGATTTAACGCAAAGCCGCCAAAGGTGCAAGGTCGCAAAAGGCCTTGGTCGGATGTTTTGCCTTCGCGTCTCTGCGACTTTGTGACTTTGCGTTAAGATATAGATATGGCAAAAGAAAATACATTTGATATTGTTTCGAAAACCGACTACGCCGAGCTGAACAACGCTTTGAATCAGACCTCGAAAGAGATCTCGCAGCGCTTTGATTTTAAGGGCAGTAAGGCGGCCGTCGAATTGAAGGACAAAGACCTCATCATGACCGCCGAGGACGAAACGCGTTTGCGTAACATGAACGACATCCTGCAGAGCAAATTGCTCAAACGCGGCATCTCGCTCAAAGCACTTGATTACCAAACCATCGAACCAGCCGCCGGCGGAACCGTTCGACAACTCGTCAAGGTCCAGCAGGGAATTCCGATCGAAAAGGCCAAAGAGGTCGTTCGATACATTAAAGACAATAAATTCAAGGTACAGCCCTCGATCCAGGGCGAAACCGTCCGCGTCTCGGGGAAAGACCGCGACACTCTCCAAGATGTCATTGCCAAGCTAAAGGCCCATGATTTCGGCATCGATATGACGTTTGATAATTTCAGGAGTAACTAGCAATGACTAGAGATTTCAATATTCTTATTGAGGAGGACGAGGACGGCGTGTTGGTTGCGTCCGTTTCCGAACTTCACGGCTGTCACACGCAGGCTCGATCACTTGATGAGTTAATGGTTCGTATTAAGGAAGCGATCGAATTATGCATTGAGGTTGAGAAGCTGCAAACTCCGACGCCAAGATTTGTTGGTTTTCAGAGAATGTCAGTTGAGGTATGACAAATATTCCGACAATTGATGGAAAGCGGCTACTCAAAATTCTCCGGACGGCCGGGCAACAGTTGTTCCCGTTCATTCAAACGAATCGATCGGTAAAGGTCTGTTTTACAAGATTTTGAAAGATTGTGAATTGACGTGGAGTGATGTAGCGGACGATTTGTAGGAAGGCAAGTTCAGGCATTTCGGCATCGATATGACGTTTGATAATTTTAGGAGTAATTAGTCACCGATGACTTCCAGATTTGTAAACTTATTCAAAAAAGCGACCTTGACGAACAGCGGGCGTTTCAGGCAAAGGTCGTAGGGATGCTTCGCGATATGCATCCTGATAGGAAAGTTTCGCAAAGTGACGATCCACTCGTGATCGATTGTGATGAAAGCAAACTTGGACTAACAAATATAAAGGCAAACTTTCTCCACACGACACAGACTGATAGTGACCTTCGGGAACTGATCGCCGAAACACTCAGCGTACCTATCAATGCGGTCAAAGATATAGATATGGCTGATTGGAACACTGCGAAGGAAAGGTTGATGCCGCAGCTCATGCCCGCTGCTTACCTGGATAGAATGCCGTTGATTTGGAGGCCATTCGGCGACGTCGTTGTTGTTGGGTACGTTCTCGATTCTGAGAAAGCCTACAGCTACGTGACCAGCAACGAACTCGCCGCATGGAATGTCGACGCCGACGAAGTTCACGAAATTGCGATCTCGAACCTTGATCGCCGCTCAAAAGGCCTCGAAGCCACGTTCGTTCCGGGCGACAATGGCCTGATCGCAGTCGCGGGAATGGACGGTTTTGATGCGACCCGCATCCTTCTCGTGGGTTTACGCGAAAAGTTTGCCGAAAGTCTTGGGGCGGACGAGTTTTTCTTTGGCATTCCGAATCGCGACTTTCTTATCTGCTGGTCGATAAAGGGCGATAAGGCGTTTCAAGCCCAGATGCGAAGCCAGAACGACGCGGATTCCGAACGTCAGCCGTATCCGCTAAGTTGCGTGACATTTGTTGCTCCTTCGAACGGTGAGATCGAGGTAGAAGAATTGTTAAGCGAGGTCGATCCGCGTGTCGAGATGGCAAACCTGAACTAGATGCAAACCTTTGCTACACAAAAGAAGGAATTATTACCCAACGCTACGGCGCGAAAGATATTCGGGCTGGTAGGCGGCGAGTTGGCGTTGGTTGAGGCGGAGTTTGAGCGGCAAGCACGGTCTAATATTCAGGTTGTCAATTATCTGGGTGATTATTTGCGGGCTTCGGGCGGCAAGCGTGTTCGGCCCGCGCTGTTGGTTTTGACGAACTATGGTGTTGGCGGCGAAGGTTCGGCGGACAATGTGATCAGGCTGGCAACGGTGATGGAGATGCTGCACACGGCGACGCTGGTGCATGACGACATCATTGATAATGCAGATGTGCGACGGAACCGTGCCTCGATCAATGCGAGGTTTGGCAATCAGACGGCGGTTCTGATGGGCGATTGGCTCTATATGTCGGCGTTTGAGACGGCTCTCAGAGAGCGTTCGCTGGAGATCTTGGACATTCTGACGCGTCTGACGCGAAAGATGACCGAGGGCGAATTGATCCAGATGACGATGATCGCCCGGCTTGATATCACGGTCGACGATTATTTTGATATCTTGCGGCGAAAAACGGCGTTTCTGTTTTCAGCGTGTTGCGAGATCGGGGCGATATTGGGCGGGGCGAGCCTTGAGGTCCAGAATGCGATGCGCGATTACGGATTGAATCTCGGTATAGCGTTTCAGCTTGCGGACGATATTCTCGACCTCACATCTGACGACGCTAGCCTCGGCAAGGCCGCGGGTGTTGACCTTTTGGAAGGCAAACTCACTTTACCTCTCATCAAACTCGTACGATCCGCCCCGTCGATGAAAGCGGTTTTTGAAAAGATAATGTTTGATGGGGATTACACGAGTTTTCCGCGTGAAACGATCATGGAACGGCTAAAAAATGACGGTATCATAGACTCGATAACTGACGAAGCAAACAATTTTGCCCGTCTCGCGAGAAAAAGTCTTGATGTTTTGCCCGAAACAGAGTATCGTTCTGCTTTAGAGGAGATACCTGAGTTCGTCATCCAACGAAAAACGTAGTCTTCGGTCAAAAGTTCAAAAGGCAATTTCAGCCGCCAACTAAACCACAAAACGTCTGTTTTCAATATGTTAGACGAAAATCTCATAGGAACGCTTGAACAAAGCCTTCGCCAAACACGCAACGCTCAGAACCGCCTCATCGGCCGTCTGCACGAAGCCGAAAACGAGGTCGAATTGCTCCGCGAGGAGATCGATGCACTCGAAAAAAGTGCTTCGCAGACCGAACTCGCGATCGACAGCCTATTGGTAACGCTAAAATCAGGCAGCCGCCGTTCCTCACCGAGTTCGATTCGGATCGACGATGAATACGAAATAAACCGCCAACCGCCGGTATTTGAAAGGCCAAATCCGGTAAATCGCGAAAATGCCCGTAGCCACGGAACCGTCGCGTATCTCAGCCAGCATCGCAGCGTTCCGTCACGTTCGGCGAATACGGAGCCGCTTAGCTCGAGATTCAGCGACCGCACGATCACGCAGGCTTGCACGCTTCTTCTCAGGGAAGCGGGTCGGGCACTGCATGTTAACGAACTTTATAACTTGCTTGTCGCAGGCGGGATGAAATTTAAGGGTAATAATCCGACGATCTCGGTCGCCGTTTCGCTGAGCAGAAACAAGCGTTTCTGCAAGGTCGATCCCGGAACCTTTGACCTCGATATGCGTGATGCGGGCCAGAATCGTTATATAGCCTGAACGTTTTAGAAAATGGACACTTAGCCCGATACAAGAATGTTATTGTGTCGGGTTTTCGTACTTGCATTATCGGGAAAAAAGAACTATTTATTAAGGTTAGTTTTCGTATTTCTTAAAGTCATAAATCTGGAGATTCAAATGAATTTTTCGTCCATTTTAAAGCGAAATGCACTATTGGTATTTGCTGCGAGTCTGTTACTTACTGTTTCGTTCTCGTTTCAGGTAGATGCGCAGAAAGTTCGGCTCCGGTCGCAGATCGTTCCGAATTGTACTCAGGTCAGGGCATCGACAGGATGGAAATTCTCCGATCTATTTGGTGACGGAAATATAGCTGTTCAGGGAAGTTATGGGTGTAACGGTGCGTTCATCTATGACATTTCGAATCCCGACGCTCCGGTTCTGGCGAGCGTCTATAATCCGGGCAACAATCAACAGTTTCTCGAAGCGATCGTGATCGGGAATCGCGGCTATTTTGGCAGCGGGACTGGTGGCGGCGGCGTACACATCGTCGATCTGACCAGCCCGTACAATCCGGTCCAACTTGGAACCGTGGATTCGACCCACGGTAACGGTCATAATTTGATCCACGAAATGATGGTCATCGATCAGGGGCCATCGAGATTTCTCATAGAAAACTACAATTCGACGGGCACTTTGCCGATCAGGGTGATTGACGTAACGAACCCTGCGGCACCGGTTTTCAAGTGGGAATTCAGTGCTCCTGACGCCGGGTGGATACACGCATTTCACATCAGAGGGAATCGGATGTACACGTCCGAGTATTCTGGTTCTAAAGTCGGAATTTATGACATTTCAAACCTAGCAACGCAGGCTCCAACTGTGTTGGGTGCGATCGTTGGCAATACGACAAATCACAGTTCGTGGACGAGCGAGGACGGCAAGTATCTCTACTCTGCCCGCGAAACGCAGGACGGTGATATTCGTGTTTATGACGTGCAGAATCCGGCCGCTCCTTTCCTGATCCGGAGCATAAAGGCGGGCGATCTCGGTCTGAACGCCGTCACGCCGCACAATCCGGTTGTGATGGGCAACTATCTATATGTTGCGTGGTATCAAGCCGGTATTCAGGTGTTTGATCTAACTGATCCGACATTCCCGAAACGAGTAGGGCAATACGATACATTCGCACCGACTTTCGCCCCGACTCAGGCACAACAAGAGGCTTTGGCGAATGCCGATCCGTGGGATATGATTTGCGGATCGTCACTTTCGCAGGCGTCGAGCAGTTTATTGCCGACAAATTACGATGGTAACTGGGCCGTATATCCGTTTCTCGGTCAGAACAAAATACTTGCGGGCGATCTGACCAACGGTTTGGTGATACTCGATGCCACGGCAATTGCTTCGCCCGTTAAAAACAAGGTTTCGGATTTTGACGGCGATCGTAAGACAGATTTCTCCGTATTTACACCCTCGACAAATACATGGACGATCGAAAACAGCAATAGCGCTGTTATTAATACGGTCCAGTTTGGATTTAGCACCGATAAGATGACGCCGGGGGATTATGACGGAGACGGGATCGTCGATATCGCGATATACCGCCCGTCGACGGGGACTTGGTGGATTCGTCGGAGCAGCAACCCGAATAACTTCCTCGCGATCAACTTCGGTCTCAGCGGCGATATTCCGGTGGCTGGAGATTATGATGCAGACGGCAGAACAGACATCGCTGTGTTCCGTCCTTCAACGGGCATTTGGTACATCCAGCAGAGCACTTTAGGATTTAAGGCCTTGCAGTGGGGTGTGAACGGCGATAAACCAGTTGTCGGCGATTTCGAGGGTGATGGCAAAATGGACATCGGCGTTTGGCGTCCTTCGAATGGTACGTGGTACATCAGCCAGAGCTCGTCGTCGATTCCGCTTTATAGAGCATTCGGACTCAATGGCGACAAGCCTGTCAGCGCAGATTTCGACGGCAATGGCGTATCGGATTTCGCGGTCTATCGTCCGTCGACTGGAATCTGGTACATGATCGATCCGGTGACGAACGTTTTCAAAGCTTTCAACTTTGGTATTGCTGAAGATATTCCGGTTCCTGCCGATTATGACGGCGATTCGAAAGCCGACATCGCGGTATTCCGACCGAGCACAAACGTCTGGTATCGAATTAATAGCGGTGACAACAGCTTCTCTGCACGCGTTTTCGGCAGCAGTGGCGATACGCCATCACCTGCGTCGGTTCAGCCGTAAATATTCACAAAATAAGCTATTTAAGCCCGAAGTTGAGCGATTAGCTTGACTTTGGGCTTTATGTTTCTATTATTGCAGTATGAAATTGCATCTGACGATAAACGGCGGCTCGCTAAACGGGCAGAGCTTCGAACTGGAAAGCGGATTTCTGACTGTCGGCCGTGCCGAAACTTGCAGCATCAGATTTGACCCGCTGACCGAGCGGATAGCGTCGAAGCAGCACGCTTTCATTGAAGCAAAAGCCGATGGCTATTACGTTACCGACAATCAGAGTACAAATGGAACCCTCGTCAACGGCAATGCAGTCACATCAGCAAAATTAAACTCGGGCGACATCATCCAATTCGGGAAGAATGGCGTTACAGCTAATGTATCGATCAGCGACGGATCACAACAGACCGCCGGGGTATCGCAAGACGTTTACCGGCAAGAGCAGATCACGCAGTTCAATCAGTTGGCTCAAACCGGACCGGTCAGTGTACAGGCATCGCTTTCAAATTTTGGCCTCGGTGCGGTCGCGGTAAAGACCGAACCGAGTAAGACAGGAAAGTACGTTGGGATCGGCGTTACGTTGTTCGTTTTGTCGTTCTTGATCCTGATCGTGGCGGCGTTGATGTTTCTGAGCGTGGGCCCAGTGCCGGCGGTAATTGCGGCCGTGGTTGCGTTTATTCCCGCGGTAATTTACATCATTCCTCTGATTTGGCTTGATCGATATGACCCGGAGCCGGTTTGGCTGCTGGGTCTGGCATTCGCATGGGGTGCCCTCGTCGCGGTCATTGTGTCGTTTATTATTAACACCCTGTTTGGCGTCGCAGTCGGAATCGCGATCTCACCGGAAGTCGGTGAAGCTGCCGGTGCCGTGATGTCCGCTCCGATATTTGAAGAAGGTTCAAAGGGGCTCGGACTATTGATCTTGCTGGTCTTTTTCCGGCGTTATTTCGACGATATTCTCGACGGGATCGTTTTCGCGGGCGTTATTGCACTCGGCTTTGCGACCGTCGAAAATGTGCTTTACTATGGCCGTGCTCTTGGTGAGGCTGGGTTTGGCGGGCTGATAGTGATTTTTGTTCTTCGCGGCATCATGTCACCTTTTGCACACGTTACATTTACCTCGATGACAGGTATCGGTTGCGGCATCTCACGTGAATCACACAAAACATTTGTCAAAATCGCTCTCCCGATGCTTGGGTATATAGGTGCGGTCTCACTGCACGCCCTATGGAATGGAATGGCAGTCCTCGGCGGCACAAAGGGCTTCTTATATGGCTATTTTCTCGGTGAGATTCCGTTGTTCCTGATATTTGTCGTATTTTCGCTTTACATTATGCGACGCCAGAACAAGATACTGACCGAAATGCTAGCCATCGATATCGCCCGCGGCCTGATCACGCCGGAACTGGGAAAAACCGCCACATCCGCGTTCAAAAGCTCAGGCTGGCTTATTAGTGGACTGTTTTCAGGTAAATTCAAAGCCCGCAGCCGCTATCTCCGTGCGGTCGGTAAACTGGGACTAAGCTACTGGCACATTCAGCGGGCAACGGCGGCACATGGCCAGACCGGCAGCTTTCAACAGAATCCGATCCTTCGCGAAGAAGTATTGAAATGGCGGGATCAGGTGTAGGTAATCGCAGTTTTTGGCAGGAGAAATAAAAATGAGGTTGCCGCTAAGCAACCTCATTTCTATTTGAACTGGTAGGCCGTGCAGGGATTGAACCTGCGACCCACGGATTAAGAGTCCGTTGCTCTACCAACTGAGCTAACGACCCAGAGCAAACGAGATTATAGCAAAAACTATTTCAAAGTCCAAAATTCGCAATTTTTATTCATATCGTGCGTTATGATTTGGATAAAAGTGCGTCTGCATTCAGTATAATTATCGAGATGAGAGAATGTCCCAAATGTGAGCTGTGTTATCCGGACGAGGTCGCGACGTGTCCGGCAGACGAGTCTCCGACGAAGCACTCACTGCCCGGTGGACAAGTGATCGCAGGGCGTTATCTGTTAGAAAGTCGTCTTGGCCGTGGAGCGATGGGGCAGGTCTACCTCGCGAAGGATACAAAATTTGCAACCAAAAAGCTTGCAGTCAAAACTGTTCGCCAGGATCTGCTGAGCAGTGAAGACCTCCAGGAAGGCGAAGCGATCGCCCGATTCGAACGCGAAGCGCAGGCTGCTGCGTCGATCCAGCATCCGAATACGGTCAGTGTCAGTGATTTCGGCGAAACTGCGGAGGGCATTTTTTATCTCGTGATGGAATATGTCGAGGGCGAGACGCTTCATAGATTGCTCCGCCGCGAGGGAACTCTACCGGTAAAACGGGCGGTCCGATTGCTTCGCCAGATAGCGGACGGCGTCGATGCCGCACATGA